>ENA-OVGE01000025-OVGE01000025.1-human-gut-metagenome-genome-assembly--contig:-NODE-25-length-151104-cov-12.591080_pt1 | contig 151104 bp, 139 predicted proteins | sample MGYA00237769_ERZ505417 | MGnify/ENA primary metagenome ERZ505417 (study PRJEB26158, sample SAMN06016403) | human gut metagenome | biome: human gut; feature: ankylosing spondylitis patient; material... | reverse complement strand
TAGTCTCTATGTCTATCTTTTTGAATTGAATTTGCGCAACTTATTATACGTTATCCTTCTGAATTTCAAGTACTTTTTCTTTTATAGGTGAAAAACTTTGGAGTTAAAAATTTCTTTATACAAGCGAAAAAAGGCGGTGCACTCACACCGCCCCAAGGTTTCAGGTTAAACTTACTATTTCATACACGCATCACGCGGCAGTCCAAGCTGCTCGCAGATGTCGCCCCATTTTTGCTGACGTGTCTTCATTGCCAGCAGCTCCTCCACGCTCTTGTCGCAGTGGCGCGCCAAGAACATTGCGCGCTTCACCTGATGCGAAGCATAGCCCATGCGCATGTACTTGTCTACCAGCTTTTTATCCAGGCCAAACAAGCGGTGGATGCGGTCAACCTTGTACTCATGCTCGGCACGCGCCAGCTTCTCCGGCGTCAGCCCCAGCAGATAATCAACGCGCGTCCACACGTATTTATCGCGCAGCTGCGCAACCTCCTGCACCGGCTTTTTCGCTGCATAGGCATGCAGGCAGAGCTTTTTCAGCTCCATATAGCTGATGCCGCTGTCAAAAAGCTCGCCAAGCTCTTCCTTGTCAAAGAGAAAGCTGTCATGCAGGCCGTTCACTGCCTTTTCCTTATCAATAGGCTTCTTGCCTGCGGCGCTGGCAGCAGCTCCGCCAACAACAAAAAGACCGCAGAGCATCAGGCAGATTAAAAGTGTTATCTTTTTCATTTTGCACCCCTTTGCGAATATTTAATTATCAAATGAGCATTTTTTTTGATTCTTGCTAATATTTTCTCCTGTTCATCTTTTGTATAGCCAATTACATCTTTGATTTCGTATTTCGGTAAAACGCATAAAAGGCTGTGAAATCCATCTTCTGCATCAGGTGTTTCCACGTATACTAAAACAGTACCGTCCGCTTTCATTTCCGAATGCGCATATTCAGTTCCATCATTTAATGTCAAATATGGATAAATCATATAAAGCACTATCCTTTCATACGTATTATAGCATATCTGCAAGTTCAGAAAAAGCTATATAAAAGTGGCGGCGCATTTGCGCCGCCGTGGAGTTAAATGTTAGAAGCTGTATTCATAGCCAACCATGAAGTTACGGCCTAAGGAATAATAGTTAGCTGTACTATTTGTAGTAATGTCAAGTCTATCAAACAAATTATTAATGTGTAAAAATGCCTTTTGATTTTTCTCAGGGGCATAAGTGAAATGCAAATCAGTAAAGCACTGTGGTTTGAGTTCACGTTGTGGTTTATTAAACGCCGCTCTTGTAGAAACTCTATCACCCACAAAATTTACAGACATACTAGCAGTAAATTTACTAAATGCATAATCTACAGCACCTTGTAATTGATAATTGTTGTAGATATGATGCCAACCCATATCACCATAAGTGTGTTTATTCTGTGCCTTAGGATTCTGGTAAGTAGCTCCCCAACGAGTACTCCAGTTATCATCGTGTTTCATTGCGTAAGATAATTCTACGCCAGTATTTTTCACATCTTCGTTGAAGTAATTTACTTCTTCGATAGTACCGGCATTATCGTATTTTACGTCAGCATCAATAGAGTCTTTTATTTTAAAATTGAATAATGCGAAACGCAAATTACCTTTACCTATATTAGCCTTATAACCAACCTCATAATGTGTACCTTGTTCAGGTCTTAAGTCTAAACCAGGATTAATATTACCAGTACCAAAAATCTGCGTTAAATTCGGCAATCTGAAAGATTTACCAGCTTTAGCGTAAAAACTGCTATCCTCGGTCAAGTTCAATACATATTGAATCTCAGGAGTAAACTTATTCATATTTTGTGCTGAAACATTTGTGGTAATATTTTTATCAAGATTTGTCTGAGAACCATCAGAACCACATGCCCAAGTTTGGCGTGCGTTAAAAATCAAATTAGACTTATCTGTTAAGTGCCAATCATAAGATGCATATAATGAGTAGTTATCTCTCTGATAATTAGAATTAGCTTTGAAAGTTTTCTTGCTGCCAGGATAGGTTACCTTAGAAGCATAGGCATCCATATCCTCTTTTTGATATGTTGCGCCAATCAAAAATGTATTGTCGCCTAATTCGAATTGCTTTTGAATATCAAAGTTCGTATTATGCCCTTTTCTTGAAGAATAAGGTGTAGTAGTTCCTAATACACCATTAGTGAATCGAGCTTGATCATAGGATTTTTCTTGAGTACCATATGACAAATTAGCTTTCAAGCCATCTTTATCATACTGTAACAAAAACATATTGTCGGTATCTTCATAATAATTGTTTTGCGTTCTAACTTTTGTATCATAGTTCTTTTGCCAATATTGATGCTTGTTATTGGAATAGCTATGAGTAAAAGTTAAACCATCCAACATCTTCCAATCCCACAAAATGCTTTTTCTTTCACCTTTACCATAATCATACATGGCTCTGGATGTCGAAGTAGGACTCGGACCACTCATTTTATCAGCAAACCCTCTATGCTCGTATCCAGCAACAACATTAAACTTATCTGCACCAGCACTCACATTATAGCGTTGTCTACCAAAATTGCCTGCTGCTACTTTAACAGTATTACTCATTGTTTTTTTGGTAATAATGTTAATTACACCACCAGTAGCTTCACTGCCATATAAAACAGAACCGCCACCCTTTACAACTTCAATTTTTTCAATAGACTCTGTAGGAATATCTTCCAAGTTATATTTGCCATCTTGGTTCATAGGAACACCATTCACCAAAACCAAAGTACCCTTTTCAACGGCACGAATCATAACCTTACTTGTCATTGTACCCATACCAGTACCATTGAAACCTTGAGATTGTGTATTAACCCCTAACGTATTTTGTAATACATCGTAAGCATTGGCAGCACTGCTTTTTTCAATCTGTTCTTCAGAATAAACCTCAACAACAGCCGGAATATCCAAATCCTTTTTTTCTGTTCTTGTTGCAGTAACTACCATCTGATCAAGCGTGTACTCCTGCAGCTCTTCAGCAAATACGTTTGCACCCCCCCACATTACACTACCAGTAATGAGGGCCGTCATCAATAAGCCTTTTGTCATCTTCATTTTACTCATACTCCTATCAAAAATATTTATTGAAAAGCCCCAGCACACCCAGTCTTTCATGGTCATATGCAACAAGCTTCACAATCGGCAAAAAATATCTGTATATCAACTCATCCAGTTAATATTATATCTTATTTTAAACTATATAGCTACTTTACAGGCAAATTTTTTGCGAAAAAATTTGCAAATAAAACAAATCACCGCCAGAATTGTCTTCAATCATAGCGGTGATCAATGTTTTTATTAATTTGTATCCCTAGGCGCTCATTTTAGCAGCCAGCGCACGTACTTCCTTTACTGAAAGCTTAGAGTACTTAACAATCTTATCTATGCATTCATTATCGGCCAGCATCTCTTTAGCTACGCTGATACGTGCTTCCTTTTGTGCTTTTCTCATAGCTTCTTTTTCACGCTTTGCTATAAGCTTTTCCATTACATCGCCCATTTTATCCAAGCCCTCCTTCTCTTCTTTAAAGTATCTAATTTTTTCAGCAAGCTTTTTATAATGCATATCATCAGGGTTCTTGCAACAAAAGTCATGCATCAGCATTCCTAAAGGCGTGTCATTATGAATTTTGGCGTTAACGTAGATAATATGCGAGCCATCTGCAAAGCTGCTACCGTTCTCATCTATCGTTCTATGAATATGATAGATTGGCAACAGTCCTTTAAGCACGTCTTCCTTCGTAATGAAAATAACATAGTTCTCAGGGATTTTGTCAAAATATTCACCCTTGGGCAAGCTTTTGGCATCCAACAAGCTCATATGATAGCGTGCTCTTTGAGGAATGGCGCCACTGCTTTCATTCTGTACTTCGACATTAAACTTGGTGCCATCAGCTTTTTCAGCTAAGATATCAAGCTGTAAATCCCGTCCCTGAAGATTTTTCAGACGTTTTTGTGTAGATGCTTTCTTTACTTTGATTGTATCATTTTCTAAGATAATCCGCAATATTAATTGTGTACGCTCTATATCATCTTCAAAAACCTTGGTCATAAAAGGATCATCCATAAGAGTAAATTCTTTAATGGAATTCAATAAATCTTGCTTTACTTTTACCATTTATTTTCTATAGCCTTTCTTCTGATTTTTCTGACTAGTCTTTGTGTTTATTATATTAACAGAGAAGGTTATGATAGTCAAGTGATTTTTCTGAAAATTTGCTTTTATTTTGACGGTATATTAAAAGGCGGCGCAAGAGCGCCGCCAAACTCAAATGATGTTAAAAGCTGAAGTTATAAGTTAAAGTCCAATTAAAGGGCAGGTCATAATACTCATATGTGCTTACAGGTTCAGTTCTGTCCAAAATGTTACGCAAATTCAATACAGCTGATTGATTTTCTGTTGGTCTGTAAGTAAATGCAGCATTTACCAAAAATCTATTTTTCAAATCATGGTCATATCCTGAATTGCCACCATATTTGTAGCTACTTGGCTCTCTATCAGCCAATACAAGACAATTTAAATTTGCAGAGAACTTGTTAAGAGTATAGTCTACGCCTGCATTCAACTGCATACGTGCAGATTCTTGCGCCCATTTATGAGTGTCATCATCGTAAGACTTAGGATTCTGATAAGTAGCACTAATATTGTAATCCCATTTATCACTAAGCTTCTTTAAATACTCTAATTCTACGCCAGTATTTTCAAATTTACCCATATTAACTTGAATTTTATTTTTGGGATCAGGCAGCCAATCAAAATATTTCCATTTGAATTTATTCTTATAGTCCATATTAAAGATTGCCAACTTTGTAGATGAAGTATCAGTAATATGTTTTAAACCAGTCTCATATGTCCAGCCTTCTTCAGGTTTAATGCCATTCTTCTTAATAATATCAGCAGATGTACCACCAGAAGAAGTATGAGAATTTATAGCAGGCATTTCAAAAGCTTTACCAATGTTAGTATACCATGATAATGTATCATTAATTTTGTACAATGTCTGCAATTGCGGTAATAATACATTATTGTTATTGTCTTCAAAATCAGTAGCTCTATAAGTTTCACCACGTAAACCTATCGTAGAACTAAATTTATCATCAAATTTCTTATGATACGAAATATAAGCACCATAGCTATTTCTGTCATTATCAGCCTTATCTGCAAATGTTTGGTCATATTTTTCATGTTTTAAGGTAAGACCGAATATTAAGCTATCTTCGCCAAAATCCCACTTCTTCTGACTATCGACATAAATATTAGAAGCAGTATAGTTACTTGTATCACCACCACGCTTTGCACTACCATTAGTTGCAACATTCATAGCTTCAACTTTTTTGCTATTGTATGCTAAAGTAGTCTTTGTCTGATTTTCATTATCACTATAAATTAAACTTGCAGCATGTTTTGTATCATGATAAGCATATCTCGTTAAAACAATTTCGCCGGTTTTATAATCTCTCTGTCCGTACATAGGATTCATTTTTGAATAATTCCATGTAAACTGAAGATTAGGAGATAATGCTAAACTAGTAAACGCATTTGTTCTTTGATATTTTTCATTAACTCTATATGTACCATTAGGTGTCTGAATAACACCCGTTTTAGTTTTATTCAAAGCATCTGGTCTATCCATTTGTGCATGCTCAAATTTATCAACATAATCTTTACCAAAAGAAGCAATAAAACCTTCACCTTGAGTGGTAACGCTATATTTGTTCAAATAATTACCACCAGTGGCACTAAGAGTTGTTTTTGTTTCTCCATTCCCTTTCTTAGTAATAATATTTATAACACCGCCAAGTGCTTCAGCACCATAAAGTACAGAGTTAGCACCTTTAACAACTTCTATTCTTTCAATAGCACTAACCGGAATTGCACTTACAGATGCATAATTATTAATATTAATAGGTGCACCATTTACCATAACTAAGGCACCCTTGTCGAAGCCGCGTAAATAAACACGACTATAGCTGGAACCCAAGTCATCGCCACCAGGACCATAAGAATAATCAGTAACACCTGCAACTCTTCTTAGTGCTTCCATAGTAGTTGTAGCACCATTTTTTTCAATTTCTTTGGCATTAATAACGCTGACAGCAGCAGGTGTTTCCAAATCCCTGGTTTCAGTTCTTTGCGCCGTTACAACCATCTGGTCAAGCGTATACTCCTGCAGCTCTTCTGCAAATACGTTCGTCCCCCCCCACATTACACTACCGGTAATGATAGCCGTCATCAATAAACCCTTGGAAAAATTACTCTTCATGTTTACTCATACTCCTAAAAAATATATTTTGACCACTCTTCCCCCGCCCAGTCTTGCATGGTCACGGGCTATCAAGTGCATCAAGCAAAATTGTAAGCTATACGGCAATATAGCTATAAAAAATGCGCCCTTGCTTTTATAATCAGCAAAGGCGCAAGTTACTCTTCTGATATTATATAGAAAGCTTCTTTGCAAAGTTATATTTCGCTTTAGGAATCTCTCTTTTTGCATGTCTATAGTATACTACATAAGTCTTATGTATTCAACATTTATTCTTATCATTAAACTAAATTCTACTAGGAAATTTTTCTTTCAACCACAAAAACAGTATCGGCAGCACCAACAGCGTAAATACCGTCGACGTTATCATACCGCCGATGATAACCCACGCCATGCTCACGCGCGTTTCCGATCCTGCGCTCAGCGACAGCGCTGTCGGCAGCATGCCCACCACCATCGTCAGTGCTGTCATAAAGATAGGCTTCAGACGAGTTTTGCCTGCTTCGATTACCGCTGCCTTCGCCGTCATGCCTTCATGCATCAGCGTCAGCGTATAGTCCAAAAGCAACGTGCCGTTTTTCGCTACCAAACCATCCATAACCAGAATACCGATAAGTGAATACAGATTGATTGTATTATGCGTCAGCAGCAAACAGAAGATGGCACCGATAATGCCAAGCGGCAGTGAAAACATACGGATGAACGGAGTAAATACCGATTCATAGAGCACTGCCAGCAGCAGATAAATCAACAGAAGTGACAGCGACAATGCCATAGCCATTTCGGCAAAGGAATCGTTCATCGTGGTCGCCTGACCGGAAAAAGCATAGCTGCTCTTAAGACCTGCGGCATTGAGCTTCTGCGTCAGCTCCTTAACTACCTCGTTCAGCGGTCTGTCCGTCAGGTTGCACTGGATGTTGATAATGCGCTCCTTGTTCACTCGACGAATCGTAATCGGGCCTACGCCCTCTTCTACGTCGGCAAGGTCGCCAAGAAAGACGCTTCCTCTGCCTGTCTGCACCGGAATAGCGCGCACGTCTTCAATATCATAGCCACTGCCACCGGCAAAGCGTACTGCAATATCAGTGTCATTGCCATGGTTTTGCACATCGTTCGCCAATACGCCGGCACTGCGTCCGCCAATAGCAGCGTTAAAGGACTGCGCCACATCATTGACTGTCGCGTGATAATATTTCAGCTTGTCGCGGTCTACCGTCACCTTCAGCTCCGGCATGCCTTTAACATAAGAATTTTTGATATCCTTCAGGCCTGCTGTCGAAGCAAAAATCTGCTCTACCTTAGCGGAATCAGCCACGAGCTGGTCCATATCGCTGCCCTTAAGCTCCACCTGTACCGGCGAGCGCACAAGGTTGCGACCGCCCGAAACACCGGTAACGGATGACTGAATCTCATTGACGCGCACCTTGATTTCGCCAAGATTCTGCTTGGCAAAGCTACGGATGCCCTGTGCTACCTGCCACACGTCCCTGCTGCGCTCATCGCTGCTTTTGAGCGCGATAACCAGCTTGCCCATGCTCTGTGTGGTCGTTACATTAGTCATATAATGCTCGATTTCCGGCACCTTGGCCAAATAATCCTCAAACAGCAGCAAGGCCTCGTTGGTTTGGTCAGCGTTAAAGCCCGTAGGCAGCTCAATATTCACCTGAATCGCGCTTTCGTCGGTACGCGGCATGTACTCCGAGCCAACTATACCGAGCGGCACCAGCGCCACTGCCACCGCGAAGGCTGCCAGCACTCCCAGCACCAGCTTCTTCGGCTTTTCTATGCATTTGCGCAGCAGAACATCATATTTGGCAATCGTCTGCGCTTCCAAAGCATCCAGTCTGTGCCACAGCTTGCCCTTTGGCTCCTCCACGCCGTTTTTATAAAAGCGCGAAGCCAGCATCGGCGTCAGCGTAAAGGATACGACAAGCGACATCAGCGTAGCAAAAACAATCGTCATGCCAAACTGCTTGAAGAACTGTCCTGTCGCGCTCTGCATAAAGGCAATCGGCAAAAATACCACCACGTCGCAAAGCGTCATAGCGATTGCCGCCATACCAATCTCATTACGTCCTTCCTCCGCTGCCACGTCGGCGCTTTTGCCCATCGCAAGGAAACGATGGATATTCTCCAAAACGACAATGGAGTCATCGACAAGAATGCCGATACACAGCGCCATACCCATAAGTGACATCATATTGAAGGTAAAGCCTGCCAGATACATCAGGAAGAAGGTTGCAATAAGTGAGGTCGGAATGGCAATCATAACTGCCATAGAGGACTTCCAGCCACGCAGGAACAGATATAAAACAAGTCCTGTAGTCACAAGACCTTCGAGCAGCGTTTTTAGCGTGTTGCTCAGGGAATCGCGCACGAAATGCGACTGGTCATAGACAACAGTAAAAACGTAGTCAGGATAATCCTTGCGCAGAGTTTCCAGCTGCTGCAGCACGCCGTCTGCTGTGTCGACGATATTGGCGCCGCTGGCCTTATAAACCTCCAGCGATACCGCCTCATTGCCGTCAACACGGCTATAGGCCACGGCACGCTTATCCTTGGCCTGCACGTTAGCCACCTGCCCCAGCTCGATATATCTGCCGCCCGCACCCTTAAGCTGCAGGTGCTGAATCTCCTCCGGAGCCTTATACTGCGCCTGCAGACGCACGGTTTTTTCCAAAGCATCGGTATAGACAGAGCCGGAAGAAACAATAACGTTTTCCTTGCGCACCGCTGTAATAATATCCTGCAGAGTCAAACCGTAATAATTGAGCTTATCCTTGTCAACCTCGATTGCGATTTCCTTGGCACGTCCGCCGGTAACGTCAACATCGGCTACGCCGGCTGCCTGCTGCAAGCGCTCCTTAAAGCTGCTGTCTGCCAAGGCAAAAATATCGTCCAGATTATCCTTGGACGTTGCTGCAATCTGGATAATAGGATATTCTTCGGAGGAACGCTTGAGCACTGCAGGCTCATCAATATCCTCCGGCAGATTTTTGCGGATACGGCTGACTTTTTTTGTTGCCTCGATAGCCACCATATCAGCATCGGCCTGACTGTCCAGCTCGACAAAAATCTCCGCACGTCCGGGACGTGTAGCGGAACGCACCTGCTTAAAGTGCGAAATTGAGGACAGTTCGTCCTCAATCGGCTTCGTCACTTGCTGTTCGACAGATTCCGTACTGGCTCCCGGATAGTTGACAATGACGCTGATAAATTTAGAGTCTACGTCCGGCAACAGCTCCACGCCAATGCGAAAGAAGCTGATAAGACCGAGGACGCAGACTAATATGTAAATCATGCAGATACCGATAGGCCGTTTAATAGAAAAGCGCGTAATATTCATTACTTCGCCTCCTCCTTGGCCACCTCAACCACCATTCCGTCACGCAGACGCGCAAGATTATCAAGGATAACCGTCTCGCCTACCTTCACACCCTGCACTATTTCAATGCTTTCATTATTACTTGCACCGGTAGTAACAGGCTTTTTCAGAGCCTTATTACCCTTGCCCAGCACATAGACAAAATATTTGCCATCCCGTTCCAGAACGGCATTTTTAGGTAAATATATAGTGGATGGCTTTTGCAGAAAACGCAATTCACCTTTGGCAAACAAGCCTGCCTTTACATTGGAGCCAGGCTCATCCAGCCTGATGCGGAGGGTAAACTTGTTTGTTTCCCTGCTTCTTACAGGGCTCACATAAACAACAGTACCCCGGCATATTTCGCCAATCGCCTCCAGCTTCAGCTCAACCTGCGTGCCAACGGTCACAGAAGCAGCCTCGGCCTCTGTAATATCGCAGTCCACTGTAAAACCACTGTCATCCAAAAGGGTAAGCAGCCTGCTCCCTGCAGGCGCATAGCCACCCACTTCTGCATCGCGGTAGGTAATAATACCTGCGCGTGGTGCCTTAAAAATCAGATCGTGATACTTGTTTTGCGCAATAATGTACTCCTGCTCGCGTCTGGCAGCAATCTGCTCCTGACGGTAGACCTGCGACGGTGTGCCATCATAGCTTTCCTGCCGCGCCAAAGCATCGTACTGCGCCTTTTTATTAGCCAGCGTCTGCTCCATGCTGTCCAGTTCGGACTTGGAAACAGCGCCCTGCGCATAAAGCTTACGGTAACGCTCTGCGTTGACCTGCGCCAGCTTATAGTCTGCCTCATAACGGATCAGACTGGTGTTATAGCTCACATCCGTAGTTGCCGCATTGGCTCCGGCCTCGGCATAGCGTGCCTTGGCCTTGAGCATTTCGGCGCGTGCATCATCAAGATGCTGCACCAGCAGAATATCTCCTGCCTGCACCTTGCTGCCCAAATCCACATTAATCTCATCGACGATGCCGGCATACTTATTGACGATATCAATCTGTGCCTTGGCCTTGAGCTGTCCAAAAAGATTAATGCTTTTATACAATGGTCGTCTGCTTACTGTCTGCGTGTGCACAATAGGTTTCATTACTGCTTTTTTTGACGTAGACTGGTTGGAGAGATGCCTGAGGCCCAGTGTCAAAGTAATGCCTATCACACAGATAGCAAGCAGACTAAGGAGTTTGTGTTGTAATATATACTTTTTTGCCTGAGTAAAATCGGGGCGCAGCATTATTTTGTTGCTGCTTGGGCATCAGCAGCTACTGCCTGCTGGCAGATTTCCAGCATAGCCTCGGCGAAGCTGCCTGCGGGAATAGGAACAAACTTCAGCTCTTTGGCCTGATGGCTCAGCAGAGTTTTCTTGCTGCCATAAACATCCATTACCTCTACGCCGTAGGTTTTATCCTGCAGATTAAAGGTCATGACGATTTCACAGTATTGCACCTTCTCTTTTTTAGTCAGAGAAGCCTTGTATTTTTCATTGAGCTTTTTCAGCATATCCTTATCGGTAAAAACGGTTTTCGTCAGCACGGAAATAATATTTTTATCGGGCAGGCCGTTAGTAACCTTGCTGAAGGTCAGGGAATCCATATCGTAAGCATAAATACCTACGTTATTTTCTACAACGATAGACCAACGTGCCTGCTCCTGTTCTTCTTCACTCGGTTTAGGCATCATGCTGATTTCCCAGTTCATGCCCTCCTGAGTTGCAGGCTTTTTGTCTGCATCAGCAGCAAATGCGGTGGCACAGCAAAATAAGGTCATTAATAAAATAAGCAATTTTTTCATAAAAGCTCCACTCCTTTATATGCTAATATATATATTAGTATACTATACTCTTATCTTTAATTCAAATTTCTTACAATACGAATTATATTTTCTTTAGACAGCTTCTGCAGCGTGTAATAATTGGCCTGCATAGCGGCGGCAACCTTCTTTGCCAGGCCCAGCTTGATAAAATCGCTTTCCGTATCAATCACTACAGAGGTAATTTTAGCCTTAGCGATTTTTTCGGCAATACTTATCGCTGCTGCTACAGGATCCTTTTCACCCTCATGCACGGCATTCGCGCGTCCGTCGGTTACAACAATCAGAATCGGCTCCAGCTCGCTGTCACGCTTGTTCAGCATGGCCAGCGTCTGCAGCGACAGCGCCAGTCCATCTGCCAGCGGTGTTTTGCCGCCGGTCGGCATTTCCGCCAGGCGCTTCTGCGCCAAGTCCACGCTGCGGGTAATCGGCAGCAGAATATCCGCCTTATCACGACGGAAGGCAATCATGCCTACACGGTCACGCTTTTGGTACGCCTCCTGCAGCATGTAGAAAATGGCACCCTTAACGGCGCGCATACGCTCACGTGCACCCATGGAGCCGCTGGCATCCACAGCAAACAGGAAGGTATTGCCGATGCGTTTTTCGCGCACCTTCTGACGCAAATCCTTCTCCTTGATGTTCAGCGCACAGCCGTTATCCTCACGCAAACGCTGAAACGGCGCTGCAGCACGGATGGTTGCGTCAAAGGCCAAGTCCGTAACCTTGCTTTTAGGCTGTTCGGCGCGCACATAACGTCCCTGCTTCAGGTCAGTCTTGGTAACGCTGCGTTTGCCGCTGCCGCGGCGCACATTGCGGTCCTTGCCCAAATCCAGCAACATCTTCGGCAGGCGGAAGCTTTTGTCGATATCGGCAAGCTGCTCCTCCGGTGCCAAGTTGTTATTATTACGCTCCTGCTGCTGCTCGTCCTCGTCGCTTTCGTCGTCCTCGTCCTCATCGTCGGAAGCATCGTCATCTTCGTCATCATCGCCGTTATCCAATGGCGGTGGTGGCGGCAGCTGGTTATCTTCGTTGTCCTCGTCGTTATTATCATCGTCAGGATTATCTTCGTTATCCTGCTCATTTTCATCTTCGTTTTGGTTATCGTCCTGTTGCTCCTGCTCCTCGGGCTGTTGCTCGGGCGGCTTGCGCATACGGTGCGGCAGCACGAACTGTGCGGCCTCCTCTACGTCCTTCGGCAGCACGTAAGCGCGCCCCGCCATGGCAGCGATAGCACGCGCAGCCTCCAGCAGATAAATTTCCGCACGATGGCCGGCACAAAAAGCCTGCGAGCACAGCTGAGCGGCAAGCATCAGCATCGCATCGCTCACCTCAACCTGCGGCAGCAGCTCACGCGCTGCCTGCACCTTCGCTGCCAAGGCAGCGGTTTCTTCCGCATACTGCTCACAAAACGCAAGGGTATTGTTACTATATGCTAAGGCACGTTGGATAACCTCCACGCGCTGACCGATATCCTGCAGTACCTGCATATCTGCGTACATGCCGAAGCGGTCTAAGATATGTCCCGGCAGAGTGCCCTCCTCCGGATTCATCGTAGCAATGACGGTTGTGCGCACCTCATGGCTGCAGCTGATGCCGTCACGCTCTACATTGTTAATGCCTGCGCTGTTAGCATCCAATGCCGCAGTCAGCAGCTCCTGGCGCAGCAGGTTTGCTTCATCAATATAAAGAATATTATCCGTAGCACGCGCCAGAATGCCCGGGGAAAAGCGTTTTTCGCCCAGGCTCACGGCAGCCTCCAGATCAATGCTGCCAAAAAGCATATCCTCTGTTACGTTCAGCGGCAACGTCAGCATCCTTTGCGCACCAATCAAACTCTGCACACTGCGGGCCAGCACGGATTTTGCCGTACCCTTGGCACCGCCTATGAGCAGGCCGCCTGCTCTGCGGTTGACAAGAGCAATGAGCAAGGCCTTTTTAGCCTCCTCCTGCCCCACCACCGCAGCAAAGGGATAGATATTATCTTTAAGCATAGTCAACGCTCCTTAGGCTTCGGCAGCCAAAAAGCTCTCTACCTTATTCCAATCCAGCTCGCCCTCTTCAAACGGACGGCGGCGCATACGGTGCGGCAGCACCAGCTTAGCTGCTTCCTTCAAATCATCAAGGTTAGCCTGCTTGCGACCGTTGAAGGCAGCCAAGGTCAGCGCTGTCTTGATAACAGTAATATCCGCACGGTGACCGTCTACGCCCAGCTCAACAGAAAGCTTGGCCACAGTTTCCAGCAGCTTGTCATCAATAGTTACCTCTGGCAGCAGCTTGCCGGCAGCGACAATTTTTTCTGCCAGCTCCTCCTGTGCTTCCTTATAGCCTGCAATGAAGCTTTCAGCATCGTTTTCATAAGCCAGACGGCGTTTGATTACCTCTACGCGCTGCAGCGGGTCATGTTCGCCGGTCACAACAACGCTCAGACCAAAGCGGTCCAAAAGCTGCGGACGGATGTCACCCTCTTCGGGATTCATAGTTCCTACCAGCACAAAGCGTGCGGGGTGAGAATAGGAAACGCCCTCGCGCTCAACGGTGTTTACGCCCATGGCAGCGGCGTCCAGCAGCACGTCTACAACGTGGTCATCCAACAGGTTGATTTCGTCTACATATAAAATATTGCGGTTAGCCTGCGCCAAAATACCGGGTTCAAACTTTTTCTCGCCATGCTTAATCGCATGCTCAATATCCAATGTGCCGACAACGCGGTCTTCGGTTGCGCTGACAGGCAGTTCAACTACGCGCATATTGATGGTTTCCTCTGGCAATGTGCCTTCTGCCTGCAGCTTGGCAGTACAGTCATCGCACAGCTGGCTGCTGTGCGGGTCACAGTGGAAGCGACAGCCGTGCACAGCCACCATCGGCGGCAGCAGCTCGGCAAGAGCGCGCACAGCAGTAGATTTGGCCGTGCCCTTTTCACCCTTTATCAAAACACCACCCAAGGCCGGGTTAATAACATTCAAAATCAGGGACAGCTTCATTTCCTCCTGTCCGACAATCGCAGTAAAAGGATATACAGCAGTACGTTTCATTTATATTCCTCCGTTTATTAAAAAGAACTATCAATAAAATATGTATCTAATTATACAGTGTCTACTAGGTATACACGCAAGCGAATTGGAGAAAAAATTACAGAAAAATAATAACCGGCCACCTGAATTTAGTTTTTATACCTAACTTCATGTAGTCGGTTCTTGTAGTTTATATTATTTTCTCACATATCTTTGCTTAGAGCTTTTAGGCTTATCCGGCAGCGTCAAAGCAATTTTGCCGTCATCAATCAACGGCTGCACAATTTTGGACATGGAATAATAAATTTTTAGGCAGTCATCTATCATTTTGGCAATTATTATGCAACCTTTGGCGCAGTCTAGCAACTTTTTGACAACTAGTCAACAAGTTTGGCAACTATTTTGACAACTATTACAAAAAAGTCGGCAAGCAGCATTTCACCGCTCACCGACGTCATTGATAATTTTATTTACTATATACAGCATCTGCCAAATCCTCTACAGCGTTGACAATATACTGCGACACGCACAGCACATGCTTAGCCGGCACTGTATAGACCTTTCTGTTTTTCACAGCATCCGTAGTCAGATAACCGGGATTGTTCAGCAGCTCCACCTCCATCTGCTTCGGATCATGCTGACCGTCATAATTCCAGCCTGCGAGTAAAAACACCTCCGGATTGAGCTGAACCACGGCCTCCTGATTGACGATACCAGGCTTATCATAATGCAGCTCCTCCAAAGCATTGCGCACCTGCGCATATCTGCAGACATCGTTAAACGAAGCCTCCGGACTGTAGTAGGCACCGTTACTGCGCATAAAAACAATGCGCTTCTGTTTTTCCTTAGGTATTTTGCCTATTTTATCCTGCACCTTCTTCAGATGCTCGTCCATCGCGGTAACCATCATTTCGCCGCGTTCCTTTTCGCCAACGGCCTCGCCCAGAAAGCGTATGCACTCACGTACATCTTCAAAGCTTTTGGGAGTTTTATAAACATAAACCTGCAGGTTCATATCGCGTAGCGACTGAATAACCTCCGGCTTAACAAAATCCGGTATCAATATTAAATCAGGGTGCAGTGCCATAATTGCCTCCGAGCTTTGGCCATCCACTCTGCTGCCCACACTCTGCGCCCGCTCTACAATATTGGATATCCCCGGGTCGTCCACCAGACGTGAGAAGGCAGCAATGCGACTGCTTGGTACAAGGTCAATGAGGATTTCATCAGTGCTTATAGACATAGATATAATGCGCTGGGGTTTTTCTTTAAAACACAGCTTATGCCCCTGCGAATCCGTAACAGTATAGGCTGCTGTACTGTTCGATTTTTGCGCACTATCACTGCTGCAGCCTGCAACTATTAATAGTATACTCAAACACAGCAGCAGTGCTGTTATTATCTTTTGATATTTTTGTTTCGGCATATTTTCTTCATCCTTTATTTTCCTTCAGTATAGCTATTATAGCACGAACATCAGCTTTCGACATAAGCAAGTTATAGCAGTTTGGCATATGAAAAAGGCAGAACAGATTTTGCTCTGCTCCGCCTTTCTCAAAGGAGTTAAGTGTATATGAATAAGGTTAGGGGCTGATTAGAAGCTTCTCTCATAAGTGAAGAGAACGCTGCGTGGCATTGTAACATACTCATAATTGTTAAGTGCATCATCTCTATCAAGCAAATTTGCTGCAGTCAATCTCAAAGTATCTTTGGAAGTAGGCATGTAAGATAAGGTCATAGAAAGGTCAACACTGTTCTTTAAGTGATGATCCTTGTCCTTGATTTTACTGCTACTATGAGCTGCATTATAATATGCTATTTCTCTATCAAGGTAGGTGAAGAGTCTGGTATTCCATACAAACTTGCCTTTGTTGAAATCAGCTCCCAAATTTAGAATATTCTTGGCAGTATCCTGAGACCATACTCCTTTAGAGCAAGCTTTTGGATTTTGTAAAGTCCAACCAATATTTGCTGTCCAGTTTTCGTCAAGCTTTTGCTTATAATTCAATTCCAAACCGGTATTTTCCCATTCATCACGGTTACGCATAATATTGGTACCGTCAGCCTCTTTATCCCAGAAGAATTTATCTTTAATCTTCATATGGAATACATCAGCCGTAAATGCGGTAGTACCATCATCTACTTTATATCCTAATTCATAGGTCCAACCAGATTGCGGTTTCAATGCACTGTTAATACCATAATTGGAATTATAATAGAACGTACTGTCAATAGCCGGCATTTCGAAGGATTTACCTACATTAAAGTAGTAATTTGAAACAGGATTTGCTTTATAAACACCCTGTACCTGCGGCAACAGCTGGAAATCACTGTCATAATATTTGTTACTGCCTATATAATATTCGCGTAAGCCAAGTATCAGTTCAAACGCGTCACTGGTATGCACATCCCAAGACTGGTATGCAGAAAAGCTGTTTCTGCCAGCCTTGTTAAAATCTGTCGTTTGGGTTTCCATGGACTCTCTATTGGCATTTACACCCAAAATTAAACTATCATTATTTTTAAGATTAAACTTCTTCTGCAAATCAAAGTTTGCATTATAGCCGTCATACTTACTGTAAGAAGAACCTTTAAGCGGCAGGCAACTCAAATCCATTGTATTATAGCCTAAAACAGCTTTCCAACCAGCATTTTTGTTATCATATGCTAATGCATAGCTATTATATGTGCTATTATATTGCGACAGCTTATTCATTACTGGAACAAAGTTTTTGTAACTGCCAGTTTGATATTTTACTTCACTGTGGTTACGTCCCCAGCTAAAAGTCAAATCTTTAGCTAATTGCGCATCAAGATAAAATTGGTCAGAAGATTTATCTTTTATATTGATAGCAGTACCTAAACCGGTATTACCTGGTAAAACTGCATCATTAAAATCTTTATTCCATGTTTTCTTATAGCCTACATTCACTACATCTGTCTGAACATTAGCTCCCGCAAGCTTTTTATTGCTACCGATACCACCGATAACACTACCAGTAACAGCGCCCGTTTTTGATGGTCTTTTAGTAATGATGTTAATAACACCGCCCATGGCTTGTGGACCATACAATACAGAGTTGGAACCTTTTACAATTTCTATTTTTTCAATTTGATCCATCGGAACTGTATTAAGCGTAGCTTTATTCCTATAGTTAGACGGATTACCGTTTACCAATACCAAGGTACCATCATCAATACCACGAACACGAATTCTTGACATCATTCCGCCGTAATCGCCACCATCTTCCTGATAGGTATGGCAGTTTGCCTGAGATAATTCACGTACAGCTTGAAATACTGATTGATATCCGCTGTCTTTCAATTCCTTTTGCGTAATTACAGTAACATTAGCAGGTGTATCTTGTACAGTTTTTTCTGTTCTGGTTGCTGTTACTACCATAGTGTCCAACGCATATTCCTGAATATCTTCAGCAGCTAATGCCGTCCCCCCCCAGAGCGCACTTGTACTCATGAGCATTGACATCAAAATAGCGTTACTCAAAACTTTTGCATTTTTCATTTACTCATACATCCTTTCTGAAGAACAGTTAGTTTTAGAACAGCTAGTCTTTAATAGTCCTATTCTATTACTAAACTTACGCTATTTTAAACTATATACTGTTCATATAGTCAAGAAAAAAATTCTACAAGCACCAATTCTCTCTTTCCCCCTCTTCACTATCTGCAAAGCAAATGTTATAATAAGCATAACTGCCACATATCATATCGTGTTAAATAATTAAGGTGATACATCATGAGTAAAAGTCCTAAGCTTTACTATACAGCAGGCGAGCTGGCAGACCTTTTTGAGCTACCTAAGCAGACCTTGCTCTACTACGATAAAATGGGAATTCTGTCGCCGGAATTCATTTCTGAAAACAACTACCGCCATTACTCTCTCAAACAGTATTTGATTTTAGAGGTCATTTTGAACATGCGCAAGCTGGGAATACCTATATCTAAAATCAAGGAATATCTGGAAGAACGCAGCATTGACAGCCTGCAGGCTCTCTTACAAGCTAAAGACCGTGAATGTGAAGAAATTATTGCACATAACGAAAAAATACGCAAAAATATTCACGTTGTTTTTCAGCAGCTGGATAAAATCCGAGAAAGCCGGCTTGATCAGATAACCGTCACCTTCCGCCGTAGCAAGCGATTCCTGCTAAGTCCTGTGCCGCCGGAATGCAGCGGCGACGAAAGTATTAAAATTCTTGCCAGACATAACTTGAATGTTTTTTCCAAAGAGCATTTCAAGGAAAAGGCTGTCGGCTGGCTGGCAGACAAAGATTGCTTTCTGGCAGGTGAATACAGCCGACCGCTGGCCTATTTTTCCAGTGTTAATCCTGATTACCATGGCAAAATGGAATGTTACACCCGCCCCGCAGGACTCTATATGACGCAACGCTTTCAGGGTACCTTCCGTGACCATGTGCAGGAGCTGGCGGAGCTTTTCAAAGCTTATATGCAGCGTAATAAGCTATACGCCGTAGACAATCTTTATATTATGCCGCTGAAAAATCATTGGATGACGCCGAAGCCAGAAGAATATATCTACCAGATTTCCCTACGGGTTGAGCCTGATGAAAATTAAAAGCTGCACTAGCCAGCATCTTATTTGATGCTGATTGGTGCAGTTTTTTAATCTTACACTATTTACTTCACCCGCAAATGCTGTGCCCCCTGCATAGCGAAGGCTTCGCCGTAGGCAGCATGAGCAATTTCCTGCACGCCGAAAACAACGTCCTGCGAGCAGTTGTAGATATAGCCTTCATTGGGATAAAAAAGCTGCTTGTTTTTGATGGCGCGCATGGTCTGCAGCGACGGATCCTCTAAAAATTCCTGATTATATTTCTTGATATCAAAATTGCCATGGTCGTTATACACCGGCATTATCAGTAAATCTGGATCAATCTTCACCAGCATTTCCTTAGTAACCTGCTGGCCATTTTTGATTCCTGCAGCCGAAACGCCGTTGATAACGCCTGCTTCCTTACACATATCGTCAAAAATGCAGCCCTTGCCGCCGTAGGAGCTCATCAGCGAAACAAGGACGATTTTCTTCGGCTGCTGCAGCCTGAGCGCCGCTACCTGCTGCTTCACCTGCGCCAGTCTGCTGTCCATCAGCTTTACCAGCTCTTCTCCCTTACTGTCGGCGTGCATGGCTTTGGCGATAGTGCGCACGTTTTGCCTGATATCATCAATAGTTGCTGGTCCCTTCAAAACAATGACGTTCATGCCCAGATTGCGCAAATTTTCGACACGGTTCATGTCGCTCCAATCGTAAGCAAAGACTACGTCCGGCTTCAGCGCCAGCACCTCTTCTGCCGAAGGGTTTTTTATTTTGTGCTGAATTTTTTTAGCCTGCTCTACAAGGTTGGAGCTTACCGGGTCATCGGCAAGATAATTGACGGCAACCAATTTATCTTCCATACCCAGACCCATGATTATGCCATCGCTGCTGAGTGCCAGCGTCAGTACCTTTTGCGGTGCCTGCTTAAACGTAGTCACTGTTCCATGCTCATCAGTTACAGTGTAGCTGCCGCCTGCGGCAGCGTCTTTTCCGCCGCTGCCTTGTCCGCAGCCTGTAGCCAAAAGCAGCAGCAACAGCAGTAAACAAAAAATTTTCTTCATGCTTTATGCCTCTATTCTCATCATTTTACCTTTGCAGTATTGACATATATGCGACAATACAGCAATTTATATTATAAAGTATATAGCACTATGATAGTCAAGAACAAAGAAAAGAAAACGCTTGTTTTTATTTTAACTGTATGTTATAATTATCCTAGTTGCATGGGTAGCCGTTTTCCAACGGAGGTCATGCCTGGTTGTGAGAACCAGTGGCGTTTGTCGAGCTTTCGGCAAACGCCTTTTTTATATCTCTTCCTATTGCAAATTAAGCCAGTCCTACCATCTTATATATTTTTCATTACTTGTGTGTTATAATTAAAGGAGGAAAGTATGAGTTCCAAACAATACCCGGAAAGCCTCATCCGCAATCGCGAAAGGCTTATTGAAAAGGCCAAACAACTGAACCTATTCAGTGATGCAATGGCTAAAATGGTCTTTACTGATTCAGGTGCCTGCGAACATGTTTTACGTATCCTTTCCGGCATCGATTCACTGGTCATTAAGGAAAATCGTACTCAAATGGTCATTAACAAATTTGCATCCAAGGATATTATTATGGATGTTCTTGTAGAAGATGCAAACAATAAGCTCTACGAAATGGAAATTCAAAAAAGCGATGGTAAAATTGACCATGCTAGACGCATGCTGTACTATTCTTCGAGCATCATTGGTAGCTATTTGCCAAAGGGCAAGGACAAAAAATATAAAAGCGTTCCCGATTTATATATGTTTTACATAACCGAGCCTGATATTTGGCATTTAGGTTGTACCTGTTACAATGTAACCAAGCGCCTTAATAACTTACCAATGACATACGATGATGGTCTGCATATGTATTACGTTAACGCAGAAGTTAATGATGGCTCTTCAATTGCCAAACTAATGCAGTATTTTAAGACTGCGGAAGCAGATGACTTAAGTCAGGGAAAATTATCTAAACATGTCAATTATCTAAAGTCTACGAAGGAGGGGAAAGCCGCCATGTGTGAATTTACTGAAAGAATTTTTAGCGAGGGTAGAGCTGAAGGTAGAGCTGAAGGTGAAGTTAGCGCCAACTACGCTGCAGCAAAACGTATGCTTTTAAAAGGAAACAATTCGCTTCAAGATATTGCGGAATTTACTAACCTGCCTTTGAGCAAGATCCAGGAATTGCAAGCTGAACTTAAAAATGCTTAAGCTTTTAAATATGCTTTTGCCTTTATTACCGTGCGCTAAAGCGCACGGTTTTTTCTTTTGCATTCCTCTTCCACACGTCAAAAAGGCGGCGCAGTGCGCCGCCTTAATGTCATATCATTATGCTTTTAGAATGTGTATTCTGCGCCGATGATGAAAGTAATTTGTATTCTTATCACTTACTCGTAAAAGGGACTGGCTTTTAATGACCGTAAACAATTAATGGCTAGAGATATCGTCTATTGGCAGGTGGATGGCAGCAATAACGCTGCAAGTGATAATCTGGATGATGTATATTCTGACGTCAAGGCTTTTAAAGGCATTGCCACAATAGCAAAACAGTGGTATTATTTCACCGCGAGTATTTTTTATTTTATATAATGAACGTCATAGGCAATTGACTGCACACGCTTGGCCTCTGCATCATAATCAAAAAGCAGTACCGCAGGCTCACCACTGTACGCCAGCTTCAGCTCACCCCGGTCAATAACCACGCTCTGCCCCACATTCATATCCATCCACTGCGGGGAACCGGTCTGATTGCAGACAATTATCGTCACATCAGTTACCTTAGATGCATGCAGCCAAGCGGGAAGCGGATTACCGCACACCTGCGTCGGCGGCCAGGCAGCTACATCAACTATTATTTCTGCTCCCTGCGCCTTAGTTCCTTCGTAATACTCAGGGAACCACAAATCAGCGCACACCAACACACCTGTCTGCAAACCGCTGCAGGGAAGCACGGTAAAACTGTGACCCTTGCGCGCCCAGGCCTCTGCTCCCAAGCACTCGCCAAAAAGCTTGCGGTGACGGCCGATCAGCTCGCCATCAGGTCCGAAAACCAGACAGCTGTTAAAGTTTTTATCACAGGCAGCATCATATTCACCACAGCCTAAAAAGAGGGTAATGCCATATTCACAGCACAATTTACGCAGCGGCTCCAGCTCAGGTGACGGTTGAAGCACTACCACAGCGTTTTCATCTATGCGATAAAAATAATATCCCTGTACCGCTACCTCAGGTGTCAATACCCAGTCAGCGCCCTGCTCCGCAGCAATGCGCACTGCCTGCTCCAATATCTGCAGGTTGCGCTCCTGCGGACCGCAGCTGAGTTCCAAATGACATAAAGCAATTTTCATTATATTGCCTCCGAATATTCTAAACAATCATTTTTTTATTTTATTCCATATACTAGGAATATAGTCAAGCTAAAGATGCTCTAAACAAGCTTTAATATATAAAAAAAGCATGTAGAAAAGCATAATTCCATGTCAAAACCAACATTAAGCATGTTATTTATAAAAAAAGAAACGTCAGCAAATCGGATTCGATTATTAAGCACCCGACGCTGACGTTTTTTTATTTATGTATACGTTTTATCGCTTCACGCTTCATGCTGCACTCCGCGCCATAAGCAGACTTATCCTCGAAGCCATACCAACGTGCGAAGCAACCGCCGCCGCACAATTTAAAATCATCGCATTGACGGCAAAAATCCATTGATTCGGCAATCACCTGCTTAGTTTTTTCTACTAAAGAATGTTCTAAGCCAGTATAAACATTGCCAAGGTAAAAATCCGCATTGCCTACCAGCGAGGAGCAGGCGTAAATATCACCCTTGGCATCCACAAAGGCTGCTTCGCCGTTCATGGCATAGCAATGACCGAAGGTCAGACTGCAATCCTTACACAAAAGTTGCGCTCTCTCCTGCTGCGCAATCGCTATGCGCATTCCTGTGAGCTTAGCCAGCTCATCGCAGCGCGCAAAAACGCGCTGCATAGCCTGCTGCATCGCTGCAGGCGTCGGCGGCTGCAGATTGCGTCCGCGTCCCTGCCCACGCAGGATGTCAAAGCCGATTTTACGGATGTTGCCCAAAAAGTAGGCAAAATCCACGATTCCTTCCAGCGTATCTACATTTTCCGATGTCACTACACAGGTCACGCCGCAGGCAATATTGTTACGGCGTAAAACCTCAATACCTTTGAGGATTTCGCCGGTCGCACCGTAGCCATTCTTTTTCAGCCTCAGCTTATCATTGACCGCCGGTCTGCCGTCAAGACTTACACCGATAGCAACCTTATTTTTATAGAGATACTTGGCAATCTTATCAGTAAGCAGAGAACCGTTAGTCTGCAGCTGTAGTACGGCAGGCAGCTTTTCCTTATGCACATAATCTACCACTGCCTTCAGGCAATCAAAGTTCAGCAGCGGCTCGCCGCCGCTGAACTGAATCACAAAGCGTTCACCGCCGTCCGCCGCCAGCTTAACTGCTGCCAACGCTGTTTCCGGTGACATCATACTGCGGTCATGCTCGGCAGCATAGCAGTAACGGCAGGCAAAGTTGCACTGGCCGGTCAGGCTCAGCACTAACATTTTAATGCTCATCTGCTCTGTCCTCCAACTCGCCTTCCATATCCAGATAAAGCTTTTGCAGCTCCTCCTTAGTTTCCGGCTTAGCCTGCCACAGTCCGCGCTGCTCTGCCTCCAGCAGAATTTCCGTCATTCGCTGCAAAGCCCAGGGGTTAACATCACGCAGCCATTCCTGTACAACCGGGTCAAAGGTATATTTTTCAGCATATTTTTCGTACATCCAGTCCTCCATAACGGCGCTCGTCGCATCCCATTGGAAGCTGTGCGCAATCATGTTGGCCATATCGGCAGCGCCCTTATAGCCATGCTGCATCATGCCCTTGATAAACTTAGGATTGATAGCCTCGCTGCGGAACAGGCGCTTTGCCTCCTCCTGTACGCTGTGCATCGTCACACGCGTTCTGTCAGTGCTATCGCCGCAGTAGGAACGCGGCGCACTGCCCTTAATCGAACGTACTGCTGCAATCATGCCACCATGATAAGCATTGTAGTCATCACTGCTGAGCATATTTGTTTCGTGGTTATCCTCGTTTTTAATCGTAATATCCAAGCTGCCCATACGCTTGCGGAACTGCTGCGGCAGGAATTTGCCCTTGGTTTTGCCGCCGTAGGCATGACCGCCCCAACGTACATAAACATCGGCAATATCATCAATGCTTTCCCAGTTCTTGCTTTCCAACAGCGCCGCAACGCCTGCGCCATAGGTTCCCTGTGCATCGCCAAAGACGCGGAAAGCCGCCTGACGCCATGCAGCATCGTGCTCCATGCCCTCCTGCTGCTCCAGCTCCCTAGTATCCTCCTGAATATGCTTGCGTACAAAGTTTAAACCATCAGGCTCATCCTGCTCCGCTGCCAACAGCACCGCCTTATCCATCACCTGCATTACTGCAGGCATAGTGTCGCGGAAAAGACCGCTGATACGCGCCGTAACGTCAATTCGCGGACGCTTGAGCTCCATCAGCGGAATAACCTCCAGACCGTTGATACGCAGGCTGCCGCTCTGGTACTTGGGACGGATGCCCATCAGATAGAGGAATTCGGCAATGCATTGGCCATGACTGCGCATGTTCGCGCCGGACCAGAAGACCATGCCGATATTTTCTGGATAATGGCCTTCTTCCGCAATGAAGCGTTCTACCACCTGGTCGCCCAGTGTCCGGCCTATCTCCCAAGCCGCCGGAGTCGGCAGGCAGCGTGGGTCCACACCGTAGAAGTTGCGTCCTGTCGGCAGCAAATCAGCGCCGCCGCTGGAGGGAGCTCCACTAGGACCAGGCTCGATATATTCGCCCTCAAAGCCACGCAGCATATTGGTAATTTCTTGCTTCGTCAAAAGCAAATTGGGGTAAAGTGTATCTACAATATAGTTGCAGACCACGTCCAGCTTTTCTCTGCTTTCCGCCGGTGCCTGCTGCACCCAGGGCAGCTGCAGAGCATCAGCAACCGCATCCTTGACAAAGTCACGCTGCTGCAGGCAGCGAATCAGCTCGCGGCACTGATTGGCAATACGGTCGATTAGCATACCATAGGTGATATTCAGCGGTTCGTATATCAGGCTGCTGTTTTCCAGCAGATAGTAATAATCAAAGCCATACAGCGCTGCTATTGCTTGCGTCAGGCTGGGGATATTGCCGTTATCAAGACGCAGCAGCAGCCACAGATAATCCTCCAGCTGCTGATTCTCCGGCGGCTGGCCCATAATATGCAGGCCTGTGTGCACCTCCATATTCTTCAAATCCGTAATGTAATTATGCAGATTCATCACGTATTCGTCGAAAGGCTTTTCTTCATCGTAAGTAACCTCATCCTGCAGGTTGGCCTCGGCAACCTTCGCCAGCACCAGCTCCTGCAAGCGCGGCAGATTATCCGGCTGCGTGCTGCTGAAGTGCACGTATTCGTCCATGAGCTTTTCCAGCTCTTCCAGCTCGTCGTACACTCCCGCTTGTGTCTGCGGCGCCGGCAGATGCTCAATCAGGCAGGCAGCGCCGCGGCGCTTAGCCTGAATACCCTCACCCGTAATGGTGATGTTATAAGGATAAATGTTCGGCAAATCTCCCAGCGCCAAATCCGGGTAGCAGCTGCAATCAAGGCCGGCGTTCTTGCCCGGCAGCCATTCCAGGCTGCCATGCGTACCGATATGCGCAACAGCGTCTGCCTGCCACACATCGCGTACCCAACGGTAGAAGGCCAGATATTGATGCGTCGGTGCAACGTAAGGATCGTGGTAAATTTTCTCCGGGTCCTCGCCAAAGCCACGCGGCGGCTGCACGGTTACGAAAACATTGCCGTTCATCGTTCCCGGTACCAGGATATCGCCGTCATATTCCATGACAGTGCCGGGCGCTTCGCCCCAATCCTTCACCAGCTGCTCCTGCACCTTTTTATCCATCAATGCAAAGAATTCTTTATATTCTGCTCCCTTCAGCTTATTGGCAGCATCAACCTGCTTTTCCGTCAGCATACTGCGGTCGTTGGTGGCATTGGCTGTCAGCTGTTTGATAAATTCCTTCGTATCCTCAGGAATCCAATCTACCTTATAGCCACGCTCGCGCATAGCAGCAAGCACGCGACGGATGCTTTCGATTGTATCTAAGCCGATAGCACTGCCGATGTTGGAATTACGCGGCGGATAGTTGTGGAAAATAATAGCGATTTTCTTCTCGCTGTTGGCCTTATGGCGCAGCATCGCCCACTTCTTCGCCTTGGAGGCCATGCGCTTTACACGCTCCATATTAGGCAGATAGCGGACATCGCCGTTTTCCAGAATCTTTTTATGCGCTATAGGCACACCATGGATAATGCCATCAAATTCCGGCAAGGAAACGCTGATGGAAACCTCCATGGCGTTCATGCCTTCAAAGCTGTCCTTCCATTCCTCAAAGGGCGCAATTGTCGTATAGGCAGCCAAAACCGGCACATTAAACTTTTTCAGATAATCAAGATTAATCGAACCGCCGGTAGTCATGGAAAATTTCATCACGTTCAGTAGCACATCGATTGCAGGCACACCGTCTGCCGTACAGAAGAAGCTGTTGAAAACCTGCGTCAGACTGGGCATGCCCATTTCCTCAAGCGGCATACCGTTGCTGAAAACGCAGACAGCGTTGACGCCCTGTGCTTCCAGCTCTTCTATCATCGCAGTCTGGTAGGTCAAATCGCCCCACACCCATTCGTCGCGATAAAAAAGAATGCCCGCTGTCGGACGGCCGCTGACGCAAAAATCACGCTGGTATTCCGCTAAATCGGTATATACCTTTTTCGCCCGCGGGTGATAAATACCGCACCAGTGAATCGGGTTAGGCTCATCGACTGTAATAGTCTCACCTTGCAACAGCTGCTGCAGATATAACCACAGATTACTATAGTTGATTTCGCCGCCGAACATGCAATATTTTTTGATAACAGCAAGCTGCTCAGGTGTCAGTCCCTGCGCCAGCTCGCCCTCCTTGCTGCCGGCAGCATCAATATAAAAGGGCAGGCGCAACTGCTTCAGCAGGCTGACGCAGCGCTGCAGAAACGGTGTATCCAGACCTGTACCCATCCATTTCATAATCACCAGCTTAGAGCCGGCAAGCTCCTTGTGCCATTTATCATCCCAAATCGTCGCATCGGTAATCCAACGGCAGGCGCAGGCATCATCCAGCTTGCCTTCCTGCTGCAGCTTTTCCATAGTCTGCTGCATCATACCCATGCGGCGGATAACATTCGTCAAGAAAATAACCTTCATAATTTCTACCTCATCTTAAAAGAACTGCTTCTGCATTCTGCGCAGCAGATACAGGAAATACGGCGTACCTAAGAACGCTGTCATAATACCTACACGCACCTCTGCCGGCGGCATAATAATGCGTCCCAGCGAATCGCAGAATACCAAAAAGGCTGCGCCGCCAAGTGCGCTGGCAGGCAAGAGTACACGATGGTCAGGACCAATCAGCATACGCATCATATGCGGAATAACCAGGCCGACAAACCCGATATTACCGCTGACGCAAACGGAGGTAGCAGTAGTCATAGCTGCTACGAAAAGCAGACCCATGCGGAATGCGGTAACAGGCATACCAACAGCTTTAGCTTCCGTTTCGCCCAGCACCAGAATGTTCAGGTGACGCGCCAGCATGCACATAATTACAATGCCGCACAGCACAGGTCCGACTGCCAGATATACGTGCTCCCAGCGACGGTAATCAAGACCGCCGACCATCCAGAAAAGATATTGCTGCAGCTTCTGCTCGTTCATAAATGTAAGCAGGCCGGAGGTAATAGCACCCAAAAGCATACCCACGGCAACGCCTGCCAAAAGCAGCGTCATAACAGGAATTTTGCCGTTACGCATCGCCAAAAACACTGTTAGGCACACAGCGCAGATACTGCCGCAAAAAGCGAAGGCCGGCATAGCGAACATACTGCCGGAGGCTGCACCCAAAGCAATAGAAAGCACCGCACCGGTAGCAGCACCGGAGGAGATACCGATAAGACCGGGATCTGCCAGCGGGTTGCTGAAGATGCCCTGCATTACAGCGCCGGAAATCCCCAGCGCCGCACCTACAAGCACACCTACAAGCATACGCGGCAGGCGGATATACCAGATAACAGCAAGCTGCTCTCTGCTGTAATCAGCCTCGGTAAAGCCGGGCAGATTCAGCTGAGAGCCGATAACCGCCAACGCTTTTCCCACAGGCACATCTATCTGCCCGAAGGTCAAAGATACACATGCAATAACAACTAAGAGAACTGCTAAAAGAATAATAGCCAAAGGACTCCGTTCACGTTTAATAATCATCTACAAACACACTTCCTCAAAAAATTTCCGGATATACAGCATGCGCAATGTTTTCAATAGCATCGACAATATGCTGGCTGGCAACATAGCGGTATTTGTCCGAAACAAACTTAATCTGCTTGTTGCGTACAGCCTTAACATCGCGATAAGCGGGGTCATTCATTACGGCATAAGCATAACCCTGCACATCCTGTTTATTATTATAATTCCAGGTCGGCAGCATAAAAATATCCGGATTTATGCGTACCACCTGTTCCTTGCTGATAGCAGGCGTGCCATGCTCACTCTTGTTTTCATCGGCAACAATAGCCGCGCCGTTGATAACATGCGCCATCGTCAGCATGCTGTCGAGCAAATCTCCTCTACGCCCCATGGCAGAGGTAAAATTAAAGGCTACAGCAACGCGTCTTTCGCTTGACGGAATCTGACGCAAGCGTTTTTGCAGCTGCTGCAGGTGCGTGTCCATCTTATGCACCATCAGCTCCCCCTGCTGCTTTTCGCCTACCACTGCAGCTATACCGCGGATTTTGTCGCACATCTCCTTGTAATTATGCGGACTGCGCGCTATATATACAGGCACGCCCAAGCCCTCCAGACTGCGAACCAAATCACTTGAGGTAGCAGTCGAAACAACAACAAGGTCAGGCTGCAATGCGTAAACCGCTTCCGTATTTTCCGGCACCTTGCGTCCCACAGTATAGGCCTGCTCCTTGGTAATAAAGCTGATTTCACTGTCACCCGCCCAACGGCTGTAGGCCATAATACGTTTTATGTCAACTAAATCGGTAAGAATTTCGTCCGTACCATATGTAAGCGAAACTATCCGCTGCGGCTTATGCTCAAAGTGCAGCGTCCTTCCGGCATCGTCCGTAACGCTATAGGCCACATCCGCCGCTGGCGAAGCAGGAACATCGGCAGCCTGCTGCTTACTGCATCCTGCAGTAAATACCAAAAGCAACAGGCTTATAATCATCAATAGCTTTTTCATAGACCACCTACTATACTTTATTCTTTTTCCTGCGGATAAAGCAATTCCACAGTCGCTCCAGCATGTAAGCACTGCCCTGCAGGCCTACCATCGGCTGCTTGGTAATAAACACCTCATCATTCGTAGGATAGCAGATATTGCAGGCATCAAAGCTGCACTGCTTTCTGCGATAAAGAACCGAGCTTTCGCTGCTGCTCGTCAGCAGCAGTACATTGTCACAGGTTTTAAAATATTCGCTGATGGCAGCATCGTCCACGCCAACAGTGTAAATAGCCTCTGCCGTGTCGCAGGCAGGCGCATCCTTAAGCTGCTGCTGGCAGATAACAGTCAGCCTGCCGATGTCAGTCCATTCGGTGCGCAGCGTCTGTGCGAGGCACAGCGCCTGCGTCGCAGGCGCGCTGACGAGCACGTTATCAAACCACATGCTGCCCCAAAGCGCAATCGCTTCATTATTACGGCTCAGCAAATAATTATCCTGCGCCTGTGCTTCTGCCGTCACCTTATCCATAGCGGGAGCAGGCAGCTGCGCATTTATCTGCTGCAACCAGCGCAGCGTTCCCTGCACACCGTAAGGCAGGCCGGCAAAAATATACGGTGTGCCGTATTTTTTCTGCAGATATTCAGCCAGCGGCAAACCCAACTCCGCATTGGTAACAATGTTTAGTGAAGCCTCCGGCAGCTTCTGCAGCTCATCCAACGTGCATTCGCAGCCGGGAGTGCACAGCACCTCATAGTCTGCCAGCTGCAGTAAGCGTTTTAATTCCTGCGTATCGGCAGCACCATGCAGATAAAATTCCGATTGTCCTAAAATATTAACAGCCAAGGGCTTTGCTGTCGCAGTCTGCGGCAACAGCTGCGCAAACAGCTTCTTGGCTGCCTTAACGTAGCCTGCGGCAAAGCCGCCGACCATACCGCCGCTGTCCAATGTAACCACTGGGAACGGCAGCTCCAGCTTGCGTGCCATGCCTGCCAGATCATCACCGATTAAGCTCAGCGAGCAGCTGCTTTCCAAAAGCAGTACCGAAGGCTTATGACCATCCTCCAACATGCGCCGCAGCTCCTGCGTTACATATTCCTCAGAGCCATAAATAACAGCGTTATTATCAGGCTGTGAGCCGTAAAAGCGCGTATACATATCGGGACGCGCCTTTTCCAGATGGCGTAAAGCATAAAAATAACACCACAATGGTCCGTTAATCAAAACCTCACTCTTATCAATAGCAGCAAAAAAGGCACCTGCACCTGTCAGCGCACAGGTATCCACTCGCTCGCAAATATTGCCCCAGCCTTGCTTTTCAGACATAGCGCACGCCTCCCTTCAGCCTGCTGCACAGGCTCTGATAGATTCCCTGCATCATCTTGACCTCACCGGCAACGGCAACCTGCGGCAACATCGGCAGGAAAATCTGGCGTGCCTCCTTATTCTGCAGTTCGTGCGTTGTCAGCACAATGTCTGCATCTGCTACCAGCTTTTCACCCTCCGCTGTAGTATAAACAGGTACATCGCTGTTTTCCTGCACAACCTTCAGCATCGCTTCGCGCTCATCACCGTCATAGGAATCCAAGAGAATAATGCCGGTAAGATTCAAGCGCAAAAGCCTGATGGTCTGCAGAATATTGCCCGGATGAAAATATCTCAAAATACGGCCGATGCACAGCACTGTTTTCTTGCCTTCTGTCACAGGCAAAAAACGCTGCAGCTGCTCATCTAAGCGCTGCTGCTCTGCTGCCAGCACCTGCTGCGCCAGTGCCTCACGTCCCAGCATACGTCCGATGCTGATAATCCAGTCCTGTGTTTCCTGCCAGCCGACAGGATAAATATCGGCCAGATAATGTGTGCCGTATTTTTCCTGCAGCTGCTCTGCAACCTTACGCAGGCCGATATGCGTCTGCCCGCGGCCGCCAAGCACAACAGCATATTCGGCAGCCGCCACCTTTTCCAGCTCATCCATAGCCATATAGCCGGGGAACTGACCGATAACCTCTACGCCGAACTCCTGCAGAATACGGGTAACCTCTTTCGCATAATGGCCCCACGGGCCGCCGTTATCACCTAAAAGCAATACACTGTCCTTTTGCTTGGCGCAAGGCTTCACAAAGCGTTCCAACAGCTTCTGTGTAATTTCAAAATAGCCGTCATAATATTCCGCACCCAAAAAGCCGCAGCATTCCACAGTAAGGATAGGAACATTGTATTCCTCCTCTACCTCGCGTGCCACCGATTCCACATCGTCACCGATAACACCGGCCACGCAGGAATTGGCAATCATCAGGCACTTGGGTTTATATGTTTCAATAGCAAAGCGCAGGCATTTTTCCAAACGTGTCACTCCGCCGAAAATTGCGTCCTTTTCCTGCAGCTGGCTGCTGAGCAGCGGCACGGAGCCCCACTGCTCGCGCTCATTTTCGGACAAAGTACGGTATTGCGAGTTAATATCCATCGTGCGTGCTACATGAGCGCAGGCACGCGGGCTGTGAAAAACTACCACAGCTCCGTTCATATAGGCAACGGCGCGCCACACGCCAGGCATGCTGCAGCTGCAGCTTTTGCGTGCACTGTAAAAGCGTCTTGTTTTAATTGCCATATTCGGCCACCAGCTTTTCAAGCTCCTCAAAGCTCATCGGCGTAGGAATAGCCATGTTTTCATTATGCCAGATATCATACGCCAGCTTGCGGTAAACACCGGCCTGAGCGCTTTCCGGTGCATATTGCAGCACTGTCTGGCGATTGTTTTCCGCCTTATTGACGATTACGTCACGCGGAATAAAAGCAATCAGCTGGGTGTGCAGGCGTTTGGCAAACTCCTGCAGCAGCTGCTGCTCATTAGGTGTATTGCGGCCATTGCCGATAATGCCGCCCAGACGCACACCGCCACGCATAGCAAAGCGTTTAACGCCCTTGGCGATATTGTTGGCAGCATACAGGCTCATCAGCTCGCCGGAAGAAACAATATATATATCGGTTGCATAGCCCTCACGAATAGGCACGGCGAAACCGCCGCATACTACGTCACCTAAAACGTCATACATAATCAGGTCCTCGTCCGTCAGCACCTCCAATGAACGGAGCTTTTCCAAAGCCACAATAATACCACGGCCCGCACAGCCTACACCCGGTTCAGGACCGCCGGCCTCTACGCATTTGATGCCGTTATAGCCTGTATGAACAATATCCTCTGCCGCAACCTCATCATTATCGCGCACCATATCAAGCACAGTCTGGCTGCAGATGCGTCCCAGCAAAAGTCTGGTAGAATCATTTTTCGGATCGCAGCCGATCTGGCAAACCTTAAGACCATCCTCACTGAATGCAGCCGACAGATTTGAAGTTGTTGTGGACTTGCCGATACCGCCCTTACCATAAATCGCAATTTTTTTCATTAGACATTGACCTCCATCCTATACTCAAAAACTTCTATTCAACTAGCAAGGAAAATATGATATAATTTACTAGATAAAAAGAAGTGATATTACTTCTTTTAATATTAAACTATATACTAGTATTATAGTCAAGCTTATGAGGAACAATTATGATTAATAAAGACAAGCGAAAGTACTTTACTGCCGGCGAATTGGCAGCAATTTTTAATATATCTAAGCAGTCATTGCTCTACTACGACAAGGTTAACCTGCTTTCACCGGACTTTGTCAGTGAAAATGGCTACCGCAATTATTCTATCCAGCAATTTCTGGATTTGGAGATAATCGTCAACCTGCGTGCGCTGGATATCAGCATCGCCAATATCAAAAAATATTTGGAGAACCGCAGCAAAGAAAATTTTCTGCAGCTGCTGCAGGAAAAAACAGCGGAATGTCAGGCAATCATCCACAACAATCAGGAAATCTGCGACACCATCGAGCGCATTAAGGACGATATGCACGTCAAGGAGCTTAATACATGTCGCCACCTGACGCTCAGCTGGCAAAATGACCGTCTGCTGCGTCTGACGCCGCTTGCGGAAAGTGACGACGGCAAAAGCCGTATTACCAAGTTTGCCCGCCATGGGCAAAGACGCGCGCATCACAAGGGAGCCTTGCCTAATCATGCAGGCTGGGTTTTAGACCAGGAAAGCTTTTTTAAAAAGCATGAATTTCAACGTTCACAGGCATATTTTTCCTGCGTCACCAGCGCCACCAAGCATCGGCAGTCCATCAAAATGACGCTGCCCGCAGGCCTGTATCTGGAAATTATTTTTTCCGGTACCTTCTGCGAAAACGCTGAAAAATTATCCCAGCGCATCGAACGCTTTCTGCAGACCAATGATTTGGAGCCTGTCGGTAATATTTATATCCTGCCTTTGGAAAATCATTGGTTCTCCTGCGACTGCGAGCAGTACGTCAACAAAATCTTTCTGAAGGTTGAGGATAAAGATACTTCCTCTCTGACGTAAAAATTCTCCCGCGTTATGCTTAAAACTACACCTTTACGTACAATGTCTAAGATAGCCTTTACTGAGTCCGCTCTATGTGAGCGGACTTTTTGCATGCAAAAAAGCAGTTATCGGGGTTTGCCTGATAACTGCACAAAACTATATTATAATTATTTTCTTAAGTGCAAAATCAATAGCACGCATACTCTGCCAGCAATTCTTTATACTTCTTTAACTTCTCCTTGATATCATCTGGCGCATTATCCGCGAGTTTACCACATCCCACAATATACGGAAAAATTTCTTCGTATAATTTTTCAACTTTATCACTAAATTCAAATTTCATAATAATCAACCCCATAACTGCTTATAAGCAATAAACTATACTTTGGATTTCTGGTCATACTCGGAGAACAGTTTTTCTCCGGCTTGATAAGCAGCTCTGGCAACGGCAGAGCTGCCCTTGCTCCGTTAGACGATGCGGATTTCCAAATGTGGTACTGGCATCTTCGGTTGAACCTCCTTTTGATGGTACAAAAAAAACCGATACTTTTCAGCACGGTCGTGGGTATATTCACTTGTTGTCGGGGAATGATTGCTTGCAATCGTTCCTCGATGGCAAGTCCACAAAGGGGTAGCTGGCAAAGCCAGTGCAGGGGAAATATGGCTTCCTCTGGATGAATGGAAAAAGGGATTTTTGCGGAAATCATCAAGCTCCATGCAATGGGCTCTAGGCAGAACGCAATCACCATCTTTAGGTGGTGTATGATTGCGCCCTTGTCTCCTTCAATGTTTTTCACCCTCGTTCACTTCCTGCATTTCTCTCCGGCTCTCAATCAGCAGATTCAGCTTCTTTTGAACCACTTCACTCTGGAAGATAAAGGTCAGCAGCTCCATAACATCGTCATCGGTCAGGAGAGTCGACTCTTTCAAAAAGTTCTCCAATATTCCGACACGAATACAAAGCCGATGGGTCGCTTCTGGTCAGCCTTTTCAGCTCGCTCTGCAATCGCTTATTCTTGTGCTTGGCTGCGGTCAGCTTCCGCTCCGCAACATACTGTTTGTGTCTCAGCTTTTCCAATTCTTCGCTCATGGACAATTTCTCCTTTCTGATAATAGGCAAAACAAAAGCGAGCAACTTTTTACGGTTGATCGCCTTTGGCTTGTTCATTATTTCTATTGTTGCTCATAGTCCGTTGTCTTATATACATCCGATATCATATACTTCTTAACGAAGGAGGTATTTGTAATGACAATCCAAAAAAAGTTTGGTCTAAAGATTCAACAATTAAGAAAGTCACGAAACATAAGCCAAGAAAAATTTGCTTTATCAATAGACATGGACAGAACATACCATGCCTCTGTCGAGGCTGGTCGAAGAAATATTTCCATTTGCAATATTGAGAAAATTGCTTCAGGGTTTCAAATGACAATAAGCGAACTATTTGAAAATTTGCCGGAAGGAGAGGAATGACTATGGCATCACCGTACGCAAATGAACCAGAACAGCGTTGGAGCGAAATAACTGAAAGACTTATCAATGAACATCCACTATCTAATGAGGACATTGTATCTGCCGTGTTGGAAGCTTGGGAAGGCATCATGAAAACAAGTATAGCCGGGGAATTACAAATTGGAGTTGATATCTTCCCTACACCACAGATTCTTGGAAATTATCTTCATGAGTTAATACCTGTCATACTCGAAAGGCGATATCCTGGTCTATGGGCAAGAGATATTCAGAAAAAGGATAAGGATCTTGTATATATACAGAATCCATTTTACTCCTGTGAAATCAAAACATCTTCAAATGCAAACAATATTTTTGGTAATGCCAGCTATGGGCAAGAAGATAGTTCGAATTCTACATCTAAATCAAAAGATGGTTATTATATAGCTGTTAACTTCGAGAAATTTAATCCGGATAATCCGAACTTCAAACCCCGCATTCGTAAAATTAGATTTGGTTGGTTGGATCATACAGATTGGCATTCTCAAGGTGCATCCTCTGGTCAACAGGCAAGTATTCGTCCTAATGTCAGAGATAATAAATTGAAACTGCTTTACAATGCGGATCGTGGTGGACGTTTATTTACTTAAGCCAAACGACCTGAGTTTTGTTTTCATAAATAATAAACAAGTTGATATAAACGTAAAAGAGAGGCAAAGTTTTGCAAACGTACGCCTCTCTTTTATGTTTAATTATGGATATTCCATTTCTGCCTGTACAATTCGGACCACCAGCCATTTCTTTTCTTTGTGATTTCAAAATCACCTGCAACTTCTTCGATGTTATCTAAAAAAATCTGAAGTTTACTAAGAACGAGATGCTTAGATGTCATATCAGACAGATAGTTTTTCTCCAGTGCAGCAAAAAACTCAGCAATAGCGATATTCTGAATATCCGGCACTGTAAATTCAGCTTCAACCTTTTGAAACTTCTCTAACGTGTTAATAAGGAAATCTCTTGTAGTTGCAATAGCATTCTCTACTATTTCCTCAGTGATTATTGTCATCTGGGATGACATTTCCGATACCTTCTGACACACAAGCATCAGATCGATTCCAATAGAATTTTTGTTTGATGTATGAGCTCCTGTTCTGGTCTCAGCTTGAACAGGATAGCATTTTTTCAAACAAAATCCTGCAGAGTATATGCTTTCAAGAATGGCAAGCCAACTATCTAAACTCTTATCATGAAAAGAAAAAACTAAATATCCATCCTTCTTTACCTTCTTATAGCATTCAGTAAATACCGCAGTAATACCTGTTTGATAATATTCAAAATCTTTTCCAGCTATAGGGTTTACAATAATTTCCTCGGTTTTTGGTGAGACTGGCTCAGTAAAACCGATTTCCTTGGCGATGCTACTTTGATAGTTCCACACATGGAAGAAATCAATCAATTCCGAATACATTACATTTGCTCCATATGGAGGATCTGTAAGTACCATATCGACAGACTCATCAGGAATAAAGTCCAATTTTCGTGAATCAGAGCATCTTAACACCGGATGTTTCCCGTCAATGTTTGCGTAATCTGTAACTGGAATTGCTTCCACCGTGTCTCCATTCTCAACTTGAATAGAATCATATCTGCCATTGGCTGATTTCTTTGCCGATAAGTCATAGATGTGTTTATTAAATTTTTTTCCTCGGAGAATTTTCTTGGTCGTCTTATCGAATGTACCAGTACCCAGCTTGGCTCCCCAGACGCAATTCTCTACAGGCATTGTAATCGGAACATACGCATGATTAAAAAATATGTTGCATATTTTGTATGCATTCTGCTGGTATCTACAGAACATATTATTCATCTCAAGCATTCCAGAAAAAGCCAACTGAAGCCATAGCTGGACATTCTTATTCTCTACATTATTTATTTCCTGAATTAAAAGTCCCAAACACAATAATTGCCGGTCATTAAATAAATCTCTAAATTTACGATATCGATGATTTCTGATTTGGTTTGTATTATATCCTTCGGGAATTAATTGGTCTGGAATAGGAAGTCCCTTCTCCATCATCGAGAAGTCTTTCTTCGCTTTTCTAAATAAGTGCTCATCATCTTCATCTGGAGACTTATAATCATGAGTTTTGCAGTGAGGACAATAATACTCTATTGCCACTACATCTGTAGCAAAAGGATATCCCGTGTCTAATCCATAGTCAGATAAAACTTTTGTTTCGCCGCAGTCAGGACATGTGAATATTCCATTTTTTACATACGTATCTTTGGGAGAGTATAGTTTCCATCCACACTCACATACATACGCTCCGTTTTCAAACTGTGTTTTCCCCAATTTCCCACATTTAGGGCAAACAACAGTAAACTCGTCCTGTTTATATGCAATAACAAAACTTGAGAAAAATCTATGTTCTTTACAATCCGTATCTGTTTTAGCTTTTTTCACATGGAATGAATACATTCCATCTGCTTTTTTCCCGCAGCAAGGGCAGGTTGTTTTATAATAACTCCTAATCTTTTCGCCAACAGTTTTCTCAAGTCGTTTTACTTCTGCGTTTACTTCCTTTTCATCTACTGATTCCACAAGAGCCTTTGTCACAAACAAAGAAAGTGGTTGCAAATCATTACCAATCACTTTACAGCCAAATCGTAACGCTTCAAAAATAGTTGTACCACCTCCCATAAAAGGGTCGAGAATGGTAATTTCTTCTTTGTTAGCAGATTTCTTATAAAACAAATCCGCAATGTCAGCATCTTTATCTTCTATAAATCCAAGTAAAGACATCCTAAAGTTAGCCGTGATTCTTCTTGCAAAATACTTGTGAATAAAGAATACTGGCTTCTTTCGACTGGCTTCTTTTCTGGATGGCTGATATAGTAAATCATTAGGCATTTCTGCTTGAAAAGCGTTTTTATAAGCCATGTTATTTACTCCTTATACTTGTTCTCGTCAAACATAAAATCTACAATGTCGCCAATATTACAGTTTAATGACTTACATATCTTTTCAAGGCTTTCCATAGAAACGAAATCGTTTTTCCCCAGTTTAGCAAGAATATTTGTGCTTATCCCTGCCATTAAAATCAAATCCGTCCTTTTAAGACCTCTATCCAATAATAATTTCCATAGCTTTACATACGAAACAGCCATATCTAACTTCCTCCATGTGGATATACAATTAAGCGATATTGAACAATTGTAAATCATCCACAATAGTATAACTGACACATCATGTTATGTCAACATAAAATCATATAATCGTGACTTTCAGCTTAATGGTTACATTTTTATACTGCTATAGTTAAGAAGGTTAAAGTCGCTGCCTCTCAAAAATACCGCAGGGTATGCGGTTAGAATATAAACTTTTGAATAAACGTTTAGCCGTAGTATTAATCTTATTTTCATAAACTACCTATATTCAATCCATGTTTTTTAGCCCTCTCACTGGCAACTTTCCTTCGTTTCTCAAAATAGGGCGCTATCAGCCTAATAGACAGTCTGGACTTGTCCAACACATAGATTACTCCGCCCTAGGCGAAGGATTTTTTCAAGCGGCAAAGGTCGAGGTGCTTCTTGCTGAAAGCTGCCAGCCGCTTCCGCAGTCCGGTATTGTAGGTCTGGATATGGGCGGTGTCCTCGCCCTCGTTGAACAGGATAATGGTCTCTTTCTCATACTTCATCAGGGTCATATTCTTCATCCTCCCATTCCTCGTTGTATTCCATGCCGTCCTCGCAATCCTCTGCCGGACAGCCGCTCACGATATGCTCAAAAGCCTTTTCGTAGCGCAAATATGCTTCCATCTCTAAGCGGAGATTGAATAAAAATTTTTCTACGATATTGGAGCGCAAATACTATATGGTACTTACAATTCCACTTGGTATGTGCTAAACTATTTACGATATTATCTTGCTTTTTCGGCATTTTAATGTCCTCCTAATGTGTTTTTTACTTTGACTGGCAGGTCATTAGTATATTATCACATTAGGAGCTTCTTTTCTTTGCTCACCGCTTAAGCTCTTTTTAACCCTGCCACAATGGCGGACTTTTTGCATGCAAAAAACGCTAAAGACTTTCGCATGCCTTTAGCGTTTTTTTTTACGTTCTTCAATTAAGCGCCTCTGCCGCAGCCTCACAGCTGCAGCTGACTCAAAAAGTTTAAGCTGTTCAACGGCTTATCTGTCTGAAAGAAAATAAATTTGAAGAGAATTTTTTCCAGCTCCATGAGCGCGCCGCCTCGCACCTTAAAGGGCGCCGGCTGCTCGTAATCGAGCTGTGCCAGCCACTGCCACAGCTCGCGTGTTTCCGCACTGCACGGCTCCAAGCCATCACCGTTATAGCTGCTTTTGCAGCTGCTGCAAATAAGCCCGCCCTGCAGCGGACTGAACCATGCACCCTCCTGCGCCGTCACAGCCTCACCGCAATGCACGCAATGCGTAAGCTGCGGCGCAAAGCCAGTAGCCGCCAGCAGTTTTATAGCATAGGACAAAACAACCAGACGCGGATTGCGCTGCATCAGCGCCGCCAGAGCAGCGCCCAGCATTTCATAAAGCTCCGGCTGCGGCACTCTGTCCTCCGTCAGTACGGCAGTAAGCTCCGACGCTACCGCCGCATAAGCCATCTGCTGCATATCCATAGACTTGGGCATCTGCAAAAGCTCACAGCTGCGCAGCTTGTCTATCTTCTGCCCCTGCTGAACCTCAATATGCAGATTGGCAAAGGGCTGCAGCAATCTGCCATGTATATTTTTTTCATAGCGGGCACCATAAGCGATAAAGCGCAGCTTGCCATGCTCCTTCGTAAAGCAGACCGCATATTTATCAGCCGTCTGCCAGTTTTTCACATGCAAAACAAGCGCATCATCTGCCAAAAGCTCCCTTTGCGACTCACTCATCCTGCTGTTCTTCTTTCTGTTCCTGCTCCTGTGGCAGCTTTGCAGCCAGCACGCGCACTACACGAAAGCCCTCCGTGCGCAGCACCTTAAAGCTGTAGCCGGAAATTTCCACAGCATCGCCAATCTCAGGCTTGCGCCCCAGCAGACCGAACACATAACCGCCGATGGTATCCTCCTCAGGATCATCAAATACAATCGGCAGCTGCTCTGCCACATCGTCCAGCAGCACCATGCCATCAAATTCAATCCTGCCATCGGGAAGCTGCAACACGTCCGGCGGCTCCTGCGCTTCATGCTCGTCCTGAATATCACCGACGATTTCCTCTACGAGGTCCTCCATCGTAATCAGGCCTGCAGTACCACCGTACTCATCTGCCACAAGCACCATCTGCACATGACGTTGCTGCATCAGGTGCAAGGCCTTCGGCACCGGCATAGCCTCCGGAATAACAACAATCGGACGCATCAGACGGCGCAGGTCAAATGTAGTCTGCCCCGGCTTAATCTTCAGCAGGTCGCGCACATGCAGCGTACCCACCACCTGATCCTTGTCCTCCATGCAGAGCGGATAGCGCGTATGATGACTGCTGCGCACAACAGCCATATTTTCTGCCAGCGTATCATCCAAAAACAGGCATACCATATCCTGTCTTGGCACCATGACCTCGCGCGCCACACGGTCGGCAAAGTCAAAAACATTGCCGATCATGCTGCCCTCGACATGGTCAATCTGGCCATGACGCTCACTGGCGCTCACCAGCTGACGCAGCTCGTCCTCACTGCTGGCACTGCCCTCCTTGTGCCAGGTGCCTGTTTTCAGGTAATGCCAGGCAAGCGGCAGCCTATGCCAGAAATCAATCAGTTTCCGAAAAAAGTTGATAAGTCCTCACTCCTTGTAGCCAAGCTGCTTCAAGGCTTTATCCTTGTTACGCCAGTCAGCCTTAACCTTAACCCATAAATCCAAAAAGACCTTGCAGTACAGCAGGTTTTCGATATCAGCACGCGCCTGCTGGCCGATTTTCTTCAGCAGGCTGCCCTTAGCACCGATAACAATGCCCTTTTGCGATTCACGCTCTACAAAAATTGTTGCTCTGATATAAACGTTTTCTTCGTCGCGCTCCTTGAATTCGTCCACCTCAACCGCTACGGAATGGGGAATTTCATCACGCGTCAGGCGCAATACCTTCTCACGGATCATTTCAGCGGCAATCACGCGCTCCGGCTGGTCGGTAATCATATCCTCCGGGAAGTACGCCGGTCCCTCCGGCAGATGCTTAGTGATTTCCTGCACCAAACCGGGGAATTCGCTGTCATTCAATGCGGAAACAGGTACAATCGCGGCAAATTTATACAGCTTATTATAACCTTCCATAATCTGGAACAGCTTTTGCTTATCTGCCAGCTTGTCAATCTTATTTACTACCAAAATTACCGGTGTTTTTACCTTCTGCAGCAGGTTCAGGATATAATCCTCGCCTGCGCCGCGTTTTTCGGTTGCATCCACTACAAAGAGGACAACGTCAACCTCCTGCAGCGTGCTTTCAGCCGTGCGCACCATGTATTCGCCCAGCTTGTGCTGCGGCTTATGAATGCCCGGTGTATCAAGAAACATAATCTGTGCGTTATCAGTATTCATAATGCACATAATCTTATTGCGTGTAGTCTGCGGTCTGTCGGACATGATGGCGATTTTCTCACCAATCAGACTGTTTGTCAGAGTGGACTTGCCCACATTCGGACGTCCCACCATTGCCACAAAGCCGGCATAATGTTTAGCTTCTTCGTTGTTTACCTTCTTTATCTTAATCAGCTCCTGTTATTATAATTCAAAACCATACGGCAGCAGTTCTTCTACCGTGGTAATTTTAAAGTCACCCTTCATATTTGCTAAAATCACGGTCTGGATACCAAACTCGCGCATTACCTGTCTGCAGGCACCGCAGGGAGAAACGGGGCCGGAGGTATCTGCAACTACGCACAGCTCCACCATTTCGCGCTCACCGGCGCAGGCAGCGTGGAAAATAGCGTTACGCTCGCCGCAGACACAAAGTCCGTAGGAAGCGTTTTCCACATTACAGCCACCGTAGATTTTTCCGTTAGCACAGCGTACTGCTGCACCTACAGCAAAGTTGGAATAAGGAATGTAAGCATTCTTACGGGCAGCAACCGCTGCATCGTACAATTCGCGCCAAGCCGGGGATAATTCATTCAGTTTTACGTCTTTCATGGAAAGCACCTCCTATGTTTTTTACAGGTTAGTTATAAATAATTGTGCATTAAGCATCAATGAATGCCTGTGGGATGGTCAAAATATTCTTCGGAAAGGTTAATCGCACGCAGAGCTTCCTCCTCTTTCGCACGCATTTCAGCCTTATCCTCCTCCGTCATATGGTCATAGCCCAACAGATGGAACATACCATGCACTGCCAGATACGTCATTTCGCGCTCCAGACCGTGCCCGTATTCCTCTGCCTGACGCAGTGCTGTTTCCGCCGAGATGATGATATCACCGAAAAGATGCTCCTCCGGTCCGCCAATCAGCTCCGGCTCATCTTCATCCTCGCAGTCCTCGTCCAGCGCAAAGCTCAAAACGTCGGTAGGCTTATCCATACCGCGATACTCACGGTTCAGCGCATGAATTTCCTCATCGTCGACAATAGTTACATCAACCTCAGACTCCTCCGGCAGCTCATTCAAGCTTGCTACTGCCTGCAAGCCCTCCTGCAGGCGCTCCAGCACCTTCGCGGAAAGCTCTAGCTTCTGCTGGTCATTTTCCAAATTAATTATCATGCTTGTTTTTCTCCGTTATATTTTTCTTTTTGTTTTTCAAAGCGTTCATAAGCCTTGATAATGGAACCCACAATTTCGTGGCGCACAACATCCTGCTCGCTGAACTTTATCACGCCGATTCCCGGAACATTTCCCAGAATACGCGCAGCGTCCTTCAGGCCGCTGTTCTTGCCGCCCGGCAAATCTATCTGTGTGATATCGCCGGTAATGACCATCTTGCTGCCAAAGCCAAAGCGCGTCAGGAACATCTTCATCTGCTCCGGCGTAGTATTCTGCGCCTCGTCCAAAATGATGAAGGCGTCATTCAGCGTGCGTCCGCGCATGTATGCCAGCGGTGCAACCTCAATCGTACCCTTGGTAAGATACTTTTGGAAGGTTTCCGTGCCCAGCATATCATACAGGCCGTCATAAAGAGGACGCAGATACGGGTCTACCTTATCCTGCATATCACCCGGCAAAAAGCCCAGCTTTTCGCCTGCTTCTACCGCAGGACGCGTCAAGATAATACGCTCTACCTCTTTTTTCTTCAGCGCCGCTACTGCCAGCGCCACTGCCAGGTAGGTTTTGCCTGTGCCTGCAGGTCCGATGCCCAAGGTGATATAGTTATGGCGGATGGTTTCCACATACTGCCACTGTCCCAATGTTTTGGCCTTTACCTGACGGCCACGGTTATTGACAATAATCGTGTCAGCATACATGCGATGCAGGCTTTCCAAATTTCCTGCCTTCACCATATACATGCTGTAACGCACATCATGCGTTGTCAGCGGCAATCCCTGACGGTACAAAAACAGCAGCTCCTGCAGCAGCTGTTCCAGCTGCGCCACCTCTTCAGCGCATCCGCTCATGGTAATCTGATTGCCGCGCGCGACGATTGTACAGTCAAAGGCACTGCGGATTAAACGCAGAAACTCATCGTTACGTCCGCAAATACCAACCATTTCCTGCTGGTCAACAGTTTCCAGTATACCTTGCATTTTTTCTTCTTCACTAGCCAAGCAATTTCCTCCTACCTGTTTTAAAAGGGGTGTTAACGTTTTTCTATCGTAACCTTCTTAATGATTACAGGCTCCAACGGTTTATCATTGGAATCTGTTGCTGTTTTGCCGATTTTATAAACAACATCCATGCCCTTGCTTACCTTGCCGAAAACAGCGTGCTTGCCGTCAAGCCATTTAGTTTCACGCAGGGTGATAAAGAACTGGCTGCCGCCGGTATTCGGGCCGCGGTTTGCCATGGAAATTACACCGGGGCCGTCATGCAGCAGCTTACTGCTGAACTCATCCTTAATAGTATAGCCTGGACCACCGGTACCGTTGCCGGCAGGGTCACCGCCTTGAATCATAAAGTTATCGATTACACGGTGAAAAACAAGACCGTTATAAAAGCCCTTTTCTGCCAGCGTAATAAAATTCTTCGACGTTTCCGGTGCATAGTCTGTTGCCAGCTTCACCTCAAAATCACCCATGCTCGTGTTGAAAACCGCCGTCGCAGGCTCTGCCTTCGGCGCCTGCTCCTGCTTTTCCTGACCGCAGGCTGTAAGTACCAGCGCGCACACCAGCATCAAGCAGATTATTAACAATTTCTTCATGCTCTTTCCTCCCATAGAAAAGGATATAATTTCTCAAGTATATTATACAACTAACAAGCGCCGCATTTCAAGCGTTTGCCCAGCCAATCGCTCAGCAACGCGCCTGCCTGCTCACTGTACTGCGTAAAGCTGTGGTCACCGCCCTCAAAGATATGCAGCTCAGCCGCCTCGCCGATGGCTGCGGCGTTGCGCTGCGCCTGCTCTGCCAGCACCACCTCATCCGCACTGCAGTGCAGCACAAGCACGGGCAACGGCTGTGCCTTCTGCAGCAGCGCAGGCAGATCGTATTGGTCAAAGTCCGTCAGAAAATCCGGCGTCAGGTCGCATTCGCCACGCTCATCGTTAAAGTGCAGCGTTTCACCGCTATCCAGACGGCGGTATTCATCCTCCGTCATCACATAACGAAAGGTAAAGCGCAGGTCGTTAGGCGTCGCCCACAGAATCAGTCCCGCGAGAGCACCGTCTTGAGCCGCAGTAATGATGGATGCAGCGCCTCCCAGACTGCGTCCCAAAAGAAACAGCTTGCAGCCGGGCTGTCTGCGGCGTACCTCCGCCAGTACGGCATGCAGCTCCTCTACCTGACGCGAAATTATCTGCGTACCCGTAAAGTTAAAGCGCACTACGGCAGCGTGTGCAGCAGCCTGCTGCGCCACTCCTGCAGCGCGTCCGCCGCTGTCGCGGCTGCCGCGGAAGCCATGCGCCATAACAAGTACAGCATTATTCTCACTCCGATTCGGTTCTACAACACACTCTATTTCACCTAACGGTCCTTGAAATGTAAAGGTATCCTTCAGCATCTTCACTCACTCTTTTCGTAAAATTTTAACGCGTTACCTGAAGCATTCAGCGACTCGCTGCATAACGCATTTTTTAACGTATCACCTTAAGCTTCTACGTTCACGTTCAACCCTAAGTCTTTTTCACTCGCAGCACTTAAGCGTTTTTATTGTCAGACATTCTATACAGGCACACACCCATGCGTCCTGTTTTGCCCTGCTCCGCGCGGTAGGAGCAAAACATTTCATGATTATGCTCCGTGCAGACGCCGGCAGTAAGAATATTTTCCGCCTTAAGACCGGCGTTAAGCAGCACCTGACGGTTATACCCCCATAAATCCAGCAGATACTTGCCGGGCTTTTCTGCTCGTGGCGCAAAGAACTGCTCGTAGCCTGCAGCCTTACTGCGCACAAAATCGTCTACCTCGTAGCAGCATTGGCCGATAGACGGACCAATCGCCGCAATGATATCTTCGGGACGGGAGCTGAAGGCCTGCTGCATCGTTTCTACTGTTTTACGGCCGATTTGTGCTACCGTACCGCGCCAGCCTGCGTGCGCCACAGCGCACACGCCTTGGCGCTCGTCGGCGAAAAGCAGCGGCACGCAGTCTGCAAAAAATAGCAGCAGCGGTACATTCGCCAGATTCGTAACCAAAGCATCCGTATCCTTAATCGTATCAGCAAGCGTAGTAGCACCGGCGCCAACCAAGGCTTCATCTATCACCGCAACATTGCTGCCATGCACCTGCTCGCAGGTAGTAAATTTTGATGCGTCCAAGCCTAAAGCCTGTGCAAACAGGCGACGGTTCTGCAGTACCAGATCTGCATCGTCACCCACATGCAAAGCCAGGTTCAAAGTACCCGGTACCATGTCGCTTTCACCATGCAGACGACAGCTGCAGGCATTACCGAAGCCCGCCTGCGTCAAACGAGGGAACATTCCCCACCAGATATTATTTTTTTGCGTAATGATAAAATCCTGCATCAAAACCGCTCCTTTTATCTCTAATACCAAAAGAGACGGCTAATGCCGTCTCCCTTTGCAAGTGCCTGCGGCACCCTTTTGCTATTTACTTTTGATATGCTGGCACACCTTCCGGTATATCCAGCACTACGGTGATAATCACCGTGCTGTCGGTAGCCTTGGCTGCTGTGTCCATAAACACAACCTTGGCACCATTATCCAGATAATAATTAACCTCTTTTACAGCTCCGTTATTGTTATTGGAAAACGTAAAGAGTCTTTCCTTAGCCAATGCCGAGCCACTGAAGCCGGCCACCAGCATAAGAGCCGTTAAAGTAAGCAGTAAATACTTTTTCATATTCCGCACCTCTATTTTGCGTCTTTAGATTTCTGCATGATGCGTTCCAGCTCCTGCATAAAGTTGCGCACATCGGCGAACTGACGATATACGGAAGCAAAGCGTACATAAGCAATCTGATCTGTCTGCTCCAAATACTTCATAACCAGCTCACCGATCTGGGCGCTGGGAATTTCCGCATCCGCACTCATTCGCAGCTCTCGCTCTATACTGTCGGCAATCTCTTTAATCTTTTCATAAGGAACCGGGCGTTTCTCACAAGCCTTCAAAAGACCTGCCAGCAGCTTTTTACCGTCAAAAAGCTCGCGACGGCCATCCTTCTTGCTGACAACAAGCGGAGTTTCCTCATATTTTTCATATGTAGTAAAGCGTTTGCCGCAATTAGGGCACTCACGTCTGCGACGGATAGAACAGCCTTCCTCTACAGCACGGCTGTCGATAACACGGCTGTCTCTGTGGGAGCAAAACGGGCACTTCATATTACTGCCTTCCTTTCAATCAGTGACGCAGCCATGGCGGAATTTCGTTCGGATCGGAGAAATTCTTGATAATACCGCTGTTGTTGCGGTTGATAGATGCCGGACCGCCAACTGTATTTTTGGTAACAGGAGATTTTTTCTCAAAGCCTGTTGCGATAACCGTAACACGGATTTCGTCGTTGAGGCTTTCATCAATAACAGCACCGAAAATAACCACTGCATTGGGATCAGCTGCTTCATTGACAATATTGGCAGCTTCGTTAACGTCAAACAGGGACAGCTCCTTGCCGCCGATAACGTTAATCAGTACGCCGCGGGCACCGTCGATAGATGCCTCCAGCAACGGACTCTTGATTGCAGCTTCGGCTGCAGCCTTGCCGCCGCCTTCACCCTTAGCGGTACCAACGCCCATCAGAGCGCTGCCTGCATTGGACATAACAGTCTTGACATCGGCGAAGTCAACGTTAATCAGACCGGGAACAGCAATCAGGTTGGAAATGCCCTGAACGCCCTGACGCAATACGTCATCGGCCTTTTTGAATGCTTCCAGCATGGAAGTACGTTTTTCGATAATCTGCAGCAAACGGTCGTTAGGAATAGTTACCAGGGTATCAACCTTTTCCTTCAGGTTGACAATGCCTGCCTCAGCCTGCTTCATGCGGCGAGGACCTTCAAAGCCAAAGGGTTTGGTTACAACGCCGACAGTCAGCGCACCGATTTCTTTGGCACATTCCGCAACAACGTGCGCAGCACCGGTACCGGTACCACCGCCCATACCTGCGGTAACAAATACCATATCTGCACCCTTCAGGGATTCCAGAATCTGGTCACGGGATTCTTCGGCAGCTTTTTCGCCGATTTCAGGGTTTGCGCCTGCACCCAGACCTTTAGTCAGCTTTTCGCCGATTTGGATGCGTTTTTCTGCCTTGGAAAGCATCAGGCACTGCTTATCGCAGTTCACTGCAATGAATTCTACGCCGCTCACGCCGGCGTCGATCATACGGTTTACGGCGTTATTGCCGCCACCGCCTACACCAATTACTTTAATATTGGCCAACGGTTCAAAGGTTGTCTCTACGTCATCAAACATATTCTACGTCCCCCTTAGCTTTGGGTAGCTTATTTATAAAAAAATCATTTTTATATTGTTCAACATGAAAGTGCTATTTTCCTGCTTATTAATGAATTTTTTTCTTCATCTTCCGACAGGACACTTATTTGCCCATATAAAGGCGACGGATAATTCCCAAATTCTGGAAAATACGCATACCGAAAATCAGTACCGCTACCAGATATAAATCGATACCGATCAGATTACCTGCATAGCACAAAAAGGCAGCCAGAATACCATTGATAAAGAATCCGGAAATGAATACCTGAGTATCATAATTGCCTTCAAGTGAAGCACGTACACCGCCCAGCACTGCATCCATACCTGCCATAACAGCTACGGCAAGCAGACGTGCGTATTCTGGTGGCACTCTGAAAGGACAGTAAACACCAAGTATAAGACCAAGCAAAAGGCCGGCAAATGCAAATCCAATCATTTCGCTGCCTCCTTGCTTTCCACTGTCTTAGCGTATTCAAAGCTGCGCGGTGCCTTCAGCGCCGGAATATGCAGCTTTTCAACAGTCTTGATTTTTACCTGAATGCCCCAGAACTCAAAGGTTTCTACAACACCGCCACGCAGACGCAGAGCACTGCTCAGAGTTTTAGGAGCGCCTATAGCCTTGATAACATAAGGCGGAGCACTGCGGACATTGTTTACCGAAATAGTAGGTCCTGCACAACGAATCTCGCTCATAGCCACAATGCGCTGATCGTTGACAGAAATTGCTTCCGCACCGGCAGCGCGCAGCTCGTTGAGCACACGCAGCAAATCTTCATCATGAATGATGTACAAATTAGGATTTTCGCCGGACTTTTTGGCAATATTGCTGTCATCCAGCAATATCTCAATGCCTTCGCCCTCTACGTCAGTCGTGCCTGCCATCAGCTTCATACGATCATCAGCAGGATCCTTGGCAGCACCTGCACGCAAGGTTTCCAGCTCTGTCAGCAGCTGCTTGTTCTCGGCTTCCATAACCTTCAGGCGTTCCGACAAATCCTCTACGCGGTCCATACGCACATTACGCTGAAGCTCTGTAGTTTTATACTGTACCGAAAGCATAAATCCCAACACCATGAATACCACGGCAATCAACAGCTTGCCCTTTAAATCCATAGTAAAAATTTCTTTCATTATCTCACCCTCACTGTGACATTAGCTGCAACAGCATTGCAGCTATAACAAGTTAACAGCAATTTATTTTGGCAAAAGCTTGATATATGGCTTACCGAAGGTCAAATCAATATATTCAGCCTTAATATTTTTATCTTTAATCTCGTTGAACACAGTCATAAACACAGAAGCCTTCTGTGATACCTCCTGCACCCTGCCCAAACGCACCGGAAAGCTGCCGCTCAGCTGCAGCTTAACATCCTGCTTATCATCAACGGCAATTTCACCGATACGCTGCAGTGCTTCCGGCGTCAGCTGCTGCAAAAATTGCAGAACCTGCAGCACACCGGCATTGGCAACCTTATCGCCCAGATAAAGATTACCGCATTTTATGCCGGCCAGCACAGGAGCCTTAGCATCCGGAATAGTAGTTGTCACACTAAGAACAACGCCGTTATAATCCACCTTCAGATAGCTGTGATAGGAATTGGCAACATAAAGCGCCGGTTGCCGTTCCTCTACACTCACCTGCAAGGTTGCCGGAAAGCGGTAAGCCACCTCTGCATTCTTAAAGCGGACATCATGCAGCAAAGCCTCCCGCAGACGGCCGGAGCTGGCATTGAAAAGATTCAATGGTCCCTGCCCGCAGCCTGCAAGCGAGATAACCTCCGCCTCCGTCAGCTGACTGCTTCCGTGAATGCTGACGTTGCCAAAGGCAAACGCAGGATTATGCACATAGCGCCAGACATATGTACAGGTTACAGCAAGTATAGCCGTGGATACCAGTAGGCGCACCATGTGCCAGAATTTCCGGCGTCTGCGTCTGCGCAGTTGTTCGCGTATAGTCTGCGATGAATCCATGCTGCACCTCCTTTGGCTCCTTATAAAACATTTTTATTTAGCGCTCAGTAAAATTTTCTCGCAGAGCTCCGGGAAGCTGATGCCCACAGCAGCAGCAGCCTTCGGAACCAGACTGGTTGCCGTCATGCCGGGAACAGTGTTTGCTTCCAGTACATAAGCAACACCATCCTCATCACCCAGCATAGCATCTACACGCGCTACACCGGAAAGGCCCAGCAGCTTGTAGGTTTCTACGGCAATTTTTTGGATATAGGCAGTAGTTTTCTCATCAAACGGTGCCGGGCAGTGGTAATCCGTAGCACCCTTGGTGTATTTGGAATGGAAGTCATAGGCTCCGGAATGCGGTGCAATCCAGATAACCGGCAACGGCTTAGGCTCACCGTTCTCTTCCATAATAGAAATCGTCAGCTCCTTGCCCTTAATGCACTTTTCTGCCAGCACATTTTCGGAATACTTGAAGGCTTCCTCCAGTGCAGGCACAACCTCTTGTGCAGTCTTGGGAATTACCACGCCGATGCTGGAGCCCTGAGTTGCTGCCTTAATAACTACGGGCAGACCGAACTCGGAAATAATTTTTTCTGCCAGCGTCTGCAAATCTCCTGCATCACGCTTGTTGATAATCATGCAGGGTGCGGTAGGAATGCCTGCAGACTGCAGATAACGCTTCGTAGCGGATTTATCCATAGAAACAGCGCTTGCCAGTACGCCGCAGCCGGTATAAGGAATACCTGCTGCCTCCAGAATACTCTGCAAACGGCCATCCTCACCGTACATACCATGAACGGCGTTAAATACTACCTTAGCGTTCATATCACGCAGCTCGTTAATCAGATTAGACGGATTCAGCTCAACTTCCTTGGCATTATAGCCCTTTTCGCGCAGTGCGTTCGCAATAGCGCCGCCGGTAACACGCGAAATTTCGGCCTCAGAGGAAGGCCCGCCTAAAACAACAGCAACAACATCCTGCTTATTAATCTGCATTTCTTTCCAACTCCCTAACTAATTCTTCTCCAATTTTAAACACATCACCGGCACCGATGGTCATCACCAAATCGCCGGGACGTACAACGCGCTCCAGGTATTCCTCAGCCTTGGTCAGCTTGCCGATATACAGCACCTCCTGACCTGTCGCTGCTTTGATACCCTCTGCCAAATGCATGCTGCTCACGCCGGGAATTGCGTCCTCGCTGGCTGCATAAATGTCAGTCAGAATCAGCTCATCGCAATCCTTAAAGCATTCGCAGAACTCGGAGAACAGCAGCTTGGTACGGGTGTAGCGATGCGGCTGGAACACGCACAGCAGGCGCTCAGGCTTTGTCTGTCTGGCAGCCTTCAGCGTTACGCCGATTTCTGTCGGATGATGCGCATAATCATCAACAACCCAGACACCGTTAACCTTACCCTTGGTTTCAAAACGACGCTTGGCACCGCCGAACTTTTTCAAGGACGTGAGAATCTTGTCGGTAGCAATACCCATTTCATGTGCAGCAGCAAACGCGCCCATAGAATTCAGAACATTATGTCTGCCGGGAACAATCAGATGAACCTCCGTCACAAATTCTCCCTTATAGTACAGCTTGTAGCTGGTACCGTCAACACCGTAGGAAATATCACGGGCAATGTAGTCAGCACCCTCGCCTTCTACGCCGTAGGTAATTACCTCTTTATCGGTTTCGGCAGCCAGACGGCGTACCTTGGCATTATCAAAGCAAAGGACTGCCTTGCCGCCTTCCTTGATGTTGCCTACAAACTGTTTAAAAGCCTGATATATATTTTCTTCTGTACCGTAATGATCCAGATGGTCATCTTCAATATTAGTTACTACAGCAAGATACGGATACAGCTTGAGGAAGGAGCCGTCGCTTTCATCCGCCTCCGCTACCACAAAGCGACCTGCGCCGTTGCGCGCATTACCGCCAAGGCTGCTTACCTCGCCGCCGATGATAACAGTCGGGTCAATACCGCTTTCTGCCGCAATGCAGGAAATCATCGCACTGGTAGTAGTTTTGCCGTGAGCGCCTGCAACAGCTACGCCGTCGGCAGCATTCATTACCGCAGCCAGCACATCGCTGCGGTGCAGCACGGGAATACCGCGCTTTCTGGCCTCCATCAGCTCCGGATTGTTGGGATGAATCGCTGTAGAAATAACTACAGCCTCGGCATCCTCCACCTGGCTGGCAGCATGGCCCATATAAACCATAGCGCCTTCTTCCGCCAGATGTGCCGACATATGACCGGCATTTAAATCGGAACCGCTTACATCATAGCCGCGCTTAATCAATACATAAGCAATCGCGCTCATGCCGGCGCCGCCGATACCGATAAAATGTATATTATGCAGGTTTGCTAATTTGTTTTCAGCCACTCGAGGCCCTCCCTTATTGTTTAGTCAAGGCCACAGCCTCTTTGGCTATAACCTCTGCAGCCTGCGGTCTGCCAAGTTTTTGGGCCGCCGCATGCATCTGCTGCAATTCCTCTTCATGTACTAATAAATGCTCGATAAACTCCAAAACGGTGTCGCCCGTCAGGTCCTTATCAAGAATAACCTTGGCAGCACCCTGAGCCTCTACCGCTCTGGCATTAAACTCCTGGTGATTTGCCGTAGCATACGGATATGGTACCAGAAGCGACGGCACTCCCTTAGCCATCAGCTCTGCCAGGCCGATTGCACCGGCACGGAATACTGCCAGATCGGCCGCAGCCAACGCTACCGGCATATTATGCAGATAAGGCTTGATAATAATGTTATCTGCCACACCGCCGCGCTTTTTGATTTCTGCCATATAGGCGTCATAATTCACGTCACCGGTCGCATGCAGCACCTGTACCTCGGCTCTGCCGGAAAGCGCCAGCTCTGCTTCGAGCATAGCGTTGTTAATGGTGCGCGCACCACGGCTACCGCCGGAAACGAGAATCGTTTTCTTCGCCGGGTCCAGCCCCAGCTCCTTAACAGCTTCCTCACGCGTATGCTGCAGAATTTCACTGCGGATAGGATTGCCGGTATATTCCAGCTCTGCCTTGCCGTGAAAATATTTGCCGCCCTCTTTATAACCTAAAAATACTTTGCGCACATAACGTGACAAAATTTTATTGGTTACACCTGGCATCGCGTTCTGCTCCTGAATGCAGCAGGGAATTCCCTTTAACGCTGCCATGAAAACAATCGGACCGCAGACATAACCGCCGGTACCGATTACCAGATCCGGCTTTTCGTTGCTGATAATCTTATAGGCATCATATAAGCCGGCAAAAAGCTTTGCCGCACTGCGCAGGGTATCCAGGCTCAGGCTGCGCTTAAAGCCTGCTACCTCAATGAACTGCAGCTTGTAGCCGTAGCGGGGAATGATATCCTTCTCCAATCCCTGCCTGGTGCCTACGAAGCTTATTTCCGCATCAGGCTGCAGCTTTTTTATCTGGTCCGCAATGGTCAGGGCCGGATAAATGTGTCCGCCCGTACCGCCGCCGGAAAGAATTACCTTCACTTAACGTTACCTCCCTCCAGCTCGTGTACCAGCTTTTTAAAATAGTTACCACGTTCCGGATAATTTTTGAACATATCAAAGGACGAGCAGGCCGGGGAAAGCAGCACTACCTGCGGCTTATGCGCCAGCGCATGCGCCTTGGCTACTGCGTCTTCAAAGCTGTCGACCAGCACAATGTTGGGCACACCGCAGGCAACAGCAGCCTTGTGGAAGCGCTCCTTGGCTGCACCCAGCAGAATCAACGCATCGGTCTTTTCTTTAACAAGCTCCATCATCGGCTCCAGCGGTGTCAGCTTATCGTGACCACCTGCCAGCAGGATGATGTGCCCGTCCTTAAAGGCCTCCAACGCTTTAATCGTAGAATCGGTGTTGGTAGCCTTGGAATCATTGTAATACGGTACGCCATCAATCGTAGCAACGTATTCAATGCGGTGCTCAATGCTGCGGAAGTTACGCAGCACATCAGCCATATCGCTGATGCTCACACCGGCGAAAAAGCCGCAGGCAATGGCTGCCAGCACGTTTTCTTCGTTGTGACCGCCGAACAGATGCAGCTCGCTGATATTGCACACAGTTTTCTGCTTGCCGTCCCAGCTGATGACAAAATTACCATCCTGCATATAGATGCCCTGCTGCAGTTTTTCCTTACGGCTGAAGTAACAGAGGCTGCCTTTAGTTTCCGCACCCCAGGTACGCACGATAGGATCATCGTAATTAAGCACCGTAACCTGCGCCTCACCCTGCTGACGGAAAATATTTTTCTTCGCCTCGCCGTAGGCCTCCATCGTATGATGGCGCTCCAGATGATCCGGAGTCAGGTTCAGCACTACTGCGATATCAGGGCAGAAGCTGCTGACTTTTTCCAGCTGAAAGCTGGAAAGCTCGGCAGCAAGCCAACCATCCTGAGGCAGGCTCTCTACCTCCTTGGACAGTGCCAAGCCGATGTTGCCGCCTACTGCAGAAGGCACCGGCAAACGCTTGAGCATCTCACCCACGATAGTAGTGGTAGTGGTTTTGCCGTTAGTACCGGTGATGGCAGCAATGTGACCGCCATACAGCCTGTAGCCAAGCTCAACCTCGCTGATGACCTCCAGTCCGCGCTGCTCTGCGAGCAGCACATTTGCGTTATCGCAGGCAATACCCGGAGAAAGCACCAACACCCCTGCAATATCAAGCAGGCTTTCAAATGCAGCCTGACCGATGGCCAGCCCACCGCCAACGCTCTGCAAAAGCTGCAGCAGCTGCGGCTCTAAAGTGCAGTCCATATCATTATACAAATATACCTGCTGCTTTTTATCTGCCAGCACCTGCGCTGCTCCACGGCCGCTGATGCCTGCGCCGTAAACGATTACAGCATCCTTTTTAGTCATCAAGAAACACCCTCTATTCATAAACATACATAGGCTATAGCCCTTTCACCGCAAAATTTGCGACAAAACGGTTATAGCCGAAGATTTTTTATACAAATGCATTAAGCCACAGACATAAGCCAATGACAGACAATACGCAGCTTACTGCTGTAAACACACGCACAACCTTAACCTCAGGCCAGCCGCCCAGCTCAAAATGATGATGCAGCGGAGACATGCGGAAAATACGCTTACCGCCGCTGAAGCGGAAATAGGTAACCTGAATAATTACCGACAGTGCTTCCGCTACATAGATACCGCCGACAATAACCAGCAGCAGCTCTGTACGTGTCAAAAGCGCTAAAGCGGCAATAGCACCGCCCAAGGCCAAGGAACCGGTATCACCCATAAATACTCTGGCAGGATGACGGTTAAACAGCAAAAAGCCAAGGCAGGCACCGGTCAAGCCCAAAGAAAAACCGCTCAGATCCAACATACCCTGCATGTAAGCAATAAAAGCGAAAACCATGGTAACAGGCAGACTGACAAAGGAAACCAGTCCGTCCAGACCATCTGTCAGATTTACGGAATTGGTTGTGCCAACCAAAAGCAAGAAGGCCAGCACATAATAACCCCAGCCTAAATCAATGACAGCATTGATGCCGGGAACCCACAGCTCCGTATTGCGGATATGCGTTTCGGCGAAATATACATAGGCACCGGCCAGAATGAACTGCAGTAAGAATTTCTGCTTGGCAGTCAGGCCCAGATTACGCTTCATTACAACCTTGATGTAATCATCTATAAAGCCTATGACCGCATGGCCTACTGTCAGCACCAGAGCAATAATTACATGGGGAGTAAAGTTGCCCCACAGCAAAGCAACTAGCAACGCTGCCAGCATCATAAGTCCGCCCATCGTCGGTGTGCCGCTTTTCGCCATATGGCTTGCCGGTCCGCACTCGCGGATAGACTGTCCGAACTTCAGCTTATGCAGATAAGGAATCAGCACCGGGCCGATTAAAGCACACACGATAAACGCAGTCACAGGAATTCCGATTAATTTTAACATCTACTAAAATCTCACTCTCTTAAGTTTACTTGAACAGCTCCAGCATTTTGTCAACCTGCATGGAATGGCTGCCCTTAAGCAGGATAATATCACCTGCGGAAGCCATCAGACGCAAAGCATCCGCTGCCTCCTGACGATCAGCGCAATGCTTGCTCTTGCCGCCAAGCTTTGCAGCCTCATCTGCAATATAAGCAGCCTGCGGACCGTAGGTCAGTATAAAATCCACACCATTTTCTACAGCCCAGCGTCCCACACGACGATGCGCATCCTCGCTGATATCTCCCAGCTCCAGCATATCTGCCAGCACAGCAATAGTGCGGGCCTTGCCGTGCGCTGCCTTCTTGGCCTCCGCCAAGGTTTTCAGCGCAGCCTCCATAGAAGCAGGGCTTGCATTATAAGCATCGTTGATAAAGGTGATATCGCCGATATAAACGATTTCCTGACGGCTGCCTGTCAGACGGGCAGTTGCCAGTGCCTGTGCGCTTGCTGCCATCGGCACACCGTAGCAGAAGGCCCCGGCGATAGCGCTCAGTGCGTTATAAACGTTATGCTCACCGATCAGCTGCAGGCTTACCTTGACAGCTTCGCCCGTAGCCTTATGGGTACAGGTAAAGGTGGTGCCTGCACCGGAGGTCACAATATCACTGCCGCGGAAGTCGCAGTTTTCGCCCATGCCGAAGTAAACAACTTTTGCCTTGGTCTTGTCTGCTGCCGGCAGTACGTATTCGTTATCACCGTTGAGCACAGCAAAGCCATCCTCCGGCAGATTAAGCACGATTTCGCTTTTGGCCTTGCCGATGTTTTCCATGCTGCCCAAAAGCTCCATATGGGTTTCGCCCACGTTGGTAATCAGACCGCTGTCAGGCTCGGCAATGCTGCACAGCTCGGCAATCTGGCCCAGGCCGCGCATGCCCATCTCCACAACGGCAATATCGGTATCAGGCTGAATGCTCAACAAGGTTTTTGGCAGACCGATTTCATTATTGAAGTTGCCCTGAGTTTTGACAACATTATATTTACAGCTCAGGCAGGCAGCCAGCAAATCCTTCGTAGAGGTTTTGCCGTTGGAGCCTGTGATAGCAAAAACCTTCAGGCCCTGCTTACGCAGACGATAGGCATGCGCAAGCTGCTGATAAGCAAGCAGCGTATCCTCTACCATGAACACAGCAACGCCTGCAGGCAGGCCGCTAACCTCATGGGATACAACAACGCCCGCAGCACCCAGCTCCACAGCCTTGGCGCAATAGTCATGGCCGTCAAAATTATCGCCCTTCAGCGCTACGAATAACTCTCCCGGCTTTACCGCACGGGAATCGGTGGTTACGCCGGTAAACTCAAAATCTGCACAAACAGCCTTAGTGGCTGCTAAAACTTCACTGGCCTTCAGCATTTTTTATCACTCCAGTATTCCATTACAACTTCTTTATCATCAAAGTGAATAGTTCTGTCCTTCAAAATCTGGTAATTTTCGTGGCCCTTGCCGGCAATCAGAATAACATCATCGGCAGCAGCCTCTGCCAAAGCATAGCAGATTGCTTCACGTCTGTCGCTCATACGGGTAACGTGCTTGTCCTCAGGCACATTTTGCAGCGCCGTAAAGATTTCGTCAATAATCAGCTCCGGATCCTCGGTACGCGGATTATCGGAGGTAACAACGATGTTATCAGCCAGCTCCAGTGCCAACGCACCCATCAGCGGACGCTTCTTGTTGTCACGGTCACCGCCGCAGCCGAACACAACCCACAGCTTGCCGCGGGTAATAGAGCGTGCGGTTTTCAGCACGTTCTCCAGGCCGTCGGGAGTATGTGCGTAGTCTACAATAACAGTATAAGGCTGTCCTGCCTCAACGAGCTGGAAGCGTCCGGGAACGCCGTCAAAGCCGTCAAGCACGGAGCAGATAATATCCTTGTCAATCTTTTCAGCAAGCATTGCACCGATAACGCCCATAACGTTATAAACATTGAACTCACCAGTAATCTTCAGCTCCAGGTCCATTTCGCCCACCGGAGTATGCAACAGCAGCTGCATATGCTTAGGTTCTACCGTAAAGCTCAGCGGATAAATATCATTATCATGATCTTCACCATAGGTAAGCACGTTAGCCTTGGTGCGCTCGCGGATAATTGCGGAGCTCGGGTCATCCATATTGAAAACAGCGTTTTTATTCGGCTTGCTGCCGTCGGTCAGATGCTCAAAGAGCAGGCTCTTGGCATCGCGGTAATTCTCCATAGTTTTATGGAAGTCCAGGTGATCCTGAGTAATATTCGTCAGCACAGCGCAGTCATATTCAATGCCTGCCACACGCTTCAAAGCCAGCGCATGACTGGAAACTTCCATTACGCAGTAGTCACAGCCGGCACAGCACATAGCGTACAGCGTCTTCTGCAGGTCAACTACGTCCGGAGTAGTGTTATGAGATTCGGTAATCTCATCGTTAATCATAATGTTGATAGTGCCGATCAGGCCAACCTTGTAGCCTGCCTTACGCAGAATCAGACGAATAATATTTGTTGAAGTTGTTTTGCCGTTAGTACCGGTCACGCCGATCATTCTCAGCTTGCGGCCCGGATAATCATAAAAATACGGCGTTACCAGCTCCATAGCCTCACGCGTATCAGCAACCTTAATAAGAGTAACACCCTGCGGTACTTCAGCGGGAACGTCCTCCACCAGCGCAGCAACAGCGCCCTTCTCGGCAGCCATCGTCAAAAATTTATGTCCGTCTACAGTTGCACCCTTCAGGCAGATAAAAAGACTGCCGGCTACCACCGCACGGGAATCGGCAGTTACATCAGTAATAACTTTATCAGCACTGCCAATTACCTCAGCCTGCGGCAATAAGGCAAGGAGTGAAGCTAATTGCTTTTCCATTTATTAACCCCCCTGTTTTACGTTCCGCCCCTCATGGAGCAAAACCGTAAATTACTTCTAGTTTAATTATAGTATAGAATTTAAATTGAAACGGCAGCCAAAAGGCTGCCTCCCAAAACCCATTCAAATTATATCACAATATAAACTGAATGGCTATGTTTATTTGTTATGCACAGCCAAAGAATTGCTGCTTCCACCAGCCTTAACATAAATATTGCTGCGGGCAACACTCATACCCAAATACTGTTCGGCCAAACCGATAATACGTTCCGGTCCCTTCAGCTGCTCAACCTCGATTTTCAGCTCGTTGTTTTTGGTGATAAGCTGAGCCTCCTGCTGCTGCAGGCTCACCAGCTCATTGCCATATTGCACCATAGCGTTACTGCGTAAAACAACAATAAAATAAGCTGCCATAATAAGTAAAAATGCTTTAAGAATTCTGTTGCGCAGCACTCTTCTCGGATCAGGTCTATGTACTTTTCTGCGGGCAGGCTGCTGAACCTCATATTGCTCGGCAGGCTGCTCCTGCCATGCATAATTATCGTATTTTCTGGCAAGCATCAAAATCACCCTTCATCAAAACATCAAAATTTACTCTCAGCTATTATCTGTCAAATTTTAATTGCATAACGCAGGCGCGCACTGCGGCTACGCGGATTTTCCTCTACCTCTGCTTTGGATGGAACAATATTTCCCGTTTTGCGCAGCAAAGGCTTTTTACCGCATACGCACACCGGCAGCTGCGGCGGGCAAGTACAGCCCTTGGCAAGCTTGGCAAATGTCTGCTTAATAATTCTGTCCTCCAGCGAATGGAAGGTAATAACACCGATACGGCCGCCACTCTTTAAGCGGTTTACGGCTCTTTCCATCGTATCTGCCAAAATTCCCAGCTCGTTGTTTACCTCGATGCGGATAGCCTGAAAGGTACGCTTCGCCGGATGCGGACCGTCAAGCCTTGCTCCCTTGGGAATAGCCTTCTTGATGATATCCACCAGTTCAAAGGTAGTGGTCAACGGCTTTTCCTTGCGTGCCGCCACAATAAACTGTGCGATACGCTTGGACCAGCGTTCCTCACCGTAACGGTGAATAATATCCGCCAGCTCTTCTTCCTTGTAGTGGTTGACGATGTACTCTGCATCCGGACTTGCTTCTTTATTCATGCGCATATCCAAAGGTCCGTCATGCATATACGAAAACCCACGCTCCGGTGTATCCAGCTGATAGCTCGAAACACCAAGGTCAAAAAAGATACCGTCAATTTCATCGATTCCCATGGAATCCAATACCTGGGAAAAATTTTCAAAATTGGACTTGGCAACTGCGGTTTTGCAGGTAAATTTGTTCAGCAAGCGCTCGGAACCGGCAGCAATAGCATCATCATCCTGATCAATGCCAATCAAAAGACCGCCTGCCTCCAGCTGTGCGGCAAACGCACTGCTGTGCCCCGCACCGCCCATAGTGCAGTCCACGTAAATACCATTTTTATCTGTTATCAGAAAGTCCACGCTCTCAGCGAGCAGAATACTTGTATGCTTAAATTCCATAGCCAACACCAATCTTATATTCCTAAGTCAGCAAGCTGCTCTGCGAGCTCACTCACATCCTCGGCATTTTCTTCGTTATATTCGTTCCAACGGCCTGCGTCCCAGATTTCGGCTCTGCTGCCTACGCCCACAATCACAGCATCCTTTTCCAAGCCGGCATGACGACGCAGGTTTGCCGGCAGCAATACTCTACCCTGCTTGTCACATTCGCCTTCGCAGGCACCGCCAAAGAGAAAACGGGTAAAATCACGCGCTGTTTTGCGGCTCATAGGCAAGGCTGCCAGCTTCTGTTCCAGCTGATGCCATTGCTCCATATCATAAACAAAAAGACAGCCGTCCAGACCTTTGGTAATAATAAACTTACTGCCCAAACTTTCACGCAACTTAGCAGGCATAGCAAGACGACCTTTTGCATCCAGAGTGTGTTCGTATTCACCTAAAAGCATTTTGTCGCCCCCTTTTTACCCACATTGCACCACTTTTCTCCATTATATCGTTTATTAGCCGTAAACGCAAGTATTTCACGGCTTAATGTGAAAAAATAATCAAAAAACCGTGAACTCTGTCAAGCTTAATTCGCAAAAAATTTTCAGTAATAAATTTGGCTTTTAGAAGCACAAATGATATAATGAATGAGTACGGATTATGTGTACAATTTTTATAAAAAGGAGACTTATACAATGATTACTAAAGATACCGGCATTATTGAAGCCGTTCAAAACCATCCTGAAATCATGGAGGTTTTCGCTGAATATGGTCTGGGCTGCATCGGCTGCATGGCTGCTCATTTCGAAACCATCGGTCAGGGCGCAGGCGCTCACGGCATTGATGTTGATGCTCTTATCGAAGATATCAATAAGGTTATTGCCGAAGCAGAAGCAAACAAATAAAATAGCTAAGCGGGATGAATACTGCACCGGCATATTTTTACCGCATAGAAAAAATGAGGGAACTATCTCCAGCACAAGTGGGGACGGTTCCCTGTTTTCATAAGGAGGTCTCTGTTATGTTAAAAACTCGTAAGGTTGTAATCGTCGGCGCAGGTCACGTCGGCTCTCACGTTGCTTTAGCGCTCATCCAGTCCGGTGAAGCAGATGATATTGTATTGATTGATATTCTTAAGGAAAAAGCTGCAGCACAGGCACTGGATTTGGACGACTGTGTCAGCGGTGCTCTTTGCGGTCATGACGCAAAAATCCGCGCAGGTGAATACAGCGAGCTCAACGATGCCGATATTCTGGTAATGGCCTTCGGCCGCAGCCGCCGTCCCGGCGAAACACGCCTGGATATGTTTGACGATTCCATCAAGATGGCCAACGAGGTTATCAGCCATCTGAAGCAGGTTGACTTTAAAGGCATTATGATCAGCATTTCCAATCCGGCAGACATTATCTGCGAGCATATCCGCCGCCAGATGAACTGGGAGCCGAATCGTTGCTTCTGCACCGGCACCAGCCTTGAAAGCTACCGTCTGCTGCGTGTACTCAGCGCCGCAACAGGCTACAGCCGCAAATCTATTCAGGCCTTCTGCATGGGCGAGCATGGTAATTCCAGCTTCGTTGTCTGGTCTGCCATCCGCATCGGCAGCAAGAGCTTTGCCCAGCTGCGCGCTGAACGTCCGGAGCTGGCAGCACTCAGCCTGGACGATTTGCAGCTGCAGGTTAAAAGAGCCGGCGATATTGAGGTTGACGGCAAGGGCTGCACGGAATTCGGCATTGCCAATGCTGCCTGCATGCTGATTAAGGCTATCTTCCATGACCAAAAGCTCATCTGGCCCTGCTCCACCGCACTCAACGGCGAATACGGTCAGAAGAACGTTGCTGCCGGCGTACCCTGTGTCATCGGCAAGAACGGTATCGAAGAGATTCTTGAACTTAAGCTTACGGAAGAAGAGCATGCTAAGTTCGCTGCCTCCTGCGACATTCTGCGTGGATTCCTGGAGAGAGCAGGCAGCTTGTAAGCTTCTGCCTTCCCAGAGGGGCACAACCCTCAGTCATCGCCTGCGGCGATGCCAGCTCCCTATTAGGGAGCATATAGAAGTTAAATAGATTTGCGAAGATTAGCCTTCCGCAGGTCTGATATATCTTCCCTTAAAGGGAAGGTGGCTGCGAGCTTTGCGAGCAGACGGAAGGGTTGCAACGCGATATTTAATTGCGACACGCTCGGCACCCTTCCCCCCAGCAAAAAACACCGGCATCCGCCGTACCACAAGTACAGCAGACGTCGGTGTTTTCATGTTTTAGCATATATTAAACTCTTACAGACTTTATGCTTAATACTCCCAGCTCAGACCAACAGCCACCAGCTTGCTGGTGTCATCCCCCAGCTTGCCATAGCCAACAGCAGTATGCAGCAGCAAATCCTTCTGCAGGCTCTTGCTGTAGCTCAGCTCCACCTCCTGCAGCCCGCCATCATGCTGCGCCGTCGGCTGCATATCAGCCCAGGTGTAGCTCAGTCCCAGCTTGCCGCCATCAGCCAGATAATGGTTAACCTCCGCATAAACGCGTTTCGCATCTGCGCCCAGCCAGTCTCCCCAAATAGCATCCTTATATGTCCAGCCATTCTTCAGCACCCAATGGCCATACCAGGCGTCATTAGTTTTGGCACCCTCCACGCGCAAATCCCAGCTGCCGTCCGGCACCAGCTGCGGAAAGTACATGCCAACATTATAAGCATTTTCACAAGGGAAGGCATGCGCCTGATCCTCGCCATACAGCGAAGCATAAACCTGCACGCCCGGGAAGCGGTATTTAAAATCAAGGCCCGCAATATCGTTCCAATTATCCTTTTCAGCATCATCTGCATTATCGCCCAGCAGCCAATGCTTGTTGAACTTCTTGAGCATCGACATACGCTCCAGGCCAATCGTAAACGCATCCGTCGGCATAATATCTACGCGCACACCCACAAGAGCTGCGTGGTCCTTTTCCAGCGCCGAACCGGAACTTGCAACTCTGTTGCCCTCCAGCCTGCTGGCGAAGACGTTGACATTCGCCTTACCCAGGAATTTCAACGCACCGTTGTCAAAGGTGTGCGGCTCCAGCAAATTCAGTTTAATTGCTGTCTGCGGTGTTGCATTGCTGCCAAAGGCCAGCTGTCCTGCACGCCCTACGCCCCAGGACATCGGCTGCCTGCCGGCAGTAATCCCCCACACGCCCAAATGCGTTTTGGCATAGCCCTCAACAAGGCTGGCATCGCCATGCTCGTCCTTGTCCCAGCTGAAGCGCGGCGTAACGCCCACAGCCAGGTCCTTGCTCAGGCTGCCGCTGATGTGCAGCGTGCCCACAGCGTTAAAGCCATCGCCATAAAGATAGCCATTATTATTGTGGTTCAACATCTGCCAATGTGCCTTGGCGTTATTATACTTATACGTAGCACTGTCCTGCTGCAGATAGGAAAGGTCAACGCTCGCACCACGCAGCTTCACATTATTGATTTTCCCTGCACCCTGCAGGTAAGCAATCTCCTCTGACAGTCCCTCGCGCATTGCATCCAGCCTGGTCTGCAGGTATGGCGGCAGCGGCTTGCTCTGGGCAATTGCTTCAGCCTGCAGCACCCATTTGGCCATGTCCAGGCGGCTATAAGGCTTGGTATTGGCAGGCATATCCTGGATATAGCCCATGCCCTCCAGCTTATCAAGATAACCGTAATAGCTGCTGTCCAGCGGCACGTCAGCCGTAACCAGCGGGCTGGCGGCGGCACAGCTGCAGCCCAAGGCTGCAGCAATTGCTATAGCACTAAGTAGTTTCTTCATCAGTTAGCATCTCCTATGCTTATAAATTTGTTCATTGCAAGTGTATATTATATCGCTTGCTTATCGAAAACAGTCTACAGTAATATATTGTAGCAAACTATATTCTATGTTTCAAGATTATTTTATATGCTGATGGCTAAACCTGTATATCGCAATATCATCTAGTTTGTACTATTTTTCAGAATTTTCACTTGACTTTCGTTGCCCTCTTATTTATACTTAGCTTAGCTTCACATTTACAACAAAATAAGCAGGGCCTACCGGCTCATGTCGGTAGTATTTAGCAGTACCTACGGTATCCGAATTTCCCGGATGCTATGTGTACTGCTTTTTTCTTAAGCACCTCATGTTGTATTTTGCTGAAGCAAAGATTATAATTAAAGGAGGAAAACAGTATGCCGTTAATATCTTCTTTTTACGGTATGTACATCAAGATGTATTTTCAAAGAAAAGAACACAACCCACCACATTTTCACGTCATATACGGTGAATACACAGGCGAAATCGAAATCAAATCATTAAAAATGCTAGAAGGAGATTTACCACCTAAAGCACTGGAGCTTGTCAAAGAGTGGGCTGCATTGCACCAAACTGCGCTGATGCATATTTGGGAAACACAGGAATTTATTAAACTACCACCATTAAAATAACAGGAGGTGCTACCATGTTTCATAAAGTTCAAGATGTAAAAGCAATGCCAGATTTTATTTTAAAGGTTGACTTTATCAATGGTATTTGCAAGTATTATGATGTAAAACCGCTTTGGAAAATATGGCAGCCCTTTAGAGCTTTAGAATATACCAACGGTCTTTTTGACTTGGTTAAGGTTGATGTTGGTGGTTATGGTATCAGTTGGAATGATGAGCTTGATTTGAGCTGTGAAGAACTTTGGGAAAACGGCTACTGACCAAGCCATGGATATTTTAAAAACACCGTCCGAAGAGCACCAGTACTTCAAGGACCTGTTAGCTAAGGAGCAGTAGGCTCCGCCCACACAAAAAAGCGCCTGTCCCAAGAGGTTGACGATAACAGCAGTATTGCGCAGCTTATGCAATATTTTGCTACCGCCGACGCAGGTGATTTTAGCCAAGGAAAGCTTTCACAATGTATCAATAATCTTAAAACCACAAAGGAGGGACTCGCAACTATGGATAATTTCAGCAAGCAAATTTATGAGGCTGGCATTAATGACGGAAGAGCTGAAGGCAAAGCTGTAGGCATTTCAGAAGCTACTATTCGTTTTATAAAGAACACTATGCTAAGCGACAGCTGTTCTGTTGACCAAGCTATGGTAAAGCTGCATATTCCGCCCGAAGAACACCAGTACTTCAAGGACCTGTTAGCTAAGGAGCAGTAAGCTCCGCCCGCACAAAAAGCGCCTGCCATTTGGCAAGCGCTTTTTCTATTGCACGATATTCGAGTATATATTTGCTCTTCTTACTCTTTTCTCCAGACCATCTTATTCACCACACCAGTGTAGCTTTGGATAATCTTCACAACCTTAGCAGATACGTTCTCATCTACATCTCAGGCACCGGCAGTCCGTCTTCCCCATCAAGGTTCGTCTGCACCGCTGTGTCTACAGCCTGCAGCAGGCTTTTTTCGTCAATGCCTGCAAGCACAAAGCAGCCCTTATCCAGCGCTTCTGGGCGCTCCGTAGAGGTGCGGATGCACACCGCCGGGAAAGGATGTCCCACGCTCGTGAAGAAGCTGCTTTCCTCCGGCAGTGTACCGGAATCAGATACTACAGCAAAGGCGTTCATCTGCAGGCAGTTGTAATCATGGAAGCCCAACGGCTCATGCTGAATTACGCGCTTGTCCAGAGTGTCACGCGGTCAAAGCCGCCTGCGCCAACAAGAAGAAGTTTTATTTTCATGAATTGTCACCTCGGGGTTAGAGAATTTTATTTTGCTACTTAATTTATCTATTGTATGTTCTTGCGTCTAATGCTAAAATAAGAACAAAGAAGTAAGCTATATGCTTTATAGACTCATACACGCCACTAATTGCCAATGGAGGTCAGATTTATGGTTGCTATCTTAACTAATAACGATAAATTTAGTATTTTTAAAATAGGCGATTTACAAATTAAATTTAAAACATCACCATTCTTACAAAAATATATCTCTATTCTCAAATGGAACAAAGGCTATATTGAATGTATGGCAAAGTATTCTACTCTAGATACTCCCATAGAAGAATATATCGATTTACGCTATATCGCCAAGCGTTTGAGATTGCCGCAAGATATCTTTGATAATATACAGGAGGTAAGGATAGTATGAGTGTTCAGGAAATTGCAGACCAAGCAGATATGATTGTGGCTGGTTATGCTTTCAAAGTTTTAAAAGACCATATAGAAATTACTGATTTAAATAATTTATCCAAAACAGCAGTTATCCAAAACGACGAGCTTGTTGAATCTGTCATGAGTGATGAAGAAGACGCTATAGTAATGAAGTACTACAATCGCAATAAAGATTTATTGAAGGAGACTGTAAATGCCTAAATATTTCCCCTTTAAAATTTTATGAATTTATCACAAAATAGATTACTTGTCAAAAAATACATATTAAAAATATTTTCAGCATTTCAATAACATTCGGCCACGCAAAAAAACTGACGAAGCAAAATTTGCCTCGTCAGTTTTATTTTTAGGTAATATTTAATTCAACGTCTGCTAAACGAAGTAATTATTTCACCATAGCAGCAACAATATCAAATGCAGCTGCAAGTGCTTCATCAACCTTAGCTACGTCCTTAGCACCGGCCTGTGCCATATCCGGACGACCGCCGCCGCCACCGCCGCACAGCTTAGCAACAGCCTTAACGATGTTGCCCGCATGTACGCCCTTAGCAACTGCATCTTTAGTAGCCATGGTCAAAATGCTTACCTTCTCGCCCATAACAGCAGCCAGTACAACAACGCCGCCAACCTTATCGCGCATCTGGTCACCCAGATTACGCAGAGCATCTACGCTGCCAGCATTAACCTTCTGCACCAGAACAGGAACGCCGTTAGCATCCTTAATTTGGTCAGCAACATTGCTTACCTGTGCCTTAGCGATTTCTGCAGCCAGCTCTTCAGCCTTCTTCTGTGCAGCCTTCAGCTCGCATTGCAGAGCCTCCAGACGAGTCGGAACGTCGCAGGAGCGGCATTTCAGCTCAGCAGCCAGACCGTTCACCATTTCCTCGGTAGCGTTTACATGAGCCACAGCACCATGACCGGTAACAGCCTCAATACGGCGCACGCCTGCACCGCTGGAGCCTTCGCTCACGATTTTGAACATACCGATTTGTGCGGTATTGCTTACATGGCTGCCGCCGCAGAACTCCATAGAGAAGTCCGGAACGGTAACAACGCGAACAATATTGCCGTATTTTTCACCGAAGAGAGCGGTAGCACCCTTCTTCTTAGCTTCCTCAATCGGCAGCTCTTCAATATTAACAGCTTTGCCAGCCAGCACCTGCTCGTTGACAATAGCCTCTACTTTCTTCAGCTCCTCAGCGGTAACCTGCGAGAAGTGGGAGAAGTCAAAACGCAGACGGTCCGGACCGACATAGCTGCCGGCCTGGTTAACATGGGCACCCAGAACCTGCTTCAGAGCAGCATGCAGCAGATGGGTTGCGGTATGGTTACGCGCGATATCCATCTTGCGTGCCTTGTCTACAGCAAAGGTAACAGCGTCGCCTACAGCAACAGTGCCTTCGGTTACGGAACCGATCATAATAACAGCGCCGTCAGGCAGCTTCTTGGTAACATTTACAGCGATAACGCCAGTCGGAGCGGTAATAGTACCGATATCGCCCAGTTGTCCGCCGCCCTCAGCATGGAAAGCGGTAACGTCGCAGATAACAGCAACATCAGTGCCGTCAGCAGCGTTTTCAATCGGCTGTGCATCATGCGCAGGATACATCTTCACAATCTTAGCTTCGGTTGCAGCTTCGTCAACCTTCAGCTCGGCAACATTGATGCCGCTGGTGTTATAAACAACCGGACGGCCTTCTTTATCGTTGCGTGCTTCACGCGCCATTTTACGCTGAACCTCCAGCGCAGCGTCGAAGCCTTCTTTATCCATAGTCATGCCTGCTTCTTCCAGGATTTCTTCAGTCAGTTCCCAGGGGAAGCCAAAGGTATCGTTCAGCTTGAAGGCAGTTGCACCGTCGAGCACGGTTTTGTTTGCAGCCTTCAGCTTTTCAATCTCTTCGTTCAGCAGCTCGCAGCCCTGTTTCAGAGTGCGCAGGAAGCTGGTTTCTTCCATTTCCACAACCTTTTTGATGAAGTCAGCCTTCTCCACCAGGTTGGGGTAAGCGTGACCGAACATGCCGATAACAACGTCAACAGCACCGGTCAGGAACATCTCGTTGATGCCCAGCAGACGAGCGTGACGGATAGCACGGCGCAGGATGCGGCGCAGTACATAACCGCGGCCTTCGTTGGACGGCAGAATACCATCGCCGATCATAAAGGTCATGCTGCGTACATGGTCAGCGATAACCTTCAGGGAAACGTCGGTAGCCTTGTCCTTGCCATATTCAACATTGGCAATTTTAGCTGCATATTCAATAATCGGGAAAATCAGGTCAGTTTCAAAGTTGGACGGCTTGCCTTGAACAACACTTGCCAGACGCTCCAGACCTGCGCCGGTATCAATGTTCTTGTTTTTCAGCGGCGGATAGGTGCCATCCGGCATCTGGTTGAACTGGGTAAATACCAGGTTCCAGATTTCCAGGAAACGGTCGCAGTCACAGCCGGGGCCGCAGGTCGGTTTGCCGCAGCCGCGTTCAGGGCCGAGGTCGATGTGGATTTCGGAGTCAGGGCCGCACGGACCGCTGCCGATTTCCCACCAGTTATCTGCCAGGCGTACAATGTGGTCTTCAGGAACACCTACAACATTGTGCCAGATATCAAAAGCTTCATCATCCTCAGTGTGGATGGTGATGTACAGCTTATCAGCAGGCAGGCCAAGCTCCTTGGTCAGGAACTCCCAGCTCCAGGGGATAACCTCTTTTTTGAAATAATCGCCAAAGGAGAAGTTACCCAGCATTTCAAAATAGGTATGGTGGCGCGCAGTGCGGCCAACGTTTTCAATATCACCGGTACGCACACATTTTTGGCAGGTGGTGATGCGGGTAGCAGGCGGTTTCATTTTGCCGGTGAAAAACGGCTTGAACGGTGCCATACCTGCACCGATAATCAACAGAGTCGGGTCATCCTGAGGAATCAGGGATGCACTCGGAAGCATAAGATGGCCTCTATCTTGGAAAAATTTCAAAAACTTTTCGCGGATTTCGTTACCAGTCATGTATTTCATAGTAGTTCATTCGCTCCTTCGAAAAATAATACTGCATTACTGCGGAAATGCCGCAGTAAACAAAGATTGCATATAAAAAAATTATATAATTTTTGCCTGTGAATGTCAATAAGCGTAAAGGGTCAGAAGCGTCCTGTAAGCATAAAAAACGGAGCAATTAACCCATTATATCCACTATTTCAGCAAACAAATAATGCTGCAGCCGTTATCTGTAGCTACAGCATTATACATCAGCTTATTTGGTTATTCTATTGATTGCTTCCGCCAATAAATTTTTCAATACTGCAGGTGTGCTCCTTGGTTTTCTTATCGTAATTAATACCAACCAATAAAATTTCATCAGCAAAATTTTGTAAGCTTACCGGATACTTCTTTTCCTTTATCTGCTTCATAGCAGTATCTGCATTTTTATTCCACTTCAGCTCCACCAGCAAAGCAGGATAGCTATGAGCATAATATTGCTTAGGAATAAATACAAAATCAGCAAAACCGCGACCTAACGGCATTTCGCGTACAGGCTTGAAATAATACTGCATAGCGCATAGATATGCTACGGTCAAAACGCTGCTAAGTGAATTTTCATCGTTATATTGAATCGCAGATGTATATTCCATATGCACCTTTTCGATCATAGACGCCACAGCATCTGCATCCATGTCAAGCGTAGCATTTAACACCTCGCGTGACAGCCTCTGAAAATCAGCAAATTCATCCCAGGCTGTTTCCTCCAAAGCATTAACAAATTCACTGCGAACCTCTTCGTTAGGTATATAAGCCTTTTGCTCCTGCTGCTCATATGCCAGATATCCCAAATGAATCAGCGACGTCATAACATCATGCTTATTCTTAAACGTCACCATATCATTTTGATATGAATTAGTACGCACCAAAACAGCATCACCGGAAAGCATGGTGACAACATCCGTTTTCAGGCCATCAAAATTCATATTAATTAACGGAATGATGGATTCATATGTACCAGTCTGTGACCAATAGCTCTGAAAGGTTCCCCGCAGCATTACGCCTACCACAGCTCTAGGGTTATACACATGATAGCCGCCGAGCTGATAACCATCATACCAGCGCTTTACCTCCGCAAAATCCTTGTGATATTTTTCACACAAGACGCGCACCTCGCTCTCCGTAAAGCCAATATATGGAGCAAGAACGCCAGAATCAAGCATGGTATATTCATCAAAGTTGTTCAACGCAGACTGCGTTTTGAATTTTTTTATCGGCAGAATACCTGTCATAAAGGCTAAAGCTATATAGCGTGTCGGCTCAATACCCTTGAACAGACTGCGCAGAAAATCAATATACTCTTCCTGCGCAATTTTATTCGTGCTCTCGTCGCGAATCAGTACATCCCATTCATCAACAATAATTACAAAACGATTACCGGTTGCATCGCTGATATAAGCTAAAGCAGTGGAAACCTTAGTCACCTTTTCCGGTATATATTCACCATAGGCCTCACGCAGCTCCTCCATAAGCACCTGCGAAATAAAGGCAACCGTTTTTTCGGCACTTCCTGCTTCCTTGCAGCACCATTGCACATCAAAATGGATAACATCATATTTATTGAGCTGCTTTTGATACGCAGGACTTTTTTCAATAGCCAATCCGGCAAAAAGCTCCTGCGAATCACAGCCCTTGCTATAATAGGCAGCCAGCATATTGGCTGTAATTGATTTACCAAAACGGCGTGGGCGACTGTTACAAATAAAAGCCTGCTGCGTCCCCAAAACCTTGTTGGTAAATTCTATGAGCCCGGTTTTATCAACGTAAATTTCCGAATCTATCGCCGTTTGAAAGGCTCTGTTATCAGGATTAAGAAATAAGCCCATTTCCATTACCTCCTCCGTTTTGACTAATCCTCTATACAGCATTATAGCACAAAGCTATATCATCGTATACTGCAACCATAAGCATCAAGTTATGTATTTTTTGAAGTGAAAAACACCCTTAATCCTGCTCATCCAGCTCATACAAGCGCTTATAAATGCCACTAAGTGCCATCAGCTCCTTGTGCGTGCCGATTTCCGCAATTTCACCGTTATGCAGCACCACAATTCTGTCAGCGTTGATAATAGTAGACAGACGATGTGCGATAATCAGCGTAGTGCGACTTTCAGCCAGCTTATCCAGGGATTTCTGAATCTGCTTTTCAGTCTTGGTATCCAGCGCACTGGTCGCCTCGTCAAACACCATCACCGGCGGATTCTTCAGGAAGGCACGGGCAATCGCAATACGCTGCTTCTGGCCGCCGCTCAGCTTCACGCCTCGCTCGCCTACCTTGGTTTCATAGCCTTCCGGCAGCGCGCTGATAAAGTCATCAGCAGCCGCCAGCTTAGCAGCCTGCTCAATCTCCTGCTCACTTGCCTTAATCTTGCCGTAAGCAATGTTAAAATTAACGGAATCACTGAAAAGAAATACGTCCTGCTGCACCAGGCCTACATGGTTGCGCAAATAGCTCTGTTTATACTTTCTGATATCTACGCCGTCAAGCAGCACTCTGCCCTGCGTCGGCTCGTAAAAGCGCAGCAAAAGGCTTGCCAGCGTTGTCTTGCCTGCACCCGTAGCACCCACAAAGGCCACCTTTTCACCGGGAGCGATATCCAGGTCAAAATGCTTCAGCACCGGCTTATCCTCCAGATAACCGAAGGTTACATCCTCAAAGGTAATGCGTCCCTTAATCTTGCCTGTGGCAATCGCATCAGGCGCGTCGTCAATCTCCACCTCATGCTGCATCATCTCATTGAAGCGGTTGTAGCCGGCCATACCGCGCTGGTACATTTCCGTAAACATCAGCAGACGGAAAACAGGTTTCATAAAGATATTAACATAAAGGAAGAAGGCAACAAAATCGCTGAGCGCCAGTTGGTCATTGGCAACCATCATACCACCGCAAACCAAAACTACCAGATTGGTTGCGTTAGTAAAAAAGGTAATAGTTCCCGAAAAATATGAAAGTATCGCAAATGATTCGGTACGCACACGCAAAAGCTCATTACTCTTGCGCATAAAGCGCTCCAGCTCCAGCTGTTCATTAGCAAAGGCCTTTACCAGGCGGATACCGCTCAGAGCCTCCTCTGCCTGCGCGGAAACCTCACCGGATTTTTCACGACTGCGGCGGAAGGCACGCTTCATCTTTCTGTTGACGAAAACAGAATGCACCGCCTTAATAATCAGCATAGCACCGATAATAGAGCCAAGATACGGATTCAGATACAGCATCATGAAAATAGTACCCAGCATACTGATAGTGCAGACAAGAAGGTCATTAGGTCCTTTAAATGTCAGCTCGCTGATTTCCACGATATCGCTTGTAATGCGCGATAGCAGCTGTCCTGTGCGGGCATTATCAAAAAAGCGGAAGGACATTTTTTCCATATGTCCGAACAAATCGCGACGCATATCGTTCTCAATGCCAGAGCTCATCACATGACCATAATAGTTGATAGAAAAAAGCAGACCAAAGTTTACAACATATAAGGCTAAAAGTATCCCAGCCCAGTAAAGCAGCTCGTCAATATTCTTTTGAGGAATCTGAACATTAAGCATCTGCCTTACGATATAAGGGAACAGCAGCTCCATTAAGGCCGAGAAGCACGAGCCTATCAGCACCAGAAGCAAAATCAGCTTATAGGGCTTATAATAATGAATTATTTTTTCTAACATTTACTTTGCTCCTCCTGCGTTATTTTTCCAGATATGTAAACGATAAGCACCGATAATCTTTCCATCCGGAGTCAGCGCCGGCGCTTCCACGCCTGCCAGCCACTGTCCGTCAGGTGAAATACCTATCGCCTGACAAGGGCCTTCTGTTGGAAAATAGCTGTACTTTTTGCCTGTTTCCAGGTCCAGCACCAGCGCCCCATGCGCCTTGTAATTGTGCGTGCGCACATTGCGCCCCACCGCGCAGGCCGCCAGCCTGCCGGCGAAGGCTATCTCCTCCATCGTACCGTCTGCCATATATTGATAGCGGAAGGTACCGTCTGTATTGAATACAAAAATACTGTTATTGCTCGGGTGCTCTACCGGCGTCGGCAACTGCCAATTTTCACGGTTAAAGGTGTTAATCGTGGTAAAGAGTACGCCGTAGGGTGTTACAAAGCCGTCACGGCCGCTGGCATTTACATATGCACCATCCACCTGCTGCGGCTTAGATACAGACCTTGTCCAAATGATTTTGCCGGTTGCGTCAAACAAAATGCCGCGTCCGTCACTGGCCGCTGCTGCCAGATATTTGCCGTCCGCACTGAAGTTAGGACTGCCGCGCATAACTGTGTTATCAAAGGGCGGAATCGGCGGGACATGCGTCGAATTGAGCAGCTCGCCGGTTCTTTTATCGAGGAAATACATCGTATCCTTATACTTCATATCCTCGCGGTAATCGTAGGCAGAGGTAGAAAAAACAGCTCTGTCGTTGCTGTCGTTGACATCACACCAGTTTATCCAGCTGTCGATAACCTCATTTTTTGGGAACTGCCACAACAGCCTGCCCTCTTCGCTCACCGCCAGCATTTTGGCATTGTAGCCTCTGCTGCCGTCCTTGCGCATCAAAAAGCGGTAGGCATTCGCATAAACGTTGTTTTCCTTATCGACTGCAATATGCACCACTGAAGGATAGGAGCGCTGCGAAGCATCGGAGCCGACGAAATCAGCACTCTTATACTGCCAACGGATATCACCTGTGTGCACATCAACAGCATACAGCTTACCTTCAGCGCTCTGCTCACCTACTATCGCCAGCTTGCCGTCAGGCGTCAGACACAGCGCAATCAGCTTGCCGACGCCCAGGGAGCGCTTCCATTTCTGGCGTCCCTCGTTGTCGAAGAGGAAGAGCTCGCCGCGCTCCGTTCCGACAATCCAGCCTTCTTCCTCAGCGGCGTAGCGCACCACCGCCTTCGTAAAGCCCATACGATCATAATTTTGCGTCGGGATATCACCCAGATAGACACTCACACCAGAGCCGTCGTTATTAACATGAAACTGGTTCCATGGCGTTCTGCTGCCGGTAATCCAGTACAGTGCGCACCAGGAAAGCAGCAGCAGCACAAGTGCCAGCCAGCCTTTAAGCTTATTCATAGATACAGCACCGTCCAATCATAGATTTGGCGGAAAACGCCAAAGTAGAAGCCCTGCTCCGACAGCAGGTAAATAATTTTACTGCCAACAACTGCCACCACTACTGCAAACAGCAGCAGGCAGCTTGCCTTTTCGCGTGCGTCCCACTGTTGGCGTCGCTTTGCAGCGCCGCCTGCGAAAAAGCCGCGGCTCACAACCGAAAGCGCCAGCGTCTGCGCACGCCTCAGGCAGCGCGCCAAAAGTGGCTTGGCAATATACGGCAAGTGACGCAGAACAGCAGTGCGTCCGCTCTGGCTGTCGCTGCGCAGCTGCAGCGCTGTGATAACCTCGCCTGTTTCTGCTGCCAGTACCGGCAAAAAGCGAATTGCCGTCACCAGCATGAACGCCATCTGCGGTGGCAGTCTCCAGGCCAGCAAGGCCTGCAGCAACTGTCGCGGGTCACTCGTCCAACAGACCAAAAGTCCCAGCGCCAGCATGCTTGCACTGCGCAATCCCTGTACCGCGCCGTACAAAATACCCTCACGGTAGATGAAAAGTCCGCCCGTCAGCTGGCCGATGAAGCCTGTCTCCGGAGCAATCAGCACGAAAAGCGGTGTACGCGGTGTCTGCGCAAAAAACAGCGCCTGGCTGAACATGGAACCCCACAGGCCCAAGAGCAGCAAAATCGCCATCACCTTCCATTTGTAGATAGAAGTTTTTGCTGCCAGATGCAGTATTAAGGTAAACGTAAATAAAATAAAGAGTGTCCGCGGATTATCCACGGTAATCATCAGAATAGCAAATAGGAAGAGGAACAGCAGCTTGGTACGCCCGTTGAGCTTCTGTGCCCAACCTGCTGCATCAGTGCCTTCCCACAGCTGTCTTACGGACATAACGCTTCACCCCCTCTACCGTGATGCAGGGAGGAAGCCCCGCCTGCTCGCACACCGGCAGCAGCGCTGACGGTGTAAGACCGCCGGCCTCCACCAGCTCCTTATTGCTCAAAACCTCTTCTGTCGTGCCGTCGGCAATAATCTGCCCCGCACACAAAACAATTACACGGTCGGCCACCTGTGCCGCCAGCTCCATATCATGCGTACAGATGAAAATGCTGCCCCCCTGCTCCTTATAAGCCAAAAGCAGACGGCGGATTTCAGCCAGACTCTGTTCATCCTGTCCTGTCGTAGGCTCATCCAAAAGCAGCAGTGCCGGCTTCTTCGCCAGCATAGCGCCCAAAACAACGCGCAGGCGCTGTCCCTTGCTCAGCGCCAACGGAAAATCATCGGCATATTCCTCCAGATTCATATGCTTCAGAAGCAGCTGCAGCTCCTGCTGCGTAATCGTGTGGTTCTTCCAGCACAGCTCCTCACGCACCGTATCCGCCAGCAGCATCAGATCAGGCTCCTGCCGCAAGTAGCCGATTTTGCCAAGCTGCTTGTCGACCGACTTTCCCTCGAGCAGCATGCTTCCCTGCTGCGTCTGTGTCAGGCCGCCCAAAAGGTTCATCAGCGTGCTCTTGCCGGCGCCGTTAAAGCCCATGATTGCGGTAATCTGCCCCTGGTAAAGCGTAAACTGCAGCTTCTTCAGCGTTGGCTCCTTGCTGCCGGGATAGGTGTAATACAAGTCGCGCGCTTCGAGAAGAGGCTGCTGCTGCCCTGCAGGCTGTGTCTGCGCAGCAGTAACTGCAGGCTCGCATTCACTATGCAGCATCTGCACAATTCTGCCCTCGTCCGTCGTCAGCTCCGACAGCTGCAGTGCGCGGCACAGCTTTACTGTCTGCGGCTCACGCAAGCCCAAATCACCGCGACCTGTCATCGCCTGCCAGGCATCGGCAACAAGGCCGTCATAAACAATACGTCCGTCCTGCATTACTGCCAGACGTGAAAAATATTTGCAAAGCTCGTTTACACGATGCTCAATCATCAAAATAGCAATGCCGGCCTCGCGGTTGAGGCGCACCAAAAGCTGCATAAAGCTTTGCACGCCCTGCGGATTCATCTGGCTCACAGGCTCGTCCAAAATCAAAAGTCCCGGCCTGGTAACAAGAATCGAAGCCAACGCCAAGCGCTGCCTCTGACCGCCGCTCAGCTTGTGAATGCTGTAATTTTCAAAGCCGCCCAAGCCTACCAGCTGCAGAGTTTCACTCACCTTGCGTGCGATAACCTCAGGCTCCTCGCCCTGGTTCTCCAGTGCAAAGCCAACCTCGTCTGCCACCGTCATAGCAAAAAGCTGATCGTCAGGTGACTGGTACACAGTGCCTACCATCTGACCTGTTTTTTCCGGCGGCCATTTGCTGATATCCTCACCCTGCAGATAAATTGCTCCCTGCAGCTCGCCGCGCTCCTCGCTGCCCAACAGGCCGCTGATTGCTTTAATCAGCGTCGACTTGCCGCAGCCGCTGCGTCCTGCCAAAAGCAGCATTTCACCGTCTGCCAGCGTCAGGTTGATATTCTTTAAGGTAAACTGCTTCCTTGAGGGATAGCGATAAGATAAATTGTCTATTTTCAGCATCTCTATTCCCCCATAACCTGCTGCAGCTTACTGCCCGTCTTAGCACCCAGCCAGGCACCGATGCTGCTGTACAAGAGACCATTGACCAGCATATACAGCGCCAGATACCAGTCTGCATAATACAGACGGTAGAAGAACATCATCTGCTCCATGTTGACGAAGGTGACAAGTGCATCACCCACGCCCATCAGCAGGCAGATGAACAGCATATATCCCTTGCTAAGCTCCTGCCTGCGGTAGAAGCCGGAGAGATACAGTAGCGTTTCCAAAATCGCTACGTTTACACACATGCTCAAAAGTCCTAACGGCGTAAAATGTCCGAACATCAGACCGGCAAGCATATATTTGACAAAATACATCAGCGTCAGTACGCCCGGCGCGCGGAAGAGCACCAGCAGCGCCACTACCAGCAAATACAGCAGCATGCCGCTCAAAATACCCGTCACCAAGCCGGAGAAAGGTCCTAAGAATACATGCAGCAAATCACCGATAAGCGTTGTCGGCAACGTGATACCGCCAAAGGCCAGCGCCGCAAAGAGTGCCACAGTAATAGCACCACGCGCACCGATGCGGTAAATGCAGCCCTTCAGCTTGTAGCTAAAGGCCAGCACAGCCAGCAGGCAGATAAAGGAAAAACCTACTGCCAGCAAACCAAGATTATGCTTTTTGGCGATTGTCAGCGGTACCTCCTGCACCTTCTCCTGCCCGTTGCCGCTTACGGTCACACGCAGGCTGTAATCACCCTCCAACACTGTAAAATAATCTACGTATAACGGAATGATAAAGGCCTGAGTTTTCTTGCCGTCCAGCGAAATCAGCGCCGTAGTTTCGTTGACGCTGCCGGTTTCACCGGCCCAGCCATGCTCGGAATCCTCATTGTTTTTGCCGGCGGTACAAAGACCTGGCATAACCTTGCCTGTTTTTTTATCAATCAGTTCCGCCTTAAATTTCAGCAAGCGCACATCGCGCTGCGGATTGCGCATATCCAGCACCAGAAAAGTCGCAGGATGGTTAAACACTGCCGACCAGTTCGTCGCACCGTCGCCCGTCATGCGGTTACGGAAGCCTTCGAGCGTAGTATCACGGATAAAAACCACGCCTTCTGCCGCGCGGTCGTCCTTGTTGCCCAAATTATCTACCGGCAGCGTCACACTCTGGATATACCAATTGAACTTGCTGCGGTCCAGCTTCTTCCCCTGCGTCGGTTCCGCAGCTACCGCTGCTGCCGCCGCCGGCTCATAGCTGAAGCTAAGCTCCTTGCGCTCATGCCAGCCGTCACCACTGACCTCAACCAACAGCTGCTTCGGGCCGCGAGCAAGGTCAGTCTGCGGCTGAATGTACAGCAGATCAAAGCTCTGTCCGAAATCTGCCGGCAGCACCCAATCTGCCTCCGCCGTTTGGCGGCCGCCAGCACTTCCCAGGTGCCATTTGCCATTGGTAAGTGCCTTAAAGCCTTCCGGTAAAATGACACGCAAATGCGCCGGCTGCTCATGCGGTACATCAAAGCCAGTAATATTAATAAACAAAGGCATTGTGCTGCCGCCGTGCACTACATGTGCGGCACTCTTATCCAGATTGTAGGGATACACTGCCTCCAGCTTTACGCCTGCAAAGGCCTGCTGCGTGAGACACAGCAGCGCCAGCAGGATATATAAGATTCTCATAATTCACCTATTCGCAGCAAATCTTTTTCAGCAATGCTGCATCCTTTTCTTTGCTTGCCTCATCTACACGCGTTGTAATCTCCAGATTATTATTCAGCGGATTACGGCTTACGGCAATATCAGCCGAATATGCTCTGCTCAGCAAAGGTTCCGTAAATACGCGCTCCGGAGTATCGTCTGCCAACAGCTTTCCCTCGCCTAAAAGCAGGATACGGCTGCAGTATTTGGCTGCCATATTCAGCTCATGCACGACCATCAGCACCGTCTTGCCCATCAGCGCCAGCTCACGCGCAAAGCGGAAAATCTCCTCCTGGTAAACCATATCAAGACCGGTAGTAGGCTCGTCAAGGAACAGTACCGGTGTCTGCTGCGCCAATACCTTCGCCAACAGGATACGCTGCTTCTGACCGCCAGAAACCTCTGTTACCGGCTTATCCGCCAGCTCACGCGTACCGGTATATTCCATGCAGTCCAGCGCCAGACGCTTGTCGTCCTCGCTTTCGCGCTCCCACCATTTCAGGTAAGGATAACGGCCCGCCATAACAATATCCTGTCCTGTATAACCAAAGCCTACCTCTACCTGCTGCTGCAGATACGCAACCTCACGCGCCAGCTCTCTGTCGGTATATTCCTCCATCGGCTTACTAAAGAACAAAACCTCACCGCTCTGCTTCGGCAGCATACCACGGATTGTTTTCAAGAGAGTACTCTTGCCGGCACCATTACAACCGATGATACCAACAAGCTCACCCTTACCGATAGTAAAGCTGGCATCGCTGATAACACAGCGACTGCCATAGCCTATAGATAAATGATTAACACTCAAAACTGCTTCTGACATACATACACCTCATGCTCATACTTCATCATAAAATTCAAATAAATTTAGGTATACTATACTTTACTCAATCTTATATATTATACCACATAGAGGCATCCGCTACAATAAATTGCAGACCGCACTCTGTATAATCAAGAATCCTTTCTTAGATAAAATTCAAAACAAAAAGCATGAACCACGGCAATAGTTCATGCTTAAATAATCCTTAGCGAAAATCAACCTTCAGATGCTGTCTTTCAGGCATCCGTTGATATTTATATTTGGGATAACCAACCATCAGCGTACCCACAATCTTGTGCTTCGGCGGCACCGCAATCAAATCCAGCAGCGGCTGATAGCCTGCAATACCGCAGGATTGGATAAAGCCGGCAATCGTTGTGCCCAAACCGATGGTCGGAGCAAACAGCTCAGCATAGGCCCAGCTCTGCTCTGCATTGCTCACACCGGTAATATTCAGACGGCGTGCCAACGCAAAAATCAGACAAGGCGCATTGCGGGCGATAATATCCTGTCCACGCTCACGATAAGCGCGCAGCACAACCTGAAAATAGCGTTTATTTTCGGTGCCTGCCGCAACCTCAGCCTCCATCCAATCGGCAACAGCGTCAGCAATTGCACGGATTTGCTCCTTATCGCGGATAACGATGTAGTACATGCCCTGTGAATTGCCTGCAGTCGGCGCATAGCGTGCCACGTCCAGCATGCGGGTAATTTCCTCATCCGTCGGTGCCTGCGACTTGAAGTTACGCACACTGCGGCGCATACGCAAAAATTCATAAGCTGCCTCGGGCGTCGGCAACGGCATCGTCACCGGACGCTGCTCCGCAAGCGGCGTATATTTATTATCCAACGCTCCTACAGGGCAGATAGCAACGCATTGGCCGCAGCTCATGCAACCACGGTCAAAATTGCATTCCGGTCCGTTTTCACCCATAGAAAGAATGCAGGAAGGACAGCATTCTACGCAAATGCCGCAACGCAGGCATTTCTCCTGATTAACTGTTAACAAGTCCATAACGTCACCTCACAGTGCATTATCGGTATAGTGAATGTATTCCAGTCCACTAAAGTCTGCCTTATAATGACCGTTGCGCATAGGCGTACCCATGAGCTTCTTATCGTCAGGCAAACCATCTACATTTACCAGACCGATAGAAGCGGTAGCACAAAGAGCACCAAGCTGTGTTGCTACACGCATAGCATAAGCCTTGTCTGCTTCACCGACAACGCCCTTATGCGGGTACATTGCCGTTGCTGCGATGATAACCGTCAGGATTTTGCCGCTCAGGGCAAAAATATGCGGTACAGTATTCATATCAGTCTGCATATAATCAATTTTAAAATTATGACTTTCCAGCCAGGGAACGAGAGCCTGCAAGCCAAGCTCGTGAATTTCCTGCTCTGTTAAAAGCTGCTGCTCCAAAATTCTCTTCTCCTGTAAAAAATTAGTGTGCTCCCAGGAGCCCTGACGACGCGGTGACATTTCATAAACACTCACTCAGAGAGCGTCAAGAAGATGCCGGATGCGAGGAAGGGCGACGACGGCGTATATCCTTATACTCCTAGGAGCCCTGACGACGCAGATGGCGTCTTATGGGCGCTCTCATATATAAGCTATTCTTCGCCGAGCACCAACACTTCCGGTTCTAAGTGAACTCCATGCGCTGCAAAAACCTTGTCCTGCACATCGCAGATAAGCTGCAGCACATCTGCTGCCGTAGCTCCGCCGATGTTCACCACAAAACCTGCATGCTTTTTGGAAACCTGAGCACCACCGACAGTATAGCCCTTAAGACCTGTCTGGTCGATAAGTGTACCGGCGAAATATCCGGGCGGACGCTTGAACATACTGCCTGCGCTCGGCAGCTCCAAAGGCTGCTTAGTGATGCGGCGATTACTGAAATCTGCCATTTTATCGGCAATAGCCTGCTTATCACCTGCAATCAGGCGCACGGTTACCGCAGTAACAATTTTACCGCTGCCCTGCAGCGCTGTATGGCGATAGCCAAAATCAAGAGCTGCAGCAGGCAGCTCGCTGATTGTGCCGTCAAGCTCCATCACGCGCACACTGGTAACAACCTTAGCCATTTCACCATCATAGGCACCGGCGTTCATATAAACAGCACCACCGATGCTGCCGGGAATGCCCACAGCAAACTCCATGCCGCTCAGGCCCAGCTCTGCAGCCTTGCGGGAAGCAGCAGCCAAAGAAACACCACTGCCAAAGGTCAGCGTGCAATCGTCAACAGCAACATCATTCAGCATATTGCCCAGCTTGATAACCAGGCCGCGGATACCCTTATCGCGCACCAGCAGATTAGAACCGTTACCAATCAGCGTAACCGGCACTTTCGCCTCACCGGCACGCTGCAGCAGCTGCTGCAGCTCCTGCTCGCTCTGCGGCATAGCCATCAAATCGGCAGGACCGCCGATACGGAAGGATGTATGCTTCGCCATCGGCTCCTCTGCCAGCAAAGGCTTGGCAGTACAGCCTGCGAAAATCTCCTGCAACGTCATTATTTCTCTCCCATTGCCTCTTTGACAACGTCCTGAATAGTATTAGTAACGTCCATCAGCATCATCTGGAAACGAATCAGAGCGTTCAAATATTGAACTGCATCTGCATTCAGATTCAAAATGCCCTGCAGCTTCTGCATTTTATCAACAGAAGCCTGGTCGGGAGTTTTGCCCTGATGCTTAGCAAACTCAACTTCCTGAGCAACCATCAGATACTCGTTAACCATTTTTTTAGCATCCGTATCCTTCTCCAGAACAACAGCTGCTTCCTTCAGTTTTTTGTACTCATGGCTTTCGCGCATAGCCTTAGCCAATTCGTTTGCGTTATCATATACGTTCATAATTAAACACCTCACTAATGATATATTTTTACACTAACGTAAGAAAACCAAATATAGAAAAAAGAACAAAACACATACGCGGGTTATACTGTTAAAGCTTGCAGATATCACGCCAATGCAAGCAAGCGGTATGCCGTGCAGCGAATATAGATTTTAGCAAATGAGTGTCTGGAAGCACAGAAATGCCGCAACTGTTTGAGCGCTACGCTTAACTCATACAGAAGAATCTGTTAGCTTAGCGCGAGTTTTGCGGTATTTCGTCTTGCTTCCACACGAAATTTGCGTCCGTCAACTCGCTTCTGCAAACCTCTCAGGAAAACTTATCTCATCAAGCGATTGACGGGAAAATTTCTCTGAGCGGAACGGTATATCGCTTGCGACGCTATTACTCATTCACTCACATACCTACATTCAAATGGGCAAACTTAGAGCAGTCGCCAAACTCAAAATGCCACCACTCCATCTCAATCCCCTTGAACCCCTGCAGTTCCATCTCCTCGCGCAGCAGGCTGCGCAAATAGCGCTCGCGCGACGTACCGCCGGCATAGCTAGAGTACTGGCGCAGCGACGGCTCATCAAAGCCGCAGCCCATATCCAGCTCCTCGCCGCTCTCCAGACTGTACAGGCCCACATCCACAGCATTACCTGTGTTATGCGTGCTGCCCTTAGTTTCCGGGTCCTCCAGCATATCCTTATTATCGGCAGGCAAAGCCAGATTAGCCAGCTTGCTCACCGACCAGGGGCGGTAGGCATCCCACAGCACCAGGCCGTAGCCGTAAGGTGCCAGACGCTGCTGTACCTTGCCTAAGGCAGCAGCTGCCTCTTTAGAAACAAAGAGCTTGGGCGTAGTATAAAGCGGCGCACCGAAAAGGTTGTCACTGCCTGCGTAGACAGAATTAACCTTAACACCGGCAACAGTTGCAGCGTCCACCAGCTGTGCCTGCTCACCTGCTGCTAAAGCAGCAGGAACGGTTGCTTTAGCAACCTCCGCACGCAGCTTGGCCCAGTCCTCGGCACTGCGCTCCTCCAGACGGAAGGGTTTCGCTCTCTCGCCCGCAGTCGTACCTAAAAAATAACGGCTGTAGGTATTACCGCCGACGCGGCAAGAAATACCGTAGCCATCAGGATCACGCTCAAAACGTACACCTGCTTCGGTATTGCTCATCGGCCCGGATTCCTGCAAAGTGTAGGAATCAAAATGCACCTTGCTGAGCGGATAAAGATTGGCCGCAGCAAAGGACTTGTCCTCCAATGCAGTGCGGTACAACAGCTCCAGACGGCCGTTATTCTCACGGATAAGAATATTTTCGCCGTTGCCATAGTAAAAGCCAAGAATATACTTGATATCCTTCGGCGCATCTTTAGGCACGGAAGCCAAAGCAAGCTCCGCTCCCGTCTGGGCATAGAAAAGCAGACCGGCCGCCAGGCCGGCCAGCAAATTTCGGTAATTCACTATTGAATCAGCTCCTTGCGTACATCAGCTAAAGCATTAAGCCTGCTGCGTACTTTCGCAACATCTGCCAAATCGATTTCGCAGGAAACAACCTCCTCCTGCATACCTGCTTCGGCAAGAATCTTGCCGCTGGGCGCAACAACCATCGAATGACCGTAAAACGGCGCACCCTTAAAACTGCCCGCACAATTTACCGCTACCACAAAGGTGTGGTTTTCGGCAGCACGTGCCTGCGCCAGCAAGCGCCAGATATCTCCCCTTGCTTCAGGCCATTCGGCCGGGCAGAAAATGAGCTGTGCTCCCTGCAGGGCCAGATGACGGAAAAGCTCGGGGAAACGCAAATCGTAACAGATAGTCGAGCCGCAGCACAGACCATTTAATGTAAAGGCTTGAAAATTATTGCCGGGAGCAAAGAAATCCTCTTCATGGAAAAGGCCAAAAAGATGCACCTTATCATAAAGATTAACGATTTCACCGTTTTTATTAATAGCCGCAGAGGTATTGTAAATCTTGCCATCGGCATGACGCATAGGAACCGAGCCCGCAAGAACAGCGCACTGCTCATTGCGTGCAATCTCGGCAAGCTGCGCCAGTACAGGCGAAGCCGGCGTTTCGGCCTCCTGCTCCAGGTGTCCCAGGCTGTAGCCTGTTGTCCACACCTCGGGCAGCACCAGCAAATCATGCTCCTTGGCAGCCTCCGCTGCCAGCTGCAGACCATGGGCCACATTAGCCTCTTTATTCTTTTCCAGAACTTCCAGCTGCAGCAAAGCTATTTTCATAATACGCGCTCCTTAGGCATCATATTATTGCTATGCAGGCGACCAAGGAAGAATTTCTCCAGCTTGCGGGTGCAGCGGGTAATGAAATGCTCCTTGCCGCCTAAAGACTCAACAAAAACTACAGGATGACCGGCAATCTTAGCGCCTAAAACGTCGGTCAACAGCTGGTCACCGACAAAAAGAATTTTACCGCCGCCCATAGCTTTAGTAATCTGCTTATAAGCCATCGGCAAAGGCTTAGCGGCACGCATAATGGCGCCAAGACCGGTCTGACGGGTGATACCTTTAATGCGGTCACCGCCGTTATTGGAAATCAATGCAACATTGATACCCATCTGATGCAGCTGACGAATCCAGGTCATAGCACGAGGGCCTACCAGGTTCTTGTCGCGCGGCAGCAGCGTATTGTCAATATCAACAACAATTTTGGTGTAGCCATTGCGCTTCAGCCATTTTGCGGAAATGTCAAATAAACTTTTTACTCTGTAATCGGGGCAAACATACTTTAAAATCATACTACCTTATCCTTTGGAAATTTTATTTCAAATGTGGTACCAGAACCACATTTGCTGATTACCTCGGCACTGGCGCCGTGGACACGAATAATTTCTTTGGCAATAGCAAGCCCCAGACCGGTTCCCGGAACACTGCGGCAATGCGATTTTTCAACCTTGTAAAAACGCTCCCAGATAAAGGGAATATCCTCTTCGGGAATACCCTTGCCCTGGTCAGAAACCGTTACAAGCACGCTGCCATCATCGAGCTTATTCGCACCTACTGATACAGTACCATTTTCCGGCGAATATTTCAAGGCATTATCGCACAAAATCATAATTAACTGTACCATTTGGTCTCCGTCGCCCAAAATTTTGATATTATCGTCGGCATGAACATTAATAGTAACATTATTCTTCACGCAGCGCACCGATAATTTTTCGGCGACATTACGGATGATACCGGCCAGCGGCAGCTCATCCATGTTGCTTACAGTCAGCGGGTCGCTGGACTCCAGTCTGCTGATATCCAGCAGCTCGCGTACCATACGCTCCAGACGGACTGTTTCTTCATTTATCAGGCCACGGTAACGCTGAATCAGATCAGTATCCGTTACCATACCGTCACAGATTGCCTCATTGTAGCCACGGATAATCGTAATCGGCGTACGCAGCTCATGCGATACATTGGCCACAAAATCGCGGCGGATTTTTTCCGTCCGCTCCATCTTGGCAATATAATCACCCAAATCCTTGCCTAAAGAATTGAGTGCATTTCCCAACTCGGCAATTTCATCATCGCCATGCACCTGCAGCCTGTGGGAATAATCTCCCGCCGCCATCGCCTGCGCATTGTCCTTCATATCCAGCACCGGCCGGATAATCATACCTGACAGACGTTTGACTAAGAACAGACTGAAAATAATGGCAATGATACCTACAATCATAATATAAATATAAACATTTCGCAAGAATTTTTCGAAACCGCTCAAGGGTTCTATCAGCAAAATAGCGCCTGTGTGTCCTTTACCGAAGGTATAAGGAACGCCGACCAGGATTACCTGCTCCTTGTAATACGGATGATAAATCTGCGATTTGAAGGACTTCCCGGCATAAACATCATTCAGTATCACTTTAATGCGATACGATAAATTACTGCTCTTCATATCCTGATCCAGTTTTCTGACGCTTTCCTGCAATACCTGTTGCGAAGGAGCACCATACTTAAGGAAATCCTTCATTGAAGCATTTTCTCCGGTCTCTTGTACATTTTCGTAATTAGAGGCCGCCAAAAGCTCGTAATTATCATCAAACAGCCAGATGCGTGCGCCAACCAGCTTATCTACAGCTAAAATATAACGATAAAGCATATCCCTGTCCTGCAAGCGGATGAAGGCTTCAACAGTTTCCCCCATCTCATTTCCCTTTTCGGCCAGCTCCTGCTCCTTAATCTGGAAAAAGTAGTCGGCAATCAGGTAGGATATGCCTGCTGTAATCCCCACAACGACGATAATTATGATAGTCATAAAACTATACATCAGGCGTGTGCTTAGGGATTTTTTCATAGGTTATTCGTCCTTTAGCTCGAATTTATAGCCTACACCCCAGATAGTTGTAATATCCCATTTGGAATCAGGCGGAATGTTCAATTTCTGTCTAATGCGTTTGATGTGCGTATCAACAGTACGGGTATCACCGTAATAGGAGTAACCCCAAATTGTTTCCAACAGCTGGTTGCGGCTGAAAGCCTTGCCCGGATTCGATGCCAGGCACCACAGCAGCTCCATTTCCTTAGTCGTAAAGGTCATTTTGTTGCCGAATGCAGTTACCTGATACTGGTCCATATCAATAATCAGACCGGGATAGGTGATGCGCGAAACCTCGCCCTTCTTCTCCTGCGTGCCTGCACGGCGCAGCACAGCCTTCACGCGGGCTACTACCTCACGCGAATTGAACGGCTTGGTGATATAGTCATCAGCGCCGATTTCCAGACCGGCAATACGGTCATCATCATCATCCTTGGCCGTAACCATGATAATGGGCAGGTCCGACATCTTGCGTACCTGCTTGCAAACTTCAATACCGTCGAGAACTGGCATCATAATATCCAGCAGCAGAATATCCGGTTTTTCGGACTGCACCTTCAAAATTGCGGCAGCACCGTCTTCGGCTTCAATAACCTCAAAGCCTTCCTTCTCAAAATATATGCGCAAGATTTCGCGAATCTGCGCTTCATCATCAGCAATTAATATTTTCTGTTTTGCCATAATCATCACTCCTGCCTTTAAGCTGACTCGTACCGTTTATTTATCAGAGCAAACGGCAAAGTCCTACAAGATGTTACTATAATTATAGCACAAATACTTGCTTTCTTAGTATGCTTTCACAAAAGATTTACATATATATACTGCTTTTATCATAAACGTAAACGCGAATGCATTATTTGTCACAGAAAATGCTTATAATTTTTGTTTTAAGACAGATATTAAAGCGGCTTAAAGGCTGCCAGCATTTTTTGCGCTCACGCCACTCTGGCAGATAGCGTTCGACAATCGCGTGAAAGTGCGGTGAATGATTAGCCTCGTGCAGATGCGCCAGCTCATGCACCACAATATATTCCAGACACTCCTGCGGCCAGCAGGCCAGCAGCGTATTCAGATTAATGCTGCCTGTGCGCACGTTGCAGGAGCCCCAGCGCGTTTTCATACGATGCACCTTAAGCCCTGTATGACGCACGCCCATTTTCTTTTCCCATGCCTGCAGCAGCTGCTCTCCTCTGCCAGCTAACTCCTGCTTATAGAAGAATTCTACAAAAGCACATTTAGCTTCATTATTCAGCTCACTGCGGTAATAAAAGTTGACAGCATCAGCCTGCACCTCATAGGTACCATGCTTTTTGCTGCTAAGCAAAAAGTGCGCCGGCAAACGCCTGCCCCACAGCCACACATGCTGCCCATCAAAGGGAAGCTCGCCCATGCTGTACTTCGGCTCCTGCTTTTGCTGCAACTGTTCCTGCAGTACCTGCTGCAGCTTTTGGCGCAGCCATTGCTCCCTGCTCTCTAAGAATCGCTGCACCTCGCTTACGCTCATTCCTATGGGAGCAGTGAGAAAAATGCTGCCCTCCTCTTTTATGCGCAGCGTAATATTTTTGACCAGTTTAAACTGAAGATTTATTGTCAGGCCGTGCAAGTTCAGTACATTCTGGCGGATTATTCTGCTGCTCACAGCTTGTCTACCAGAATATTACGTCCCAGCATACGGTTGAATTCCCAAGCACTTTTACCGTCATGCACGTCAAACTGGTTCATTACGGCGTTAATTTCGTCGGCGTAATGCACAACAAAGGCCTCACGCGTAGAGCAGGCCACAGGAGAGCCCTTTTCGTTATCGCCATGGTGCGACAGCAGAATATGCTGCAGCTGCTCCAGACGAGAAGATGGCAAGCGCAGCTTGGCCGCTGCCTCCTGCACCATCATGCAGCTCATGGTAATGTGTCCGAGCAAACGTCCTTCACTGGTATAAGGGAAGCCGATTTCCGCAGAAATCTCGCGGATTTTGCCGATGTCGTGCAGCAGAGCGCCGGCAATAACCAGATCCTTGTCCACGCCCTCAATCTGCTCGGCCAAGGCCACTGCCAGACCGGTAACATCAACAGAATGCTGCAGCAGACCGCCAAGATATGCATGATGCATGCGCATACCGGCAGGATTAGTCACAAAGCGCTCATAGGTTGCACCGCTGAAAATAGTTTCCAGCAGCATACGCAGTCCGGGAGTGCGCACTGCCTTGATATAATTGGCAAGCTTAGTTTTATAAGCCTCTACATCAAAATCACCATGCGGCAGCAGATTGCTGATATCATCCTGCGGCAGCAGGTTTTCCAGACGCTGGATTATAACCTGCAGCGTCATATCGTTATTGAATTTGTTGATGTCAACGTTACCGCCCATCATAAAGGCTGTCGGGCCCTCCAGCTCACGCAGCTTGTCTACCAGCACTGCGTCAAAGCAGATAAAGGCAATGCGTCCGCTGTTATCCTCCAGCATACCGCGGGCAAATACACCGCCGTTAGAGGAATTACCTACCTTCTGTACTCTTACTAAAACTGCCTGGCATACCTTAGTGCCGGCCTTAAAATCCTTAATCATTTTTTCATCACCTGTTTTCTATATATGCTTCAGCAGCAGTGTTTCGCGTGCTACCTGAATTGCCACGTCCCAATGCTTTTCCGTAAAGCGCAGCGACAATCTGTCAGCCAGGTCATCGAGCACCGGCAGCTCTGTCGGCTGATGGCCTGCATCAATAATGTTCAGACCGCTGAAAACAGCCTGCTGTGCCTCATGGTACTTCACATCTCCTGTTACCAGCGTATCGGCACCCTGCGCCAAGGCCAGCCCGATTAAATCGGCACCGGCACCGCCACAGACGGCAACACGCTTAACCTTGCGTCCTGCATCGCCTATGGTAAGATAATCGGCCTGCAAAGCCTTTTTGACGAAAACTGCAAAATCATGCAGCTTGCTCGGCTGCGCCAGCTCGCCGATACGTCCGAGCCCGCTGACAGTATCCAGCACATCTGCGTCCTGCAGGCGCAGTCTTTTCGCCAGCACACTGTTGACACCGTTAGCAACGCAGTCAAGATTAGTGTGCGCGCTGTAAACAGCAACACCGTTTTCTGCCAGCTGCAGTAAAAGCTCCTGCTGCCAGTCGGCATCAGTCACATTGCCCAGCTTGTGAAAAATTGCCGGATGATGCGTAATCAGCATATCAGCCTTTTTCGCCAAGGCCTGCGTCACAGTTTCCTGTGTCATATCCAGCGCCAAAAGCAGCCTGCGTACAGGCTTATTGCGCCTGCCAAGCATCAGACCAACGTTGTCCCAGGACTCTGCCAGCTCCGGCGGTGCCATTTCGTCCAGCAGGTTGATGATATTATTTACTGTCACTACGCTTGCCATTTTGCAGCACCTCCAGTTCTGCCTTCAACGCTTCGATTTCCTTATACTTTTCGCTTGCGCGTGCGCGCTCGCTGTGTCCCATGTTCTCCAGAAGCTGCCTGCAAGTAGCAAGCTGGCGTTCCAGCTGCTTACCCAGCAGCGGATGCTTCTGTGCGAGCAGCAGCGGTCCTACAGCGCACTCTGCCGCACTGTAAACAGGCGCAGAGCCGCGCTTAGCGGCAATAATCTCGTAAAAATGCGGAGCATCATCCACCAGCTCTTCGGCAGCCAGCTGCCAGCCGTGGCTGCACAGCCACGCACGCAAGGATGCGGCACCGGCCATCGGCTGCAGCACCAAAAGCTCTGCGCTCTGCGCTACCTCCGTGTCATCCTCCAAAATACTGATAATGGTAGAAGCACCCATGCCTGCAATAGCAATGCAATCTGCTTCACCCGGAGCCAACACCTTAAGACCGCTGCCCTGACGTACCTCTACATGCTCATGCTGCCCAAACTGTGCCACGGTAGTACGCGCCGCCTGGCAGGGTCCCGCAGCAATATCGCCGGCAATCGCCCGCACAATTCTTTGCTTTTCCAGCAGCCACACGGGTAAATACGCGTGGTCCGTGCCGATGTCTGCCAGCACGCAGCCCTGCGGCACTAAATTGGCAATAGTTTCTAATCGTCTGTCAATATGCATTGCGTCCCTCCTGAAATTGCTCTAAAATCTTAGTTTCTGAATCGTGACAGCCACAGCCTGTAATATTTTCCGAAGCTGTCCGGAACGTAAATACTCTAACACTTTATTATAACACAAATCAACGAATATAGAAAACCAGTCTGCAAAGTGATGCCTGCTGCCAATGCTATGACAACTACTGAAACAAAGCAAAAACCCCCGCATTGCTGCGGAGGCCGTGATTGGCATTCAAAGCTCAGTTTTTCAGTTCATTCTTCACCACGAACATTACCCATTGGGCGATATTTGTGGAATGGTCGGCAATGCGCTCCACATATTTGGCAATCATCAGATAGTCAACATATTGGGGTACATATTGCGGTTTTTGCTGCATTACAGTGGTCAGATGCTGACGCATTTCGGCAAAGTAATTATCTACCTCATCATCGGTAGCAATAACCTTATTGGCCAGCTCCAGATCATTTTCGCTGATGGCGCTGATGCTGTCGTACACCATCTGGCGCATAACCTGCAGCATAGCCATAAAGTTATCTGGCAGCGGCACAGGCTCCTTTTCAATCAGCTTCAAGGTATATTGGCTGATATCGCTGCAGTGGTCGGCAATACGCTCCATGTCGCCCACCAGCTTCAGACAGCTGGCAATCTCGCGCCAGTCGGTTGCTACCGGAGTCTGTGTCAGCACCAGCTCCAGGCATTGCTTTTCTATATTGACCTCACTGTTGTCAAAATTATCATCGTCGCTGATAATCTGCTGCGCTAAGGCTGCATCCTTCTGCTCCAGATTGGCAATAACCTTATCCAGGGTATCTTCCAGATTTACGCCCATCACGCGCACACTGTTGAGCAGTTGCTTCAGCTCCTCGTTGAATTTGTTACGTGTCATTTTATTATTCCTTTCTCAACAAATTTAAATTCAAAGTAAGCAGCGATACATGAGAGGCTCCCTTTGGGGGGAGCTGGCGCCCACAGGGCGACTGAGAGGGGACTGCACTTATTAGCATTTCGACAGTATACCTTACTTTGTCCCCTAGGAGAGCCTTTCCGTGTCGCATTTACGCGCCTCTCCTTACATCAACCGAATCTGCCGGTAATATACTCTTCTGTCTTAGGATTAGACGGATTAGCAAACAGCTGCTTCGTTTCGTTGAACTCAATCAGCTCGCCCAAAAGGAAGAAGGCTGTTTTGTCAGAAATACGCGCAGCCTGCTGCATATTATGCGTAACAATTACAATGGTGTAATCCTTCTTCAGCTCCAATGCCAAATCCTCAATCTTCATCGTAGAAATCGGGTCCAGCGCACTGGTAGGCTCGTCCATCAGGATAACCTCCGGCTGCACAGCCAGGGTACGTGCAATGCATAGGCGCTGCTGCTGGCCACCGCTCAGGCCCAGCGCACTCTTATTCAGTCTGTCTTTAAGCTCGTCCCAAATGGCAGCCTGACGCAGACTGCGCTCTACAATCTCGTCCAGCTCGCTCTTTTTCGTCACGCCATGGATACGCGGACCGTAAGCAACGTTGTCATAAATGCTTTTCGGAAAGGGGTTAGGCTGCTGAAACACCATGCCTACGCGGTGACGCAGGCTGATGGGGTCAATCTCCGCAAAAATATCCTTTCCGTCCAACGCGATGCTGCCTTCAATGCTCACGCCCTCCTCCAGGTCATTCATTCTGTTCAGTGTTTTCAAAAAGGTTGATTTGCCGCAGCCGGAAGGGCCTATAAGTGCGGTAATCTCCTTTTCCTTGATATCAAGATTTATTTTTTTCAACGCTTGGAATTTGCCGTAATACAAATCCAGGTCCTGCACTAAAAATTTAGTTGCAGCGTTATCATTCGTCATTTTCTGCTACCTCCGGTTTTTGTGTCTAAATAAGTGCTCAGGTAACGTGCGCCCAGGCTAAAGGACAGCACCAGCAGCATCAGTATTGCTGAAGAAAGGTTGGCCATCTGCGCCGCATTCGCTGCCAACGCCTCCGTACGCGATGCCCAGATGTGCAGCGCCAGCGTTTCGCCCGGACGGAAGGGGTTCAGCGGGCAGGTCGGCGACAGCAGGCTCCAGCTGCTCCAGTTAATATCCGTGCTCATGCCTGCGGTATACAAGAGAGCTGCCGCTTCACCGAAGCCACGGCCTGCAGCCAAAATGACGCCCGTCATAATACGCGGCAGGCACGCAGGCAGCAGCACCTTGTATATCGTCTGCCACAGCGTTGCGCCCATCGCCAGACTGCCGCGCTTATAGCCCTGCGGCAGCGATTTGAAGGCATCCTCCGTTACCGTCATAATCAGCGGAATACTGAGGATAGAAACTGCCAGCGCACCGCTGAACAGATTCCACTGCGAGCCGGTCATAACGATAAATACCAGGTAACCGAACAAACCGACAACAATCGAAGGCAGAGAGGACATTGTTTCGATACACATACGCAGGAACTTGGTAAACTTGCCCTGCTTAGCATATTCCGCCATATAGATGCCGGCAGCGACTCCCAAAGGCACGCTCACCAGCAGCGACAGGAAAACTAGATAAATAGTATTGAAGAACAAATTACCGATGCCGCTGCCCTCAAAGGAAATCAGGCTCCAGCTGAAATCCTTGAAGCCGTTGATGATAACATACAGAGCAAAGGCCACCAGCAACAGGATAAAGAAGCCTGCTACGCAATAAAATACAGCTGTCATCAGCTTATCAATAAACTTTGCACGCGCTATACCGTCGTTCATGCCTGCTTCCCTCCTTTAGCAGTTAAAAAGTGAATCGCAAAAATGCAGGCAAGGGAGATGATAAACAGCAGCAACGCCATCGTCCACAAGGCAATGTTGTATTCACTGCCCTCCATTGCACCGCCCATATCTGCCGCAATTGCCGCCGTCAGATTGTTGGTCGGAGCAAGCAGCGAGCTCGGAAAGGCGCGCATCTTGCCGATAACCATCGCTACAGCCAGCGCTTCGCCGAAGGCACGCGCCAAGCCCAGGATTACTGCCGTCATCAGACCGGTGACTGCCGCAGGCACTACCACCTTGGCAATAGTCTGCCAACGCGTTGCGCCAAGACCATAGGAAGCAGCGCGGTAGCTTTTAGGGATGCTGCGCAGTGCATCTGCAGCCAGACTGGTGATGGTCGGGAAAATCATAATCGCCAATACAATGCCTGCCGCTAATACGGAAAAGCCGAAGCGCAGGTTGAAAATATTTTTAATAAGCGGTACCAAAATTGTCAGGCCGATCCAGCCGTAAACCACGGAAGGAATACCGACAAAAATTTCCACAGCCGGTTGGACAAAGCGCTTGCCCAGCTCCGGCGAAATCTCCGTCATAAAAATTGCGGTTGCCAAACTGAACGGTGTAGCAATCGCCAGCGCCAACGCGCAGGTAATAACCGAACCGAAGATGAAGATGGCTGCGCCAACCTTGCCACCGCCCTCAGCACTGTCACTCGGCGCCCAATCTGCCGAAAAAAGAAACTCGCTGATGCTGTGATTATATGTAGTGAATGTGCCTAAGCCCTTGTAGCACAGGAAAGCGCCGATAGACAGCGTCAGAACAATGAGCGCCAGGCCGCAGCCGGTAATAATGTAGCGCCACAACGCATCCTGCCTATAAGCATTTGTTGTAACCTGTTGCATAAACTATTCTCCTCTGATGTAACTCGTGAATATATTTGTCTTTTCAAAGCTAAAGGCTATGCAGAGGCTCGCAGCTGATAACTTACCAGCTCCTGCCCGGCACAGCCTTGATATTTATTCTAAAGGGGATGAGAAGACCGGTAAGACGCATCTCTTAGCGTATGCTGTCTTCCTGCTTCTCGTTTAGATAGAAGCGTAATAATTGTTTTGGGATTGACGCTAATGCGCCTTATCCGAAGTCCGGCTTAACGTTTAACCTGCATCTTAGCAGTAACACCATAACCCTGCTTTTCAATTTCCTTACCATAATCAGCAGAGAGGATGAAGTCCAAGAATGCTTTTACAGCACCGGTAGCTTCGCCTTTAGTATACATATGCTCATAACCCCATACAGGATATTTGCCGTTGTAAGTATTGTCCAGAGTAGGCTCTACACCGTCGATGGCAACTGTTGCAACGTCCTTGTTATTTACGAGGTAGGACAGAGCAACATAACCGATAGCGCCTTTGTTATCCTTTACGCTTTGCAGCAGAGTGCCGGAGTCATCAGTTTCCAGAGATTTGTTGGTTGCTTCTTTAGCACCGCCCAGAGCGAACTCCTGGAAGAGAGCGCGGGTACCGCTGGTAGCAGGACGGGTAATCAGAACGATAGGTTCATCAGGACCGCCAACCTGTTTCCAGTTAGTTACCTTAGCAGTGAAGATGTCGGTCAGCTGAGCCTTAGTCAGGCTTTTTACTTTAGCTGCCAGGTCTTTGTTGATAACCGGAGCCATGGTAACTACACAAACCTTGTGGTCTACAAGTCCTTTGGCAACTTCGGGTTTCAGCTTGCTTTCTGCCGGTACGTCAGAGTTACCGATGTTAACGCTGCCGTCTGCAACCTGTTTCAGACCGGTGCCGCTGCCGCCGCCGTTAAGGGTGATGGAAACATCCGGGTTCAGAGCTTTAAATTTGCTTGCTGCATCCTTTGCCAGCGGCAAAAGTGCGGAAGAACCGCTGCCGGTTACACTGCCGGTAACCTTGCTGCCTGCTTTGTTATCAGCAGCCTTGTTATCACTGCCGCAGCCCAAAGCACCGAGTGCTACCATAGCTGCCAGACCTAAACATGCGACTTTTTTCAATTTCATAATATATTTCCTCCTTCAACCATCGTCAAAAAATTTATTTCCGATAAGTTCTGCGCCTTATCAGTAGGGTTCGTGGTTTATGATGCTAGTATAATATATCATTGTTAAGGAAGTATTATGCCGATGTTAAGAGCATGTTAAATAGCAAAAAATGCGCAAAAAACACCTGCCTATCATTTGCTGATAAACAGGTGCCTGTACTTACTGTATTTTTGTTTTTGCGGTAATACCCTTTTAGCTTACGCAGACAGCTTGGAAGCCAATTCGCGTACCTCTGCTTCTGTAAGCTTAGAGTGACGGACGGTGAACTCGATACTCATACCGTCAGCCAGTAAGCCTTGGGCAAGCTCTATTCTGTTTGCCTGCTCTTTTTCTTCAGCTTTTTTCGCTGCTTTTTTCGCTGCTTCTTTCACTGCTTCTTTCGCTAATGCTTCGGCCTTTCTAGCAGCATATTCTTCAATTACATCAGTCATTTTTTCTTCGCCCTCCTTGCTGTATTTCAAAAACTCCATGCGCTCGGCAAATTCATGATAATGCAGATTCTTTGGCTCTGTACAATATAAATCCTGCATCAGTTTACCAAGCGCTGTATTATCTCGACGCTGGCTGTTGACATAGATAATGTGCGAACCATCTTCAAAGCATTTAGCATTTTCATCGATTCTGCGCCTGATATTATACAGTGGCAAATTATCGTGCAAGACATCGTTTTCTGTGATAAAAATTACGTAGGTATCCGGCAGTTCTTCGTAGAGCTTACCAGGCTGCAGGAAGTGTGTATCAAGGATACTGCTGTAAAATCTGGCGCGTCTTGCAGGTGCGCCTTCATCGCTTCTCTGCACCTCTACGTTAAAATAACGTCCTTTGCTATCCTGCGCTAAAATATCCAGTTGAGAAGAATGTCCGTAGATGTTTTGGATAAAGCTCTGTATCCTGACATTTCTTACCTTAATTTTATCATCTTCCAGGATTACGCGCAAGAAAACCTGTGCTGCTTCTTTGTTGTCATTAAGCATAAAATTCATAAACCTATTGTTCATCATGCAAAGGCTGCCGATGACCTGCTTGATTTCGCTGTTTTGACCTACTTCGGTTGTTTGCATTACTTTAGCTCCCTTCTTAAAAAAAACGCCCTATGTACTACTCAATAATACATAAGGCGTTCTCAATGACGCTGCGACGACCGTACTACAGGCAGGCGTGCAAAAATCTTACGAATATATATTATCTGATTTTTCAGATTTTGTCAAGAAGAAAGGAGTTATAAGTTTTTCCCTTAAAAATAGGGTAATTTTAAGGGAAAGCTTTGGGATGTAAGGGAAAAGCACCTGCCTATCATTTTACTGATAAACAGGTGCTTTGAAATTTAGGTTAGATTAGCTTACTTGCCCTCTTCGAGGATAGCGCGGCCAACAATTTCTCACTTCGCAAAGCTTTTCGTCGGAGCTTACTTGCCCTCTTTCTTGCTCCCTATTCGGTTGCAAGCGAGGATAGCGCGCTCAACAATTTCTCACTTCGCAAAGCTCGTGACAAATTGGAGCTTACTTACCAGTTCTGCCACGTTTGGTGAACGGTATGCCTTTAGCGCACAGCGGGCAGGTTGCCGGATCAAAGGTTTCTACGTTCAGGTGCAGCAGAGCTTCAGTGCGAACGCCGAAGTCTACCTTGCCGCCGCTGCGGTCAACCAGCAGGCCAACGCCTACGAGCTCGCCGCCATGCTCTTTAACTACTTCCATAACCTCTTTAACGCTGCCACCGGTTGTTACGATATCTTCAACAACCAGTACGCGGGTGCCTGCAGGAATTTGGAAGCCACGACGCAGAGTCATTTTGCCGTTTTCACGCTCGGTGAAGATAGCACGGGTGCCCAGAGCCTTGCCAACCTCGTGAGCCAGCAGGATACCGCCGGTCATCGGGCCAACTACCAGTTCAACATTGTCGTTTTCATAACGACGTGCGATTTCCTGGCACAGGCGCTCGGTATATTTAGGATGCTGCAGTACGTTGAATTTTTCAACATACATAGGGCTGTGCAGACCGCTGGTCAGCAAAAAGTGACCATGGAGAACTGCTTCGGTTTCCTCGAGCATTTTCATAACATCTTTTTCTTCTAAAACTGCCATTTGCTTACACTCCTTTAATCTCTTCTACAATTGCCAATGCTGCTGCTTGTCTTGCTTCAGCCTTAGTAATAGGTCTGCCTACTACGATGTGACTGCTGCCGTTTTGCAGAGCGCCTGCCGGTGTTGCTACGCGCTTCTGGTCATCCAGAGAGCTGCCTGCAGGACGTACGCCCGGGGTAACAATCAGGAACTCGGGTCCACAAGCCTCACGGATAGCCGCAGCTTCCTTAGGAGAAGCAACAACGCCGTCCATGCCTGCTTCCTTCGCCAGCTTAGCCAGGCTGATAACTTGCTCGGCAATGGTATTTTTATAATTCAAATCAGCAAATTGTTCATCATCCATGCTGGTAAGAATGGTTACAGCAATCAGCTTCGGTGCCGGACGGCCTGCTGCCTCAGCAGCCTCATGCACAGCCTTAACAGCTTCTGCCATCATCTTTTTGCCGCCCACAGCATGAACGTTCATCATGTCTGCACCCAAATCGCTGAGTACGGTAAGTGCATGAGCAACAGTGTTAGGAATATCCTGCAGCTTGAGGTCCAGGAAAACATGCTTGCCCTGTTCCTTTAAAAAGCGGATGATTTCGCTGCCTACTGCATAATAAAGCTCCATGCCAACCTTGTAGTAGCTTACTGCGTCACCCAATTCGACAACGCAAGCCTTAGCCTGCTCCAATGTAGGAAAGTCGAGTGCGACTATTAATCTATCATCTTGTTGCATGAGAAAATCTCCCTATTAAATATATTTTTCCAAGACGCTGGAGAATAACGTTATAAATCGTCGTTATTCAGCTTCGTTAAACAACGGCATGCTTTTTTTACCTTCAGGTAATGCCAGGCCGACAATTTCGGAAATATTCTGCGCGTTGTGTCTGTCCAGATATGCCAGCATACCATGGGCAATGGTTTCAGCGATATCAGGCTGTACAAAGTTTGCGGTGCCAACTGCTACCGCACTTGCGCCTGCCAGCATGAACTCAATTGCATCCTCGGCACACATGATGCCGCCCATGCCGATGATGGGGATATGCACAGCCTGCGCTACCTGGTAAACCAGGCGCACTGCTACCGGACGCACAGCAGGACCGCTGAGACCGCCGGTTACATTGCCGAGCACAGGACGCTGACGCTCGATGTCAATCTTGGTACCGAGCAGCGTGTTAATCATGGAAATTGCATCCGCACCTGCTGCTTCTACAGCCTTCGCCATCACCACAATATCAGTTACGTTCGGAGAAAGCTTGGCGATAACCATTTTGCCGGTGTTGGCCTTAACAGCACGTACAACCTCAGCAGCTGCTTCCGGCACAGTACCGAAAACAATGCCGCCCTCTTTTACGTTCGGACAGGAGATGTTGATTTCTACTGCATCAACACCGTCTACATCCAGCTTTTTGGCAACAGCGCCGTATTCCTCAGGGGTATGGCCGTAGATGTTGACAATCACAGGGACGTTATATTTTTTCAGCTCAGGCAGAGTGTGCTCCAAGAAGTACTCACTGCCAGGGTTTTCCAGACCGATGCAGTTCAGCATACCGGACGGTGTTTCTACCGCACGCTGGCCCTTATTGCCTGCTGCAGGCTCCAGAGATGTACCCTTTACAGTAACAGCGCCAACCTTTTCCAGGTCGAGAAAATCGGTAAATTCTAGGCCAAAGCCAAAGGTGCCGGAGCCGGTAGTAACAGGAGTAGCCATCTTCACACCGGCAATATCAACTGCCAGACGGCCATCATACAATGCTTTTACCATTCTCCTACCTCCTCTGCCCAGAATACCGGGCCGTCCTTGCAGACCTTGATGCGCTTGCCGATGCCTTCGCAGGCACAAGACAGGCACGCACCCAGACCGCAGGCCATGTATTTTTCCAGAGATACCTGACATTTTACGCCGGCTTCTAAGCAGGCATTGGCAACTGCGCGCATCATCGGTACAGGACCGCAAACGTATACGCAGTCATAGCCACCCTCTTTCAACAGCTGCGGCAGCAGGGCCATTACAGTACCCTTAGTGCCGACACTGCCGTCATCGGTGGTCAGGTAAATATTTTTGCTGAGGCTTTCATAAAGCTTGGTCCAGAACAATTCCTCGGCACTGCGGCCGCCCATCAGGATATCGGTATTACCCTCACCGAAGCCCTCTGCCAAAAACAGCAGCGGAGCCAGGCCCAAGCCGCCGCCAACCAGCAGCGGTTTTTTGGCGCTCATATCAAAGCCGTGTCCCAGCGGACCGACGATGCTCAGCTCGTCGCCGCTGCAAACGTCAGCCAGAATATGAGTGGCTTCACCAATGATACGGTAGATCATGGTGATGGTTCCCTCAGCCTTGTTAACTCCTGCTACGCCGAAGGGACGGCGCAGCAGCGGAGCAGTATTCTTGCACACCTTCACGTTGACGAACTGTCCGGGGACAGCCTCGGCAGCGATTTCCGGTGCATAAACATTTATTAATTTTGTCGTACTATTTAAAACTCGTTGACCAATTACCTTGGCACTCGCAATAGTTTTAGACATAATCAATCCTCCCAGGTCAGGTCCTGCAGAGCGGTAACGCGTACAACGCTGCGACGACGCATTGCGCTCATAACGTTCAGCAGCTCACGTGCAGTATCCATAGAGGTCAGGCAGGCAATTGCATGCTCTACGGTAGAACGGCGGATTTTGAAGCCGTCACGTTCAGCGTCACGACCGTGGTTGGTGGTGTTGATAACCATACCGATGCGGCCGCTCTTGATATCATCAATCAGGTTCGGATGACCTTCGCTTACTTTGGTAGCAACCTCAACAGTTACACCGTATTGCTGCAGATATTCCGCAGTCCCGTCGGTTGCGATAACAGTGTAGCCCAGCTCTTCAAAGCCGCGGGCAATAGCAACTGCCTCAGGCTTATCCATATCAGCAACGGTAATCAGAATTGCACCCTCGTGCGGTACATTGATACCGGAAGCGATGCAGGCCTTATACAGCGCACGACTGTACTGGTAGTCGCAGGCCATAACCTCACCGGTGGATTTCATTTCAGGTCCAAGGGTGATATCTACGTTGCTCATCTTATTGAAGCTGAATACAGGAGCTTTGACAGCATAATAGTCCGGGAAGAAGCGTAAACCTGCCTGCAGGCCCTGCTCTTTGAGGCTCATGCCCATTGCGCATCTGGTAGCAACGTCTACCATGGAGATGCCGGTAATCTTGCTCAGGAACGGTACGGTTCTGGAGGAACGCGGGTTAACCTCGATTACATATACATGCTCGTCACGAACAATGTACTGAATGTTAATCATGCCCTTAACTTCCAGACCCAGAGCCATTTTATTGGTGTATTCGATAATGGTGCGGATAACACTCTCGCTCAGGCTGCGCGGCGGATATACGGCGATGGAGTCACCGCTGTGTACGCCTGCACGTTCAACGTGTTCCATGATGCCGGGGATTAATACTTCCTTGCCGTCGCAGATAGCGTCAACCTCTACCTCAGTACCCTGCAGGTAATGGTCAACCAGTACCGGATGCTCATGAGAAGCCTTAACGGCATAGGTCATGTAGTTGCGCAGCTCGTCATCGTTATAAACGATTTCCATAGCACGGCCGCCCAGTACGTAGGAAGGACGAACCATAGTCGGATAGCCAACCTTGTGAGCAGCAACCAGTGCACCCTCGGTATCAAATACGGTATGGCCCTGCGGACGCGGGATATCGCAGCTTGTCAGCAGCTCATCGAAACGTTCACGGTCCTCAGCGCGGTCGATGCTGTCAACGGAGGAGCCCAGAATCTTCACGCCTGCGCGGGAGAGCGGACCAGCCAGGTTGATAGCGGTCTGACCACCGAATTGAACAATAACGCCTTCCGGTTTTTCTTTGTCGATAACGTTGAGAACATCCTCAACAGTCAGCGGCTCAAAGTAAAGTTTATCGGAAATATCGAAGTCAGTGGAAACGGTTTCCGGGTTGTTGTTGATGATAATGGTTTCATAGCCCATTTCCTTCAACGCCCATACGCAGTGTACGGAGCAGTAGTCGAATTCTACGCCCTGACCAATACGGATAGGACCGGAGCCGAGTACAACTACTCTCTTTCTGTCGCTTACTTCAACCTCGTCCTCGGTTTCGTAGCAGGAGTAGTAGTACGGGGTTGCAGCTTCAAATTCCGCAGCGCAGGTATCAACCATTTTGTAGGTCGGCAGAATGCCGTTAGCCTTACGCATATCGCGGATTTCAAATTCAGTCTTGCCTACGCGTTTACCGATAACAGCATCGGCAAAGCCCATTCTCTTAGCCTTACGCAGCAGGCTCGGAGTCAGCTCGTGAGTTTCCAGAGCTTTTTCCATTTTAATGATGTTTTGGATTTTGGAAAGGAACCACAGGTCAATCTTGGTGATATCGTGAATCTCTTCCAGAGTAATACCGCGGCGGATAGCCTCAGCAACAACGAAGCAGCGCTCGTCATCAATGCGTTTGATGCGGTCATGAATTTCTTCATCGCTCAAAGCCTTCAGCTCAGGCATTTCCAGATGATTGAGGCCGATTTCCAGGCAGCGAACTGCTTTCAGCATAGAAGCTTCAAAACTGCGCTCAATTGCCATAACCTCACCGGTAGCCTTCATCTGAGTGCCCAGGGTGCGGTCAGCGGTTACGAATTTATCGAACGGCCAACGCGGGAATTTCAGTACGATATAGTCAATGGTAGGCTCGAAGCAAGCCTTAGTCTTTTGGGTAACAGCGTTTTCGATTTCGTCCAGGTTGTAGCCGACAGCAATTTTGCTGGTAACCTTAGCAATCGGATAACCGGTAGCTTTGGAAGCCAGTGCGGAAGAACGGCTTACACGCGGGTTAACTTCGATTACATAGTAGTTTTCGGAGTACGGGTCGAGAGCCAGCTGTACGTTACAGCCGCCAACTACGCCCAGCTCACGTACGATATCGATAGAAGCCTGACGCAGCAGCTGTACTTCTTTATCGCTCAGAGTCTGTGCTGGAGCCACGACGATGGAGTCACCGGTGTGTACGCCAACAGGATCCAGGTTTTCCATAGAGCAGACAGTGATGCAGTTATCAGCAGCGTCGCGGATTACTTCGTATTCGATTTCCTTCCAGCCGGCGATGCTGCGTTCAATCAGGCATTGACCGATAGGGCTGTAGCCCAGGCCCTTTTGCACGATGTCAATCAGCTCTTCCTCGTTTTCAGCAATGCCGCCGCCTGTACCGCCGAGGGTATACGCAGGACGGACAATCAGCGGATAACCGATTTCCTTGCCGAAGTCACAAGCAGCTTCAATGGTTTCTACGATAGTGCTTTCAGGAATCGGCTGATGGATTTTCTCCATAGTTTCCTTGAACATTTCGCGGTCTTCACCACGTTTGATAGCGCTGATCTGAGTGCCCAGCAGACGAACGTTGTATTTGCTCAGAATGCCTTGCTCTTCCAGTTTCATAGCCATGTTCAGGCCAACCTGACCGCCAAGTGTTGCCAGCAGGGAATCAGGATGCTCACGTTTGATAATTTTTTCAATGAATTCAACGCTGATAGGTTCAACATATACACGGTCAGCCACATGCACATCAGTCATAATGGTTGCAGGGTTACTGTTAATCAGTACAACCTCCAGGCCTTCTTCCTTCAGAGCACGGCAAGCCTGGGTGCCTGCATAGTCAAACTCTGCTGCCTGACCGATAATAATAGGGCCGGAGCCGATAACGAGAACCTTTTTTACATCTTTAAGTTTCGGCATAATTAACGACCCTCCATCATATCAACAAAATGTTTAAACAAATAATCATGATCACCAGGGCCAGGGCAGGCTTCCGGATGATATTGAACGGTAAAGGTAGGATGCTTGGTGTATTCCAGGCCTTCGATAGTACCGTCGTTCATGGAAATATGGCTGATGTTGATGCCCTTGCCTTCCAGAGATTTTTCATCTACAGCATAACCGTGGTTTTGGGCGCTGATGTAGATGCGGCCGGTTGTCAGGTATTTTACCGGTTGGTTGATACCGCGATGGCCGAATTTCATTTTATAGGTATCAGCACCGTTAGCCAAAGCCATGAGCTGATGACCGAGGCAGATACCGAAAATCGGTTTCTTGCCGATTAATTTCTTAATGTTTTCAATAACCTCAGGCAAATCCTTCGGGTCGCCGGGGCCGTTGGACAGGAAGATACCGTCCGGATCACATGCCAGTACCTCTTCTGCGGTAGCGGAAGCAGGGAATACTGTCAGGCGGCAGCCAAAAGCTTCAATGGATTTCAGGATATTGCGTTTAATACCGAAGTCCATAACAGCTACATGGAGCTTGCCCTCGCCCATAGTGTAAACCTCGGGAGTAGTAACCTGCTCAACCTGGTTGTGTACTGCCGGTAAAGCCAGCAGCTTCTGTACTTCATCATCAGGCATTTCTGCCGGAACGATTACGCCCTGCAGTACGCCGTGATTACGGATTTTACGGGTGATAGCACGTGTATCTACACCTGCTAAGGTCGGGATATCCTGTTCAATCAGAAAGTCCTCCAGGCTCTGCTCATTGCGCCAGTTGCTGGGGCAATCGCACAGCTCGCCGATAACGAAGCCCTGGAAGAAGCATTTCTTGCCTTGGTTAAACAGCGGGTTGCAGCCATAGTTGCCTACCAGCGGATAGGTCATTACTACAATCTGACCGCAGAAGGACGGGTCGGTCAAGGTCTCCTGGTAACCGCTCATGCCGGTGGTGAATACAACCTCACCTACAGCATTGCGTTTGCCGCCATACAGAGTGCCTTCAAAAACGCTGCCGTCTTTTAAAACTAATTTTCCTTTTCTTACTTTTTCGTGCATACTACACCATTCCTCATTACAAAATTACCGTGCAGCATAGTGGCAACAGCCTTGCCGGTGCAAGCCTTACCTTCGTACGGGGTGAATTTGCCGCGGGTATAGAATTTGGAGCTGTCAACAGTCCATTTTTTATTCAGGTCCATAATAGTGATATCAGCAACGCTGCCTTCTTTCAGAGTACCGCCGGCAAGCTTAAACAGCTTAGCAGGCTCGCAGCTCATTTTGCTGATAATAGTATTCAAATCAAATACATGGGTGTGATATAAGTCAGTCAGCATTACTGCCAGAGAGGTTTCCAGACCGCAGAAGCCGTTCGGAGCATAACGGAATTCAACATCCTTTTCTTCCGGTGCGTGCGGGGAGTGGTCAGTAACGATAGCGTCAACGGTGCCGTCCAGAACAGCCTCACGCATAGCCTGTACGTGGTCTGCACTGCGCAGCGGCGGGTTAACGCGGGTTGCGGAATTGTAATCTGCGCAAGCCTCATCAGTCAGAGTCAGATGATGTACGGTTACTTCGCTGGTAACATTTACGCCGCGTTTTTTAGCCTGGCGGATGATGTCGATTGCACCCTTGGAGGCAACGTGGCAGATGTGTACATGTGCGCCGGTGTATTCAGCGATGATGCAGTCACGTGCAACAGCGATATCTTCGCTGATTGCCGGTACGCCCGGTACGCCGATACGTGCGGAAACAGCGCCTTCATGCATGTAGCCTTCAGAATCCAGCTCAGGATCAATTGCATGGCACAGCAGCGGTTTGTCAAAAGCAGTTACATATTTGGCAGCCAGCACCATCAGACGGGAGCTCTTTACATAGTGACCGTCATCGGAGAAGCCCATAGCGCCTTTTTCTGCCATGTCACCCATCTCTGCCAGCTCTTCGCCCTTTTCGCCCTTGCTGATCGCGCCGATAACTTCAACGTTAGCGTAGCTTTCCTCGCGAGCGCGTTCTTTAATACCGCTTACTACGATGGAGGTATCAATGACAGGCTTGGTATTAGGCATGCAGGCAACGGTGGTTACACCGCCGGCAGCAGCAGCCTTGGTACCGCTGATAATATCTTCTTTAGCTTCCAGGCCGGGCTCACGCATATGAGTGTGTACGTCAATCAGACCAGGAGTTACTACGAGGCCGGTTGCATCAAAAACCTCGTCAGCTGCTTCGGCAATATCCTTGCCCAAAGCTTTAATTTTGCCATCCTCAACGAGGATATCCATTACAGCATCTAATTTTTGGCTGGGGTCTACTACCCTGCCGTTTTTAATCAATGTTTTCAATGTGTTTACCTCCTGTCAAAGTCAAGAATAAGAGTGCCATACGTACAGCTACGCCGTTTTGTACCTCAGTACGGATTGCGGCGTTATCGCAGTAACCAACCTCCCAGGAGATTTCCAGACCACGGTTCATCGGGCCGGGATGCAGCACGGTTACGTCAGGCTTAGCCAGCTTCAGGCGGTTTTCGTTAATACCGAAGATACGTGCATATTCACGCGGAGACGGGAACAGACCCTTTTGCTGACGCTCCAGCTGAATACGCAGGATATCGATTACGTCAGCGCCTTCGATTGCTTCTTCAACGCGTTTGTGTACGGTAACGCCCAGAGAAGCGATGTCATGCGGCAGCAGAGTCATAGGACCTGCAACGTGTACCTCAGCGCCCATTTTGGTCCAGGCAGCAATATTGGTGCGGGCAACACGGCTGTAGAGAATATCGCCGATAATTGCCATTTTCAAGCCCTTCAGGTTTTTGCCCTGCTCACGGATAGTAAACATATCCAGGAAGCCTTGAGAAGGATGTGCGTGCGCGCCATCGCCGGCGTTGATGATTACAGGGTCTGCAACCTTAGCAGCATATGCTGCAGCGCCTTCAATGGGGTGACGCATAACAATCGCATCACAAGCCATGGATTGTACAGTCAGGATGGTGTCGCGCAGGCATTCACCTTTGACAACACTGGAAGAGGATGTAGTGATGTTTACTACATCGGCACCCAGATATTTGCCTGCCAGCTCGAAGGATGTACGGGTACGTGTACTGGGCTCATAGAACAGATTGATGATAGATTTACCGCGCAGTGAGGGCACCTTTTTGATATCCCTCTTCATAATCTTCTTCATTTCCTCAGCGGTTTTCAAAACCAGCTCGATTTCCTCAACGCTGAGGCTTTCCAGATCCAGTATATCTCTGCCACCCAGAGATACATTTGATTTAGCCATTAGCTTTACCTCCTGTTTTTTATAATAAAATTGCATAATAAAAGGCCTTCTCATCCCATGATGGTGCAAAAAGGCCTTAGGTTTCATAATAACTTATACCTTGCAGTCTCACAGGACCAATTTAAAGGTGCAAATTGATTGTATATATTTTACACCTTAATGAAGAATACGTCAAATATTTCGAGGTAAAATCTTGGCAGGATTTTTTTACTTATAGTATAATAAAGAAGATTAAAAATTAGCGAGGTACTTATGCGAAACACCATTATAGATAATCTGCGTGGCATCTGCATGCTTGGCGTCATCGGTATTCATATCGGCAGCCTGGCACTTGCCCCCAACAACTTTACTCTTTACTTATTACTGGAGATTTTAAGCCGTTACAGTGTCCCCTCCTTTTTCTTTATCTCCGGCTACGGCCTGGCCTGTACGGATAAAGGCCTATTAAGCGGCAGCCGGCTGAACTATATCGACTTTATGAAGAAGCGTCTGCGTGGAGCAGGCCTGCCCTATCTCAGCTGGTCGCTTTTTTACATGCTCTACTTCTGGCTGATTCTGCCACCGGGCTTCGTCAGCTGGAATCCGCTGCATGTGGCCTATGTGTTATTCTTCGGCCTTGGCTGCTACCATTTGTATTTTATGGTCATCCTGCTGTGGTTTTATGCAAGCTATCCGCTCTGGCGCCGGCTTCTGCGTATAATTATACACCAAAGCATACCGTTTATGCTAGTGCTTTTATTTGTTTTCCAGCTTGCTTTCAACTGGTGGACAACGCATCCGGGCTTGAATACAGCGGGTTGGAGCGTTCTGGCTAAAAATTTCTTTGATTATCGCCTAAACTATCTCCCCTTGCATTATCTGCTTATTTTTATGAGCGGCGGCTTAGCAGCCTGCTATTGGGAAAAATTCATCGCCCTCCTGCGCAGATACAGCGCCATGGTATGCATAATTTTTGCTGCAAGCGTTGTCTGGGACGTGCAAAGCTGTTACGAGGCAGTTACTGTCAAAGGCTACACGCTGATTGATCTGGCCAACACCTATCACCAGCTCAGCCCGCAGGGACTCTGCTACACCGTAGGCTCGCTGCTCTTCTTCTGCCTGGCACTGGACTGGCTGGAGCGCAGAGCGCAGGCAAAAGCACATACAGAGGCTCCCAATGCACTGCAATCTATCCCTCAAGCAGCATCACATACAGAGGCTCCCCTTGTCGTCGCAAGCGACATTAGCACGACCAACAGCTTGTCGCCGCGCAAGCTCACGACAAGCTGGGTCTTAGCGTCGGGGAGCTGTCACCGCAAGGTGACTGAGAGGGGTTCCCTCACCAACCTTCTCTACAAAGCCATCAGCACCCTTTCCACTTATTCTATGCTCATCTACTTTGTGCATCCGTTGCTTTTGGACTGGCTCAGCAGCGCCTATAACCATTTCGGCATTATCATGACCGTTAAAAAGGTAGCCCTTTCCTACGTATTGCTGGTGCTCGGCTCGCTGGCGCTCAGCATTCTGCTGACAAAGATATTTGCTAAATGCAGTACGGCAAAGCTGCTGTTTACCGGTAAACGGTGAATTCAATACAAAGCAAAAAGACGTTGCGTGCTTATCCAAGCACACAACGTCTTATTTTTTTCTGTTAAATCAGAGCTGAGCCTTCATTAGGCGTTTGTAAACCTCAACGCCCGGCTGGTCAAATGCATCCACATCCGCCAGCTCGCCCTCGTAAGCAATCGTCAGCATCAAAAAGTACATCAGCTGACCAAGATAATACTCATTCAGCTTCGGCAGCGTAAAGCGCGCATTATAACGGTTATCACCCGTCAGCGCCGCTTCATTAGCATTCAGCGCCGCTTTAAGAGCCTTCGCCATATCCATTCCCTCGTATTTATCGAAGAACGGTACATCGGCAAAGGGATTATGCAAAACTGCCTCAACCTCAGGATTGGCAACCTCCAGGAACTGCACCACCTTATTCAGACGACCGTCCTGATGCTGCTGTGTCTGTGCATGCATATCCGTCGTACCTACAGCAACAATCGGCGTTCTTCCGTAGTAAACAGTTGCACCCTCACGATTGCAGCGCTTGCCAAGCGATTCCGCCAGCAGCTGCACATACCATTCGCTCAAGGATTTCAGGCGCATGCTGTACGGCATGAACACTTCAATATCGCGTCCGCGCTCATAGGCCATGAATTTGAGCAATGCATTGAGCAGCGCCGGGTTCTCCGCAAGCTCTGCCTGCTGGCAATAGATATCCATATCACGCGCACCACGCAAAAACTCTTCGATATCACCGCCCAGGGCAGCCATCGTAACAAGTCCCGGATCTGTCATAATGCAGAAGCGTCCGCCAATGCCCTCCTTGATGTCAAAGCGCTCCCAGCCAAATTTTTCCGCCAGCTGCAAAAGCGGCGCATTTTCCACCGGAGCCTTTAAATCAGTAACTACCGTGCAGTCAAGGTCGATATCTGCGTTTTGAGACAGATTAGCATAAAAATATGTAAAGGCAGAAATTGTTTCCAGCGTAGTACCGGATTTAGAAATCGGCACCAGCATAATCTTTAGCTTCTTGCCTTCTAGCGCACTTACTCCAGCCATACGGCGCATCTTAAACAGCAGTGAATTGCAGTCCACCGGGTCAAGATTGTTGCCGGAAAAATAAATGCAGGGCTGGCCTTGGCGCAGTGTTGCACTGGTATTCCAATGATAACCGCCAAAGGCATCAAACAGCACCTTGTTGCCCAGGTAGGAGCCGCCAACGCCCAAAAAGATTACGACATCTTTACTGCGCAGATGCTTGCTGTAGCGCATCAGCTTAATAATCGACTGCTCCGTATTGGGGTTGCCGTCAGCAATATATGGCATCCGCGGAAAGTAAACATGCTCAGGCGTGCCGTCCTTAGATAAATGCTTCTTGGCAAAGCCGCTGCGGCGCAGCTCGCACACAGCCTTATCGGCTGTCGCTCCCTGCTGCACAAGTGCCTGCTCTACCTCCTGCGGCTGCAGTCTACCTGCTCCCAGCATATTATTGAAATCAAAAACAATTCCGCTGGGCACCACAATTCTATAATCCACAATACACACTCCTAAATATCAGTTGCAAAAATGCACGTATGCTATTGTAGCATATCAGCACTGTAAAATCTATTGCCAAAGCAAATTGCAGTTTACTGTATGGCAGCAGCAATACTTTATTTTACCTCTACCAGCTCAATATGGAAGTTCAGTTCCTTACCAGCCATTTCATGGTTAGCATCAAAGGTGATATTGGTATCATCCTTTTCGGTTACCAGTACAGGTACGGGCTGACCAAATTGGTTCTGCAGGTAAACTCTCTGACCAACGGTCAGGTTTTCTGAACCCGGCAGCTGGGCAATCGGCATGGTGAAAATAGCCTGCGGGTCAGCCTCGCCATATGCTTCTGCCGGCAGCAGATGGATGTCAACCTCAGCGCCGACCTCCAGGTCAGCAACAGCTGCATCAAAGCCTTTAATCATCTGGCCTGCGCCGCAAACAAATTCCAGCGGCTCGCCGCGGTCATAGGAAGAATCAAATTGCTTGCCATCATTAAAGGTACCTTTATAGTGTACGCGACAGGTTTTTCCTACATTACGTCCGGTTAATTCATTGCTCATTATTAATTCACCTCATAAAAATATTTGATATATAGCTGGCATAAGCGTATATCAGTCACAATTATCTATATTATACTATATATTGCTGTTTATTTCACCTCAAAAAACGGCAGCCGGTTAAATTCCAACTGCCATAATTATTTCAGACTAAGCGCAGCAGCGCTTCTATTTACCTTCCTGCAGAAAGATACTGCCTCATCAGTCCCTTAAAGCCCTGCTTTCTGAAGTCCTTCAACGGTAAAAATTCAATCTCAACACTGTGATTAGCATATTCAGACCTCATTTCATTGAACTCCTCCACAGTCATATCTGTTTCCTGCGATGCATCTGCCTCGCTTCTGCAGGTCATGTTGCGGTAAACGCAAAGGCCGTCATCCTTCGGCCAGGTAAAATAAAGCTCATAGCATCCAAGGTTGCCGTCAGGCTGCAAATGCTCCACAGCAAGCACCTGATGCGAAATGCCTGTGCCGCCTCGTGTCACCAGATTGTCATTTGCCATAAGCTGCAGACTGCTGCGGCTCCAGCCCTCCGCAACGTATTTCACTCTGTCGTCCGCAAAGGTGTAAATCGCATAAATCTCCTTACCGTAATGCCCCACACCGCGCTTTTGGCTAATCCAACCGATAAGCAGCTCCGGAACACCGTCGCCGCTGATATCCTGCAGTGTGTAGCCAAGCTGCTGCAGGGCCGCCTCCCGCTTGGCGAAATCCCGCACCTCATAAATGCCGGTTGTCCCCTGCTCCGGCAGGTTATTACTATTACCATTGGCGATAAATTCATAAACGCCGTCCACAACCTCAGCATATTTCTGCTCATAGAGCGGTACAGCTTTGGCAGCGGACTCCGCCTTAAGCAAATTCATCTGCGGTAATACGGCATTTTTCTCTGTGCCGTAACCGGCAAACGCCACCAGAAGCATTGCCAGACACATGCTCTTAAACAGCTTCCGCTTCATTACGCCACCTCCTGTCAAAAGATGCTTTAGCAAAAAATTGCTTTGTCCTTTACTTTGCTTAATGAACGTCATGCTCGCAGTAAATAATTTCCGAAATCACATCACGAGCATCCAACTTTACATAAAAGCTCTTATGCAGGCATTTTTGCCCCCTTGCGTTGTATGCATATTTTACCCAACCGATCATATGATGCGTATCCGAAATGCCCACACCCATAGGATCGTCCTCCCAGCCGTTCATTTTCAGGTAACCGTCCAGGTCAATCTGCCTGTCTGTGTCAAGCTGCTGACCAACAGCATAGCCTGCCATCATGCCATGAAGCTTATTGATTTTCACCTCACTAACTCTGTTTTTTGACGAATCTATATAGAACAAGCGCGGTCCGACCTGCAGCTTCTTATCGGCATAGGTGATAGTATCGTCCTTATTCTGCTCCACAGGCCCCGGGTAATAGGCACCTGAAGCAAAAATCTCGGGATCCATAATCCAATCTGCTTCAAGGGAAGCATTAAAGCGTCCTGCTGCGCTGGCAGCTTTCGGTGTTACATCAAGATATTTGCTTGCCATAAAACCAACATGGCCCTTTTCAGTAGTACCAAGAAGCCATTTGTATTCACTTTTTACTACATCCACAACTCTGCTTACATAAAATTTATCTCCCCTTTGCAGCATGGTGATAACATCACAATCGGTGTTAGGCTGTGTTCTGACATTAACATCGGTTGCGTTGCAATATACCTCCAGCGGCCATCCGGGATAAGACCTGAGCTCGTTGGCCAAATAATCTGTATTAACCTCGGCAAAGGCAGTGTTGGCAAATATTGCCAGACCAAGCGCTGCGCTTAAGAATATTTTCTTTTGCATATCCATCCCTCCTATTCCTGCCATCTGCGTTACGGGCAGTTGTTTTCCTGATTATATTTTAGCGTGAAAATAAGAAAAGCGCCCCACCCGAAAGCGTGAATTCGGGTAGGGCGAGAGGGATTTTGGGGAGGAAGGGTATATTTTTATGCCTCATCAAGCTCCTGCAAGCGTTTCAGCCATCTTGTAACAGCGCCACTTTCGATAAATTCTAATAACGCACCATCACAAAAGCGCTCTGCCCTAAGAGAAGCTATCAGTAAAGCCAATATGCATTGAGCATCTAATCCAGAAGCATCGGCTTGCATCATGGAATCATAACCCCATTCTATGCCATTAGCATTAAGAATATCTGCATATTTACCCGGTACTATTTCATCACTTTCTTTGGCAAATTTATAGATATCATCTGCCAACTTCTTAACCGTTATAGAATAAATGACGAAAGGAATGTGCATCGGTCTTTCCGAAGAACCATCATTTTCCTTATCACAAATCCATTCTCCAGCATTATCATTTTTCAAAAGGTTGATATATTTTGTCAATGCAGAGTATTTTTTCATCACACTTCATCACACTTCATCCCTCTTCCAATCTCTCCACACTATCATAACACGACAATTCATTTTCATTATCTCTATTATATCATTAAAACCCGAAAACTTTCTTGCCTCATGTGTTATTTTTATTAATTCAGTGTATAATTAAAGCAGAGAAAAATTTAAAAGGCATTCTACCGCATTTCGTGGTAGAACGCCTTTTACTCTTATACCATCAAATCACTTGCCCACATTCACATCACTATAAAGCTCCGGATAAGCCTGTTCTGACATGAACAAAATAGCATCAGCCATATACTGCGAAGCACTGTAGCGATATCTGTCTGCAATAATAAAATAACTCTTATTTTTTACAGCCTTAACCGTCTGCAATGATTGGTCATTTAAAACATCCTCACGCAGCTTATCTACATCGCCTTTTTTCGTGGCACTGTACCTAGGGAAAATAAACAAATCCGGATCAGTGCTGACAATTTTTTCTTTACTCAGATGCTCTCCCCGCTTCAATCCGGCTATAGCAGCGCCGTTGCGCAAACCTGAACGTATGCAAATATCATGAAACAAGCCATTTTTACTGCCAAAAGCACCCATCAAAGAATAGGCAATAGCAATTTTACGCTTTTCTTCAGGTATTTTTCCTACTTTACTTTGCACAACTGCAAGTTTCTTATCCATATCGTTTATAATTTGCTTGCCACGTTCTTCTTCGCCAACAGCTCTAGCAATAAGAGCTATACGCTTTTGCACCATATCAAGATTCGTCGGCACCTTTGTTACCATAACCTTTAAGCCGGTATCCTTTAAAGCATCTATAAAGGCCTTATTATGGTTTTCTTGTACAATAACCAGGTCCGGTTGCAGGGCTAAAATAGCTTCTACACCTATATAAGCGGGAACAACCTTTTTAACATGCTCTGCTTTTTTCTTAATTAACGATGTATTACCATCCAAAGCATCTTCAGAAATTGCAGCGAAACGATCCGCAGCAACTAAATCCACTAAAAGCTCTTCTATACTCAATGTTCCGGCATAAATCTTTTTCGGCTTGCTATCAAACCGCAACACATTGCCGTAATCATCTACAACGCTATAAGTATCATTTGGCTTATTATCTGATTGAGGCTGCATACCACAACCGGTAAATATCATCATTAACAAAACAATTACTAAACAACGCACATTAATCACCATTTATCAAACTTAAAAAGTAAATCTGTAACCAACCTCAAAGTTCCTTCCAAGGCTTATATAGCGGGAGGACACGTGTGAAGTAATATCATTTCTGTTTAAAAGGTTATCCATATTCAGATAAAATTCATGCTCTTTAACCGGTTTATAAGAAGCATGCAGGCGTGTATATAAATAAGGTTTAACAGGAATCTGATATTTTTGCAGAACACGATCTGCCATCATGCTGGCTTCAAAGCAATATTAAATTTGCTCACGCTGTAGCTTACGCCACCATTAAGAAGCCATCTGCCATAATTACGTTTCCAGATGCCATTGTCTTCTTTCGGTGTTTTGTACTTGGGGTCACTGAAAGAAACACCACAGTTATAGCTAAAGCCTTCTTCATTATTCATTTCACAGGATAATTCAACGCCCATATTTTTCGTATCTTCATTGATAGCAACATTTTCACCTTGAGCATTTTCAGAATTGGTAATAAAGTCCTTTACATTACTCTTGAACAGAGCTAATTTCCAGGAATGATCACCTGAAATATGCTTTAAGCCTGTTTCATAATGCATGCCAACCTCAGGTCTGATATCGGAATTTCGAATTATATTACTTTGGCCATACATATCATTCATAGTAGGCAAAGTAAAGGATTTACCAACGCTGGCGTAAGCACTTGTATCCTCCGTAATTTTGTAGGAATATTGGATTTGCGGAGTAAATTCACTATAATTTGTTCCGTCCGGAGAACTGCCCGTCCATGTTTCGCGAGCACCGATAATCACATCATGTCTGTTATCAAATTTATGATCCAATTGGGCAAATACAGAGTAAATATTTCTGTCGTACGCATAATTTATAGGCGTTGCAACTTTATAGCTGGGATCATAAAAATTATAATAGTTATATTTTTCATTATAGGCTTTAGCACCAACCAACAGATTATTGTTACTATCAAGATCAATATCTTTCGTTATCTCTATGCCCTTGATAACATCATCATTACCATAAAAATAGGAATTTGAGTACAATTTTGTCCCCTTCCAATAATGATATCGGGAATCAGAGCTACCCTTATGATAGAAAATATTAGCCTTCAAACCATTATTATCATAGTTTAAAGTAAATCTATTATGTTCTTTCTCAATAAAACGTCTATCTGTCGGCAACTTAGTTTTTTCAGACATGTAACCTTTGCTATAATCATGATTACTATAATCAAAGGTCATCTTCCAATGCTCATCAAAGGCATAATTGGTTGAAATAATTGTTTTCTCGCCACCATAGAACTTAAAATATTTTCCATTCGGAGCATACCCACCCTTACTGTCCGTAGCAAGAGATGTCTGGTCTACACTGCCTTTTTTATTCCAGCTGGCACTAATGCCAAGTTTACCTGCCTGCAGGCTTGTCTGATACTTTTGCACACGGTTATCGCCTACAGCTGCAGAAATTGAATTAGTGCGTTTCTTTTTGGTGATAATATTGATAACGCCACCGCTAGTATCACTACCATACAGCACCGCACCGCCACCGCGAACAATTTCAACTTTTTCTACATCGGCAATGCTAAGCGAGTCCAAATCATAATAACCGCTTCTGAAATTCATGGGCACGCCGTCAACCATAACCAAGGTACCACGACGCTTACCGCGGACTAAAAACTCACCGCTTCCCTCACCTATAGGCTCAGATTTATAAACAACGCCAGTGGTATACTTGATAGCACTTTCCAATGTGGTTGCACCGGTTTCTTCTAATCTTTTACTGGTAATAATTTCTGTCGTTGCCGGTACATCAACATCACGTTTTTCTGTTCTTGTTGCCGTTACAACTATTTCATCAATTGAGTATTCGTTTAAACTCTCTTCGGCAAAAGCTGGTGCTCCACCCCACACTACAGAGCTTGTCAACAATGTTGTCAGCAATAAACTTTTGGTAATACTTTTCTTCAAAACACATCACTCCTTATAACTTCTGATAAAACTCAAACCAAGAATTAAATTCCGTTACCGTTATTTGCAGAATGTATTATATTTGGAATTAATTCCTATTTTCATCACACTATGTTATAATAAACTGTCTAGCAACTAGACTGTCAAGGGATTTTAAAGTTTTTTTAGATTATCTTGAAACTTTCTTCCCCCAAGTGCTATTTTCAACAATTCAGTGTATAATTAAAGCATAAATAATTTTTCAGAAAAGGAGAATCCTCACATGAAATGCTTACTCATTAAAAACGCGAACGTATATGCTCCGCAACCCCTCGGAATAGTCGACATCCTTATCATCAATGACAAAATCGCCAAAATAGGCCAACAGCTTGCAGCTCCGCAAGGCTTAGACTGCCAAATTCTTGACGCCCAAAAGCGCAAGGCAGTCCCTGGTTATGTTGACCAGCACGTACACATCATCGGTGGTGGCGGTGAATCCGGTCCCTACAGCCGCACGCCGGAAATCAACCTGAGCGAGCTGACTAAGGTTGGCATTACTACCGTAGTAGGCGTTTTGGGTACAGACGGCACCTCCAGACACAACGAAAGCCTGCTGGCGAAGGCCAGAGGCCTGACGCATGAAGGCATCACCGCGTACATGCTCACCGGCTCCTACGAAATCCCCCTGCATAACATGACCGGTGATGTGCGCCGCGACATCATCCTGATCAACGAATGCCTTGGCATCGGCGAGGTTGCCTTATCTGACCACAGAAGCTCGCAGCCTACACGCGAGGAGCTGGAAAAGGTGCTTACGCAGGCTCGCCTTGGCGGTATGCTTTCCGGCAAGGCCGGCGTTGTGCAGTTCCACATGGGCGTAGGCAAGCGTGGCATGGATGTTCTGCTGGCGATTGTACGCGAAACAGAAATCCCTGCCCGTCATTTTATCCCCACCCACGTCAACCGTGCCTTCCATCTTTTTGAGCAGGCCAAGGAATTTGCCCGCTTAGGCGGTTATGTGGATATCACCTCCGGCATCAGGGAGCAGGACGGCTTCCCAGCCTGCGTCAAGCCCAGTGACGCCATCAAAATTCTTTACGAAGAGGGCGTGCCGCTGGACAGAGTCACCATGAGCTCAGATGCCAACGGCTGCATGAGCGTAACGCTTCCCGACGGCAGCCAAAAGCAGCTTGCCGTTTCGCCTGATTCCTTCCAGGAGGAGGTTAAGGATGCTCTGCTTGCAGGCGTTCCCCCGGAGGTTGTGGCAAAGATTGTCAGCAGCAATCCGGCGCAGGCCAACGGTCTGTATCCGCAAAAGGGCTGCCTGCAGACCGACAGTGACGCCGATCTGATTATTTACAGCGACAGCTATGACGTAGACACCGTAATCGCCAAAGGCCAAATCATGGTGGCAGCAGGCGAAGCGCTTGTTAAAGGTACCTTTGAAAAATAAACATTGTAACGAAAAATCCCCTGCACAAGCCTCTGCTTATGTAGGGGATTAATTTTTTATAATATTTTTCGTTATAGCTTACGCACTCAGGCCGCCGCTTATCTGGCAACAGAAAGCTGCTGCTGCATCAGCGGAATCATTTCCTCGATAGTTTCATATGCCAGCTCATGATTTACATACTGCGGCTGAACGCACTGCAGAATCTGCTTAGCTGCCGTGGTAGTAAAAGGCTTATGCCGGTCAATCGCCGCAATATGACGCCAAATAACTTCCGCACTTGAATTAGCCGGCACCTTGCGCTCAAAGCTGCGCAAATACTTGCCGGAAAGCGAACAGGAAAGATGCACGCCCTTAATCAGCTCAGCATAAGGACCGAGCTTGTCCACCGTGCGGCAGACAAAATCCGCTGCCTCCGCCTCTGTACGCAGACGCGGATTCGTATTCATCAGGTGACCGGTATCAAGCATAATGCCGACGTTTTTGCGTTCAATGCGCTCAAAGAAAAACTTCACCTTGCGCGCATCCGTCAGGCGCAGACCGGGCCACCACAAATTCTCGAACAGCACCGTAACATTGGCAGGAATCTCATCTGCCACAGCATTAAAAACATCTGCCGAAGCAGCCAATACCTCACGGTCATCATAATGGAAATCAAAGGTAAATATTGTTTCTGTATCAGCCTCTGCTACATGCCACACCAGATATTCTGGCTTCTGCGAAATGGCAGCGCAGATATTACGGCGGATTACAGCCAGCCATTCATCACAGCTCATGGCTGTCTTAAAATATGTCTGGCGTTCGTGGATACTGCGGAACTGCTGCTGCAGGCGTTTAGCCTTTCTCAGCCAGAAATCCATCCAGTACGGCCAATAATTCAAATGTGCGCCAATAGTCAGCTCCTTGTAATCAGGGAAAGCTCCCGGATCTCTGTAAATAAACTGTTCAATACCGTCGACCCCCAGCTGCTGCACTAAACCGGCTAAGGTCATCCCCTTACGCTTCAATTCATCTTCATACCAATCAATCGGACAATAGTTAATAAGATGCTTAGTCATTTCTCACCCTTCTTTGCTACATACTGCACGCTCTTAGCGTAAACCTTGCTTTAAATGTGCTACCGACAAATAGCTTGAAATTCTTGTTTCTTGTTTCATAAAAAAACTGCGGCGGTAACGCTGCAGTCATAATTTAGCTCACGCAAGCAGCACTACTGAAATACTAAAGATGGTTTTGCCATCCTTCCTTTCACCTGTACATCGCAAGCTTGCGGAAAAGCTTTTGGGCATAGGCACTCTGACTAAGTTCATTGCCAGACAGCATCTTGTGAGGATATACGCTGCCGGACTCACATTACAGTTGCGGTACAGTACCAGATTTGCACTGGTTTTCCTTCTGCTCAAAGCATATTAAGTTTTTATTGTCTTGCTTTCTTTATCTGACGAAAGCTGTGTAATAGTAATCTCTACTATTTATAGTATAATTAGTATATCATCAATCAAAAATTTTGGCAAGAAAGATATGAAAATTTTTCCGTATCCATACTGCAGAAATAATAAACTCCCGCAAGCACGATGCTTTCGGGAGTTTGTTGTTGAATATGCGCCATGACGCAGACAAGGCTTTAGCGACAGACTGTAATAGGAACGAGGGCGGGCAGCCCATTACTGCACGCAAACTCATCCGCCTGCACGCGGAACACATCCGCCAGCAGCTTGGACGTAACAATTTCTTTAGGCTCACCGCTAACTACCAGGCGTCCTGCCTTGATAACGGCAACGTAATCGGCGTATTGAATAGCATGGTTCAAATCATGGATAACCATTACTACAGTAAGTCCCAGCTCTTTGTTGAGCTTATCAAGCAGCTGCATAACCTCCAGCTGGTGACAGATATCAAGATATGTCGTAGGCTCATCGAGCAGCAGCACCTGCGGTCTTTGCGCCAGCGCCATCGCTATCCAGGCGCGCTGACGCTCGCCGCCGCTCAGCGTGTGCAGAAGACGATGGCTCATCGACGTCATATTGGTCTGCTCCAAGGCCCAGGCAACGTGCTGCGCATCGTCCTTATCCCCGCGCCCTAAGAAGCTACGATGCGGGAAGCGTCCCATTTCAACCAAATCCTGCACCGTCAAATCCGTAGGCGCAACCGGTGACTGCGTCAAAATTGCCAGGCAGCGGGCAAACTCGCGGTGCGACAGGCTATGGATATCCTTGCCCAGGAAGCTGATGCTGCCCTTGGCGCACGGCAAGATGCGGGCAATAGCCTTCAGCGTTGTACTTTTACCGCAGCCGTTGGGGCCGATGATAGCGGTAATCTTGCCCTCGGGTATCGCCAGCGACAAATCATGGATGATTGTTTTTTTGTTAATTGCTATATCAATATGCGTTGCCTCTAAAACAGCTTTAAAGGGCGCTGCATTATTTTGTGTCATCAGATTTCCCTCCTTAACAGGAACAAGAAGAAGGGCGCGCCCAAAAAGGCCATAATAATACCAACAGGCAGTTCAATCGGTGCAAAAATTACACGCGCAAAGGTATCACTGAGCGTAACAATGGCAATGCCCAAAAGTGCGGAGGCAGGCAGCAGAAAGCGGTAGTCGCTGCCTATCAGCAATCGCGCCGCATGTGGCACCACAAGGCCGACAAAGCCCAGCAGACCGACAACGCTGACAGCGCTGGCTGCGAGCAAGGCTGCAATAGCCGTAAGGATAATGCGTGTCACCTCAACATTGACGCCAAGTCCGCGCGCCATCTCATCACCCAGCTGCAGGATATTCAGATAAGCGGCACTGGCAAGTGCCAGAATCAGGCCGATAACAGCATACGGCAAAATAATATTTACATGCGGCCAGCTGCGTGCGGCAAGACCGCCTACCATCCACATTAAAGCACCATGCACTCTGTCGCTGTAAAAAATCATCAGGCCGCTGATGCCTGCACCCAAAAAGGCAGATACCGCAACACCGGCAAGAATAATACGCACCGGCTTGATGCCGTTTTTCCACGCCAGAATATAAATGCAGACAGCAGCCAGCATCGCACCGATGAAGGCAACAGGCGTAATCAGATATTCCATCGCCGGGAACAAAATCATAATCACAACACCTGCCAGTCCTGCGCCGGAGCTGATGCCGATAATATGCGGATCTGCCAACGGATTACGCATAATCGCCTGCAGAATCGCACCGGAAAGCGACAGGTTGATGCCGACCAAGGCACCGACGATGGTGCGCGGCATACGGATGTTCCAGATAATCTGACTGCGCGGATCATCACCGGGATTAAGCAGAATATCGGTAATCTCCTTGATGCTGATAATGCTGGAGCCTTTTGTTAAGCTTAAAAAGCTGCCCAATACTGCCAAGAACAAAAATATCACAAGAATAGTAATACGCCATTTAGTACGGCCGATACCGAAATGCTCCGTCTGCTCTGCAGACTGCTTATTTTCCATTAGTAAAGACCTCCGGATAAACCTGCTGTGCCATAAACTTTACAGCCTCAGGATAGCGCAGGCCGGGGTTAATCAAAAACAGTTTTTCCGGCAGCACATATACTCTGCCTGCTTTTACAGCCGGCAGACTGTTCCATGCGGGGTTATTTTTAAAGTCGGTGCGCAGACGGTTTTCAATTTCCTCAGGCTTACCCATAGAGGTAATAAAGATAATTTCCGGGTTCTGCTCTACCAGTGTTTCCATGCTGTAAGGAGTTTTATTGGATTTTCCCTTGAGCGCTGCAGCAGCAACGTTTTCAAAGCCCAGGATATCGCTTACACAGCCAGCAATGCTGTGCGAGCCTTCTACCGTAACGGCGCTGGCTGTTGCATGCATAATAACGATGCGTTTCTTTTCCTTAGGCAGCTTACTGGTAACGGCGGCAACCTGTTTATCAAGCAGCTCATTTTCCTTTTGGGCCTTATCCTGCGTACCATAAATATCGCCCAAGGTTTTGATGGTACCCTTTACATCCTCAAAGGTTTGGGTATCAAACTCCACTACGTTGATTTTGTTGGATTGCAGCATGGGAATAAATTTATCATGCTGATTTTTGCTGGCCAGAACCAGATCAGGCTTCAGGCCCACAAGTGCTTCCATATTAATATTGTAGACCATGCCTACCTCCGGCACAGACTTCATAGATTCCGGAATTTTGCCTACCTTGGAGCTGGCGCGACCGACTACGGTGCCGCCGACAGCCTCAATCATACTCAAATATGAAGGGCTGAGGCTTACCACTCTTTCAGGCTTTTTGGCAAGCGAAACCTGTCTGCCTGCAGCATCGGTAAGCTGCAGATAAGCCTTGTCACCGCCAGTCTGCGTTCCTACACCGCCGCAACCGGCAGCAAGCAGCATAGCCGCACATAATAGACCACAAGCAATTTTTTTCAAGAACATGTTAATCACCTCATACTCATCTTACATTGCCCAAGTCCCAAACTTTGGCAATATATATAACTCTCTGATAAAAAAAGCTTAATAATATCGCCCTCATAATAGCACAAATCAGAAGTGTAGTCAATGAAAGTTGCTAAGAAGCGCTCATAATAGTATAATAAAATGATAAGCTTGTTATGACAAAGGAGTAGAAATATTATGGAAATCAATGCAATGATTAACCGCATAAATGCATTAGCCAAAAAGAAGAAAACTTCCGGCCTGACCCCGGAGGAACTGGCAGAACAAAAGGAGCTGTACAAGGAATATCTGGCGAACATCCGCAGCCAGCTGAAGGCACAGCTCGATAACATCGAGGTAGTCGACGAGCTGCCGGATAAAAATCAGCTGCACTGATGGCTGCTATCCTATCGCCATCCATGCTGGCCTACGAGGACGATTTTCTGCTGATTATCGATAAGCCTGCAGGCATGCTGGTACACCCCACTGTCAGCGAGCGAGGCACAACGCTTTACGATTACGTAAAGGCGTATTATGAAGCCAACGGCATTAATGCCGGTATACATCCCGTGTCGCGTCTGGACCGCAACACCTCCGGCCTGGTTATTTTCGCCAAGGAGCCTGTTGTCCAGCATTGGCTGAGCCAGCAGCAGGTGGAAAAAGAATATCTGGCACTGGCCCGCGGACGCTTTGACTGCAGCAAAGGTATTATCGAAGCGCCTATCGCCCGCAAGGAAGGCAGTATCATCGAACGCTGCGTTGATTACGAACGCGGCAAATACGCCAAAACAGCCTACGAGGTTTTGGCAGCCTACGGCAGCTGCACGCTGCTCAAGGTTCGTCTTTTTACCGGACGCACGCACCAGATACGTGTCCACCTCGCTTCCATCGGCCATCCGCTCGTAAACGACAATCTTTACGGCACTCCCGGCCCCCAAGCACGCCATGCACTGCATGCCTATCGTCTGGCCTTTAAGCATCCGGTAAGCGATGTATTTTTAGAAATTACCCGTTCTTTACCAAATGATTTACTGAAACTTCTGTACTAAATAAGCAGACCATGATATAATTAGTGTATACTAATGTAAAGACAGAGTAGCTGTAAGGCTACCCTGAATAAGGAGGAATAGACAAATGCCCTTAGTTACATCTACTGAAATGTTCAAAAAAGCTTACGAAGGTCACTATGCTGTTGGTGCCTTCAACGTCAACAACATGGAAATCATCCAAGGTATCGTTGCCGCAGCACAACAGGAAAAATCCCCGCTGATTCTGCAGGTAAGTGCCGGCGCCCGCAAATACGCTAACCACATCTACCTGATGAAACTGGTTGAAGCAGCAATCGAAGACACCGGTCTGCCTATCTGCCTGCATCTGGACCACGGCGAAGATTTTGACATCTGCAAAGCCTGCGTCGACGGCGGCTTCACCTCCGTTATGATTGACGGCAGCAAGCATCCTTTTGAAGAAAATATCGAAATGACTCGTCGTGTTGTTGAATATGCACACGAAAGAGGCGTTGTAGTTGAGGCAGAGCTTGGCCGACTGGCAGGCGTAGAAGACGCTGTTAAGGTTAACACCAAGGACGCTACCTACACCGATCCCGATCAGGCTGTAGAATTCGTTGAACGCACCGGCTGCGACAGCTTGGCTATCGCTATCGGCACCAGCCACGGCGCTTACAAATTCAAAGGCAAACCGGAACTGGACTTCGCACGTCTGGAAAAAATCACCAACTTGCTGCCTGGTTATCCTCTGGTTCTGCACGGTGCTTCCACCGTTATTCCGTCCTTTGTTGAAGAATGCAACAAGTACGGCGGCAAGCTGGACGGCGCTCAAGGCGTACCTGAAGACATGCTGCTGCAAGCAGGCAAATTCGGTGTTTGCAAAATCAACATCGATACCGACCTGCGTCTGGCAATGACCGCTTCCATCCGTAAGCACCTGGTAGAAAACCCCGGCGACTTTGATCCTCGCCAATACCTGAAACCCGCACGTCAGGCTATCCAAGACATGGTAGCTCACAAAATGCGTGACGTACTCAACAGCAGCAACAGACTGTAAGCTATAACGATTTAACAAATCAAAATGCACCATTCCCGAGTGTTAAGGAATGGTGCATTTTTTATTTACGCAAAGCGTATATCATTTTTTCTTACAAATCCTTCAGGATATCGTCCATATATTTATGCAGCTTTTCCAGCTTCTTGCGTACCATAACCGCCTTATCCGGGTTACGCGCCACAATCTGTTCGATTTTGCTGCGCTGCAGCAGATAATCGTGTTCCATGCCACGCATGTAAGCACGCAGGTCGATAGCAGCAGGCTCAACCTGAACCATTTCGGATTCATGCATCTGCCACTCGGTACCATGGATTTCGGCGCAGTCACCAAAGTGCGGGATGTAGGTTGCCGTGCCCAGATTGCGTCCCAGCGAATCTGCCAGCTCCATAGCAGCATCAAGCTCGCCGTGCGTAACGAAAAAGGCCTTGGGAACCTCCTTCATGCTGCTGTACCATGCTAAAAGCTGTTGCTTATCCGCATGGGCGGAAAAGCCCTTCATATTGTAAATTTTGGCGTTGACTCTGATGTCCTCGCCCATAATCTTAATGCGTTTAATACCTTCTATCAGCCTGCGTCCGATAGTGCCCTCTGCCTGATAGCCGGCAAATACTATGCTGCTGTCCTCACGCCACAGATTATGCTTCAGGTGATGCAGAATACGACCGGCATCTGCCATGCCACTGGCCGAAATAACAATCTTGCTGCCCGGAATTTCGTTAATCGCCATGGATTCCTGCACCGTTGCGGTAAAGCGCAAGTTATGCATAGACACCAGCCTGCGTCCCTGCATAGCGTAAAGTGCCCGCGCTTCCTCATCATATTCCTCGGGATTCGTCATAGTAATCTGCGTAGCTCTGTTGGCCATAGGACTATCTACGTAAATAGGAATCTCCGGAATTTTGCCTTCCGCCTGCAGCTTTTGGAAATAGTACAGCAGTACCTGCGTACGCCCTACAGCAAACGCAGGAATAATAACGTTACCGCCACGCTCGACAGTATCATTAATAATATTCGCCAGCTCGCCCTCTTTATCGTAGGCTTCATGGATGCGGTTGCCGTAGGTGGATTCCGTAATAATAAAATCCGCACCGCCTGCTGCCGCCGGGTCCTCAATAATCGGCTGATTAGGCTGGCCTATATCGCCGGTAAAAATCAAACGCGTCTTTTTATCGCCTTCGTTAACAGACATCTCTACGAAAGCAGAGCCAAGAATATGTCCCGCAACGCGGAAGGTTACGGTAACACCGGGAACAACATTAAACGCTTCGCCAAAGCTACGCAGCTTGAACAAATGCAAGGCGCGGGCAGCATCATCAACCGTAAACAGCGGCTCGACAATTTTTTTGCCGGCACGCATGCCCTTGCGGTTGGCGTATTCCGCCTCCCCCTCCTGAATGTGCGCGCTGTCCGGCAGCAAAATCGAGCAAAGCTCCTCTGTCGATTTAGTGCAATAGATGGGGCCGCGAAAGCCTTCCTTGACCAGCTTCGGCAAAAGTCCGCTGTGGTCAACATGGGCGTGCGTCAATACAACAGCCTCAATCTCTCCCGGATGAAACAAAAACTCCTTTTCATTCAGCGCTTTTATCAGCTTGGAGCCTTGGAACATGCCGCAGTCTACCAAAAACTTGTGTCCGCCTACCTCCAACAGATAGCAGGAACCGGTAACGGTGCGCGTTGCACCTAAAAAAGTTATTTTCATCGCAAAGCCTCCATTCTGCAAGTAGTATTTTCAGTTATACATTATAATTCTACAAAACGAAGGTAAAATCCTTTTTATGGCAGAAATTAGTGGAATGAAGAAAAAAGCAGACTCTGAGTTTTCACTCAAAATCTGCTTAGTCAATCATTATATTTTAAATACGCTATTCATTCTCACTTCTAGGCATACTACGCTCAAGGTATTTTTTGATAATCTCTAATTGTTCTTCAACTGTTTTTGGCAAATCATCAAGGACGAATCCCTGAAAATCGTTATTTCTATTGTCACCTACAACTTGTTTTTCTTTTTCCATTACTAAGCGACACCTCTTCCTAAGACCAAATATATATTCACTAAAATATTTGACACACTGTAATATATGGCGTTATAATACAATTATAGTATGTAAACATTTTTTCGTCAATCAGAATATAGAGAGTAATATAATTAAGAAACAAATGCTACTGTGAATAAAGAAAGGAAAAACACATGAACAGTATAAAATTATTCCAATCTGCTAAAATCCGTTCCGTTTGGAACGAAGAAGAACAGCAATGGTATTTTTCCGTAGTCGATATTGTTGGTGCTTTGACAAATAGCTCCGACAACCGCAAATACTGGAATAAATTAAAGCAACGTCTGAAAGAAGAAGGTAGTGAAACGGTGACATTTTGTCACCAGTTGAAAATGCCTGCTTCTGATGGAAAACTGCGTAAAACAGACGCAGCAAACACTAAAGGCGCCCTGCGCATCATCCAGTCTATCCCCTCACCTAAAGCCGAACCCTTTAAGCAATGGCTTGCGCAAGTTGGCAGCGAACGCATAGAAGAAATCGAAAACCCTGAGCTTGCACAAACACGTATGCGCGAACTATACCGCGCTAAAGGTTACAGTGATGAATGGATAGCACGTCGAGAACGTGGTATTGCTGTTCGTGATACTTTGACGGACGAATGGAAAAAACGTGGTATTAAAGAAGGTAAAGAATATGCTATTCTTACTGCTGAAATCAGCAAAGCAACTTTTGGTATTACCCCAAGTCAGCATAAAAAGATAAAATCACTTGACCGCCCCAGCGAAAATTTACGTGATCATATGACGGACCTTGAATTACTGTTTACCGCTCTCGGCGAAGCTTCTACAACCGAAATAGCTAAAACTCATGACGTTTACGGCATGACACAAAATGTTTCTGCAGCTCAAGCCGGAGGCAAAATCGCAGGTGATGCACGCGCAGCCCTGGAAGCTAAAACAGGACGTAATGTTGTTTCTCCTTCTAACTATAAAGATTTGCCTGAAGCCGAAGTACGTAAACTTATTAAAGCTAATGCAAATGAGGAAAAATAACCAAACGCCAATATTTTTGTGAAATATCAGAGAACCGGAGCTAAAATACCGGTTCTCTATTTTTTATGCAGGAATTTTTGCGAATTATAAAGCGTAAATACCCCATATTACCTAGCGTTCCAAAGGATTGTTGACAGAATCGCCCTTTTATAAAGTAATTCAAATACTGTATTTAGTCGCAAAAACAAAAAGAACCGCATTCTCATGCGGTTCCTAAGTTTTAAATTTGGTCGGGGCGGCGAGATTCGAACTCACGGCCTCTTGTACCCGAAACAAGCGCGCTACCAAACTGCGCCACGCCCCGACATTTGTTGTTGCTGTTCATCAGCAACGAATGTAATTATAAAGCATCTTTAAGCTTTTGTCAACACTTTTTTTGAAAAATTTTATCCTTGGGTAACAACGCGGATGCTGGTAACCTCAAAAGCCTCAGCAATAGCCGGCAAAATCTCTCTTTCAATGTTGGTACGGTGCAGCTCGTTTTCAGCAACAAGCATGATACGGGTATCAGCATAGTTGATGTTGTGCACCTTGCTTACAAGGCGCTTGAAGGTTTCCTCACCGATAATTTCCTTCAGCTTTTGCAGACGTGCAAAAACCTCCGGTTTTTCCTTCTGCATACGTTCTTCCAAGGGAGAGAACGGTACAGTCACAACTCTGGCATCACGGGCCAGGACATAATTCTCCTCGCCTTCGCCAGGTACTACTAAATCGTCACGCATAATTCTTCCTCCATCTCTATATCCAATTAAATGAACCTGCATAACGCAGAATTTATTCCCTTTTATTATATGTCACAAGCACTTTTTCGTCAAGCAGCAGGAAATTTAGCATTAAACGAGAATACTATAAACAATACATTTGACGAGGGGTGTTCATATATGTCTATGAAAGAAGATTTTAAAAAATTTGCTATGCGCGGTAATGTTATGGATATGGCCGTCGGCGTTATTATCGGCGGTGCTTTCGGCAAAATCGTCAGCTCGCTGGTAAACGATGTCGTTATGCCGCCTTTAGGTATGGCACTTGGCAAAATGGATTTCAGCAATCTGTTTATCAGCCTCAACGGCAAGGAATATGCTACGCTGGAGGCAGCCAAAAAGGCCGGTGCGCCGGTGCTCGCTTACGGCAGCTTCATGAACTCGGTGCTTGATTTTCTGATTCTCGCTTTTGTCATCTTTATAATGATTCGTCAGATCAACAAGCTTACTCCGGAACCGGAGCCTGCACCGGAACCACGTCTGTGCCCTTACTGCAAATCCGAGATTGCCGATGACGCAACACGTTGCCCGCACTGTACGTCTCATTTGGAATAACAGTTTACACTTTCGGCTGATATTCGGGATTTTTTCCTGCATATCAGCCATTTTCACTTTTATAAAGTCTTTTTCATTTGCTAAAAACAAGCTTATATTGTATAATGTAGATTATATATATCGCCTAGGCTGTTTTTCACAGCTTAAATTTTAAGGAGGTTATCTGATGTCTGTTTATGACGTGCTTATGGAACGTGGCTTTATTAAGCAAATGTCCCATGAAGACGAGATTAAAGAATTGTTAGAGAAGGAAAAAATCACCTTTTATATCGGCTTTGACCCCACCGCGGACAGCCTGCATGTAGGCCATTTCATCGCCCTGATGATGATGAGCCATATGCAACGCGCAGGCCATCGTCCTATCGTACTTTTGGGCGGTGGCACCGGCATGGTCGGCGACCCCAGCGGCAAGGACGAGATGCGCAAAATGCTCACACCGGAATTCATTGCTCACAACATTGCCTGCTTCAAAAAGCAAATGAGCCGTTTCATTGATTTCGGTGAAGACAAGGCTATTATTGTCAACAATGCTGACTGGCTGTTAGACTTGAACTATGTTCAGCTGCTGCGCGAGGTTGGCGTACACTTTACCGTTAACCGTATGCTGGCTGCCGAATGCTTCAAGAAACGTTGGGAAAAAGGCCTGACCTTCTTTGAATTCAACTATATGATTATGCAGGGCTACGACTTCTGGAAGCTGCACCATGACCATAACTGCATTATGGAGCTGGGCGGCGACGACCAATGGTCCAACATGCTTGCCGGCGTAGAATTAATCCGCCGCAAGGATCAAAAGCCTGCATACTGCATGACCTGCAAGCTTTTGACCACCAGCGATGGCCGCAAGATGGGCAAAACCGAAAAGGGTGCTCTGTGGCTTGACCCGGAAAAAACTTCTCCGTATGATTTCTATCAATACTGGCGTAATGTTGCAGACAGCGACGTAGAAAACTGCCTGTCCCTGCTGACATTCCTGCCGATGGATGAGGTTCGCCGTCTGAGCGCACTGAAGGATGCAGCTATTAACGAAGCTAAAAAAGTTCTGGCCTATGAGGTTACCAAGCTTGTTCATGGCGAAGAAGCAGCGCGTCAGGCGCAGGAAGCTACCGAAGCACTCTTCGGCGGCAATGCCAAAGACATGAGCAACGTACCGGCAATCGAAATTACCCCGGAAGATATGACTGCCAAGATTATTGATGTACTGACTGCCGCTAAGGTTTTCAGCAGCAAACGCGAAGCTCGTCAGTTAATCGCCCAAGGCGGCCTGACTGTAGCAGACACTGTCCTGCAGGATGCAGAAGCATGCCTGAGCGCAGACATGTTTGATGCAGATAAGAGCCTGTTAATCCGTAAGGGTAAAAAGAAATATTTCCGTCTGCTGGTAAAATAAGCCTTTTAAAGCCATCTATGCTCCTGACGGACTAGGTGGCTTTTTCTATGATTTTAAAATACAGACTACTCTTTTAATTAAGGTAGTAATAAGGAGCTCTTAATGCAAAACGATAAAATCAACTTTTCATTAATCATCCCTATCGGCCTGATGTTATTTTCCTTTTTCTTTGGTGCCGGTAACTTAATTTTCCCGCCTGTTTTAGGACAAATGGCAGGTGACAACATTGGTTGGGGCATGCTCGGCTTCTGCCTGAGCGGCGTCGGCTTCCCGCTTTTGGGCGTACTTGCTATGGCTATGAAGCAAAGCGATAACCCGGACTCCATTGCTATGCCTATGCATCCCCTGTATGCCCGCGCCGTTACCATTCTCTGCGCGCTGGCTATCGGCCCGCTGTTCGCTATTCCGCGTACCGCTGCCGTTTCCTTTGACACCGGTATTCACAGCCTGCTGCCTGCTTCCTGCGAAGCTATCGGCCTGCCGGTATACACCGTGTTCTTTTTCGTTCTGACCTATTTCTTTTCTATTAATCCGTCAAAAATTATCGGTCATATCGGTAAATTTTTGTCCCCCATGCTTTTGATTTGTCTGGCAGTTCTCGTGGTCTGCGTTTTCGTAAATCCTACCGGCAGCCTGAAAATGCCTAATCCGGACTTCGCTACATCTCCGTTCTTCCGCGGCTTCCAGGAAGGCTATAATACCATGGACCTTCTGGCAGCAATCCTGTTCGGCTCCATTACCATCAAGGCTATCGAAGCTCAAGGCATTACCGATAAAAAGGTTCTGACCAAGCTCTGCTCTTATGCCGGCCTGATTGCAGCCTTCTTCCTTGCTATCATCTATGCAGCACTGGCTTACACCGGCGCACTGAGCATCAATGTTTTCGGTGTTATTCCTAACGGCGCTACTCTGCTCAGCAAAATCTGTACCTATTACATGGGCTTCGGCGGTCAGGTTGTATTGGCCTTGATTATCTTCTTTGCCTGCCTCACCACCAGCATCGGTCTGACAACTGCTATCTCCGGTTATTTTGCCGAACTTAGCAATAACCGTATGCAATACGAGCGACTGGTATTCTTCATCTCTGCTTTCAGCTTAGTAGTAGCAAACTTCGGTCTGGAAAACATCATCAAGTTCTCCATTCCTGTTATCTGCATGCTCTATCCGATTATTATCGCTCTGGTAATTCTCAACATCGGTCGTGCAATTATCCATGACGATCAGCTTACCTTCCGCATCTGCCTGATACTGACAACTATTTTCGCTGTTTTCGACGGTCTGCGCTTTGCCAACATCCGCTTCATGGCGTTAGACAACTTCCTGGCGCAGAACCTGCCGCTGTTTGACATCGGCTTCGGCTGGGTTGTTCCCTGCTTCGGCGGTATCGCTGTAGGCCTGCTGCTGAAGGCTGTAAGAAAAGCTAACTAATAAATTTATTCATAATCAATTAGAGAGTAAGGTGTAATTTATGTCTAACGAACAACAATGCAGCAATGCATCTTCCTGCGGCCGCAGCAGCTGTGAAGGCTGTCCTTCCGCAGCAGCTGCTGAAAAAACACAGGCAACTGATTTCCGTGCGCAGCTCAATCCGATGAGCAGCGTTAAAAAGGTTATCGCCGTAGTCAGCGGCAAGGGCGGTGTAGGCAAGTCCCTCATCACCGGTCTTTTAGCAAGCAGTATGCAACGCCGCGGTAAGCGCTGTGCTGTTTTGGATGCTGATATCACCGGTCCGTCCATGGGACATAACCTTGGCGTAAACGGCAAGGCCAAAGCCAACGAAATCGGTATTCTGCCTCTGACTGCTCCCTGCGGTCTGGAGGTGCTTTCTGCCAATATGTTTTTGAAGAATGATTCTGACCCTGTTGTTTGGCGCGGGCCTCTGCTCGCCGGTATGGTAAAGCAATTTTGGAGCGATGCCATCTGGACAGATATAGACTTTATGTTTGTTGATATGCCGCCGGGAACCGGTGACGTACCGCTGACCATATTCCAATCCCTGCCTGTTGACGGCATTATCATCGTAACCTCTCCGCAGGAGCTTGTTTCCATGATTGTTGCCAAGGCAGTAAAAATGGCGCGTATGATGAACATTCCGATTCTCGGTCTGATTGAAAACTACGCTTACTTCCATTGCCCCGATAACGATAAGGATTACGAAATCTTCGGTCCCAGCCATCTGGCAGAAACTGCCGATGCCTACGGTCTGAAGGTGCTCGCCCGCCTGCCGATTAACCCGTCCTTAGCAGCAGCCTGCGACGCAGGCAAGCTGGCGGATTGCCATGTAGCAGAGCTGGATGACTGCTGTGATTTTTTAGCTGATAATTTTCAGTAAGCATTTTTAAAGGGAGGCTTTTGTCATGTCTATAGAAAAGGTTCGTACATATTTGAAACAATTTAATGCAGATAATCGTATCATAGAGTTTGCAACCTCCAGCGCTACTGTTGAGCTGGCAGCACAGGCAGCAGGCTGTGAGCCTGCGCGCATTGCCAAAACCCTTTCCTTTAAGCTGCATGATGACAGCTTTATCCTCATCGTCACAGCAGGCGATGCCAAGGTAGATAACGCCAAGTACAAGCATTTCTTCGGCTGCAAGGCCAAGATGCTGACTGCTGACGAGGTAGAGCCTGATATCGGCCATGCTATCGGCGGTGTCTGCCCCTTCGGTATTAACGACGGCGTTAAGGTTTATCTTGACGTTTCTCTCAAACGCTTTGTAACCTTCTTCCCTGCCTGCGGCAGCCACAACAGCGCTATTGAGCTGACTCCGGACGAGCTGGAGCAGTATAGCGCAAACTGTCAGGGCTGGGTAGATTTATGCAAGGGCTGGCAGGAATAAGCTTCTGTAACAACATCAAATTCAATCTTTAATACACAGCAGATTCAGTGTCTGCTGTGTTTTTTTACGCATAAAAAGACCTCCCGTAAGCAGATTTTTTCAACTGATTACAGGAGGTCATTTTTCATATGCTTGTAAATTTTTCGCAAGCTATTTTTTTATTTTGCAAATCATCTGCGTCATAGTACCCATCGGGCAGAAGGTACACCAGGTTCTCGGCTTGAACAGCGCCATTACAACTAAGCCAAGCAGCATAGAGGTCAGCATTACGCTGTAAAAGCCAAAGGCATACTGCGCAACCCATGCCGAAGAGCTGCCTGCGGTATAGGCCCACGCCCAGGGAAACTTAAACGTCCAAAGCAGTGTCACTACCTCGCGCAAAGACTGCGCCTGCGTTGCTACAAGATAGGTCTGCCACAGCATGTTACCGAACATAGCCATAAAGAAGCACAGAAAGCCGAAGCGAAACCATTTGGCGACCAAAAGCTCCGGCGTAGCGCGGTTACGCGACAACTTCCAATCGCCGCCCAGCTTTGCCAACAGCAACCCGCGTCCGCAATAACGATTGCAGAACAGCTTGTTGCCGCCAAACAGTGCCAACAAAACAGGCACCATAAAATCAATCATTCCCAGCCAGGCAAAAAGGATATTGAAAAAGCCCAGGACAAAATAAATTATCGGCCATAGCCAAAGATAATCATACCAATGCTGCACTTTCTTAGCCATCTGTTGCCACCCTGATGCTGCCTGCAGGACAGGTTTTGGCACAGAGACCGCAGCCAACGCAGCGCTCCCTGTCCACTCTTGCAAAGCACCCCTTGTATATACTGATTGCCTGACGCGGGCACACATGCGTGCAGGCACCGCAGGAAACGCATCTGTCCTCGTTTACCACCGCAAATCTTTTCATAACGCCACACGTCCTTTAACGCAAATACGCAAGCGCGCTCTGAGCAGCAATAGCGCCGTCATTAGTCGCCGTAACAACCTGACGCAGCACCTTGTCGCACACATCACCGGCGCCATACACACCGGCAACCGCAGTCGACATATCGCTTTTCACAACAAGATAGCCCTTGTCATTGGTAATACCCAAATCACGGCAGAACTCCGTAACAGGGTCCGCACCGATATACGGGAAGACGCCTTTTGCGAGCATCGTTTCTGTTGCTCCCGTCTGTTTATTGAGCACCTTGAGTCCCGCAACGCGATTATTTTCGATAATAACCTCCTGCGGTACACGCCATGTCAGCACCTCAATCTTCGGATTAGCAGCCACCTTATCCTGCGTGATCTGCTCCGCGCTGATGACATCACGGCGCGCCAGAATCGTAACCTTCGATGCAAATTCCGCAAGATACAGTGATTCCTCAAAGGCAGCATTGCCTGCGCCCACAATAATTACCTGCTTATTGCGGTAGAACGCCGCATCGCAGACAGCACAGAAGCTGATGCCGCGGCCGATCATCTCCTGCTCGCCCGGAATGTTCAGCAAGCGCTCCACAGTACCGGTAGCGATAATCACAGCAGGCGCCGTAAACTCCGCACCGCTTTCGCAGCGCACACGTCGCTCCACACCGTCAACCTCCAGCGCTGCAACCTTCTCATAAAGATAAGACGTCCCCAACGCCATTGCCTGCTCGTAAATATCGTAGGCCAACTGTGAGCCGTTGACGTTCTTGATGCCGGGCCAGTTTTCAATCTCAAAGGTTTTAATCAGCTTGCCGCCTGGAGCAAAGGATTCCAGCACCAAAGTCTTTAAGCCAGCGCGGCGCGCGTAAACAGCTGCCGTCAGACCGGCAGCACCGCCGCCGATAATAATCAGGTCATAGCTTTTATCGGGAGCCTGCTCCACCGGCGGCTCGTTGCCCAACAGCTTTTCCAGTCTTGCCTGCAGGCGCTCCTTCGGCAGAAAGCCTGCGTAACGCGAAGCAACCTCGCCGTTTTTGATAAAGAACAGACCGGGAATAATTGTTATATCCATTTTCTCCGTCAGCTCCGGCTCCTTATCTATATCAATCTTCACGATATCTATGCGCTCACCCATCTCCTTAGCAATATCCTCCAGCACATAGCTGAGCATCTTACATGGACCGCACCAGGTCGCATAAAAATCTGCCAGAAACGTTTTCTTCTCGACCAGCATCTGCTTGAACTCTGCAGCCGTCGGGTTTACAATAATCGCCATTTAAATCAGGCCTCCTTTGCGATGAAGTTTTCGTAGTTTATCTTATATCAGTGATGTCCGCCGCAGCCATGCTCGCCACAGGTGTGACCCTCGCCGTGCTCACCGTGGTGATTGCATTTAACAGCGGGGTTGTAGTCCAAATTACCTGCCAGCAAAGCCTCTACCGCTGCGTCTGCGCTGCCGCTTACGCCGCCGTACAGCTTAATGCCTGCAGCAGCCAGCGCCATCTGCGCCCCGCCGCCGATACCGCCGCAAATCAGAACGTCTGCCTTCAGCGCAGCCAATACACCTGCCAAAGCACCATGACCTTGGCCGTTGGTATCCACAACCTCGGACGCAACAACTTTGCCGTTCTGCACATCATAAACCTTAAACTCCTCGGTATGTCCGAAATGTTGAAAAATCTCGCCGTTTTCATAGGTTACTGCAATTCTCATGATATCTTCTCCCTTTTCCTTGTATTTTTCATATAATTTTTGCTTAAAGCAATCAACACAGCCACAGCCTGTACTGCTGCCGTTACAGAGCCGGAAATCGCCGCCTTCGATACGCAGCGGCCGTCCTTCTACAACAAAATCCGCCAGCTTCTTGCGCGCCGTTTCGTAAATGCGCTGCACCGTAGTCCGCGCAATCTGCATAAAGGCCGCGCACTGCTCCTGACTCATACCGCGCCTGTCAATCAGGCGTATCGCTTCATATTCGTCAACAGTCAGAACAATCGGCTCCTGCTCTTGCGCATTATTGTTTTGCGGCAAAAACTCCAGCGTTTGCGGGTAATGGCAAACCTTTCTGCATTTCACTTTTCTAGGCATCTGATTTCCTCCTCTCTAAGTCCATTATAAAGACGAAACGGGCATATGTCAATTATATTTTTGACATATGCCCATTTAAATTTTGTAACAGCAAATCATCTACTATTCTTCCAGATAAAATTCCCACGCACAGCCGTCAGGACTTTCCGTACAATCAGGGAAGCAGCTCAGGCAACGGCATTTAATGCGCGCGTCAATCGTAGCAGCAAAGCCGCTGTACTCATAAATACCGACCGATTTGCAAGGATGATACGGCATACCCTTGCGGCTGCGCGCCGTCTGCACACGGCAGTCGCGGTTGCGGTAAACGAGCGTGTTGCCGTCATGGATACATTCATGCTCATTCAGATTGCCATAGAAACGATAGTGCAGCGCCTGCTCCAGGCCTTCAAGTCCGGGATTCTCCGGCAGCTGCAAAAACTCCTTGATGCGCTTGGCTTCAATCACAGTAAAGCGCTTCCACGCCTCCTCATCATGGTACATGGCCTCCGCCATGCCGAATTTGCCTTCAATCGACTGAAACCAGACGCCGTCATGCGCCAGCCAATTTTTCGCGTAGAGCTCAATCAGCTCCAAAAGCTGCTCTTTGCTCAGCTCCGCAAGATATTTATTGTACATGATGAATAACCTCCTTTGTGGGGGAATTGTAATTTTAAAACAACGGTTTCATCTTTCCTTCTTTATCATCCAAGCACCTCTCCACCATCTCTTTCAGCGTATACTCATCAAGATGCTCAAAGAAAAACGTCCGCTTAGGATGCAGCGGCAGCGACTTGCTAACCGCCAGATTATACTCCGCGCCCTTGGCAAAGTCTGTTGTCAAAAGCTCCGCCTTGTCCTTAACCTGCGCCAGCAATTCCGCTCCGGCTTCACTGTTCACCAGCACCAGCGTAACGCCCTTATCATCATCAAATTCCGGGTACTGCTTATCAATGCCCCAATAATCGGCAATCGTGATATCCGCCAGGCTACGTTTATTATTAAACGCACACTCGCCGCAGGACGGGCGGATGCTAATGTTATTCAGGAAAAGACGCATATAGGTTTCCTGCCGCTTGCTCGCGCCAAAGCGCTGATGCTCGGTAAAAAATAATGTTTCTCCCTGCTTCCACCCCTTCGCCTTATCGCGGAACTTCACCTGCACAACAGGCTCGCCTGCCTCCTGCGCCAGCTCCTGCAAATGCTTATGGTAAACCTTGGGACTAGGCACACCATGACAAACCACATCAACCGTCAATAGATTTTCCGACGGCTTCACCAGATATTTCTTTAAACCGGCAATCTGGCAAGGCGTACCGCTGAACAGAACCTTTCTGCCTGCACGTAAAATTTGCCGTACCTCACTGTAAATCTTGCCGATTTTGCTCTGCACATATTTTGAACCGCGCAGCTTGGGCAAATCGGCAATGCTATCCACAAGCACATGCTGCACATTAAGCTGCTCATCCAGCGCAGCGCCGACCACAACGCCTCCCTGCTGCAGGATTTCTTCGGCAAAAAGCGTAAACATTCCTCCGCTGGAGCTGGTAAAGCGCACAGCATCATCGTTATTCTTGGCGCCATACACAGCAAGCAGCTCATGCTGCTGCGGCTTGTGCAGCATAGGGCAGACATTTTCACATAAACCGCAGTCCATGCACATTTCTTCGTTGATTTTGGGATACAAAAAGCCTTCCTCGTCCGCAGTCATTTTTATACAGCCACGCGGGCAGATATTGGCGCAGGCACTGCAGCCTGTACAGTTTTGCTTGCTGCTCAGCTCAATCATGTCTTTAACCTCCCTGTTGCCATAGCCTTTTATAGCTTATATTTCAGCATAATACTCTGCTTAAGTGATTTTTCTTTTATTATATCACAAATAAGCCCGCTTGCTTGTACTATCTGCGAGTTTGTCACTATGCGCCGACACTGCTTGACAGCGTAATTTCTAGCGCACATAAACAGAGCTGACTTTCGCAATTCGCCAAAGTCAGCTCTTATTTTTTACTATTCTCTTGCCAATCCAATCTTACTCACAAAAATCTGCCAGTAATACTGTTTGCGTTTGCCTTAATCTCCGCCGGCGTTCCGCAAGCCACAATGCGTCCGCCTGCATCACCGCCGCCAGGTCCCATGTCAATTATATAGTCAGCGTTACGGATAACGTCTAAATCATGCTCAATGACGATAACCGTTGCTCCATTATCCAAAAGTGCCTGAAAAACCTCCAGCAGCACCTGCACATCAAGTGGATGCAGACCAATCGAAGGCTCATCAAAGACAAAGACGGAATCATGCTGCGTCCTACCGATTTCACTGGCCAGCTTTAAGCGCTGCGCCTCACCGCCGGATAAACCGGGCGTTTCCTCGCCCAACGTCAAATAGCCAAGACCAAGCTGACGCAGAACGTTCAGCTTTTGGCTGATGCCCTTCATATTTTTGCAAAAAGCTATGGCAGTGTTTACATCCATAGCCATCAGCTCCGGCAGCGAAGCACTCTCCCCCGCCTCGTTCGTCAGCCTGATATCGTAGGCCGCCTTCGCGTACCGCGAACCGCGGCAGTCCGGGCAGGGTATATCCACATCCGGCAAAAACTGTACGTCCAGATTGACAACGCCTGTTCCGTCGCAGCCTTGGCAGCGAAGCGAGCCTGTATTGTACGAAAAAGCACCGGCCTTATATTCATGCGCTTTAGCTTCCGGCAATTTGGCGTAGAGCTTACGCAAATCATCATGAATGCCTGCATAGGTAGCAACGGTAGAACGCACGTTAATACCGATAGGCGTAGCATCAATGAGCTTTACGTGCTCAATCCCAACAGCATCAATAGCGCGGATATGCTGCGGCAACGGCTTGCCGTCAATCGTCGCAGCCAACGCAGGCACAAGGCTTTCCAAAACCATAGTAGTTTTGCCTGAACCAGATACGCCTGTGACAACCGTCAAGCGTCCCTTTGGAATGTCTATTTCTAATGGTTTTACTGTATGTATCGAAGCTGTAGAAAGATGAATGGTGCCATCAGCGAACAGCTCCTGCTGCACTTTGCTTTTCCGCGTTGCCGCTGCCTTTCCCGCAAGGAACGGGCCGATTTGCGAAGCAGGATTTGCTTCTATCTCTGCTATCGTTCCCTGTGCAATTACATGGCCACCGCCGGCACCTGCCTGCGGTCCCATTTCCACAAGCCAGTCTGCCTCCTGCAAAATCTGCGTATCATGGTCCACAAGGATTACAGAATTGCCGTCTGCCACCAAGTCATGCATTACGCCGGTCAGTCCCACGATATTGGAAGGATGCAGACCGATTGACGGCTCATCCAGCACATAAAGAACTCCGGTAGTACGATTACGGACAGCACGCGCCAGCTGCATCCGCTGTCTCTCTCCCGTAGAGAGCGTAGCAGCGGAGCGGTCAAGCGTAAGATAACCAAGTCCCAAGTCCAGCAGACGTTTTGCAGTGTCGGTAAAGGCTTCGCAGATGCGTTCCGCCATCGGGCGCATTGCCTCCGGCAGGCTGCCTGGAACACGCTGCACCCATTCCACCAGCTGCACCAGTGTCATTTGGCAGGCCTCAGCCAACGAAATTCCCAGCAGCTTCGGCGCACGCGCTGCTGCGGAAAGACGTGTACCATGGCAGTCGGGGCAGATATCTTCCTTCAAAAACTTTTCTAAGCGCTTCATGCCCTTTTCATCTTTTACCTTAGACAACGCATTTTCGACTGTATAAACAGCGTTGAAATAGGTAAAATCAAGCTCGGCAAAATCGTTGGAATTACTTTTCTTCGGATGGTAGAGAATATGCTTCTTTTCCGCAGGACCGTGATAAACGATATCATTCTCCTGCTCCGTCAGCTCGCAAAACGGTACATCTATGCGCACGCCCATCTCCTTGCAGACGTCCGTCATCAGCGACCACATGAGGCTGTTCCACGGCGCAACTGCGCCTTGCTCGATTGTAAGCGATTCATCAGGCACCAACGTGCTTAAATCGACCGTACGGACGCTGCCTGTACCGCCGCAGGTTTTGCAGGCACCCTGCGAATTAAAGGCCAGCTCCTCGGCAGACGGCGCATAAAACTGCTCGCCGCACTCCGGGCAGGTCAGCTTCTTGCCTGCAGCAACCAAAAGCGTCGGCTCCAGATAATGTCCGTTGGGACAGCAGTGGCTGGCAAGGCGCGAATACATAAGGCGCAAGCTGTTCAGCAGCTCCGTGCCTGTGCCGAAGGTGCTGCGGATTCCCGGCACACCGGGGCGTTGGTGCAACGCCAAGGCCGCAGGAACATACAGCACCTCATCTACGGAAGCCTTGGCAGCCTGCGTCATGCGTCGGCGTGTATAGGTAGAAAGTGCCTCCAGATAGCGGCGTGAACCTTCGGCGTACAGCACGCCAAGCGCCAGGGATGATTTGCCGGAGCCTGATACACCGGCAATGCCGACGATTTTTCCCAAGGGAATATCTACATCAATATTTTTCAGATTGTGGACCTTAGCGCCACGAATAAGCATTTTATCAATCATTTTTCTGCTCCTGTATGAATTGAATTGCTTTTAAAGAAAAAAGAATTTATTCATTTTGCATACTTAAGCAAGGCACGTAACCTTGTATGCTTCAATGCAGAATTAGTCATAAAAAAGATTCTGCATAACATTAGGACTATATCCGTCATTCCCATCGTCAAATCTTGTAAGAAGTATTCTATCATTCGATATCCTATTATATTCCCAAAATCCTTTAAATATAATTGTTTATCATTTTCCAAAATTCGTCAAGTGCAAAAGCCTAAGTATTTTATAGAACTTATATTTAAATAGCTTTTCGGAACCAAGAAAAAGATTACCAGTATCTAAATACGTAGCTGACTGTATTAACCGCTTACGAAAATAACGGATACAATGCCACATAGTTAAAAGCGGCCTCCCTTATGCCCGAGAAACCGCTTATCTCATAGATACTGTAAATATAACTAACTCATACACTTAAAAATATTTATATATTGTATTATTTTGCTAGTTCACAAATCATTTTACAGGTATTGATAATTTAAAAACATATTCATTCTTGTCATTAGTAATCCAATAGTCCTTTTCAAAAGAAACTATTGTATCACCATTTATCTCAAGTTCATTACGTTCAATAAATTGAAAACACTTTTTTATCCATGCTTCACAACAATGATGATAGTTACCCTTTCCATATATCGAAACATAGCATTGATTTTTTGTCTTATGATTAACCAGTTTTCGAAAATCATCAATACAATTATAATTATCCATAGCAAAGAACCTGCTTACAGGACTACATTGAAACTTCTTGGTGTTATCCTGACTCAAAAACCAACCTGTAGTCAAATCACAGTTATTGAGTCTAAAAAGATTTTTCATGAAATTTAACCTTATAATAAGGTTATTTTTATCACCATCCATCGAAGATAGATTTTGAGAAACATACATCTCATATTCAGGCAGTTGTTCCAGCAAAACTCTATCCAATATCAGATTTCTTATGTGATCCGTTTTCCTAAGAATAGTTTGCACACTTTGCAATTTTTCCATAAGCTCTTTCTGTTCAAGAATTAATTCTTCTTGCTTTTTCCTCAAAAGATTACTTACAATGTTTTCATCACGGTAATGCAAAAACTCACGTATATCCTTTATAGAAAAACCTAATCGTCTCATGCAAACAATCATTTCTAACACATGATGTTCCGCTAAAGAATAATACGCATAATTATTATCTTGGTTTCTTTTAGCAGGCTTTAACAGCTTTTCTTTTTCATAGTAACTCAATGTTTGCTTAGAAATATTAGCAAGCTTTGCAATTTCGCCAGATGTAAATGTATTTCTAATTGATTTTACCATGGTACCCCTTCTTAATAACCCTTTAACAATTTTTCTTCCTTCATATCAAAAGTAGGTCCATAAATACTATTATACAATCCCTTGATAGCATAAACACAGTTCTGCGAATTTGAATAAATATACCTATCAGGTATCGCTATTACTCTTTTCATTCCTTTCAGATGTTGAAAAGCAGGATCTTCTAAAAATTCTTTTCTAAACTGAACATCTTTGGGTTCTTCATATTCTCTACCTGCAGAAACAAGAAAAACATCAGGATTTGAGGCTATGATAGATTCTTTGGTTACGGTTTCGCCATAATGTATTCCCTGCATGCTAATTGCATTTCTTATTCCGGCATGCTTACAAATATCATCATAGACACAGCCTATTCCTCCATACTGTCTCATTCTGGATGCTAACATAACAACCGGCTGTTCAGCTTGTTTTAATTGAATTTTATCACGAACTTCTGCTAGCTGTCTATCCATTTCACGTATTAATTTATCACCGTTTTCTTCCTTACCCATAGCCTGAGACATTAGTCTTATGTTATACCTGATATCATCAATGCTATTGGGACCTCTACAGACAACTGTCTTTATACCCATTGCTCTATAAGATTCAATAACATTTTTATCTAAAGTATCAGGTACAAAGATAACCTGAGGATTCATCGCCATAATTGACTCTTCACCGAGTTGCTTAAACAACCTATATTCTGTCTTTATATTCTTTGTTTCCTCAGCAATATACGAAATTGCTGGATCCTTGTCAAGGTAATTTTTAGCTACTAAATAATCGGCAGGCGCAATTCCTAAAAGAATAGTGTCATACGTAAGATTATAACACAAAACTCTCGTAGGCTTAGCATCGAAAATAGTTTTATATCCTAAATTATCAATAACGAAATAACTATCTTGTCTGTTCGTCTGATTAATACCTACGAAACTTACAATGATTAAGCAACTCAAAACTAGTATAACAATGGCGAAAAATATTCTATATATTTTATTATCACTATTCATCGCTCAATTCCTCTAAATCACCCTCAATTTCTAAAAACTCTTGTAGTAGAGCACTCTCAATTTCTTTAGGCGTATTCCATAAACCTCTTTGTTTTGCTTCTAACAAAACAGTACACATTTTTCTTAAAGCCCATGGGTTTACTTTTTTTAACCATGCATTGACATCTTTTGAAAGGACATACATTTTAGTCAAATCATTATACATCCAATCCTCAATAACATTGCTGGTTGCATCCCAAGCAAAGCTATGACTTACAATATTACATAAATCAGCTGCACCCTTATATCCATGTTTCTTCATTCCCTGAATAAATTTAGGATTCAGTACTTGAGATAAGTATAACTGTTTCATTTCCTCTGATAAACTTTGAACACTAACAGCATCCTTTTTAGACAAATTCCCACAAAATGACTTTGGAACTTTTCCTGATAAACTACGTACTGCAGCAATCATGCCACCATGAAACGCATTATAATCATCTGATTCTAACATCGTTGTCTCGTAATGGTCTTCATTTTTTAGCGTTAAATCAACTTTGCTAAGCTGTTTGGAGAAAACTTCTGGCAGAAATTGACCTTTAATTTGCTTACCATAAGCATAACTTCCCCAAGATACATATACATCTCTTAAATCATCAATACTTTGCCAGTTCCTGCTTTCTATTGCCAAATTAACACCAGCACCATAAGTTCCAGGTGCACTGCCAAAAATTCTGCATTGCAAATTATCGTAGTTTGTTGTCTCTAATTCATTTGCATCCTCCATTATATGCTTACGCGGGTAATTAACATTCCCGTCCTCATCTAATTTCATAATACCTTGAATACATTCATCCAAATATTCTACAGTAGGATACAATGAATCTCTATACATACCGCTTATTCGCGCTATAACATCTATACGTGGTCTTCTCAAAACGTCTACCGGGATAACCTTAAAACCACTTATTCTCCCATTAGTATTCCATTCTGGCGAAACACCTAAAAGCGCCATTGCCTGAGCTATATCGCAGCCTTTGGTACGCATATTGGTGCCTGACCAAAATATCATAGCAATACGTTCGGGATATCTTCCTTCTTCCTCAATATACTGTTGTATAACCTGATCCGCTAATTGCTGACCAATAATCCATGCTGACTTAGATGGAAGTAAGCGTGGATCTACACCATAAAAATTTTTACCACTTGGAAGACAATCCAACATACCTGTTGAAGGAGCACCTGATAATCCGCTTTCAATATAGCAACCATCTAACCCCCTAAGTATATTTGCTATTTCTTCATCAGTATGGCTCAATTTTTCCAAAACAAATTCTTTAAGTTCCTCGTTACCCTGAGTAAAACTATTAACCAAGTTTTTTAAATCTGCTTCAGACCCTAGTTTACCTAATATATGCAAACCTGTTCTACATTGATTTGAAGATATTTTTTCAAGATAAGCATGTAGATTTTCCATCTGCACGAAAAAATCAGTTTCATTATCTTTATCACAAAAATGCTTAATATCTTCATTACGTAACAATTCCGATATTACCTGCTCTAATTGCGAAACTGTAGAACTTTGTAATCTATAAGCTTCTAAATACTGCTCTACCAAATCGTATAGTTCCCGCATTTTACCATATAATCCGGCTTCTTCACAAGGAGCCGGCAAATGATCTATTAATACTGCAGCTCCACGCCTTTTAGCCTGAAGTCCTTCGCAAGTAATGGACATTAAGTACGGATATAAATTGGGAAGACTATCTATAGCCAAATATGGATAGCTGGCTTTGCACAAACCTGTACTTTTACCCGGTAGCCATTCAAGGCTGCCATGAGTACCAAGATGTATTACAGCATCGGCTTTAAATTCTTCCACTAACCATCGATAAAAAGCCAAATAGTAATGTGTAGGGGGAATATCTCCATTATGAAAACTTTTTTGAATATCACCAAAAGCAATTCTTGGCGGTTGGACTCCTATGAATATATTTCCTTGTTTAAACCCTGCAATTTTAAATTCTTCTTCTGTATCAGTAAGAAACGAATTTCCGGGCATTTCGCCCCAATTGTTTTTAATATGGTTTCTAGTGTCCACGCCTAAATTTCCATACCATTGTTTATAACTACTAACAGGATATTTGCCACATGGCTCAAGATCTGATTTTAAAAATTCGATCTCATTAGTAAAACAAGACAGCAGTTTTTCAGCAAGCCACCCTGTTTTCTTAGGTAGTGCATCAGTTTTGTAGCCAGCTTCTTGAAGTTTTTCTAAAATCAATTCTCCACTGCGAAGGGAGTCTAAACCCATAGCAGTTCCAATAGTAGCATTTCCTGCAGGATAATTATGAAAAATAAGAGCTATCCTTTTATCTTTATTTTGCTTGAGTTTCAACTGTGCCCAACAATAAGCTCTTTTTGCCATTAGTTTTATATTATCATAAATTGGCACCATAGTTACCAGAGTACCATCTTTTTTTTGTCCAGCTAATGGTACACCATGTACAACTCCATCGAATTCCGGCATAATAATATTTGCTTGAAGCTCGTTTTCATTTAAACCATAACTAGACGCTTCCCAGCTTTCTACATCTTGCAAAAGTATTTCACCTTGAAGTATCGGTATATTTAACTTCTTCAATAAATCCTTGTCTTCAACATCTCTGCCAACGGTTAGAGAAAACCATAAGCAATTTATTAATACCTGTGGTATAAAAGCACCTTTAAAATAGCCCAATTCCAAAATATTATTTTCAAACCCCGGTATATTTCTCTCTCTATCACGATTCCAATGAGAAAAAATAGGCAACACATTACAGTCCAATTGTCGTAATTCATTAATCAAGCTATCTATGTATGAAGTATGTCCCCAAGCCCAATGTTCCCTAGGAAAGTTAATCGCTACAGTGGGCAAAGAAGGATTATAATACTTCTCATAAAAAGCTTCTTTCGTCAAAACATTATCCGCTTCCGGTATGTAAATTCCAGACCAAGCCAATTCTTTAGGATTTTTGTAAATCACATTGATATTTAGAAGATTATTGAGCAAATACAAGTATAAATTTTTTATATTGTACATGCCACCATTATTCATATACGAAGCTACTTGGTTAGCTATCTCATTGTTTAGTAAATTTATTATCTTATTGTTACCATAAGTAAAATTTGCTACTAACGGAATACCTTTCTCTTGAGCAATTCTAAGCATATGGAGGACTCTCTTGTCATCGTTTTGTCCCATCCAATTAATAAGTATACCCTTGCAATCTTTGTTTATATCATTGCTATCTATATATGTTTTTTCTGTCCCGCTAAATAACTTAAATTTTATATTACTTTCATTTAGTTCATTGCTTGCAGCAACATTTTTCCAGGCAGCAATATAATACGGATTAACACTTTCTTTATTAGATACAAACAAAATATAATTCATAAGTCCTCCATACGCATAATAATTAAATTAGAACCTGTAATTAAGTTCTACAGAATATGTACGTCCAGGTTGATAATAATAATTAAAGAAATCTCTATCTAAAATATTATTTACCGATGCAGTTAAAGTATAGTTCTTGTTAAATGAATAACTAATATCCATATTCATAATAAAGTATGGATCGTATGAACCATAGACTCCATTAACTGTATCACTGTTATCTGTTTTGCTGAATCGTTTGCTGATATATTCTCCGGTTAGCATGCCGCTCCATTTATTGTCACTATAGGTAACGCCTGCACGGAATACTTCTTTAGGAATAGCCGTAACATATTTATCCTTCTCAGTCGCCTTTAAAGCTTTTTTTATTACAGGATTTTGATAGGTATAATTTAAAAAGGCACTCCATTTATCATCAAAATTATGATTTAATTCCAATTCAAAGCCTTTCGCTTCTGCTTCACCAGCGTTTTGGTAGCATGTAGCATTCATACCATCTACCACGCCCAAAGAGTTTTTATACAGCAAGCCTTTATACTTTGTATCATAAACAGATACACCTATTGCAGACTTATTGTTTAAGTCTTTTTTATAGCCCAATTCAAAAGTCTCAGCCTTTTGTGGTTTAAGATTAGGATTGGCAATATTATAGACATTGGAGCTATAACTGGAAGAATACATTCTATATAATGACGGAGCTTCAAAAGCTTTACCCCATGACAAATATACACTGCTGTCAGCTTCCGGTTTATACATAACGCTTAAGCTCGGACTCCAATTATCATAAGTAGACTCGTCATAATTAATGGCTTCAGTTTTATTAGGTAACAGAATTCTTCCGTCTGTAGACCATTTATCATAGCGTAAGCCTGCTGTAGCTGTCCATCTGTCAGAAAATTTATGCTCATCCATAACATAAGCAGAGAAAGATTTATTAGTTCCGCTAGCCATAGAATCCACTGCTATCTTACTGTCACTGTTAAACTTATCTGCCAGCTTATACACAGTAGCATCCATCTTATCTTTTCTGTAGTTTAAGCCAAATACTGCATTGTTATTAGCAGAAATTACTTGATTTTTTTGTAAATCAAGGGATAATCTGGTGTTCGGTTTACATGAATCAGTTGCTTTAGAAATACTTGTATCATGCTGCTTGTATTGATCACTATAACCTACTACAGCTTTCCAGCCATTTTCGCTATCATTATAGGTCATGTTATATTTATTAGACGCTTTTTCACCTGGAGTAGAAAAATATGTTCCTGCCTTCTTTATAATATCATCACCAAAATAACTTGTGGGCGCAGAATAAGAATACTCATATTCATTTTTAGTAAAATCTAAAGCTAAAGATTTAGATTCATCGAAATGGTATTTGAACCCAACTCCAACAGTGTTTTCATCCCATTGTCTTTTACCCTTATTACCGATTATCCATCTCTTCGCTCCGGTGTTAGTAGTAGTAGTTTCAGCTCCAAAAACAGCTTTAGAGCTCAAAACCGGATCGGTAATATAACCGTCTGTTTTTTTCTTTTCGTAATTAACATTAAAATCTAATTTATCACTGGCTTTTCCGGCAACATATAAGCTATGATTTTGAGTATTATTAGATCCATATGACAATTTTAAATTGACGGATGTTTTATCCACATCTTTAGTGATAATATTAATTACACCGGCAAGTGCGTTACCACCATAAAGAACAGATGCAGGTCCACGAAGTACTTCTACCCTTTTTACCATATCTACAGGAATAGCAGACCATGTTACGGAACCATTATAAGAATCATTTACCTGAACACCATCGACCAATACTGCTACAGAATTAGCTGCATTAACACCTCTCATAACTGTCTGAGAAGTAGTTGAACCAATCCCGCTTAAGCGACCTACATATACTCCCGGAATCTTGACAAATGCTTCATCTAAATTATTAATATGCATCTTGTTCAAATCTTTATCAGTGATAAGACTGACGCTGGCAGCAGTATCTAATAATTTCTTTTCACTACGTGTAGCCGACACTACCATTTCATCTAAAACAAAATTTTCATCGAGTACATCATTATTCTGTGCAAAAGCATTCATAGAACTGCCTAAAACAAATAACATCATTAATGTACTACTAACTCGCTTAGTACTCATACTACAGCCCCTTTCTGATATCAAATACTACTTTTCCATTCGTAGCAATACTAACGATATATTATATCGTTGACAGTATTATAAACCAAATAGCAGCATGGCAGTCAACTGTTTTTTTATCTACTGCAATTACAATCTTAATAGGCTTTATAATAAATTCAGTTTCAATAACTATTGTTCTTATTAATCAAAATAAATTTTATTTTGATATGTACTATAAAAGGCGCATACTAAAACCAACTACTTACTATGTACTTTGGCGTAATTACTATAAATCAGATACTGCTTCACTCTGCTATAGATATATAAATCAGGAAGCGAAGAATACACAAGCCATTGTCTATGTAATGTATTTGCTTAAACGTTACTTTAGAAAAAATTGCGCAATCAAAAAGACCTGATAAAATTAGCTATCAACTAATATTATTAGGTCTTTTTTATATTACTCTATATTAAAGCAAAAAAATCTGCCACACAATTTTCCGGGTGATACATAGCTTCAATAACACGCAAGCCTTCGTGATGCCAAAAATCTGATTTTCCAGGCTCGCTTCAGTTTCAGCTTTTGATATTCATAGCAGTTTGCTCGAAGCAATCATCTTCGTCACAAAGCCATCCTCGCTAAGCTCCAACGCCCGCAACTGACCGCCCATTTCCACCGCTCCGTCCAGATTAAAGCAATGCTCGTTAACCTCCGCCGGCACACCCTCATAATTGCGGTGTCCGTGAACCTGATACTCGTTTGCAGCTGCGTGCTTGGCAAAAGACATATCAACATCCAAAGCATCCTCATACACGCCGGTGCCGTAAATCAGCTCCGCTGTCGCTACCAAGGATAAATTCTCCGGCATCCGCGCCAATCCGCCATGACTGACCAAAACCTTTTTCCCCTGATATGTATAGCAGAAGCACTGCGATAATTTCCTGAAAAAATTATATACAGCCTTCCTGCTCAGTCCTGCTTGCGCCAGCTCCGATGCCGTCTGCATGCAGAACTCCTTCGAAGCAACGCCATCTGCCAAGCCGTAATCCCGCAAGTTAGCCTCATGGTTGCCCTCCAGCAACGTAACGTTATCTAATGCGGCAAGCTGCAGCAGTAATTGCAGAACCTCGGCATTCTCGCTGCCCCTGTCGATATAATCGCCAAGGAAAATATAGTAGTTCTGCGGATTGATTGCCTCAAGATATTCCTTCAGCGGCTTATAGCAGCCATGAATATCACCGATATGAATTACCTTTTTATAGGCAGATAAATCGCGTGGCTTATACCAGATTTGCGAAAGCTCCCCCGGTTTAATTACGGTAATACCGGACGGAACCTTATTATCCGCCAGCTGAGCATACATTCTTTCAATAACATTTTCCGGAACCTGTTTGTATTCCTCTCGCAGCAGGTTCCTTTTCTTTGCTTCCTCAATGGTAATATCAGTAAAATCAACCACATAAATGCGATATTTATACTCATTGGCGAGCTTTTTATACGCAGTCATATCTCTGCCACGGATATTGGTGGCATCCACGACCGTAAAGCAGCCTCGCTTCATGCGCTCCTCCAGTGTCTGCAGCAAAAACGGCCACATCTGCTTGTCAAAATGCGGGCTGATGCACCATCTGCCTGCTTTGTTCAGCATCGGCGAAGCATATAACAGGCGTAACCCATCTGCGCTCAATGTATAAGGCTCCAGCCCCTGCTCTTTTATAAACGTGCTCTTGCCGGAGCCTGGCACACCACGCATCAATAATAAAATTCTCATATCAATCACCTTACTTAATCACGTAAAAACTTCTTGGTACGCATTCTGTTAACCACACGCCGTTGTCCGAAAGGTAAAACTTGTAGCCCGCTCTTGCCATCTCGTCTGCCAACACTGTGTAGATAAACGGCTCTCCATGTCTTTTGCCTACATTATGCGCTGTTTCGACATTCGCCGACAAATGCACATACAGCCTTTGCTTGGCGATAAGTCCCTGTCTGTTGATGCTCGCAACATATTTAACGCCAGTCCCGTGATATAAAAGCTCCGGCGGCACAGCCTCCCGAAGCTCCACATCAACCTTCACGGAATGCCCTTGATTTGCTCTGATTCTCTTCTTATCCTCGCTAAATGCGAAACGCTGCTTATCATCTTCGGCAACAATATGCTCCAGCATAAGCATATTAAATGCTTCAATACGATTAAAAGCAACCAGCAGCGCCTCCACCTGCGCCCAACCATGCGCATCCAGCTCAATGCCGACTGCTTGCGGTTTATGCCGCAGCACCAGCGCTAAAAATCTTCCCCATTCGTTCAAGCTCTTGCTCATAGCATTTCCCCGCCTTATAAAAAAGCAGAACTCCCGAAACTATAGCCATAGTCCCCGGAGTTCTGCTTCTTCTTACGATTATAAATTTTTGCCGAAGCCTTGACCTTAGTAATCGGCTTCACATTTCCCCAGTTGCCTCGTTTGGAGGCGTTGACTATCTTTTGCTGTTTTTTCGACATTTTCTCATAGCTTACAAATCTTTCCATATGCTTATTCCTCCATTATCTGTTCTGTTTTATAAAAATAGCTTGTTGCTATGTTAATCTTAACACAGCAGCAAGCTATAATCATGGAAAAAATGTTGCGCACTTAAAATTCTGCGCTGCATTGCATTTGCTCTCTTAGCTTTTTCCTGATAAGCTCCTTAAAGTTCTCCGGCTCAAGCACCTTAACCGTCGTACAAACGCTCAGTACACGGAAGAGCATTTCAGTTTCATCCCCCTTGTCATATTGCACTGTCAGAGTCATTTTTTCACCGTCCTGCAAAATGTCCAGCAGGAAAAAATGCAGCATGATATCATTAGCCGTAAAGCTCTTGGCTTTTAATGCTTTATAAAAAGGATTATGCCGGATTTTTCTGCTGTCCACGGAAATAAAGCAGTTCTTACCGCCGGCATTCTGACGAAAATACATATACTCACCCAGCCAGCTTTCAATGCGTCTGCGCTCATTGTCATAGCTGCGGGCACTTTTATCCGCAAAATCAGCTCTGCTCTTAAAGCCAAAGACATAAAAATCACGCATCAGCAGGCGTATATTATCAAAGTTTTTTATTAACTCATTAAAAGCCATAAGCAGCACCCTCCTTCCGCAGTAAATCCGATAAACAGTATTAAAAAAATATGCTGATAATTCAGCGCTACTTCTTCACTTAAGCACTGATTTATCCTTAGTATATCACACACCAATGACAATTTTTGTCTATATCAGAGAATCTAATGGTACTGTCAATAGTTTTGCGCAAATTTCTTCAGACATCCTAGCAGAAGTTTAGT
>ENA-OVGE01000023-OVGE01000023.1-human-gut-metagenome-genome-assembly--contig:-NODE-23-length-153346-cov-18.033590_pt1 | contig 153346 bp, 134 predicted proteins | sample MGYA00237769_ERZ505417 | MGnify/ENA primary metagenome ERZ505417 (study PRJEB26158, sample SAMN06016403) | human gut metagenome | biome: human gut; feature: ankylosing spondylitis patient; material... | reverse complement strand
GCAAATAGGAGCGCCATGGTGTGGCCCGCACCGCGCTCGGGTTGCGCGCTAGAGGGCGCCGGTAACGGCGTTCGTAGATAAATGATCGTCCACGACAGAACCCGGCTCATAGGCCCACTTCGCACCTTTTTGGATAATTTGGCGCTCTATTGTGATCTGGGTCCACCATCTCGCAAAGCCCCCTGCGCCAAATTCGCGACTATTCAGTACTTTTTCCTGGCATCGCATGTATGCAGGCTCCACCATCAGACGGAACTGCAGCTATGTGAATGGCACAGAAACGGGCTTTCTCGCGATGGCTTCAAAAAGTACTGAATAGTCTAGATATTGGTGCACTTCCCTCTTCCAAGGATGATTGGCAGGCTAGAAAAGACGTCTGGTTCTGTCCATTAGCCATGCATAAAGATTCTCTTGAGCTCTCTGCTGGGCCCAGCTATAGCTCTTGTGACGAATTCCATATCTGCGCTCGGCCATCCACCAAAAATCGAGGAACCTTTGATAGCTGCTGATTTGCCCATACGTAGCAGACACAACCTTGATACCGGCGGTCTCGAGGATGTTGCGCCGCTGCATGGTATGGTCAAGTCTGTATTTGCCCGTGTGGTACTCTTCGCTGTCATACTCCATATCACCTCGCACGCTTCGGAAAAACAGGTCACCAAAGAAGTGAGTCGCCCCGGTGTGGTCTCGCAAGGACTTCGGGATATCGATCCGCTGGTTTGCAACAACTTTGGGCATTGATCTGCCACCCAATGACGGTGGAAGGGAACACGTCAACGCAAGGAGAACCTCTTCTGGAGAAGCCGTATGAGGAACAACGTATCTCAACGCTCTGCTTGCAGTTGACACTCCTCTCGTATGGGGAGCCAAGCGGCCAATAAAGGCCCTGATGTCTTCTGGCGTTGTTAACGGAGATCGTTGGCACACATAACCACGCCCCTCGTCGCCAATAGCAAAACCACCGCAGAGGTAGCATCCGATCTCGGCGAGCTCTTGAACAGTCTTGTCCCGAGCCATGAGTACAAACGTGAGCTCAGGTGACGTAACACGTGTTGAGCCCACAAGGTCGCAAAACGAGCCAGGCGGTAACGGTGAAGTCAGTAGATGAACGTTGGCGGCGGCTAGTTTATGACTCTGGCGAGAGTCAGATACCAGCAGCTGAAGCGGTCGCCTCGAGGAAAAGTCAAAGGGCAGCGCAGCCATCTTTATCTCTGATGCAGTAGCAGAAGAATCTGCAAGGGAAGCCTGCCCGCTTGGATCAGGGATGGCCTCATCTCCCCGTTTCGTGAGCCAATAACGCAACGCAGATTCATGTCCCAAATATAAGCTCATTGCCACCCCCTCCTCCTTGTGGGGAAGGGTACCAAAGACCGCTTGCACGATTCTTTCCCTGCGCTGGCAGCAGACTGACCAGAGGCTGCTCGTGAACAAGAAGCGGCGAATAAATCAGAGAATCTTTGCTACCAGCACCCATCTGTACTGGAATGGTTTGACGTTTTGTCCAGGTGGAGTTGGCACATACGTCTCCAATGAGAATCGTACCGTTCGAGCTATGCCGTTAGCGGTCTAGAACAATTATCAGAACATTTGTACTAGTTACTTGTCGAGCGTAGGGTATACTTAGAACGCTCGTTCTGATATTGGACAGCACTAGGGAGGTGCCATGGACAAGCTCACCAAGCTGGGGATTCTCGCCGAGGCGGCGCGCTTTGACGCGGCCTGCACCTCGTCCGGCGTCACGCGCGGGCCGCGCGAGGGCATGGTGGGTGATGCCTGCGCAAGCGGGCTCTGTCATTCCTTCTCGGCAGACGGGCGCTGCATCACGCTGCTCAAGGTGCTCATGTCAAACGCCTGCAGCTATGACTGCGCGTATTGCGTCAACCGTCGCGGAGCCAGCTGTCCCAGGGCAACGTTCGAGCCGAGGGAGCTGGCCGAGCTCACGGTGGACTTCTACAAGCGCAACTACATCGAGGGCTTGTTCCTCTCGTCAGCCGTCTTGGGAAACCCGGACAACACTACGGAGCGCATGATTGCCTGCCTGGAGGCGCTGCGCGGAGAGTTTCGCTTTAACGGCTATGTACACGCAAAGGTGATTCCCGGCGCCTCTCCAGAGCTTGTGGACCGTCTGGGACGCCTTGCAGACAGGCTCTCCGTGAACCTAGAGCTTCCCAGCAGGGCGTCTCTCGCCTCGCTCTGCCCGGACAAGGACGCTCGTTCCGTCATGACTCCCATGGCCCAGATAGCCACCACACGCCACGCGGAGGAGCAGGCGCTGCTCGACTCCCCCGCCGGCAAGAAGGCACTGGCGAGAAGGCGCAGGGAAAAGGGCAGCCATGTTTCCGAGGGAATGCAAGTCACCTCGGTTGGGGCGCGCTATACGCTTGGACGGCCCACGAGCGCCGTTCCCAACGCGCTACGCAAGTTTGTGCCTGCAGGTCAGTCCACGCAGATCATCGTAGGCGCCACCCCCGAGGACGACAACCACATCCTGCAGCTCTCGAAGTCGCTGTACGACCACTACGGGCTCAAGCGCATCTTCTTCTCGGCATACATGCCCATGGTCGAGGACAGTCGCCTGCCAGACCGCGAGACGCCCGTGCCCCTGCGCCGCGAGCACCGCCTCTACCAGGCAGACTGGCTCATGCGCTACTACGCCTTCACGCCAGACGAGCTGGCAACGCCCAGCCGTCCCTGGCTCGACCTCGACGTGGACCCAAAGCTTGCCTGGGCGCTCGCGCACATGGACGCATTCCCCGTCGAGGTCATGGATGCCTCGCTCGAGACGCTGCTTCGCGTTCCTGGCATCGGTCCGATTGGGGCAAGGCGCATCCTCGCAGCCAGGCGGACCAGGCGCCTCCGTGTGGATGACCTGCAGGGGCTTGGCGTTGCGTTCAAGCGGGCGCGCTACTTTGTGACATGCGGCGGCAAGCGAGACCTTGCTGCGCCGCTCAATCCGGAACTCATTAGGCAGAAGGTGGTGAGTGATGCCACAGGGAGCAAGTACAACGCAACCAGACGCCAGGCGGAGGGGCAACTTAGCCTGTTCTAGCACGCGCGAGGCCGCTGCGACAGGCAGCGCTGTCGAGCGCGCGACGGCAGAGGTGTTCGCTGCGCTCGCAGGCGGCGCGACCGTTGCCGTATGCTGTGAGCGCACCACGGAATCCGTGCTTGCGGCCGTAGGCGTGACGTATCTCGCACACGCCGAGCCACATCGCGTGCGGCTGGTTGCCACAGACGAGGCTCAGGTACGCATAGGCGAGAAAATCGTGACTTTTGAAGACGGGGATGACGACTCTGTTGTGGCGTTAGCCAAACGGGTGTTTACGGGCTTCGAGAAACGCTGCGGTACCATCTGCGCACGGCGCGTTGCTCTCGCCTGTGCGTCTGACGAGAGTGGCATGCCCGAGATAGTCCATCGCTACCTGCGTTTGGGCTTCTCGGAGGGAAAGCGTCTCTATGAGGACGTTGCGGCACCAGAAGCGCTAGCGTTTGCCAAGCTGGTACAGCGCGTCTCCTCGGAGTGCGAGCACACGCGCCAGTTTGTGCGCTTTGCTCGCCTCCCCGATGGGACCTTTGTCTCGGTCTTCGAGCCCAACGAGAACACGCTGCCACTGGTTGGCACGCACTTTGCGCGTCGGATGCGGGAGGACCGCTTTGTGGTGGTTGACCCTGGGCACCTTGTTGCCATCTTCCACGAGCCAAGTGATGCCACCTGCGCCGTCGTGGGCCTCGATGAGGACACCGCCGCCACGCTTGCCGCACGCGTGGACGAGACGGACGAGAGAGAACGGCTGGTCCAGGCGCTGTGGCAGCGATTCTATCGCGCTATGGAGCTACCGGGGAGAGGAGCCGCCGGCCGCGGGTATGACCTGCGCGCCTCTTGGATGCCCAAGCGATTCTGGCACGGACTGCCAGAGCTAAATTCCGCACTGCGGGGATAATCGCCCAGCCAATAATTGACACTGTTCATTGGCAGAACGTTTTCGAAGTCTTCCTGACTGCGCCCACAGCTGTAGCGAATGAGTTTGAGATTCCGCTAGGCCTCATTAAAGACTATTTGTGGAGCAAGAACTACTTCTACGTTTTGTTCGCCGGAATGGTAGTCGCAGCTCACTCAAAAAGACCGGATTTATGGTTGACACGTCAGGCCAGTTCAGAGACCTCATTTGGAGACTCTCCAGAAGCGGGGACACGAGTGGTGTTTTGGAGTGGCGCTAACCGTCATCGATTGTGGATTTGATTGTTCTTGCGTAGGTCGTTCTGTAGCGCACCTCATTGACCAGATTCTTAGGGAACCGGTCTACAAGTCAAAGATTAATTGCCGTTCAAACCGGTATTGCTCCAAAGCAACGGTTCCCTCGCGCTGGGATGCTAAGGAGTTGCCGTAGCGCTCCTGAGTGCGGGTAGAGACGCGGGCGTGGCCGTATGCCGTCATCTCGCTCGCCGTCCGAGGGCGAGAGGGTCGTGGAGCGGTCGGGCAGGCGCGTCCCGACGGGAACGAGTGCGACCTCGTAGCCGAGGGGTGCGAGGTAGCCAATGAGCGTGTCGACGGAGGGATTCCCCTTCTTGAGGAACGAGCTGACGGACGACTGACGGATGCCGAGGACGTCGGCGAGCTGCTGCTGCGTGTAGCCGCGCGACTTGTAGATGGTGCGGTATGCGTCTGAGAACTTCATTCGGGCCTCCCCTGTCCGGTTAAAGCTAGGCTTTGATTACCTGCTAGACTGGCACTGTTCCAAGGTAGACGTCCACGCCGGCTGATGTAAGCGTGCGGAGGACAAGCTCACACACACCCTCATTCTCGATGAGATTTAGGAACTCGCACCCCTCGTCTGTGACGGTAGCCTCGCCCCCGAGGTAGCACCCGTCCCCACCCTGGAACCTGTTTCCGCTGTCGAGCGGGTCGTCGCGGCCCAGACGCGCGAGCTCGGACCTGAGCGCGGTCTCGTCCCGGACGGCCAACCAGAGGTCCCCGTACTTGGAAGGTCGCTCGTCTCTCGCGACCGTCGCAAGCACGGCCCGCATGGCGTCGTAGTCCCTTACTAAGCCAAATCACCCAATCACTGTGCCGTATGGAATGGTGTCGCTCACGAACCTGGCGTCACCGAACTCCTTCCTTGAGGGCGTTCTCGTCTATTGAGCGAATCTCGGAGTCCTCCGGTGTGCGCCCAAGTCTCACGTAGGCGCTCTCGACCGCCGAGATTGCGCGGTTCACGACGGCGCGTGGAACACCTGACCCGTCGTACATTGCGGGGTCACCGCACTGCGAGTCGATGAGGTAGTGATTCCCTTCGTAAGGCACCTCGAACACGATCGTTCCGCTGTAGAGCCTGCGCATCCTTATGGTCTCGCCCCCTCCAGGGGCTGCCTTACCGCGAGCGCGAACAGCTCAGGGTCGCGCTCCCTTAGTCCGACTGGGTCGCCGTATAGGCATTGCAGCTTGGATGCCAGGCAGATTTGTACTGTTCAATTCCTGAGCCTCAGTTCAATCGTTGCTTACTGGGCTCTCCTTTCGAGAGCGAGCCAATCCAGAACATGTGCCACACATTCGTCGCCCGAATGTGTGGCGAACTGCACGGGATACAGATTCGGATGCGAATGTGTAGCGCCATGCCATCGAATGTGTAGCGGCGACCCTTAAGCTTGTTGCGAGCCGCTGCCGGCGCAGGCGAGAAGAACGCGCGCCAGGAACGCCGCCGCGCCCCCACAAAAAGGGAGGCCCCAACTTGGGGCCTCCCTGTCACATCAACGATGAGTTCGCGAAACCGTTCTCGCTGTTTCTCGCGCAGTTAGTCCAGGTCGCCGAAGTCCGTCTGGAACGAGGCGTTGCCCGTAGCGGTAGAGCCAGCGGAAGCACCGGGCACGGCAGGCGCGCTCACGGCAGGACGGGCGGCAGGGGTCGCCGCAGGCGCCGCACCAGAGCCGTTGGGAGCCGTGGAGAGCGGCTGCTGCGGGAACACGGAGTCCGCGTCGTCCATGAAGTGCTGCAGGAGCTTCTTGTACTCGCTACGGAAGTCCTCACGGGACTGCTTGAGACGGTCAATCTCGTCCAGCTCGTTCTGCTTCTCGGCGAGCGCCTGGCGAATGACCTCGCGAGCCTTCTGGTCGGCCTCGTTGCGAATGCGCTCCGCGTTGTCGCGCGCGTCGGCAACAAGCTTGTCGGCGCTCTGCTGAGCAACGATAAGCACGCGAGAGATCTGGCTCTCGGACGCGGCAAGGTCATCCTGCACCGCGGGGGTGGGGGCGACCGTCGTGACCTCCATGCGCTCGGGGGCGGCGTTGAGCTGCTCCTCGAGGCTGGCAACCTGCGCCTGGGAGGCAGAGAGCTGCTGCTCGGCGGTGTTCAGGCGACCCTTGAGGTCCGCGATCTTCTGCAGCATCGCGTCAACCTCGCTGGAAATCTGCTCGAGGAAGGCGTCGACCTCCTCGGGGTCATAGCCGTGCTTCGAGGGAGAGAAGGTCTGCTGCTCGATATCTGCTGGTGTGATTGCCATCTTTGTCCCTTTCACTTCGACTCGTCGCCCCGGGCAGCGCCCGCCAAGCGGCAATGACGTTACAGAAGTATAGCCAGAAGCAGGCGCTCTATAGCCTCAAGAGCGAATATCGCCACAATGGGCGAAAAGTCTATACCGCCGAGCGGTGGGATGAAGCGCCTGAAGATGTTCAGCCACGGCTCCACCAGCATTCCAATAGCGCCACGAAAGTCATCGAGCGCACCGGAGCCCCGCGGAATCCACGAGAGGACGCACCAGATGATGATCAGGATGTTGTAGATGCGGAAGAGCTGGGCAATTACGTTGGCTATCGTGTAGTTCAAGTGGTCCTCGCTGTCAGTCGTCGGTAGTCTTGCCGCCTGCCGCCTCCGAGAGCTCGCGGGTACGACGCAATGCCGCGTCGACCCCCGCACAGGCAACCTCAAACATACCCGACTCCATCGCCCGCAAACCCGCGGCCGTCGTGCCGCCGGGAGACGTCACTTTCTCCATATACGCACGAGGATGCTCGCCCGACGCCAGGAGCTGCTCGGCCACGCCACGCATGGTTGAGAGCACGAGCTCGCGGCAGGCCACAGCGGGAAGGCCGCGCTCCACGCCGGCACGGGTGAGGTCGTCAACGAGCAGGGCCACGTACGCGGGCCCACAGCCAACCACGGCGCCTTCGGCGTCAAGCTGGTCCTCCCGCAGCACCACGGCGCTTCCCAGGGCCGAGAAGATCGCCAGTGAGAGGTCCAGGTCCTCCTTGGTGGCACGGGAGCCCGGGCAGACGGCAGTCGCGCCAGAGAGTACCTGCACGGGCAGGTTGGGCATGGCGCGCACCACGCGAGATTCCGCAAGCGCAGACTCGAGAGAAGCCACCGAGACGCCAGCCGCAATGGAGATCACAAGGCGACCGGCAAGTCCCTCCGTGTGCTCCGCGAGGACCCCAGGCAGCACCTGCGGCTTCACCGCCAGCACAACCGCATCAGGGTCCTGGGCGAGAAGCTCGTCGTTGCTGGTGAAGGTCTTGATGCCAATCTCTGCCAGCGGCGCAAGTTTGCCCGCAGAGGGATTGGCGACAAGAACGTGCTCCGGTGCCGCGGCGCCAGAGGCCACAAGCCCGCGCGCGATGGCAGCGCCCATGGAGCCCGCGCCAATGACGCCTATGACCTGCTCGATCTTCTCGGCCATGGCGCTTACGCCTCGAGGTCGCCGTCGGCGACGAGCTTGTCGATGTCGCCCTGGGTAAGCTCGATGCCCGCCGGCAGCACCGCAAAGACGCGGTCGCCCAGCGCCTCGACCGAGCCGGCAACGCCGTAGCTCAGGCCGTAGCAGAAGTCGAGGATGCGCTTGGCGGTCTCGATATTGGTGCCCTTGAAGATGAGAATGACGGGCTGGTTGGTGCGCACGCGCCTCACCACGGACTGGACGTCGTCGTACGAGACGGGACGCAGCACGTAGGGAGGAAGCTGGCCAGAGGTCACGCGCGTGGAGGAGCCGCCGCGGTTTATCTCCGTGGTAGCAGCAGGACTGCTCGGCGCGGGAGGCTCGTAGGAGGGCCTATAGGTGGGCTCGGGCGGCTCGACGTAGCTGGGGCGCGGGCGCGTGTCGCGCTGGTCGGCGTAGCCGACGGCAGGGTTCTGCGTCACCGGGCGGCCAGAGCGCGTGTAGACCGAGACGCTCTCTGCCTCGGGACGCGAGGTGTTGCCCAGAAGCTTGGTCGCGCTGCCCGTGGGGCGGCGGTCGCCGTAGCCTCGCTCGCGGTCGCGCTCGCGCTGCTCGTCGTCGCCGTCGTAGTAGTCGTCCTCGTAGTCGTCGTAGTCGTCGTCCCTACGGAAACGATCCCTGATGTTGTCGAGGAAGCCCATGATTCCCCCATCCATTTTGCGGGGTCCAACACCCCGCACCATTGCCAGATTAACCCAGAACGTAGCTGGGGTCGAACACTGTTCTGCCAAGTCGTACGATCGTGGAGCCCTCCTCGACCGCAATCGGGAAGTCGTCGCTCATGCCGCAGGAAAGCACCGGCAGCTCAAGGCCGCTGCGGCTTGCCAGCTCGTCGCGAAGCTCGCGCAGGCCGGAGAAGGTCCTTCTCGCCGCGTCCATGTCGTGCGCCGGCGCCATGGTCATGAGGCCGCGCACGCGCAGGGCGGGAAGCGCCAGGATGTCGTCGAGCGCCGCGCGGACCTCGTCGGGCGAGAAGCCTGACTTGGACTCCTCCCCCGAGACGTTCACCTCGAGAAGCACGTCGCTCGTCACGTCGTGGCTAACGCCACGCTTGGAGATGGCCTCGGCCAGGTGGAGCGAGGACACCGATTGGATGAGCGTCACATTGCCCACGACCTCGCGCACCTTGTTGGTTTGCAGGTGGCCGATCATGTCAAAGCGGGCGCCATCCATCTGGGGGTATGCAGCAAGCCCCTTGAGCTTGCGAACGAGCTCTTGGGGACGGTTCTCTCCAAAGGCCAGGTACCCCGCCTTCCAGGCAAGGTTGACCTGTGGCACATCGACGGTCTTCGAGACGGCGAGAAGCTCCACCTCCGACGGGTCGCGCCCAGCGCGAGCGGCAGCCTCCGCGATGCGCTGGAGGATCTCCTCCCTGCGCTCCGCGAGAAACGCCGCGTAGCTCTCGTCCTCTGTCTCGTCCATCTAGAACCAGCTCCAATTACCTTGATGAAACCCCACGCCCCACGCAGGCGCTTACGCGCTACTCCCCCGGCATCACTGCCAGCGCGCCATGCCGTCCGCACGACCCGTGCTCGGCCCGGTACGAGAAGAACCTCTCGGTTGCCGAGGCGGTCGAGGCGCCGCAGCAGGCGATGGAGCCACTTGGCACCCCTGCGCCCACCAGCGCCGCCTTGACTGCGGCTCCCAGGTCGAGGTTGCGCTCTCCCCAGATGACCTCAGGTCCAAACTCCGCCGAGAAGCGCGCGGCGAGCTCGGGAGAGACCTCGTAGTCCTCGCGCCCGATGTGCGGGCCCACGTAAGCACGAACTTGCGAGACAGGCGAGCCAGTCTCCTCCGCAAGGGCATGTGCCGCCTTGGCGCTTATCCGCGCGATGGTTCCCCGCCAGCCGGAGTGCGCCACGGCAAAGCCGCCAGGTGCCACGAGAATCACGGGCACGCAGTCCGCAAAGCAGAGCAGCACGGGCACGTTGGTGGCGGTGCAGACAATCGCATCCGCGCCGGATGCGGCGTCAGCCTGCGCAGCATGGACAGCATCCGCGTCCGAGGAGCGCACGGTGACGATCCTGTCGCCGTGCACCTGGTGCGGGTTCACGAGCGCATCCATACAGCGTTCCGCCCCCAGGGCGCAAAGCGCGCGACGGCGGTTCTCGGCCACGCAGGACGGGTCGTCTCCGCAGGCGCTCCCCAGGTTGAGGGAGGCATAGTTGCCCGTGGAGACACCGCCCGTACGCTCCGTGAACGCTAACGCGACCCCCTGGGGGACAGTAATGTCCCCCAGAAGGGTCACGCCGTGCGACTGGTACCTTGTGAGCGTGGGCTCGGACATGGCGCTAGATGCGGCTACGCTTCAGGAAGTCGGGGATGTCGAACTCCTTGTTGTCACCGCTCGCAGCGGGGGCCGCAGGACGGCTCGCGGGAGCCGGCGCCGCAGTGTAGGGGCGCTGCTTGGACTTTGACGCCTGGGACTGCGGACGCGCCACCGGCATGGTGGGCAGCGTGGGCTGGATGTTGGCGTCATTGAAACCGGTGGCAATGACGGTGACGCGCACCTGGTCGCCCAGGGACTCGTCGACGACGGTACCAAAGATGATGTTGGCCTCGGGGTCGACATTCTTGGCAACGAGGTCGGCGGCGTCGTTGATCTCCTGGATGCCAAGGTCCTTGTTGCCGGCAATGGAGAGCAGCACGCGCGTGGCGCCATCGGTGGACGTCTCAAGCAGCGGGCTGGAGATGGCCTCGGCAGCGGCGTCGGTTGCGCGGGAGTCGCCAGAAGCGGTGCCAATGCCCATCATGGCCGTGCCTGCGCCCTTCATGATGGTGCAGACGTCTGCGAAGTCGAGGTTGATGAGGCCAGGGACGGTGATGAGGTCCGTGATGCCCTGGGTGCCCTGGCACAGCACGTCATCGGCCATGCGGAAGGCCTCGAGCATGGTGGTCTTCTTCTCGGAGAGGTCGAGCAGACGGTCGTTGGGAATCACGATGAGCGTGTCAACGTTCTCGGAGAGGTTCTTGATGCCCTCGGCGGCGGAGTTGTAGCGCTTGCGGCCCTCGAACGAGAAGGGCTTGGTTACGACGCCCACGGTAAGGGCGCCAACGTCGTTCTTGGCGATGTCGGCAACGATAGGTGCCGCACCGGTACCGGTGCCACCACCCTCGCCTGCGGTGATGAAGACCATGTCGGAGCCGGCGAGCGCCTGCTTGATCTCGTCCCTGCTCTCCTCGGCAGCCTCCTGGCCAACCTCGGGGTTGGCGCCAGCGCCCAGGCCCTTGGTGATGTCGGTGCCAATGTGGACCTTGATGTCCGCGTCAGAGATGGCGAGCGCCTGCGCGTCGGTGTTGATGGCGACAAACTCGACGCCGCGGATGCCCTCCTCGATCATGCGGTTCACGGCGTTGGTGCCGCCGCCGCCCACGCCAACAACCTTAATCACGGCGAGATAGTTGCTGGGGACCTCGGTGTCCTTCATCGTTTCCTCCTCGTTGGCGGCGGCCCTGTGCCAGCGCCCTTGCTGGTGCGTTCGTGCTTCGCTCATGTGACGTTTTTCGTCCAGCCCCTGAAAAGCGCTGGTAGAAACCCTAAACCTCAGGTTAAGCCAGATGCTCCCCACGAAGCGACGTATATTTGCACATTGGGTGTGCCCTCGTCAAACACTTTGTGCAAACGGTGAAAACCGCAGGTAAACGGTACCACTTTGTGGGCCAGAAACCCTCCAGTAAAGCTTGAGACTAAGGCTATTTGCCTAGTTCGAGCTCTTTGTCGACGTTCCGGTAGAGGTTGTGGTACCGGTGGTGGAGGTGCCGCTTGAAGACGTTGAGCCAGTGGTCGACGTACCCGAGGGCGACGTGGTGCCACTCGTCGAAGAGCCCGTCGACGCCGTAGTGTCACTCGTCGTGGTGCTCGTGGTCGTCGAGTCCGTCGTCGTGGAGCCACCGGTGGCGCCCGTTCCCGCTGTCACGTTGGTTGAGTCAATCCTTCTGTATGAGGGGCTCGAGGGTACGCGCACGTTGATGTAGGTGAGCTCGTCTGGGTACTCGGCAAGCAGGCTCTTCACGACCTCCTCCTTGGACGAGATGTCCGTAGGCGAACCCAGGGAGACCTCGACCCCGCTCGAAAGGACACACGAGATGCTTGCCTCGCTCGGCGCCGTGAAACTCACGATCTGGGATGCAAAGTCGGACGAGAAGCCGTCCAGATAGCTACGAACCGCGGCAATCACTTCATCGGTGGCCTTGGAGCCTGCCACCGGATCGACGGTCGCGGGGACCCCTGTGATGAGGATGGCGCCCACGGACGTGGCCTTCTCAAGGGCTACATCATCTGCGGACTGCTCGTCTGAGACATCCAGGTTCACAGGCTCGAGCCAGACCTCCCCCTCGCCCAGGTACCACGCGACGCTTCTCGAGCTCATCACCACGACGGCCTCGACCGTGCGCTCGGTAACAGAGATCTTGAGCTTATCGGGAAACTCGCGCTCCACGCTCACCGACTCCACCCAGGGGTTCTTCATGAGGTTTTGGGTGATGGCGTTGGTGTCAACGTTGAGAAGAGTCGTGCCCTCCTCGACCTTGGCGAGCTTCTGGATGTCATCGGCACTCACATGGTCGCTAGCCACGGCGTCGATGGAGGTGATCTGGAAGGTAGAGGTATTGCTCAGCACGAGAAACGCCACGCCGAGAACCGCAGCGACGATGGCCACAGCCACCACGACGCGCATCACGATGCCCATGGCGTCTGCGGTGCGTACCTGCCGGGCACGCGCCTCTCTGGCCTCCCTGCCGCTCTGGGGACGGGATGCTCGCTGTGGGTGCAGCACCGACGGGCGTGCCTGCGCTGTCCTTGGGGCCGCTGCGGGCCTGGGCGTGCGAGACGCGCGCGGCATCCTCGGCGCGGAAGGCTGCCGGGAGGAGCGGGACGCACGGGTACGCGGTGCGGAGGTAGGGCGAGAAGGCCGCGTGGAGCGCGATGAGCGCCCCTGCGTCGACCTCTGCGTCGCCTTGCGCGAGGTTGGCCTTCTTCTGTCGTTTGACGCCATGCCGTGCTCTCCCTATGCCCCAAACCCGAGCAGCTTGACCTCGGGCTGGAGGTCGATCTCATACTTGTCGCGAACGGCGTCGTGGACATGGCGCATGACCTCGACCACGTCGTGGGCGTGCGCGCCACCGTCGTTAACGATGAAGTTGGCGTGGACGTCAGAGACCACGGCCCCACCCACGCGGTAGCCCTTGAGGCCGCAGGCCTCGATCATGACAGCCGCAGAGCGCGAGCCGGGATTCCTGAAGACCGAGCCGCAGCAGGGCCTTCCCATGGGCTGGGACTGGCTGCGACGGCGCAGCCGCTCCTCCACATCGCGCGCGATGGCGTCGTGGTCTCCCGGCTGGAGGCAGAAGGTTGCCTCAAGGACGATCTCGGTGGTGGGCAGCGAGGTCACGCGGTAGCCCCACTCGACCTCGGAGGCCGCATGGCGCACCAGCCCCTTGCCCGGCCGCAGGCTCACCACGTCCTCGATGACGGCGCCAACCCACTCATGCCGGGTCCCCGCGTCCATGGAGACGGCACCGCCAACGGTGCCGGGGATGCCCGCGCAGAACTCGAGGCCGGTGAGCGAACGCTTCATGGACTCGGAGACGAGCTTGGAGAGCTGTAGCGCGGCGCCAGCCGTCACGCGCCCGTCATCGGCAAAGCTCATGCGCGAGAACTCGCGGCCGAGCGTGATGACGCAGCCGTCGTAGCCGGTGTCAGCGGCGAGGATGTTGGAGCCCTTGCCCATGACCACCCAGGGCACGCGCTCCTCGCGCAGGACCTCGACGGTCTTGAGCAGGGCCTCGTAGGTGTTCGCGCACACGAAGAGCGCGGCTGGGCCGCCAATGCGGTACGTCGTGCGGTGCGAGAGCCGCTCGCCGCGGATTACGTCCGCGTCGATGGCTCCCGACAGGCTCATGTATGCGTTGAAGACGCTCACGCCTACCGCTCGTCTCTCTTCTCGTCACGCTCGTGCATGGCGGCGATGAACGCGGGGCCAATCTGGGTGACGTCGCCCGCGCCCTGCGTGATGAGCAGGTCGCCCGGGCGGCAGGTGTCGCAGAGGTTCTGGATGAGCTCGTGGCGGTTGGGGATGTAGGCCACGTCGGCCACCGTGCCCGCGGCTTCGACCTGGGACGAGACGGTCTTGCCGGAGATGCCAGGGATGGGCATCTCGCCCGCTGAAAAGACGTCCATCACGCGCAGGACGTCCACCTTGTCGAAGGCGTGCGCAAAGAGCGGTTCAAGAGCCTTGGTGCGGCTGTAGCGGTGCGGCTGGAACACACAGACAATGCGGTCAAAGCCAAGCTGCGAGGCAGCGTCCAGCGTGGCGGCAATCTCGGTGGGATGGTGGCCGTAGTCGTCCACCACGGTGACGCCGTCAATGTCGCCAACGTGGGTAAAGCGCCTGCGCGCTCCCTTGAACTCCGAGAGCTTCTCGGCGGCCTGGGAGACGTCTGCCCCCAGAACGTCTGCCACGGCGATAGCGGCCGTCGCGTTCGCCATGTTGTGGCGGCCGGGGTTCGACTTGATGGTCACGTCGACAGAGGCGCCGGAGGGAGTCTTCACCGAGAAGCGCATGGCCAGGCGGTGCGGTGCCAGGCCCTCCTCGGGCGTGCAGACGTAGTCGTTGCCCTTATCAAAGCCATAAGTCACCACATGACGACCGGTCGAGCGGGCAAGCTCCACGTAGTGGGGGTTGTCACCGTTAACCACAACGGTACCCTTCTCACCCACCAGGCCCATGAAGGTGCAGAAGGTCTTCTCGATGTTCTCGAGCGTGCCGTAGTGGTCGAGGTGGTCGGCCTCGATGTTGGTGACCACCACCACGTCGGGGTTGAGGTAGAGGAAGGAGCCGTCGGACTCGTCCGCCTCGCACACAAAGTAGCCGCCCTCGCCGTTCCTGCCGTTGGTGTCGTAGCCCTCGACCACGCCGCCAATGAGGAACGAGGGGTCCCAGCCCAGGCGGTCGAGCATCGTCGCGATCATGGACGACGTGGTGGTCTTGCCGTGCGTACCGGCAACGGCCACGGTAATGGCGTTGTTGGAGAGGTACGACAGCATCTTGGCACGGGGCCAGATGGGAATGCCCAGCTCGCGGGCATGAACGACCTCGGGGTTGGTCTCGGGGATGGCGCTCGAGGTGACAACGACCTCGGGCGAGACGCGGTCGATGGTCGCAGCGTCGTGGCCAATGGTCACGTCGATGCCCGCATCCTCGAGCTCGCGCACGTAGTGGGAGCTCTTGAGGTCAGAACCGGTGACCTTGCAGCCGCGCTTGTTGAGCACGAGGGCGATGCCGCTCATGCCCGCACCGCCAATACCCACAAAGTGCGCGCTCGCGATGCTCTTGCCCTTCTCGGCGGCATCTGCGCCGGGCTTCTCCACGATGTCTGCCATGGCTACCCCTTCCAAAGGTGCGCGGCGAGAAGACCCGCCGCGGAAACTGGTTCGCCTAACCCATTTACTCTAGCCGATGGACGACCCGTCGCGGCCCACGACGGCAAGCCACCACGGACTCCGCAGGCGCGTCTATCGCCCTGCGGCGCGCTCCACGACGTCTGCCAACTTGGCTGCCGCCTGGTCCTGGCCCAGGCCGCGCGCGCTCGCGCGCATGCGCTCGCGCCTCTCGCCATTGTTCACCAGGTCGAGAAGATCGCGGGCAAACTCGTCACCATCGATGGTGTCATCGGCAAAGAGATCCGCTGCGCCAGCGTCCACCAGGTAGTGCGCGTTGGTGGTCTGGTGGTCGCCCGTTGCAAGCGGGTAGGGCACGAGCACGCTCGGCACGGCAAGCGCGGCGATCTCGGCGATGGAGGAGGCACCGGCGCGCGAGACCACGAGGTCTGCCGCCGCGAGAGCCTCTCCCATGTTGGAGATGTAGGGTACGACCTGCCAGCGCTCGCGCTCGGCATCCGCAAGGTGGAGCGAGGACACAACGTCGTCGTAGAGCTCCTTGCCCGTGGAGTGCACCACGTAGAGCTCGGGATTGGCAAGCAGGCGCTCCTTGAGGCGCACGATTGCCTCGTTCACGTGGCTCGCGCCAAGGCTGCCGCCAAAGACCAGAAGCATCGTGGCGTCCTCGGGGATGGAGAACGCCGCGCGGCCGGCCTCGCGAGAGGCACCAAGGACGCTCCGGCGCACGGGGTTGCCCGTGAGCACAATGGCGTCATCGCCGTGGACGTGACTCTCGAAGGCGGCACGCGCCTGGGGCAGCGACACGCACACGTAGCGCGCGTGGGGCGCAAGCGTCTTGTTGGCAAGGCCGGGCACCGAGTTCTGCTCGTGGAGCACGTAGGGGATGTGCTGCTTGCGGCAGCGATCCATGAGGGCAAGCTCGACGTAGGCACCAAACCCCACGGCGACGTCCGGCGCGCCCTTCTCGGCAAAGACCTCGCCCACGCGCGAGGAGGCCTTGCCCTCGCGCACAAGGGCCGAGACGAGCGTCCAAGGGCGAGAGCGGTCGAAGCCGGTCACGTGGATGGGCTCCAGCTCGAAGCCCGCCTGCGGGACGAGCGTGCCCTCGAGCTTGGCGCTCTGGCCAAAGAAGCGCACGTGATGGCCGTGGGACGAGAGCTCCTCGGCCAGCGCGAGCGCCGGGTTGATGTGACCCGCAGTACCTCCGGCGGCGATTGCCACCTCAAGACTAGTTCCTGCCACGCCTGCCATCCCCTCTTCCGGACCCACGCCCGCGGAGCCTCTCCGCGGCGCTGGGGCCAAGGTCTATCCGTCCGCCTTCGTACCTGCCCTGCCTGGCGCTCCGGCCGTTTGAGCCGCCCCGTTGCCGTTGCTGCGGCCGTCCCTGCCCGCCGCCGTCGACCATGCGCAGGCCAGAGCCGGAGCCCCCACGTTCGCCACGCTGCCGCGAGGAGCGCGGCGTGGGACTGCCCACAAGCGAGATGCCCGGGCCGGCTGCGGGCGCGGCGCCCCGTGTCCCATCGTCGCCATCCGCAAACTGCCAGGACTGGCGGCTGCGGTCGTGGACGGTCTCGGGCAGCGTCGAGCGCTTGGACACCGAGACGATCATGCCCACGAGCATGAGGCAGCTCATGATCGTGGAGCCGCCATACGACACAAACGGGACGGGCTTTCCCGAGAGCGGGATGAGTCCCAGCACGCCGCAGACGTTCACGAGCAGCTGGATGATGATGAGCGAGGTGCAGCCGGCGGCGATGAGCCTGCCGCACATGTCCGGCGCATAGCGCGCGATGCGGAAGCCCGCCCAGGCAAGGACGCCAAAGGCGGCGAGAAGGCCGAGCGTACCCACAAGGCCAAGCTCCTCGCCCACCACGGCAAAGATGAAGTCGTTGTAGGCCATGGGCAGGTAGGAGTACTTCTGCTTGCTCATGCCAATGCCCACGCCAAAGAGCCCGCCCGATCCAAAGGCATAGAAGCCCTGGATGAGCTGGTAGCCGGAACCCGTTGGGTCACTCCAGGGGTTGAGGACGGCAACAATGCGGGCACGCGAGTAGTCATCCTTGAGCGAGATCGCGAGCACCCCCACGATGCCGACTCCAAGCACAAGCAGAATCCAGCGACGATCCATGCCGGCGAGGTAGCCCATCACGATGAGCGTGGCGCCAATGATGAGCGTGGAGCCCTTGTCGGGCTGCAGCAGGATGAGCGCGAGCGGCACGCCCACAAACACCGCAAGGTTCTTCACGAACTCCGTGAAGCCCATGACCTGCTCGTCGTAGTAGCGCTCGGCGAGGTCGGCCGCCACGAGGATGATCGTGATCTTGGCGAACTCGGACGGCTGGAGCGTGAAGGGCCCAATGGCGATCCAGCGCGTGGCGCCATAGGCGTCCGCGCCCGCTATGGGCAGAAAGATGGCCAGCAGCAGGAGGATGGTCAAGATCCAGATGATCCTGACCAGCGTCTTTCCCCAGAGGTGATAGTCGCTCTTGGCAATGAACACGGCAAGGCCCGTGCCAAGCGCAGCAAAGATGAGCTGGCGCTTGAGGTAGTAGGCGGGGTCGTTGCCCAGAGCCTCGGACGCGAGCGACGTGATGGACGAGGCCGAGTAGACCATGAGGAAGCCAAAGCAGGTGAGGATTACCACCGCAGCAATGAGGATGAGCCGCGGCTTCATGAACCTCTCGGGCACGCCAAGGATGGTCTTCTCGACCGAGGAGCGCCCGGCACCCCTCCCCTGGCCGCCACGCCTGGTGGAGGTGCGAGACCGTCCTGCGGCAGAGCTTCGGTATGTGGACGCCTGGGCCACTAGCACAGCCTCCCCGCGGCCACGCGCTCGGCAGCAAGGTGCTTGAAGAGCTCGCCGCGCTCCTCCATGTTGTGGAACTCGTCGAAGGACGAGCACGCGGGCGAGAGAAGCACCACATCGCCGGCCTGGGCGCGCCCGCAGGCGGCCGAGAAGGCCTCGCGCAAGTGCGGCTCTCGCACGACCTCAAGCCCAGAGCCCGAGGCGGCGACCTCGTCCTCCAGCGCGCGGGCAATTCTCTCTCCGGCGGCGCCGTAGCACACGGCAACGCGGCAGCGAGCGGCAACCGCGTGCGCCAGTGAGGTAAGGTCGGTGCCCTTGTCGTGGCCGCCCAGAAGCACCACGATGTTCCCCGGCCTGAAGGCCGTGAGGGCCTTCTCGACCGAGTCCGTGTTGGTAGCCTTGGAGTCGTTCACAAAGCGCACGCCGGAAACCTCGCCGCAGGGCTCGATGCGGTGCTCGAGCGGCGAGAAGGCGAGAAGCCCGCGGCACACGTCCTTATCGGCAACACCCAGCTCGAGCGCCACGGCCGAGGCCACGAGGGCGTTCTCCTCGTTGTGCTCGCCCTTGATGAGAAGGTCGTCGGTGGGGACAAGGACGTGCTCGGCGCCGTCGAGGCGCACCACGAGGCGGCCGTCGCGCACGAAGGCGGCGCACGGCGTACCGGGGTCCTGGCGCACGTCCACGCGGCACACGCGCAAGCCCCGCGCGTCGAGGCGGCCAATCACGGCGCGGCACCAGTCGTCGCCGTCAGAGACCACGGCAAGGTCCCCCGCCTGGAGGTTGGCAAAGATCTTCTCCTTTGCCTGGGCATACGCCTCCATGCTGCCGTGCCACTCCACGTGGTCCGGCGTGACGTTCATGAGGCAGGCGACGTGCGGGTGCAGAAGGCGCGTGGTTGCCAGCTGGAAGCTCGAGAGCTCGGCTACGAACCACGATCCGGGCTGGCGCTCAGCAAGGCGGCTCGTGATGATGGTGCCGATGTTGCCCACGGCCTCGGCGACGCGTCCGCCCTCGCGCAGGAGCGCCGTGGTGAGCGTGGTCGTGGTGGTCTTCCCGTTGGTGCCGGTGATGCCCACCCAGTTGGCGGGGCTCTCGCGCCAGGCAAACTCCGGCTCGCCAATGATCTCCGCCGAATGCGCGGCCGCCGCCTGGAAGAAGACGGACCCCACGGGGATGCCCGGTGAGGCTATGGTCAGGTCAAAGGTGCCCTCGACCTCCTCGGTGCCCAGGACACAGCGAACGCCCAGGCCCTCAAGCTCATGCGTAACCTCGCCCTCGTGCGAGGAGGCGCCACCAAAGAGCGTGATGGAGGAGACCCTCTCGCCAAGCCCCACCAGGTAGCGGCAGACGGCCTCGCCCGTGTGCCCTATGCCAAGAACGGCGACGTTGCCAAGACGCGCCGAGGAGTTGCTGTCCTGCATGAGATGCCCCCTAGCCAAGCTGGAAGTACAGCGCAAAACCAAGGACCGCGAAGGCGGCCGAGACAATCCAGAAGCGGATGACGACCTTCGTCTCACTCCAGCCCTTCTTCTCGAAGTGGTGGTGGAGAGGAGCCATGAGGAAGACGCGCTTGCCCGTGGTCTTGAAGCTCACAACCTGGATGATCACCGAGAGCGCCTCGACGATGAAGAGCCCGCCCATGACAAGCGAGCAGATCTCGGTCTTGGTGAGCACGGCAAGCGCGGCGAAGGCGCCACCCAGGGCCAGTGAGCCCGTGTCGCCCATGAAAATCGAGGCGGGGTAGCAGTTGTACCAGAGGAAGCCCACGCAGGCACCCACGATGGTGGCAGCAAACACCGAGAGGCCAAGCTGATCCTCGTTGTAGGCGACCATGGCCATCACGACCATGACCACCAGCACCGTGCCTCCGGCGAGGCCGTCCAGGCCGTCGGTGAGGTTGACGGCGTTAGAGAGGCCGGCCAAAAGCAGGAAGACGAAGATCATGTAGAGCCAGGGCACGCGCACGCCGCCGATGGTGGTGGAGAGCACGCCCAGGTCAAGCGTTGCGCCACCGGGGAACTCGATGGTGGGAGCGATTCCGCAGTAGTTCACCGCAACCAGGCAGAAGATCACGCAGACTATGGTGAGCCCCACCATCTTCTGCGAGGGTGTGAGGCCCAGTGAGCGCTTGTGCGCCACGGACTCGATGTCGTCGAGAAGGCCCAGCGCACCCGTCGCGAGCATGGCGAAGAGCGCAAGGAAGAGCATGGGCGACCAAGGCGCCATGAGAAGCGTGGTCACCACCACGCCGAGAAGGATCACGATGCCGCCCATGGTGGGCGTACCCTGCTTCACGAGGTGTCGCTTGGGACCGTCGGCCCTCACCTGCTGGCCAAGCCCCTCGTGGCGCATGAGCTTGATGAAAAAGGGCATCACCACAGCGGTGATGACGGCGGCAACGCCTGCCGCAAGAAGCACCTGATAGCTAGGGTATGCGGGATTTCCCACAATGAACATCAGCGAAGCACTCCCCTCGCGAACGCATCCAGACCGCAGGAACGAGACGCCTTGACCAGCACGAGGTCGCCCCGCGAGAAGACGGGGGCGAGCGTCTCCACGGCAGCGTCGACCGTGGGGAAGAGCTGCAGGCGATCCTCGGAGGCGCCCATAGTGCGCGCCGCCTCGGCCATCTCGCCAGCAAGGTCCCCGCCAACGAACACAAGCATATCAAGACCCTTGGCCGCGGCATAGGCGCCCACGTAGCCATGGAGACGGCGCTCCTCGCTGCCAAGCTCGCCCATCTCGCCCAGCACTGCCACGCGCATGCCTGTGGCATCCATCTCGGAGAGGACGTCGAGGGCGGCAGCCATGGAGGCGGGGCTCGCGTTGTAGGAGTCATCGATCACGCGCACGCCGCGCGGGGACTCCGAGACTGCAAGGCGCATGCTCGCGGCAGGCATCGCGGCCATGGCGTCTGCGGCAACGTCGCGGTCAAGGCCCAAGGCCTCAACCACGGCCATGGCGAGAAGGAAGTCGGGCACCACCTGGCGGCCGGGAACCGAGGGCGTGACCCGCCTGGACCAGCCGTCCCTGCAGGTGACGGTGAACGACGCATCACCCGTGCCGGTGAGCTCGACGTTGGTGGCGCGCACGTCGTCGCCCTCGCGCTCGCCCACGTAGGCAACGGCAATGCCCGCGGGGCGTGCGAAGCTCTCGGCAATGAAGGGCGTGTAGTCGTTGGCGCTCGTAAGCACCAGCAGCGGCTCCACGCCGCCTGAAGCCACCATGCCCGAGACCACCTCGGCCTTGGCGCGGGCGATGTTCTCGCGAGAGCCGAGAAGCCCGATGTGGCTCGTGCCCACGTTGGTGATCACGGCAAGCGTGGGCGCGCAGCAGGCAGCCATGCGACGGATCTCGTTGGGATGGTTCATGCCCATCTCGCAGACGAGGACCTCGGCGTCGTCGGGCGCCGAGAGCACCGTGAGCGGCAAGCCGATGAGGTTGTTGAGGTTGCCCTGGGTAGCGTGGACACGGCGCGCGCTCGCGATGCCCGCGCGAAGGAGGTCCTTGGTCGTGGTCTTGCCCACCGAGCCAGTGACGCCCACCACGAGCCAGTTGGGGTGACGGGCGCGCCACTCGTGGGCAAGGCGGAGCAGGAACTCCTCGGCGTCGTCGTCCTGGGGGCGCACGACGGCGCAGCCGCGCTCGTGCGCAAGGGCGAGCAGTGCCGCATCTGGCTCGCGCGTCACCACGACGCAGGACGCGCCCGCCTCGACGGCGGCAGGCGCAAAGTCGTTGCCGTCGACCTTCTCGCCGAGGAACGCCACAAAGACGGAGCCCGCGCCAACCTTGCGAGAGTCGATCTCGACCGTGCCTTCGACGCGCGCAGAGGGCGCGCCCTCAAGCAGCTGCGACCCCGTGGCGAGCACGAGGTCTGCGATGTCCATGGAAAGCATAGGTTCCCCCTGACCTAGTTGGATGTCGACGCGGTGGTCGTGGAGGCATCCGGAGAGATGCCGAGGTCCGTGACAGCCGCCTCCATTATCTGCTTGAAGGTGGGCGCCGCCGAGGAGAGAGCCAGATGCGGCGTTCCGTTGAGGCCAACGTAGACCAGGACGTCGGGGTCGTCGGCGTTGGCAAAGCCGCAGAGCGATGCCACGTACTTGCCCGCCTGGTAGCCGCCGGACTCGCTTGCCTGCTCGCCCGTGCCCGTCTTGCCCGCGATGGTATAACCGTCGACCTGGCCGCGCTTGCCGGTGCCGTCAGTCATGACCGAGGTCATCATGTCGGTGAGCTCGTCGGCAGTGGTCTTGGAGATAACCTGCTCGCCCGTGGGCCAGCTGACCTCCTCACCGCCATGCGAGACAAGGAAGTGGGGCGTGGTGGGGATGCCGTCGTTTGCAACAACGCCAAACGCGCGCACGATCTGCACCATGGGCACGGCAAGGGCCTGGCCAAACGCCATGGCGCCAAGCGTTGCTCCCGTGTAGTTCTCGTAGCTGGTCACGATGCCCGTCGCCTCGCCCGGGTAGTCGATGCCCGTGGTGTGGCCGATACCAAACTTGTCCACGCCCTCGGCAAAGCGCTGCGCGCCAATGGCCTCCTGGGCGAGAAGCGAGACGCCAACGTTCGAGGAGCGCACGAGCATGGTGCGCACCGTCATGTCCTCGGCGCCGGTGCGTGGCTCGTCGTCGGTAACCCAGTCGTCGCCGGCAAGGATCCGCACGGGGACGCTGTAGACGCTGTTAGCGTTGAAGAGGCCGTTCTCGACACCGATGGCCACGGTCAGGATCTTGAACATGGAGCCGGGCTCGTAGGAGGCGGACACGGGCTTGAGCGTGAGCGCGTCCGAGCTTGTGTTGGCCAGGTCCGAGAGCTTGGCCAGGGGCGTCGAGCATGCGGCGTATATCTCGCCAGTCTTGGGGTTTGTCACCATGACCGAGCCAGAGTCCGCGTCGTAGTCATCGACGGCCTGGGAGATGACCTCCTCGGCCTTCTCCTGGATGTCGATGTCAATGGAGAGGACCAGGTCCTCGCCGTTCTTTGCCTCGGTAATCTGCGAGGTACCGCCGGCAATGGGCGTGCCCGTGAGGCCGGTCTCAACGATCATCTGGCCATCGGTGCCCGAGAGGACGTCGTTGTAGTAGTACTCAAGGCCGGTCAGGCCGTCGCCATCGGAGCCCACCACGCCCAGCACCTGGCTTGCCACGTCACCATAGGGGTAGACGCGCTTGGTGTCGTCGAGGTAGTAGACACCCTTGAGCTTGGCATCCGAGAGCTGCTGCTTGATGGTGTCGGCTACGTCGGTGTCCACCTGGCGCTGCACGTAGGCGAAAGTCGAGTCTGTGGTGAGCGCGCCGGTGTAGTCGCTTGCGGAGCCGCCCAGATTTGCCACAAGAATCCTTGCCACGCCCGAGGGGTCGGTGACCTCCTTGGGGTTGCAGTAGATGGTCTTGCAGTCCACGCTCATGGCAAGAACATTGCCGTTGCGGTCGTAGATGGTGCCGCGCTTGGCATGGAGCGTAATCACGTTTGTGCGGTGCTGCTCGGCCTCCTCTGAGAGGTTCGAGGCGTCGATCACCTGGAGCCACACGAGGCGCCCCACCACAACGGCAAAGACAATCATGAGGACAAGGAAGATCGTGCGGGTGCCGTTGTCGAAGCCACCAGGACCCGACCCGCCCGGCCTTGACGCGCGGGCACGGTAACGGGCACGAGAGGCCTCGTCATACGAGGCCTCCGGCATTCCACGCCGCCCTTGGCGGCTCTGTCTCATGCTCTCTCTCACGAGGGAGTAGTCTACGCCTCGGGCGAGGCCGTATCGGTGTTCGTCACGGACTGCGCAGCATCCCCATCCGCCGAGGAGGCGGAGGCGCTGGCAGAGGTGGCGTCGGTCGACGCGGTGGCCGCGGAGTCGCTGGCAGACGAGAGGTCAACCACCTCTCGGTTGGTGGAGAGGGTCATGCCGTAGTTCTGCGTGGCAATGCGGCTGATGCGGCTGGACGAGGAGAGCACGGACTTCTCGACCTGAAGGTCCTCGTTAAGCGTCTGCGCCTCCTTGATCTGGGAACGCAGCGCCGAGTTGGCCTGGAGCGTCGAGACGGTTGCCGTGGAGAGCGCCACACGGCAGGCGCCAAGTGCGAGAAACACGAGGGCGCAGACGACGACCGTGCGGACGCGGTGGAGGAACTGGGGGCTCACGCCTGCGCGGGCGCGGGCGTCGAGTCCGCCACCAGTGACGACCGAGAACGACGGGCGCTGCTCGACGCGTTCGTCGTGGCGCTCGCGGCTCCTCTCGGCTACGTCCATCCTGACGGCCTCTGACCCCTGATACCTCATTGCTGTCCCTTGTCTCCCGGCTATGCCGGACGTTGTGCGTACTGGTGCGTTGGTGCTTCGTTGGTAGTGCGTTTAAGCTGCGTTTGTGGTGCGTGCTGCTTCGTTTGTGGTGCTATGCAGACGACCTTGCGGTCGGGTGCGACTAGTTCGCGCTCTCGTGCGTGACGTCGAGCTTGACGGCCACGCGCATGAGCGCGCTTCTCGACCGTGGGTTTGAGGAGACCTCCTCCTCGCCCGCGACGAGCGGCTTTCTGGTCTTGACGTCGACTATCGGCACGTGGCCGCATACGCACACCGGAAGGTCCGGCGGACAGATGCAACCCTGCGAGAGCTCAGAGAAGACGTGCTTCACGATGCGGTCCTCGAGCGAGTGGTAGGAGATGACGCAGATCCTGCCACCGGTGTTTGCCCATCGAACGGCAGCGCGAAGGCCTTGATCGAGGGCGTCGAGCTCGTGGTTCACCTCGATGCGCAGGGCCTGGAAGGTCTTGCGTGCGGGATGACCACCGTGACGACGGGCCGCGGCGGGTATCGCTCGCTTAATCACGTCGACAAGCTGGAAGGTCGTCTCGATGGGCGCCTTCCCGCGCGTCTCCACGATGGCGCGGGCGATGCGTGCCGCGTACTTCTCGTCGCCATACACGCGAAGGATTCGGGTGAGGTCGGCTTCGTTGTAGGTGTTTATGACCTCTTGTGCGGTTGGGGTGTCTTTCCCCGAATCCATGCGCATGTCTAGGGGAGCGTCCTCGTTGTACGAGAAGCCCCGTTCCGGAATGTCGAGCTGAGGGGAAGAGACCCCCAGGTCGAAGAGGAAGCAATCCACACCGGGGACCCTGGCGCCAACAAGCAGCTGGTCAAGGTCGCCGAAGTTGCCCTTGAGCGGAAGGAACTCCGCCCGGGGCGCCTCCCGCGAGAAGCGCTCGGTCGCCGCCTTCAAGGCCATGTCGTCTTGGTCGATGCCAATGGAGAGGCCGTCCGGGGCGATCCTTTGCGCAAGCGCGATGGAGTGTCCGGCCCCGCCGAGGGTGCAGTCGCAAACGACCTCTCCCGGCTTGGGGTCGAGCTCGGCGAGGACCTCGTCGAGCATCACAGGTACATGCCGATATTCGGATGTCAAGGCGCTCACCCTCCCCTTGCCTACTCGCCAAAGAGAAGAGACTCGAGACGGTCCACTGCGTCGTCGGAGGCGAACTTCTCGTTCCAACGATCGGCGTTCCAGATCTCGAAGTGGTCGCCCGCGCCGACGATCATGAGGTCGCCGTCGAGGCCCAGGCGCTGGCGCTGACCGCGGGTCGTCTCGTCGATCTTGCCAAGGGCAACGCGTCCGGCGGAGTCAATCTCCACCGTGGTGGCCATGGCGTTAAGACGAAGCAGGGTCTCTGCGTCGTTGCGGCTCCTGGGGTCGAGGTTCAGGCTGTTGACCCATGCCTCGAACGCCTCGGGGGTGTAGCCGTAGAGCGCATCCTTGCGCGGGATGAGCTGCACGAGCTCGCCAAACTGCTTGCGCAGGATGGCGGGAAGGGTGACACGGGACTTGGAGTCGAGGCTGCGCTGGTACTGACCAGTCAGCATGTCGCCCTCCTCTCGTTGCCGCTCGCGCCCACGTTTGAACGTGAACAAACTATAGACCAAATCCGACACCTATCCACACCTAAAAACACTTTGCGACACACAAGGGTGAATTTTTGGGCTGGACGGTTCGAGGGGGCTTTCGGAGGAGGGCGCAAGGGAGATGCAGTGGCCCCAGATGTTGTGGTTGGCTGTCGCACGAACACAACTCTGTCGGCGAGAGGAACGAACACCGGGAAACGAATTGTGTCGGTGGGATGAAGGTGGCGGTGGGGCAAAGTGTGGGGGTGGGGGTGGGGCGATGGGGCCCCGCGGCCGTGGTCCGGCGGGGCCATGGCGGCAAGCACCTCTCGGCCCTCGTCTCAGTTCTTTTTCGGTTTCTGAGGGTCGCCTCCGCATTACCGCAGGTAATTATCGGCGCTGTTCTCAGATACCGATAAAGAATGCCGAGGAGCCAAGCCTCTCCCCCGGGCGGCCGGGGCGCTCTCGTTGCTCGGGCGGCCGGGGCGCTCTCGTCGCTCGGACAGACGGGCCCCCACGCGGCGCCGTATTGCCGGGAAGCTCCCCATTATTGAACGATTTTCTTGGCGAGAAAGTCATCTGCCCAGTTGGTGGCAATGACTCTGCGAAAAAACGCGCAATAATATCTGCCCAAGGTCATTGCACCTGGAAACCTGCGACTTAATTGCAGCCCATAGGGTGCATCGTCGAGAAGATGCCCAGGTAGATTGGCTGTGATTCTCTCACGAACTTCTACTAAGTCGCAGGTTTGCCGGGAGGCCCCACCGAGGACGGATGTGGCGAGAGGTCCGGCAGCGAGAAGCCCGGCGCCCCACCACTCGGGCGCCCTACCGCCTGGGGTGGCCCGCCCTACTCGCGCACGTGGGCGCGGGGGTGCGCCGCCAGGTACACGCCGCGCACGTGCGTGCGGTCGACGTGCGTGTAGAGCTGGGTGGTCGAGATGTCGGCGTGCCCCAGGAGCTCCTGGACAACGCGCAGGTCGGCGCCGCCTTCAAGCAGGTGCGTCGCAAAGCTGTGCCGCAACGTGTGCGGATGCAGCCCCTGCACCCCCACCATGCGGCCCGCGCGCTCCACGATCGCGTGCACAGACTGCCGAGAGATGCGCCCGCCACGCTGGTTGAGAAAGACCGCCTGGGTGGGCGTGCGCCCCACGAGCCCCGGGCGCCACTGCGTGAAGTAGTCCCCCATCACACGTGCGGCCGACCCCATGATGGGCACCACGCGCTCCTTCGACCCCTTGCCAAAGACGCGCACGACCTCCTTGTCCAGGTGCACGTCTCGCAGGTCAAGCCCACAGAGCTCCGAGACGCGCAGGCCGCAGCCGTAGAGCGTCTCCAGGATGGCACGATCGCGCTGGCCGGCCGCCGTCTTGGGGAACGGCTGGTCGAGAAGGGCCTCGGCCTGCTCCACGCTCAGGACGTCGGGCAGGCGCGCTGGCTTGGCGGGCAGCGGCAGGTCGGCCGTGGGAAAGTTCTCGCATATCTCGTCCGCCACCATGAAGCGGTGGAAGCCCTTGATGGCAGAGACCGCGCGCTCGACGGAGGCGGGCGCAAGCCCCACATCCACCAGAGCCGCGACATGCGCCTCTATCGCCTGGCGCGTCACGGCGTCGGGGCTGGTAATGCCCTCCCCCTCTAGCGCCGAGAGGTAACGGGAAAGGTCGCGGCCATAGGCCGCGACCGTATTGGGTGATGCGTTCCTCTCGATGGAGAGGTAGTTGAGGTACTCGCGCAGTGCGCGCGAGAGGTCCATCGTGTCCATGAGCCGGCAGAGCGGCAGCCGCTACCTGGGGTTCACGTCGTGACGGTCGACGCCCTCGTGGTGAGCGATGGCCGCGCGGACAAACTCGCGGAACAGCGGCGCCGGCTTGGTGGGACGGCTCTTGAACTCGGGGTGGGCCTGGGACGCAACAAACCAGGGGTGCATGGACTCGGGAAGCTCGATCATCTCGACCAGGCGGTTGTCAGGCGAGAGACCCGAGATGACCATGCCCGCATCGGTGAGCTGCTTGCGGTAGGCGTTGTTGACCTCGTAGCGGTGGCGGTGACGCTCGTAGATGAGCTCCTCGCCGTAGGCCTCGGATGCGAGCGTGCCGGGAACGACCTTGCAGGGGTAGGCGCCCAGACGCATGGTGCCGCCCTTCTCGGTAACGTCCTCTTGGTCGGGCATGAGGTCGATCACGGGATAGGTGCACTCGGGCTCAAACTCGCTGGACATGGCACCGGGAAGCCCTGCCACGTTGCGAGCAAACTCGCACACCGCCATCTGCAGGCCCAGGCACACGCCCAGGTACGGAACCTTGTTCACGCGAGCGCGGTTCGCCGAGAGGATCTTGCCCTCGGTGCCGCGCAGGCCAAAGCCGCCGGGGACGAGAATGCCGTCGTAGCCGGCGAGCTCCTCGTCCACGTTCTCCTCGGTGAGCTCCTCACCGTCGACGAGCTTGATCTCGACGTGGCGGTCGTAGTAGACGCCGGAGTGGTGCAGGGCCTCGATGACAGAAAGGTAGGCATCGGGCAGCTGGGTGTACTTGCCAACCACGGCGATGCGGGTCTTCTCGGGCAGGGAGTTGGCCACGTGCATGGCGTCGGTGAAGTCGTTCCAGTCGCTCATGTTGCGCTCGCGCGGCTCGAGGCCCAGCTTCTGGCAGACCTTCTCGTCAAAGCCCTGCTTGGCGAGGTGCATGGGCACGTCGTAGATGGAGGGGCAGTCGGAGTTCTCGAAGACGCAATCCTCGTCCACGTCGCAGAAGTGCGCGATCTTGGCACGGATGGAGGCGTCGACCTCGTGGTCCGAGCGGCACACGATGAAGTCGGGCTGGATGCCCATGGAGCGCAGCTCCTTGACGGAGTGCTGCGTGGGCTTGGTCTTGACCTCGTGCGCAGCGGCGATGTAAGGCACCAGGCTCACGTGGATGACCAGGGTGTTTCCGGCGCCCTTCTCCTTGCGGAACTGACGCATGGCTTCGACGAAGGGCTGACCCTCGATGTCGCCGATGGTGCCGCCGAGCTCGGTGATCACGATGTCGGCCTGGGTCTGCTCCTCGATGCGCAGGAAGCGGGACTTGATCTCGTTGGTAACGTGGGGAATCACCTGCACGGTACCGCCGAGGAAGTCTCCCGCGCGCTCGCGCTGGATGAGCGACTGGTAGATGAGGCCGGTGGTGAAGTTGGACTCACGGGTGAGGTTCTCATCGATGAAACGCTCGTAGTGACCGAGGTCGAGGTCGGTCTCCTTGCCGTCCTCGGTCACAAAGACCTCGCCGTGCTGGAAGGGGCTCATGGTGCCCGGGTCAACGTTGAGGTACGGGTCGGCCTTCTGCATCATGACCTTGTAGCCGCGGGCCTTGAGCAGGCGGCCGAGCGATGCCGCCGTAATGCCCTTGCCGAGGGAGGATACGACGCCGCCGGTCACAAAGATGTGTTTTGTCATGTGGGTTTGCCTTCCCGTAGTGAAGCTGCCGTTTCTACGGGTCTTTATTCTAGCGCGAGAACCTTGCGGACGTGACACCGCTCACCGACTGCACACGGTTGTTCAGGTGGTTAGACCGAATAAACAGATTCGAGCCCTCGCTTCGCCGCAGCGCGTGGTTTTCAGGGAGGTCGCAAGTGATTGGGGTTGCGGACGATTTCTTGGACCATCCTACCCCGCAAGCCCCCTGTGCCTAAAATTTGCGGTTGCCGGCCCTTTTTGGGCGAATCGCCGAGTACGAAGCCTCTAACTTCTTACAGAGCCGCAGGTAGGGGAATGGCACCTCTGGGGTGATACTAAGCGGAACCCCGAATTTTTTCCCGGCAACCGCAAATTTTGGGCAGGCTGCATCCGTTGGAGGGCAAGAGTCTCCCTCCAGAACGCGAAAACAGCCACCGGGCCTCGAATGCGTGCATCCGAGGCCCGGTGGAAAGTCGATTTTCGCTGGGAGCGAACATCCTAGAGGTACTTGCGCCAGTCATCCTCGTCGTCGGCGTCCTCCGCCTCGGTGGCGCGCTGGGACGCACGCTGTGCCGCAAGCTCGGCGCGGCTCTGGTACGGGGCGTCGTTCTTCTCGGGGAAGGTGGCAAACGCGTGTTGGAAGACCTCGAGGTTCTCGTCGGCGCGACCACGCGGCACCGGGAACGTGATTTTGGAGGCCATATGCGTGCCGGAGGCAAGTTCCGCACGGAAGAGCTCCGCCACCGTTGCCGCATCCCACCCAAAGGCGCCGCAGCCAAAGGCCCCCAGCACCAGCTTGTCGTAGCCAAGCTGGTCTGCGATGGCCATTACGAAGGCAATGCGCTCGCGCATGGCCGTGAGCAGGGCATCATCCGCCACGCGATAGTCTGCCCTCGCGCGCACCGCGTTGGGTGCCGCGCACACAATGACGTCGGAGTACGAGTGATACTTGTCGCGCTCGAAGCGCACGGCGGGCACGACAAGGGCCCGGTTGCGATAGAGCTCGCAGTTGATGTTGCGACGGCGGTTCTCGCCGTACCAGTCGCGCTTCTGCGAGAGCACGTTGTAGAGGAACGACTCCGAGCAGAGCGCCTCCTCCTGCGCCCACGCGCCGCGCTCGTAACCACCGCCGGGGTTCACAAACGAGGCAAAGTCGAGCATCGCCATGTCGCAGCGGCTCGCGATGCCACGGCCAAGCCGCAGGACCGCAGAGGCGCTGTCCTCCTCAACCACCTCAACCTGGGGCACCACGCCCTCGCGGGCGGGTGCGGCAGGCATGCCGCTCACCTCACGCGTTCCCGCAAGCGACGACGAAATCTCTGCCGAGAAGAGCTGGTCCATCTGAGCGATGTGCCTTGTGGCAAGCTGCGTGCGGCTTGGCCCGCGCCGCGCGCCGTCCGCATTCCTGCCGTTGCGCTGACGCTGACGTTCTCTATCTTGTGCCATCGGAATCCCCTCCGTAGCTGTTACCTGCGTGTTCGAGCATCTCGCGCGCGTGGGCGAGCGACGCCTCGCCCGTGTCGCCAGAGAGCATGCGTGCGACCTCCGCCACGCGCGCCTCTCCCGTGACCTCGTCGATCTTGGTCTCGGGCGGCTCGCCCGCGGCGAGCGTCACCTTATGCACCAGGTAGTGACGGTCTGCCATGACGGCGACCTGAGCCAGGTGCGTGACAACAATGACCTGGTGCGTGCGGCCAAGGTCGCGCAGCACCTGCGCGAGTGCCACGGCCGTGGCCCCGCCCACACCGGCATCCACCTCGTCAAAGACGAGCGTGTCACAACCGTCTGCATCTCCCAGCGCCACCTTGCAGGCAAGCATCACGCGGCTTACCTCGCCGCCCGATGCGATGCGCCTGAGCGGTCGCGCGGTGAGGCCGGCAGCCGGCCGGTAGAGGAACTCCACGCGGCTTGGCCCCATGCTCCCCCACTGGTCGCGTGGCAGTCGCGTCTGCGAGACGGCAAGCGACGCCGAGCCCATCTCGAGGCGTGACATCTGGGCGCTTACCTCGGCCGAGAGGCGCGGCGCGCCCTTCTCGCGCACCGCATCCAGCGCGTCGGCGGCGTGGGCGAGCTTCTTCTCGGCAGCGTCGAGCGCCCGCTTGGCGCGCTTCTCGGCCTCGTCACCGCCCTCTCTTGCGGCCACCACGGCCGCAGCCTGCTCGCGGCGGGCAAAGACGTCCTCCATGCGCGGGCCAAAGCTTCGGCGCAGGCCCTCGAGGCGAGAGAGGCGCTGCTGCATCTGCTCGAGCGATTCTGGGTCCCACTCCACGCCGTCTGCGTAGTCGCGCAGGCTCGACGCCACGTCCTCGATGTCGATGAGAGAGGACTCGAGGGCATCTGCCCAGGTACTGAGCTTAGCATCGGAGTTCGAGGCGTCTCTCAGCGCACGGACCGCCGCCGAGAGCGCGTCCGAGGCACCGTCGTCGCCCGCAACCAGGTTGTGCGCACCCGAGGCGGCGGCCACGAGCGCCTCGGCGTGCTCGGCGCGCGGCAGTGCCTCCTCAAGCTCCTCGTACTCACCCTCCTTGGGGGCCACCTCGTCGATCTTCCTGAGCGTGAACTCGGCTTCCTCGAGCTTCTCGGCGCCGGTGCGCGAGAGCTCGCGCACGTGCTCGAGCTCGTCTGCCGCCGCACGTGCCGCAGCAAGCGCGTCCTGGTAGGCACCAAGCGCTTCCGCGGCCTCCTCGCCAAGCCACGCGTCGAGAATCTCCACATGCGAGGAAACCGAGAGCAGCCGCTGGTGCTCGTGCTGCCCGCAGAGGTCGACCGTCCGGCCAACGCCGGACGCCAGCTCGCGCACGGAGCCCATGCGACCGTCAATCTCCACGCGGCCGCGGCCGTCGGCCGAGACGCGCCTGCGCACCACGCAGCCATCGGGGTCTCCCCCGCGCTCGAAGAAACGGCCCTCGACCTCGAGGGAGTCTGCCCCCTCGCGCACCGAGCCTGCGTCCGCGCGCTCTCCTACCAAAAGCTTGATGGCCGAGAGGAGCGCCGTCTTGCCGGCGCCCGTCTCGCCCGTGAGCACCGTAAGACCGGCGGAGGGCTGGATGGTTGCGTCCCGAATGAGCGCGACGTCGCGCGCGTGCAGTTCGTCGAGCATCAGCGGCCCGCCCTGCCGTAGAAGACGCGCGAGACCGAGTTGTAGAAGCTCTGAGCGCTGTGGTCGAGGAGGAGGATGTCTCCCGGGCCACGGCGCACCGTGGCGTGCACGGGCACGCCCTCCTGACACTTGCGCACGTTCTGGCCGTCGGCAAAGAAGTGGCGGGCCACCGGACGCTCGGGGCTCATCTCAATCTCCACGACGTCTGAGGGCGCCGTGAGGAAGGCACGCGCCATGATGGTGTGCGGCGCGATGGGCACGCAGACCATGCCCGAGAACTCCGGCGTCACGATGGGACCGCCCGCGGCAAGCGCGTAGCCCGTCGAGCCAGTTGCCGTGGAGACGACAAAGCCGTCGCCGCGCAGCGTGTCGATGTGGTTGCCCGAGACCGAGACCTCGAACTGTACCATGTCGCCCTGGCCGCCGCGCGAGACCGCAAAGTCATTCAGAGCAAAGCTGTTCACCTGGTAGGCGCTGCCATCCTCGCACGCAAAGGTGCTCTCGATGGCAAGCGTTGCCCTGTGAGAGACATGCAGCTTGCCGTCAAGAGCACTCTTGACCGTCTCGATGAGCTTGTCCGGGCCCGCCGTAGTGAGAAATCCCAGGTGGCCATAAGAGATCCCCAGCATGGGAATCTGCGAGTAGCCCACAATGCGCGCGGCACGAAGCAGCGTGCCGTCTCCGCCCAGGGAAACCACAAGCTGGCAGGCGGAGGGGTCCTCGATGTAGTCCGGGTAGCGCTTCTTGTCATGCGCCCACACGGCCTCGACGCCCTGGCCAGAAAGCCAATGCTCAAGGGCATGCGCGCCTTCCACGGCATCCGGGCGCGCGTAGTTTGGGACGATAAAGACCTTCACGCAAACCTCCAGCCAAACAGGTGTACGGAGCACAACTTAGAGTGTACCCCCACTCGCTAGGCCAGGGCCACCGCTCCCCCGCTAACGACTGCCTTGAGGTCGAGGGCGGTAGGTGCCGAACCGTGCCGGCCAAAGAGGAGGTACTCGACGTTGCCCTTGTGGCCGCGCACGGGACTCTCGCAGCAGCCCACCGGTCCAAGGCCGGCATCCGCAAACGCCGCTGCGATGCGCTCCAGCGCATGCAGGCGAACCGCCGGATTGCGGATCACGCCGCCCTCCCCCACCTGGTCGCGGGGGGCCTCGAACTGGGGCTTTACCAGCGTGAGAAATGCCCCGTTCGCCGAGAGGAGCGAAAGGACCGCAGGCAGCACAGTTGTCACCGAGGTGAAGGAGACATCGCAGACGGCAAGCTGGATGCTGCCCGCGCGCTCTGGCGTGGGGACGTCAACGATATTCGTGCGCTCGAGGAGGGTCACGCGGGAATCGCTTCTCAGCGACCAGTCGAACTGCGCATAGCCCACATCCACCGAAAGGACCGAGGCAGCACCACGCTTGAGGAGGCAGTCAGTAAAGCCGCCGGTAGAACACCCCACGTCGAGGCAGGCGAGTCCTGTGGGATCAACGTCAAAGGCCTGAAGGCCACGCTCGAGCTTAAGGCCGCCGCGACTCACAAAGGGAATATGACCGCGCACGTGGAGGACGATGCCTCGCTCGACCTGCTCACCCGCGCGCTCGAGACGACGGTCCTGCGTAGAGACCTCGCCCGCCATCACGGCACGCATCGCGTCCTCGCGGTTAGAGAAGAAGCCCTGCTCGACCAGCTCGTCGTCGAGCCTGTGGCGGCGTGTCACGAGGCGTTGCCGCCTTCGGTGGCGCCCTGTGCGTTGGCAGACGCGTCCTCCTTGGGCGCGGAAGCATTCTCGGGCGCATCGGCTGTCTTCTCGCCAGGCGTGCCGTCGTCGGCGAGCATGGCCTTCTCCTCGGGCGAGAAGTCCGTAGCATCGACGAGCTCGACGGCCTTCGAGCCCAGCGCAATGGCCTCGTCGAAGAGGTCGAGTGAGCGCTCGAGAGAGACGTCGCGGTCGCGCACGGCACCCACGATGTCGTCGAGCCGCCGCGTGATCTGGTCGAAGCTCTGGTACTGGGAGACGTCGGGCTTAGCCATGGCTACTCCGCGGTGTCGTCCGCGACGGGGGCGTCGTCCACGGCGTCAGCAGCGGCAGGCGCCTCGGTAAGGGGCTCCTCGTCCCTCTCGTCGGCGGCAAAAGCCTCGTCCGTCTCGTCTGTCGCCTCATCTGCCTGCGACTTTGTGGCCGCATGGAGCACCTGGCGGGCCTTCTCGTACACGTCGACACCAGCGTTCACGTCTGCGGCGATGCTGCCCAGAACGCCGTTGATAAAGCGCGGGGACTCGTCGGTACCAAAGGCCTTGGCAAGCTCCACGGCCTCGTCGATGGCCACGGCCACCGTGATGTCGTCCTCCTCGATCATCTCGTAGAGGGCAAGGCGCAGGATGTTGCGGTCCACGACGGGCATGCGGGAGAGGCTCCAGCTTGCAGAGCTGGCACGAATCACGGCGTCGATGGCATAACGGCGCGAGTCAACTCCCAGGGCGAGCTCCTGACCATACGGGTCGAGCGGACCATCACTTATCGCGTAGTCTCCCGAGAGCACCTCCTCCACCGTGCGATTGTTGACATCGGCCTGGAAGAGGAGCTGTAGGGCTTGGGCGCGAGCAAGGGTGCGCCCTCCAAAGCGACCGGACACGTTACTCCTTGGGGAAGACGAGGCTGTCAATGCAGACGTCCACGGCGGTCACGCCAACACCCACCTGCTCGGTGATGGCGTTCGCGACCTCGCTGCGGACGTCAGCCGCGAGCTTGGTGAACGGGTAGCCGTAGAAGACGGCGAGATGCACGCAGATGCGCAGGCCACCATCCTCGACGGAAGACTCGACGGCGGATTCGGGCGCAACCGAGTTGCTGGTAAAGACGTTGATAAGGCTCGAGGTGATGTCGTTGCCACCCACGGAGGCAACGCCCTCGACGCGCTTGGCGGCGAGAGAGACGACGGTGGAGATGACTCGCTTGGAAATGCCGATGCCAGAAACGTAGAGCTCGCTTTCGGCCATAGGTGGCCCTCCTTGTGCTCGGTTCGTTGCCGCCACACGACGGGCGTTCTTGTCCGCCGCAGACCCCAAACACTGCCAGTATAGACGTTGCCGGCCCTTGGGACGCAGACGCCCGCGCGGCAGTGGCCACGCGGGCGCGTGTGCGGTTAAGATGGCGCCGACAGTGCCTGCGCTACTTGCTAGACGCGCGCGACAAACTTGCCGTCGCGGGTGTCGACCTTGATCTTCTCGCCCTGGTTGAGATACATGGGGACCTGGATGGTTGCGCCGGTCTCGATGACGGCAGGCTTGGTGCCACCCTGGACGGTGTCGCCCTTGAAGCCAGGATCGGTCTGGGTGATCTCGACCTCGATGAAGGTAGGCGGCTGCACCGCGTACAGAACGTCGTTGGCGTACTGGAGAAGGCAGATGTCGTTCTCCTTGAGGAACTTGTCGTTATCACCGATGAGTGCCCTGTCAACGGGGATCTGCTCGTAGGTCTCGGTGTCCATGAACCAGAAGGAGGTACCGTCGTCGTAGAGGTACTGCATCTCGCGGGTGCGCATGTCAACGCTCTCGAACTTGGCGGACTGCTGGAAGTTCTCCTCGTTCACGCGGCCAGTGCGGATGTCGCGGTACTTGGTGCGAACGTAGGTGTTGCCCTTGCCAGGCTTGACGTGCTGAGCCTCGAGAATGACGCAGTCCTTGCCCTTGATGTTGACGCCAAGGCCGGCCTTGAGATCGGTGATGGAAAGTGTAGCCACGAAAAGGTCTCCTTCTCCCTTGCCCGGGAACACCGGGCATTTTCGTACGGCGGTACAGTATAGACGCCTTGGCACGGCGGCGCGACCTGCTCCGGGCGTCTTCCAAAAACGTGCAAAAAGCAAGCGCAAGCAGCCCGGTCTTTGGTGGACGCCCGAAGGCGCGTTTTAGCAGCAAGTGCGTACGAAACCGCTGCTGCGGCGTCGTTTTGACGCCCGATGAGCCGTTGCCGCAGCAAACATGCATGAAAGCCCCCCTCGGGCGCCCAAATCTCGCCCGAGGCCCCTTTCCCATTGCGTTGCGCCCGCAGGCGCAGGGGCTACCCGGCAGCGTTCACGTCGACGAGACGATCGCGTCCCACGTGTGCCGCAATCGTCCGCAGGACACCGAGGGAATCAGCCGCTATCATCACCGCACGCTCCCCCGTCACAGTCTCGACGGTAAGGCTGCGCACGTGCTCACGCACGATGTCGCAGCGCACTTCGTCGACGTCTTCCCACCTCACCTGGGTTCTGCCGCGTGCGGGGTCCTCTGGGACAAAGTCGATGCCCGTCTCGCCCAGCTCCCACGTCCCGGGCCTGGGAAGCGGTCCCTGCAGCAGGTTGCCACGGGTCGTGAGCTCTGTCTGCGCGTTAAGCGCACGAGAGGTGCGAGGCGCGATCATGCTAGTGCCCCAGGCGACCGACGGTATTGTTCCACAGGCCCTTGGCACCGGCGCCAACCACCTGGAAGAACGAGGGCGAGCGCAGGAGACGCTCGGCGGGAACGTGCTCGCGGATGGCGCGCAGACACGCCTTGTTGTCGCCGGTCGAGAAGGTAAAGTGACGGCCGTCCTTCACGAAGATGGCAAAGCGGGGAATCGTCTTCTTCGCAATAACCGACGCCGAGACGTAATCGACCTCGTCCCAGGGAATCTGGATGTAGTCCTCGACGTTCTTCTCGTTGTAGTACTCGAAGGCCACGTCGCCCAGCATCACGTTTCCGCCGGAAGTGAGCCCGTCGAGGTTGGTCGCACGGTCCGTGTAGTCGACCTTCGTGTTCTGAGACTGCGCCATGTGGTGGCACCCTCCTCGATTCCGTACTACAGGCAACGGCGATAACAGCCGCCGCACCCTTCCCCCAACAAAAACGGGGCCGCACCCCACCAGCGTAGCAGGATGCGGCCCACAGTATGCGCCATTCTCGTCGACGCGACGTCCGGATGCCCGGAGCAGAAGCCTAGAGCAGGCCGATGAGGCGGCCGACGATGCCCACGCCAAAGAGGGCGAGGATGATGACGATCGGCGAGACGTTCTTCTTCAGCAGCTTGCACACGAACAGCGTGAGGGCCACGGCTGCGAGGCCGGGGATCAGGGAGTCGAGGTTCTGCTGGAGGGTGGTGACCTTCATCTGGTCAAGGCCGTTGGCACCGAGCGAGGCGTACTGCGCGAGCGCGCTCTTGATGCCCTCGGCATCGCCGGTGATGGTCGACCAGTCAATGTAGGCACCAGCCTGCTGCTGAATCGTGGAGACAACCGGCTTGAAGCTGATGGTGACCCAGCGCTCGACCAGAGCACCAATGACGAACATACCAAGGATGGAAGCGCCCTCGGTGATCTTGCCAAGCTTGCCACCCGAGAGGTCCTTCGAGATGTCGGCACCGGCCCTGTAGCCAGCCTCCTGGGTGTACCAGAGGAATGCAAGACGGATGACGTTCCAGAGCACGAAGAACAGGATGGGGCCAAGCGGAGAGCCGCCCAGTGCCAGGGAGGCACCAAGGGCACCCAGCAGCGGGCGCACCGTATACCAGAAGACAGGGTCGCCGACGCCGGCGAGAGGACCCATCATACCAACCTTGACGCCCTGGATGGTGACGTCGTCGATGGGCTCGCCGTTGGCGCGGCCCTCCTCGAGGGCGAGGGTGACGCCGATGACGGGGGCAGAGACGTACGGGTGCGTGTTGTAGAACTCGAGGTGACGCTTCAGAGCCGCGATCTGGTCATCCCTGTTGGGATAGAGCTTCTTGATCGCAGGGATCATGGAGTAGCACCAGCCGCCGTTCTGCATACGCTCGTAGTTCCACGAGCCCTGCAGATACTGGTGACGGTTGAAGACCGCAAGGCGATCCTGCTTGGTAAGGTGGATGCCCTTCTCCTGAATCTCTTCTGCCATTGCTAATCACACTCCCTTGCTAGCCTAGTAGTTGTCGATGATGTCGCCCAGCGGGTCGCCGGAGCCCACGGCACCGGAGCCGCCATTCTGCTTGGCGTACTCCTTGAGGCCAAGGTAGATGAAGGCCAGGGAGAGACCAATGACGCCAAGGGCGATAAGGGTGAGCTGGGAAATGGCAGCGAGAACGAAGCCGAGCGCGAAGAAGGGCCAGACCTCCTTGGTGGCCATCATGTTGATGACCATGGCGTAGCCCACGCAGCAGACCATGCCGCCGCCAACTGCCATGCCGCCAGAGAGCCAAGCGGGCATAGCGTTGAGGGCCGCGGTCACGGCGTCGCCGGGGATGAAGCAGAGGGCTGCGGCCGGGATGGCGATACGGGCACCCTGCATGCAGATTGCGACGATCTGCCAACGCTCGATGCCGGCCATATCGTCATTCTCGGCGCACTTGTCCATGCCGTGGACCATAGCCGTTGCGATGGTGCGGCAGACCATGGTGAGGAAGAGGCCAGCGACGGACAGAGGCACGGCGACGGCGATGGAGGTAGTCATGGCCTCGGTGGGGTCGGAGCCGCCGTTGATGGCGATAACCATCAGAATGGCGGAGGCGACGGAGGCGAGAGCCGCATCAGGAGCGACGGCAGCGCCGATGTTGGCCCAACCAAGGGCAATCATCTGAAGCGAGCCGCCCAGGAGGATTCCCTCCGCGGGGTGACCGGTCACAAGACCAATGAGCGTGCATGCGACCAGAGGCTGGTGGAACTCCCACTCGTCGAGGATGCCCTCCATGCCTGCCAGGAAGGCAACAATAATCACGAGCAAGACTGATATTGGTGACATAACCCCTCCTTATCCCTACTTGTTGGCTGCCTGCACGGCAAGCTCGTCCTTAGCCTTCTTAATGACGGCGTCGTAGGACTCCGCCTTGTCGGCCGGGACCTTGCGGATGTCGAACTCGACGCCCTTGGACTTGATCTTTTCGAGGGTGTCAACGTCGTCCTGGTCCATGGCGAGGGCGTTGGTCACGACGACCTTGCCCACGGAGTGAGCCATCGAGCCAAGGTTGAGCTTCTTGACGGGCACGCCGCCCTCGATGGCGCGGAGGGCGTCCTGCGGGGTCTCGAAGAGGAGCATGGCATGCGTGTTGCCAAAGCGGGGATCCTTCGCGATCTCGCAGATCTTCTTGATGGGAACCACGTGCACGTGGATTCCCGGAGGAGCCGCCTGGATAATCATGGTCTTGCGGAGCTGGTCCGAGGCAACGCCGTCGGAGCAGACAATGATGCGGTCGGGGTTGGCCGCCTTGGTCCAGGTGGTTGCAACCTGGCCGTGGAGCAGACGGGTGTCGACGCGCGCGAACACAATCTTGATGTGCCCGTCGCCGATGACCGTTCCCTCCGGAATGGCACCTGCGGGCGCTGCAGCAGCAGCCGCTGCGGCGGCTGCGGGAGCAGCCTCCTTGGGCTCGAGCTCCTCGGGCTTGATGCGAATGCCGTTCTTTGCCTCGGTGAAGACATCCTTGGCGATGGCAGCCGCGGTTTCCTCACTCATGCGATCACCGTAGGCCTGGATGAGCATGGGCAGGTTGAGACCCGTCACCATGACCCAGTCCTCGTGGCCCTCGCTCGCAAGCAGGCCGTTGACCTGGTTGAATGGAGTGGCGCCCCAAAGGTCGACGAAGAAGAGCACGTGCTCCTGCTCATCGAACGATGCGACGGCATCCTTCAGCTTCGCCTTGAGGTCATCGGGACCCATGTCGGGGGTCAGGGTCACAGCAGCGACATCCTTCTGCGGCCCAAAGATCATCTGGCCGGATTCCATGATCCCCTCGGCGAACTTGCCGTGGCTGGCTAGAACGATACTGACCATTCTTCCTCCTTACGCATATCTCGTACCGCCAACAGATAACGCGTCAAATGTGAAGAGGCATTCACGCTTTCTTCTCCCATCCTTCATGCCTTGTTCACACCTGCTTCACATTATAGGACATAGAAGACTTTCGTATGCGGGAAATATCGTTATTTAGAAAAATGGACTTGGTCGAGCAACTTCGTGTGTCATGACACTTACCAGCCTGAATACTACGACCTGAAGGTAAAAGTCGTTCATACAAGTTGGTGAACGGTATCCATCGCTGGGTCTCTCGAGATGAAAATAACGAGAATCCCAAGGTCAGCGCGGGAATTTCTCCTAACGCCGTTCACCGATTTGCGTGCCGCGAACGGAGAATAGAGAGAAAGGCCAGCGACGCGACCAGCTACCGCCCACGCGCCATTTTGGCGCCCGAGGGCGCGTCCCGTACGGGATTGCATCGGGAGCCATTGCTTGGGCGTCATTCTGGCGCCCGAGGGCGCGCTATTGCGGGAATTTCGCACAAGGGGCCCCTCGGGCGCCAGAATGACGCCCAAGGGGCCCATAGCGTTTCTCATCTGAATCAAAATCGCCCTTCCAGCGACATTTTGTCTCCGGAAGGGCGTCTTTGTTGCATATGGCGAGAAAAACGGCTCTCCGGCGACAGCGCACTACCACCGGAGAGCCAAAGGAGCAAGCAAACGCGAGAGCTCCCCTGCTAGCAGGGAATGCACACCAGCTCGTGCGGCGACTGGGTGAAGACCTCGTAGCCGTTCTCGGTCACGATGCCAAAGTCCTCCACGCGCACGCCAAACTGCCCAGGCAGGTACGTTCCCGGCTCCACGGTGATCACCGAGCCAGCGGGAATGGGCTTGTCATTCCTCATGTTGAACATAGGCTGCTCGTGAATCTCCAGACCCACGCCGTGGCCAAGGCCGTGCACGAAGCAGTACTCGGGGAAACCCGCCTCGCAGATGACCTTGTGCGCAAGCTCGTGGATCTCGCGGCCAATGACACCCGCGTGAATGGCTGCCTCGCAGGCCTCGTTTGCCGCACGCGTTGCCTCGTAGACCTTGCGCTGGAGGTCGCTGGGCTCGCCCACGCAGACCGTGCGCGTCATGTCGGAGTGGTAATCGTGATAGCCGGCACCGTAGTCCATCACGATCATGTCGCCGCGCTGGATTACGCGCTCGCCGGGCTGCGCGTGGGGGTTGGCGCCATTAGGGCCGGAAGCGATGATCGAGTCGAAGGAGAGCGAGTCGGCACCGTTCGAGAGCATCCAGCCCTCCAGCTCGGCGCGGACCTGCTGCTCGGTGAGGCCGGGCTTGATGTAGCCGCAGATGTGCTCGAACGCCGCGTCGGTGATCGACTGAGCATGACGCATGAGCTCGACCTCCTCGGCATCCTTCACGATGCGCAAGTTGGCGATGTCACCGTGAAGGCGCGGCGTGAGGACGGCCACAGACGCCTTAGCGCACTCCTCGCCCAGCGCATCAAAAAAGGCCAGGTCGCAGGTGTCCTCGACGGCAACCACGCGCGAGCGCGTCTCGCGGATGCGCTGCGCCGCCCACCAGGCGGGGGTCACGAGGTCCATGTCGAGCTTCCAGGGGGTGTCTGCCCCAAGGCGGCTCTGGAAGGTGCCAAAGTAGCGGGAATCGGTGTGGAGCCAAAGCCCATCGGCGGTCACGAAAGCGGTGTGGGCCACCTCGTCGTCAAAGGTGCGCTCGGCACCCGTGAGCCAGCGCAGGTCGGGATTGTTGCGAAGAATCACCGCGTCGTAGCCCCTCTCGGCCATGAGCGCGCGGAACCTCTCGACGCGTGCGGCGCAGGCGTGTGCATCTGCCATGTTTCTCTCTTCTCCCTTGCAATGCGGACAGTAGTAACGTGTGACGCCGCCCGCACACAGGCAGGCGGCGCAGGTAGAACCGATCTATCGCGAGGAGCACCACGCGGCGGTGTGCTCGGCAAGTTGGTCATCCTCGACGGCAGCGAGGCGCACGCGGCCGAGCGAGCGCGGGAGCTCCAGCATGAACTTGTTTGAACGGCGGAAGCGCTCGGCCTTGAGGGCGGCAGCCATGGCCGTTGGGTCGACCGCGCACTCCACGTAGCCCAGGCCCAGGCGGTCGAGAAGCTCGTCCTGCGTGAGCATGTCGTCGACCGAGAGCCCGCCCTGCGCCACAGAAAGGCGCGCCGAGAAGCGCATGGCCTCGGCAAGCAGGGTCGAGGAGGGCACGCCCTCTCCCACCAGGGGACGAAGCGCACGCACAAACGTGGTGCCATAGCCAATGGACTGGCGCACGGCCACCGAAGTTGACGAGATGACCTTGCCGCGGCTCTTCATGCAATCGACCATCTGGTCGCAGATGGTAGCGCGGTCAAGCGCGGCAATGTCGTTGGCGCGGTCGAAGAGCCGACCAAAGGACTTGTCGGAGTCTGCCATGGCGCTGGTCACAAAGAGTGCACGGGCGAGGAGGGCTGCCTCGTCGGTACGCGTGGCGTCAACCACGTCGAGGTCGCAGTAGACATAGCGCGCACTGCCGTCCTGCGTGACCATCTGGTCGGCGCCGGGAAGGTCCAGCGCGAGCGGGGTCACGCCAGCGAGAAGCGCGGTGGTGGGGTCGAGGGGAACCTGTGCGAGCGTCAGGCCACCGCACCAGGTGCGGCAGGCAAACGACGCCGTGGAGAGGGCCCGCACGCCACCCACGGCAACCGCCACGTCGTCACCGGTTACGCCAACCTCTGCAAGCCCCTCGTACACAGCTTCGAGGGCCGCCGTCGAGGAGGCTTCGGGGCCGGACGGAAGGACGAGCTGGTGAACGCGGAAGCCGACGTCGGCAAGGTCGCGGCGTATTGCCTCAACAACGTCTGCGGGCGCTTCTGGAACGGACGCAAGCACTGCCGCGCGGGGCTTGCCCACGTAGGCGCGCAGGTCGTTGCCCATGGTACCCACAAGGTCGTCACCCACGCGGGCGTCAAGGGAGTTGCCGCGAAGGTTGACCCACTGGCGCTTCGCGCGGATGCGCAGCGGGGCCTCTTCTGTGGGCTCGGCCTCCGCAGCAGCCTCCGCCGCAGGGGCAGCCTCCGCCGCAGGTGCCGCATCCGCTGTAGGCACCACGTTCTTGGCGTCCTTGAGCTCGGGCTTCTCCGCGTCCTTCTCGGTATCTGCTACCTGGGTTTCCTCGCTCACAAAAGCCCCCTCTCCCAGAGCAGTTGGCCGGACTCGCTGGCCACCTGCTCGAAGGTCCTGTTTCGAATGTCGATGGTGATGTCTGCCGTCTGCTGGTAGAGCGGGCGACGGTGCCAGAAGAGCGCCTTCGCGTGCGAGATGTCGCCCAGGTCCGGACGGCGCTCCGGACAACGCATCTGGCGCAGCGAATCCGAGAGATCCCCGTCAAGGTAGACCACCACGCCCATGCGGTGCATGAGCTCGCAGTTCTCTGCCCTCTCGACCACTCCCCCGCCACAACTCACGAGCAGCGACTTGCGAGCGGCAAGGCCCTCCAGGACCTTAGTCTCCTCGTCGCGAAAGCCCTCCTCGCCACGCGAGGCAAACACGTCACACACGCTCATACCCAGGGCGCGCTCGACCAGCTGATCGGTGTCCACGTAGGGCCGGCAGAAGAGCTTGCCCAGGTTGCGTGCGAGGGTAGACTTGCCTGCGCCAAGAAACCCCACGAAGAAGATGTGGTCGCAGCCCTCGTGGATGACGTAACCCTCGCCCAAAACTCGCTCTTCCTTGCTCCCGTGCATACCCGACGGGCTAGATTCTATCACCCGTCGCTGCGGCCAGTCGGACCGCTGGTCTCGCCCTCGAACTCGACACCACGCAGAACGAGCGCCTCCCCCAGGCGAAATATCTGCGTGTACCAAAGGTCGCGGCGCGACTGCGGTCGTACCAGGATGGTGCGCACACCCGCAAGGTTGCCAGCAAGGATATCCGTGAAAACCTGGTCGCCCACTATGACCGTCTGCTCGGGACCCACACCCATGCGAGCCATGGCAACCCAGGCCGAGAAGGGCGCAGGCTTCATTGCATGGTCCACCACGGGACAGCCCAGCTCGCACGCGGTGGCGGCGACCTCCGTCGAGTGGTAGTTGTTCGAGAGCAGGCACGTAGCTATGCCCGCGGCGCGCAGGCGGTCGAGCCACGCCTTGACGGCAGGCGGCGCCACGTGCGTGTCCCTGGGTATGCAGGTGTTGTCTCGGTCGAGAAGCACCAGGCGCACGCCGGCCGCGGCCAGCGCGTCAACGTCGATGAGGTCGACCGAGGAAACGTAGCGCGTGGCGCGAAAGGGCGAGAAGGACACAAGCGACATGGCACTCACGCCCCGGAGTTCTGGGCTATGACCTGCTGGTGCTGCTCGTAGGTCTCGGAGAAAGCGTGCACCGAGCTTGTGATGTAGAAGTAGTAGTAGCCCGTGTCCTGCGGGTTGGCGGCAGCCGTGAGCGAGGCAAGGCCTGGGTTGCAGATGGGCGTGGGCGTGAGCCCCATGTTGGTGTAGGTGTTGTAGGGGTCGTCCTGCGTGAGGTCGTCCGCGGTGACCTCACGGCCAAGCGTGTAGGCAAGCGTCGCGTCGCTCTGAAGCGGCATGCTTGAGGCAATGCGGTTGTAGAAGACTGACGAAATGAGCGTACGGTCGTCGTCCGTCAGGGCCTCCTTCTCGATGATAGAGGCCATGGTGAGGATATCGTAGTTGGTGAACGACGTGCCGTAGCGGGACTGGAGCGTCTGGCGCGCGGTGTCGAGGTCGAGCGTGGCAATCTCGGCCTGATACTGGCTGAGCATAGCGCGGATGATCGAGTCTGCCGTGACGGTCTGGCCCGCAAAGTCATAGGTCTTGGGGAAGAGGAAGCCCTCAAGCGAGTCGTTTGCCGCCTCGGAGAGGAAGGGATAGTCGGCCACGTAGTTTGATGCCTTGGCCTGGGCGATAAAGTCACCCGAAGAGATGCCAAACTTCTCCTCCACAAGCGAGGCCACCTGCGCCACCGTGTAGCCTTCGGGCACTTGCAGGGTAGAAGCCGTGGAGTTGGGGCCTGTCACGAGCTGGTCGATCACGTTGGTTGTGGCCGAGCCCGTGAGCAGCGAGTACGTACCGCTCTTGAGCTTCTGCTCGGCGTTTTGCTTCTGAACCTCCTGGACAAAGCCCGAGGTATCAGAGATGACGCCCGCCTGCTGGAGGATAGAGGCGATGCTCGCGGTGCTCGAGCCGTCGGGGATGGTGACCTTGACCTCCTGGCCGGCCGCAACCTGCGGCTCGTTGGAGCTGGAGCCCTGGGTGAGCCTGGGCAGTACAAGGACAAAGAACAACGCGACAAACGCAGCGACACCGGCGAGAACCGCCACAACCACGGTGATGCCCTTGGGGCCGTTGCCACGACCACCACCAGAGCCTCGTCGCTGCGGGCTCTGGCTCCGGGCACGCTTGGTTGCCGCGGCGGTGCGCGCGGAGAGATGGCTCGTCGTGCCCCCAATGGCACCAGTGGACCCCGGCGCTGGTGAGCTCATGCGCTGTGCCGTGCCGGTATGGTGTGCCGCGCCCATATGCGACGAAGCACCCGCATGACCCGTGGGACGTCCCTGAACCGGGGCGGCCTGCGCCTGGATGCGCGGTGCGCTGCCCGTTCCCTGCTGAGTCGCATCGGGCGTGCGGAAGTGCGCCGCGCGGCGATGAGGCCTCTCATTGTTCTGGTTGTTCGTGGGCATGTCGTTTGCCTCTCAGACCGTGAGTCACGCCTGCCGTGCATCAAGCCAGGCCTGCAGGAAGAGCGACGCGGCGACCATGTCGACCTTGCCGCGCATGGACTTCTCGGAGAGCCCCTGCTCGCGCAGGATGCGCTTGGCTTCCACCGAGGAGAGCCTCTCGTCCTCAAACTCGAGGGGAAGGCCCGTGGCCGCGGCAATGCGCTCAGCCACCGCGCGGACGCGCTCGGCCTGGGGGCCCTCCTCCCCCGCCATGGTAAGTGGGCGTCCGCAGACGAGGACCTCGGGCTCCCAGTCCTCAAGCACCCTGCGGAAGCTGCGCGCGACCGAGGAGACCTCTGCCGCCGGAAGTACGCACACTGGCGTGGCGATGCGGCCCTGCGGGTCGCTCACCGCCACGCCGACGCGTGTCTCGCCAATATCGAGCGCGAGGGCCCGCACCTATGCCCCCAGGGCAGCCTTGGCCGCATCCAGGGCAGCGGTGATGCCCGAGGCGTCAGAGCCGCCTGCCTGTGCCATGTTGGGCCTGCCGCCGCCGCGGCCGCCCACGAAGCCGGCAATCTGCTTGATGATGTCGCCAGCCGAGAAGCCCGCGGCCACCGCGGACTCGGTGCCGGCGGCGAGAAGCGCCACCTTGCCATCAGACGTGGTGGAGGCCACGACGCAGGCGACGGGCTCGCCCTTGGCGCCGTCGCGGATGGAGTTCCAGACGGAGCGCAGGTCCTTGCCCGAGATGCCGTTGAGCTTGGTGAAGACGCAGCGGTATGCGCCCAGGTCCTTGGCATTGCGCAGCGCGGCAGCCACGACGTCGCCCGAGGCAGAGCCCTTGGCCACGCCAATGTTGCGCTTTGCCTCGCGCAGCTCGTCACGCATCTGGGAGACGCGCTCGGGGAGGTCGGCGGGACGGCACTTGAGCGTAGCCGCCGCCTGGTCCATGAGGGCAAGCCTCTCGTCCACATACTCGATGGCACCCATCGAGGTCACGGCCTCGATGCGGCGGGCGTTGGAGCCCACGGAGCTCTCGGAGATGATCTTGAAGAGGCCCAGTTCCGCGGTGTTGCGGGCATGGGTGCCGCCGCAGAGCTCGCGCGAGAAGGGCTTGTCGGAGCTGCCCGTGGAGACCACGCGCACGCGCTCGCCGTACTTCTCGCCAAAGAGCGCCACGGCACCCGAAGCCTTGGCCTCGTCGATGCCCATGACCTCGGTCACGATGGGCTCGGCCGCGAAGATCTCGGCGTTGACCATCCCCTCGACGCGCTCGAGCTCGTCGGTTGTCATGGCCTCGAAGTGCGTGAAGTCAAAGCGCAGGCGGTCGGGGGCCACAAGCGAGCCTGCCTGGCTCACGTGGTCGCCAAGGACCTTCTTAAGGGCGGCGTCGAGCAGGTGCGTCGCGGTGTGGTTGCGGCGGATGAGCTCGCGGCGGCCGTGGTCGACCACAGCGGTCACGCGATCGCCCACAGAGACGGCACCATCGGTGACCTCGGCCACGTGGCCCACGAGGCCGCCCTCGTGGTGCAGGGTGTTGGTGACGCGCGCAGGACCCACGATGCCGGTGTCGCCCACCTGGCCGCCCATCTCGCCGTAGAACGGCGTGCGATCGAGCACGAGTTCAACCTGGTCGCCCGTCGCCGCCTCCTGAACAGACTCGCCGTCGCGCACGATGGCCACAACCTCGCAGCCAGAGAGCTCGTCGTGGTCATAGCCGTCGAACTCAGTCGCGGGAAGGCTGTCGGAAAGGGCAACCCAGACGTTGTTGGCCTTGCCCCAGGCGTCGCGGTTGGCCGTGGCGCGGGCGCGCTCGCGCTGGGCCTCCATGGCGGCGTCGAAGGCGTCCATGTCGACGGAGTGGCCGGACGCGCCAGCAATCTCGCGCGTGAGGTCGATGGGGAAGCCGTAGGTGTCGTGCAGGGTGAAGGCGACCTCGCCTGAGAGGGGCTCGTCCTCGCCCAGGCGAGAGAGCTCGGCCTTGAGCTGCTCCTCGCCGTTGTCGAGGGTTGCGCCAAAGCGCTCCTCCTCGGCGTTGATGATGCCGTCGATCAGCGCCTGCTGCTCGACGAGCTCGGGGTAGGTGTCGCCGAGAAGGCGCGTGACCTCGTGGGCGTAGGTGGTGAGGAACTGGCCCTTGATGCCCATGAGGCGGCCGTGGTAGACGGCGCGACGGAGCAGGCGGCGCAGCACGTAGCCGCGGCCCTCGTTGGAGGGCAGGATGCCGTCGCCAATCATGAACGTGACGGCGCGGGAGTGGTCGGCCACGATGCGCAGGCTCTTGTCGGTGGTAGCAGACTCGTGGTAGCGCACGCCCGCAAGGCCCTCGCCCACACCGATGAGGGTGCGCAGGATGTCGCCCTCGTAGTTGGAGCCCTCGTGCTGCATGATGGCCGCGATGCGCTCGAGGCCCATGCCCGTGTCGATGTTGCGGTGCGGCAGCTCCGGCATGGAACCGTCCTCCTGGCGGTCGTACTGCGTGAAGACGAGGTTCCAGAACTCGAGGTAGCGGTCACCGTCGTCGCCGGGCTTCTCGCCCTCAAACTCGGGACCCTGGTCAAAGTAGATCTCGGAGCAGGGGCCGCAGGGGCCGGTGGGGCCGGCGGCCCAGAAGTTGTCCTCCTCGCCCAGGCGCGAGATGTGATCGTAGGGAACGCCCTGCTCATGCCAGAGCTCGATGGCCTCCTCGTCGTCCTTGAAGACGGTCATGTAGAGGCGGTCCTTGGGCAGGCCCAGGTGCTCGGGCGACGTGATGAACTCGTAGGCCCACTCGATGGCATTGGCCTTGGTGTAGCCGCCAAACGAGAAGTTGCCGAGCATCTCGAAGAACGAGAGGTGGCGCGCGTCGCCAATGTTGTCGATGTCGTTGGTGCGCAGGCACTTCTGGCAGGAGCAGGCGCCGATCTCCTTCATGGTCTTGGTGCCCTGGTAGTACTCCTTGAACTGGTTCATGCCGGCGTTGGCAAGAAGCAGCGACGGATCATCCGGCACGAGCGAGGAGGACGGGTAGAGCTTGCAGCCCTTGCCCTCGAAGAACTTGAGGAAGTCCTCACGAATCTCTGCCGTGGTCATGGTCTTGTAGTCAGACGCGCTCATGTCTCTCCTCGTCTGTGGACGACGCCGAAGCCTTGGCCGTCGGGCTGGTGTCGTCGCCGTCCTGCTTGTTGGTTGCAACGTTCCTATTTTTACTCATATCGGCCGTGTACACAGCGTTTTCATCGTCATTACTTGCGGTATTTGTGGCCTTGCGCGCACGAGACCACGCAGAGGAGGTCACAAGGCGCGTGCTCTCGAAGAACTTCTCATCATCCAGGGCGTCATAGACGGCCTCCACATTGCCCTGGGCGTCTTGGTGCGGTGTGCTCTGGAAGAGCGCGCCGTCCTCGGAGACCAGCTGACGCTTGGCGCGCGTCTCGAAGTAGTAGACAAAAACGCCGCGGATGGCCGCTGTGAGCGGGATGGCGAGTACCATGCCCACGATCCCGCCCAGGCAGTTGCCAATCACGATGCCCACAATGGAGAGGACGGGATGGATCTTGACGGCGGAGCGCATGATGAGCGGTGAGATGACGTTGTCCGTCACGTTGGCCGCGACCACCATCACCACGAGCGACCAGAGCGCGAGCCAGGGGCTCTCGAAGAGGGCGAGCAGCGTGGCGAGCGCCGCCGAGACAAACGGGCCGATCACGGGCACAAAGTGCATGAAGAACGTGATGATGGCAATGAGGCCCGCGTAGGGGTGGCCGAGAAGCGCCAGTCCCAGCCACACGGCAATGCCGTTGATGAACGAGCAGATGAGCTGCCCGCGCATGTAGCCGCCCATGGAGCGGCTCATGACGGCGAGGAGCAGCGTAATGTCGTCCTTCCGAGTAGGACCGGCAATCGTGGCAAGCTCGCGCACAATCACGGGATAGTCCTTGGCAAACCAGTACGCAAGGATGAGCGCCAGGAAGAAGTTTACGAGGTTGTCAACGGTGTCGAAGAGCCCCGAGACGGCGCCGTTCGAGAGCTGGCGCACGGTGTCTGAGGCCATGGAGCTGCCGGCAGACGAGACGGTCTGGACAATGGAGTTGACCATATTCTGCAGCTGCTCGTTATCAGAGGTGCCGTAGCTCTCCCAGAAGCTGGAGAGGGCGTCCTGCACGCTGCGCACGTAGGTGGGCACCTGGCGAAGCACCTCGACGGACTGCTGCGCGAAGGTTCCGCCGAGAACCACGATGACGGCGGCGAGAACCGCCAGCACCACAAGTAGCGAGACAAGCGCGGCAAGCGCACGGGGAACGCGGCGGTCCTCGAGCGCGTTGGTGATGGGGCTGCAGATGAAGCCGATGATGATACCCATGAGCAGCAGCTCGACGGCAGCGCCAATCATCGAGAGGCCCCGCACCGCAAGGACGAAGACCGCAATGGCGCCTACGATTGCCCAGGCGACCACCAGGCGCCTGCGCCAGGTGACGTACTTCTCGTCAGCGTCCTTGTTCCCCACCGGCAACTCCCCTCGTTGAAAAGCACCTCATTGTAGCAAGGCGGGGGCATTGGCCGTTGGCGGCAGGGGATGTGCGGCAGTTGCGCCTCCCGCACACAAAAGCGGCGCCGGAGCCGCAGCCCCGGCGCCGCACGTGGCGCTACTTGCTCATGAGACCCTCTGGGTCGATCTTGTCCTGCACGCGGCGGAGCGTGCGGCGCAGGAGTCGAGAGACCTGCACCTGAGAGATGCCCAGGCGCTCGGCGATCTCGACCTGCGTCATGCCCTCGAAGAAGCGCATGCGGATGACGTCCTTCTCGCGCGGCGAGAAGTCCCTGATGGCGTCCTCGAGAACGATGCGGTCGTCCGAGGCGGCAAGGTTCTCGTCCTCGGTGGCGTAGTGGTCGATGACCGAGGGAGCGTCATCGTCATCCGAGGAGCCGCCGCCCTCGAGCGGCACGGAGCTGTACGCGCTTGAGGACTCCATGGCCTCGAGGACGTCGTCGACGCTCGCGCCCACGCGCTTGGCGATCTCCTCGACGGAGGGGCTGCGCGAGAGCTCGTTGGTGAGCTCGTCGTTTGCCTGGTTGACCTTGGCCGAGAGTTCCTGCAGACGCCTGGGCACGCGGACCGACCAGCCCTTGTCGCGGAAGTGACGCTTGATCTCTCCCAGGATGGTGGGTGTGGCATACGTGGTGAACTCAAGGCCTCGCGACGGGTCGAAGCGATCGATGGCCTTGATGAGGCCAATCGTGCCCACCTGAATGAGGTCGTCCAGGGGTTCTCCCCTGTTCTTGAACTTGGAAGCGAGGAAGCGAACCAGGTTGAGGTGGCTCACGATGAGCTGGTCGCGGACCTCGGGGTCTCCCGTAGCCTTGTACTGGCGGAAGAGCTCGCGTGTGCGGTCCTTGTCCCAGGCCGCCTTGCCCTTTGGCGTACGGTGGAGCGAGCGGTGGCGGGCCCTCTCGGCACGCGCCTCAGAGGCCTCGCGCGCAGTGCGCGCCTCCTCGGTCTCTTGGGTTGCGACGTTTGGTGTGTTCGCGGTCTCCTGCGCGTTTGTGGTGCTAGCGCTAGGCATTCTGCACGTCCATCCGCTTGGAGAGGTGCAGCGTACGACCGTCCTCCGAGATGCTAAAGTCGTCGCATACGGCGCCGAGAAGCACCTCAACGAGGTCGATAGGCTGGGGCTCGCCGGAGGGGTCAGTGGCCTCGTCCGGGTCCTCGTCACCCAGGGAGAAGTCTGCAGTCATACCATCTGGAGCAAGGCCAAAGACGATGTCGCAGGTAGTTGGCCTGGTCGCGCAGGCGTAGACAAAGCCCTCCTCGGCGGCCATGCGTACGTCCTCGACGTCGTCCACGCTCATGTCGCAGCAGACGGCGAGGTTGGAGGCGGTCATGCGGACCGCCCGGGCGAAGCGCGCCTCCGCGGGCACGCTGAGCTTGACGATACTGGTGCTAGGCATTGTTCTCCTCGCCATCTGCCGCGGTCTCTGGGGTGGAGACGGGCGCAGCGTGCTTAGGCTTGTGGGGCTGCTTCTCCGCGGCGGAATCGGATTCCGCGGAGGGCGCAGGGTCTGTGGCGGGCGCGGGCTTCTCAGCCTCAACCGGCGCATAGGTCACATACGCGGTGGTGCGCTGCTGTGCGGATGCAGGGTTCCCCTCGCCCTTCTCGCCGTCCTTGCCTGCGGCATCCTCCAGACGAGCCTGGGGCGCCTCGCCCTTGCCAACGAGCTTGGAGACTGCGCCGGCAACGGCACCGGCAGCACCGGCAACGCCCTTGCTCACGGTGTCCGTCACGACAGAGGCCGTGCCCGTGACCGTGGAGACGTCGCCCAAGATGTTGTTGAGGCTGTCGAGGCTCTGGGTAGCGCCATCGATGGTCTCGCCGGCCTTGACAAGGAGCGGGTTGACCTGCTTCATGGCGGGGTCGAGGTCGTCAACCATGCCGTCGACCTTGGCGATGATGGGCTGCACCTGCGCGATGGTCTCGTTTGCCGAGGTAGTGACCTCGTCGACAGAGGCGCGCGCCTTGCGGATGGTAAGCGCGAGCTCGACCACGGCCCAGATGGCCACGATGACAAGCACGACGAGGGCGATGTCCAGAGGACTCATCTTGTGTCCCTTCTCTTGCGACGTCCCTCGGGAAAGCCTGGGGCACGACGCACCACACGTACGCCGACATTCTACCCGTTTGGGTGAACTTGGTCGCATGCCAGACACCTGTTGGACGCCAAAGGCTCTGGGGGTTGGACAAGCTGGGGAGGAGAGGGACTGGGCACCGTTGCCGGAGTGGCGCCGGGAGGCCGGCTGCCGTCATCCGCGTTTCAATACCGCGCCATTTCGCCATTTAGGAATTACTCGAACGGTTAGGGCGGCTTAACCGTTCGGAATCCGCGGCATTTCCACGATGTCGCGCCATTTTGCCATTTAAAGGGCCCTAACCGTTCGGATTTTTCCTAACCGGCGAAATCCCGCGGCATGGCCGAGAGGGCCGGCGCCGCTCGCCGCCCAGCGCCACTCGCCGCCGCTCCTCGTGCGGCCCTATGCGCGCGTGCCCTCAAACTGCATGCGGTAGTACCGCGCGTACGTGCCGCCACGTGCGAGAAGTTCCTCATGCGTCCCGCGCTCAACCACGCGCCCGGCGTCGATTGTCGCGATTTCGTCGGCGTCCTTGATGGTCGACAGACGGTGCGCAATCACGATGGTCGTGCGCCCGCGCGAGAGCTCGGCGAGCGACTCCTGCACCGCGTGTTCTGACTCGTTGTCCAGGGCCGAGGTGGCCTCATCCAGGATGAGGATCTTCGGGTCCTTGAGAAAGACGCGCGCGATGGCAATGCGCTGCTTTTGCCCACCCGAGAGGCGCGTGCCCCTCTCCCCCGCCTGGGTCTCGTAACCGTCAGGCAACGTCTCGATGAACGCGGCGATGTTGGCCTTCTCGGCAGCCTGCTCTATCTGTGCCATGGTTGCGCGCGGGTTACCGTAGGCGATGTTCTCGGCGATGGTCCCGTCAAAGAGGTAGACCTCCTGCTGAACTATGCCAATTGCCTCGTGCAGGCTTCGCTGCGTGACCGAGCGCACGTCCTGCCCGTCAATGGTGATGGAGCCGGAGTCCACGTCATAGAAGCGCGGGAGCAGCGCACAGGTGGTGGACTTGCCGCCGCCGGACGCACCCACCAGGGCAATGGTCTCGCCGGGGCGAATATCCAGGTTAAGGCCACGGATGACCTCGGGGTTCTCGCCCGTGCCCTCGCCGTCCCCGCTGTCGTACGCAAAGTGGACGTCGTGGTAGGAGATGGCGCCCTTGGTCACCTTGAGCGCCGGCGCGCCGGGGGCGTCCTCAATCTCGGGCTGGGAGTCGACCATCTCCTTGAAACGGCGGAAGCCGGCGATGGCCTTCTGGAAGGTCTCGGTGAAGTTGAGGATGTTCTCGATGGGCGTGGTAAAGAGCGAGATGTAGAGGGCGTAGGTGGCAAGGTCTGCGGCCTCCATCTGCCCCTGGGCGATGAGCCAGCCGCCCATGACCACGATGAGCGTATAGAGGATGCCCATGAGCGCGGCGATGCCTGCCTGGTAGCGGCCCATTGCGCGATACATGCGCACCTTGGAGTCGAGGTATGCCTCGTTGCTCTCGCGGAACTTCTCGCGCTCAACGTCCTCGGCGGCAAAGCTCTTGACCACACGGACGCCGGCAAGGCTGTCCTCCAGGCGCGAGTTCACGTTGGAGATGCGCACGCGGTTCTCGCGGAAGACGGCCTTCATCTGGAGGTTTGCCCTCAGGTTGTAGATGACGAGAACGGCAAGAACAACGCCCAGACAGACGGTGAGCGGCACGTTGATAAACGACAGGATCACAAACGAGCCCACGACCTCGATGAAGCCGATGAGCAAGAACTCGGGGCCGTGGTGGGCCGCCTCGGAGATGTCGAAGAGGTCGCTCACCAGGCGGCTCATGAGGTCGCCGGACTTGTTTCGGTCAAAGAACGAGAGGCTCATACGCTCGTAGGCGTCGAAGAGGTCCTCGCGCATGCGGCTCTCCATGCGCGCACCCATGACGTGGCCCCAATAGGCCACAAAGTAGCGGCAACCAAAGCGCACGGCGTACATGACGACAAAGCCCACGAGAAGGTAGACGAGGGCGGACGTGATGGCATCCGAGCCCTGGCGGAAGAGGCCGCCCGTGAGCGTGCGGAGGATCTGCGGGAAGGCGAGGTCGATGCCGGCGACGACGATGGCGCAGACGATGTCTGCGATAAAGAGGTGCATCTGGCCTGCGTAGTAGCCGAGAAAACTAGCGAAGAGCCCGCAGCGACGATGCGCCGTGGACCCGGAGGTGCCATTGCTCATGCGTTAAATCCCTACCTGTGATGCGAATGTTGTCCGCGGGACATCATAGCTGATGGGGCCACGTAGAGCCACGCGGCGGCATCGACCGCAGCACCGGAGACAGTGTCTCTACAAGTGTTATGACAAAAGCCCACGCTCCGGCGAGAATTCAGCGCCGGAAGGGGCTCTTTGGACGGAATACCGTCGGGAGCCCCCGTTGCGGCGTCATTTTCTCGCCGGAGGGGCCGTTACAGCAGCCATCACGTACAGAATTGCATCTCCGGCGCCGAAATGACGCCGGGAGGCTCATTGCCGCAGCAATCCCGTCCGAAACCTATCTCCCGGCGTCATTTTCTCGCCGAAGCGTCCTTCTCAGCAGTAGGCGTAGATGCACGAACCGGGGCCGACGCAATGCCGGCCCCGGTCGCTGGGACGCGCTGGGATAGGAGGAAGAAAGACGCGTCCCCAGATGACGCTACCCCTCAGAGACGAGACAAGGGGACTGCCCCTTTGTCCCACTCGGGGAAAGGGGCCTGCTCGACCGCCGGGAGAGTGCGGCCGAGCAGGGAGGGTGGGACTAAGCCTCGGGCTTGGTCAGAGGATCGACGTAGTACTTCTTCGTGCGGTCGTCCGAGATCTTGCCGGAGTAGTTGAGGCCGAAGGCGAAGTCGTACTCGTTGCCGTCAGCATCGACGTAGCAGTCCATGTCGCGGGGGACGTCCTCGAGCTGCTTCTCGACGGTGTCCATGTCCTTGGGCATCTGCATGGGAAGCAGGCCGGAGGGCTCGGACTGGCCGGCAACGATCTTGCAAGCGGCCTCGGTGGAACCGGACATGGAGACGAGAATGGCGTCGACCTCGGGCTCGAACTCGTAGACGCACATGGGCTGCGTGATGTCGAGAATCACGATACAGGGCTTGCCCGCCTCCTTGGCAAGCTTGGCCGCGTCAAGAATCTGGTCGAGCTGGTTCTCGTTGGTGATCATCGAGGTGCGGCCGTAGTAGCTGCGGTTCTCGATCTCAACACCCTTGGCGCTATCGTGCTCGGCCCACTTGGAGCCGTCCGTTGGATCACCAGCAAGCGAAGTCTGACGAACGTTGGGGCCATCGGCAGTATAGGGACGATACTGCAGCGACAGCGGAATGTAGTTGCCGTCCTGGTCAATACCACGGCGCGAAGATGCATTAGCAGGAGCCTTGGCACACACGAGGACATAGTCAACGTCGGCAATGTCGGCAGCAGTCGCACGTGTAAGGTCGGCCTCGGTAGGCGTTGCCTTTCCGCTCTTCTCGTCAACGGGACCAGTGAGGTTCTCCGCCAAGGTGTCGGTCACAACGTCGAAGTACTTCTCGAGCGTACCCTTGGTGAGCGGAAGATCGCACGTTGCCGACGAGGTGTTCCACTTGAGCATGCCCATGCCAGACGCAGTGGTAGCCGCAGGGGTGAAGAGCATGGGTACGTAGACCTTGGGCTTAGCGGAACCCTCGGCCTTCTTGATCACGCCGCCATGGTTCTTGAGCATGACGATGCACTTAACCTGTGCCTCAAGAGCGGCCTTGACGCTTTCGTCGTTCTCGTCTGCCTTGTCAACCTCGGTACGCGCCTTCTCAACGGAGACGTAGGGATCCTCGAAAAGCCCAGCGTTGAAGTAGCTGAGGAGAAGACGCTCGCCGACATTGGTGAAGTTCTCCTTCGCCTTGTCCTCGCCAAGCTCGTCCTTCATTGCCTCGTAAGCAGCCACAAGGTTCTGAGGATTATTCTCGCCACCCATCTGGTCGACACCAACGGAAACGGCCTTGGAGGCACGCTTTGCCTGATCCCAATAGTTGGTGTCCTCGAGACCCCAGCAGGTCCAGCTCAGCTTCTCGTTATTTGGATCGTTGCAAACCATCCAGTCGGTGCAGGCAGCTCCCTTGAAGCCATACTTACCACGGAGAAGCTCGGTGATCTTGTACTTGGAGAAGCCAGAGCCCACAAGCTCGCCATACTCGCCGTCGTCGGACCAGGCAATGGTGTAGGAGGTCATGATGGTACCTGCGGTACCAGTCTTGCCATCGAGCTTGAAAGCGCCATCCACGAACGGAATCGTGAGAGCATCGAAGTTCTTGCCAGGGTAGACAGCGAACTTGCCCTGATCGGAGTGACCCTCACGACCGCCTTCGCCTGCGCCCTCAGCGGGCCAGTGCTTGACCATGGAGACGAGGGACTTAGTACCCCAGCCCTGGTCCTCGCCATTGTCATCCACCGTGGACTGCAGGCCGTCGATGAATGCCCTCACGGTATCGCGGGACAGCGCAGGATCCTCACCAAAAGTGCCGTTAAAACGCGCCCAACGGGGATCGGAAGCGACGTCAGTCTGGGGCCCGAGGAACATGGTGACACCCATGTCGCGCATGTCGCGGGCAATGCCCTGGCCGGCCTGCTTTGCGACCTCGGGGTCGAACGCGGCAGCAAGCGCTAGGTTGCCCGGCCAGTTGATGCTGTTCTTTCCGTTACGCGGATCCGACGAAAAGAGCACTGGAATCTTGTTGCTGGATGCCTCGACATACGCCTGCATGGCATTCGAGAACTGAGCCTGCTTGAACGCCGGGTAGGAGCTCATGGCGTTGAGGACGGCGCGAACATTGCCGTCCAGGAACGTCTTGCGCTCGTCGTTGACCAGGTCGTTGTCGTCAATCTCACGCTGGTGTGCCGAGAAGCACATGAGACCGGCGATCTGCTCGATGGACAGGCGCGGGGCAAGGTCAGCCGCGCGCTCCTCCGCAGAGAGGCGCCAGTCCTCGTAGGGGACCAGCTCGCCGGTGCCCTCGAAGTCCTTGAACGCGTAGCCGTCCTTCTCGATGAGCTTGAGGCCGGAGTCGGGCGAGTACGAGAGCTGCTTGCCGTCGCCGTTGTCGACGATGGTGTAGCCGTCATCGGTCGCGGTCTCGGTGTAGCCGCTGCCCTTCTTCTCGGCGGAGTCCGTGCTCGCGGCGGTGCCGCCCGTTGAGCAGCCCGCCAGCCCCGCGAGCACCGCCGCGGCGGCAGACCCGGCGAGGAAGTTCCTGCGCGTCAGGTTGTTCTGCATATCTGTTCTCCTCTTGTCGTGCGGTCCCCCTCCCACAGGGGGCCGCAGCCTTCCCTCCGCACGGCCTCTCGGCCGTGGCAAATCCCGCGTGATGTCAGGGCCTGCAGACGAGGCGCTCCCAACGCCCGCCCGCGTTGCCGGCCATGAGACAAGGGGGCTGTCCCTTTGTCTCATGGCAAGGGGAACTCCCCTGGCTGCTAGCCGTAGAAGTCGAAGTCGATGGTGTCGAAGTCGGCGATGTCGAAGTCGGCGGCAGTGCCCTCGAGGGTGTTCTTGTCGACGACCTTGAGCGTGATGTCCTTGGAGGAGAGGTGGAGCTTGATCTCCTCCTTCGTGCCCTCCCAGGTGCCGGTGTCGGTGAGGAGGTCGGCGTGCGCCTCGAGGGGCTTGACCTCGCAGGTGCCGTCGTCGTTCAGGTTCACGTCGAGCATTGCCTCGGTGCCGCCAGCGGTACCGTAGACGGTCTGGCCGGTGATCTTCACGGAGCCGCGCCACTGGCCGGCGTAGGCCTTGTTGGCGTCGAACTCGGAGCTAGAGCTGTCCTTGGACGAGCTGGAACTCGAGGTCGCGCTCGTGCTGCTCGAGGTCGCAGAGGACGACGAGCTGCCCGAGGACGACCCGCCGCACGCCGCGAGCGGCATGCAGAGCGTTGCGGCGAGAAGACCCGCAACCAGTACCTGCTTCTTCATGCTTGGTTCCTTCCCCTCTGGCCGGGGCTTCCCGGCCACCCCGCGCGCCGCGATGTGGCGCGCCTTGCTCGAGAGTCATTACAAATCGATGACAGCCCGTTTGAGGGGAACGGTACTAACCTGTCGAATTTCTGACGTGTCCTGCAATCTGAGACGGCAGACGGAAGGGCCGAGCGGTGGCGCGAGAAGCTGCGAACGGTTCTTCTTGACGCTTATGCCTTGCTCGGCTCGGCGTTATTGGCAGTTTTGGCGCCATCCTCGCCCGCCGATGCAGCAATGCCGTTCTCGCCCGAATTCGCCGGCCTTGGCTTAACCCCCGCCCGGTCGCGAGCAGTTGCCTCGATGCGCCAGGCCTCCCAGCCGCGGGGGCTGGGGTGGTAGAACGCGCCGCGCTCGAGGCCCTCGGGCAGGTAGCGCTGCTCCACCCAGCCTGTGGGATAGTTGTGGGGGTAAAGGTAGGGGCCGTACTCGTCGGAGCCGGGACGGTGACGGTCGCGAAGGTAGCTGGGCACCTCTCGGCGCGGCCCCTCCCGGACCTCTTGCAGAGCCGCATCTATGCCCGCCTCGGCGGCGTTGGACTTGGGCGCCAAGGCCATGTACTCGACTGCCTGGGCAAGGTTGATGCGACACTCTGGGAGGCCGATGACCTCGGTTGCCTTGAACGCCGCCTCCGCGACGAGAAGCGCCTGCGGATCCGCGTTGCCAATGTCTTCCGAGGCAAGGATGAAGATGCGCCGCGCGATGAACTTGGGGTCCTCCCCCGCGTCGATCATGCGCGCCAGCCAGTAGAGCGCGGCATCAGGGTCGCTCCCACGCATGGACTTGATGAAGGCGGAGATGATGTCGTAGTGCATGTCGCCGGACTTGTCGTAGGGCAGCCCGTGGCGTGGATTGGCCTCCAGCACGTGATCGCGCGTGATGCGAACGGGGCTCTCCGGCGTGGCGGCGCCTGCCGGCGCGGCCATCTGGCTCGCCAGCTCGAGCGAGGTGAGAGAGGCGCGGCCGTCGCCACCGGCAAGGGTCACAATCTCCTCGAGGGCGTCGTCGTCGAGCGTGAAGGCACCCTTGAGGCCGTATTCCGAGGTCACGGCCCGACGCACGATGGCTCGGATGGAATCGTCGTCGAGCGGCCCAAGCTCCACCACGCGCGAGCGCGAGAGCAGCGCCGAGTTCACCTCGAAGTAGGGGTTCTCGGTTGTGGCGCCAACGAGGACCACGGTGCGGTCCTCAACGGCATGCAGCAGAGCGTCCTGCTGCGAACGGTTGAAGCGGTGGATCTCGTCCACAAAGAGGATCGTGCGGCGACCCATGGAGAGCAGTCGGTTCTCGGCGGCATCAATCTCGCGGCGAAGGTCCTTGACCGTGCCCGTGACGGCCGAGACCTCGACGAACTCCGCGTGGGTCGAGTTGGCGATGATGCGGGCGAGCGTGGTCTTGCCCGTGCCCGCCGGCCCGTAGAGAATCACCGAGGAAAGCGTATCGTGCTCGATTGCGGTGCGCAGCCAGCTGCCGGGGCCCACGGCCCCCGTCTGGCCCACGTACTCGTCGAGGGTCTGCGGACGCATGCGCGCGGCGAGAGGGGCGTTCATCGTGCGCTTGTAGCGCTCTATGTTCGTGAAGAGGTTATCCATGCAAGCGATTGTATCCCAGGGCCGTGGCAGCGGGGCGGAGCCCTTCTCGACAGGGGCCTTCACGCCGAGACCCCCGTCAGGTCTTTCTCGACACGCCCTTCTCGAGAAGCCCCTTCTCGACACGCGTTCGTTTTTTCTGGATTGGCGGCCGTAGCGTATCTGGTAGCCGCACGTCGGCTAAGGTATTCCACCGGTACATCGCAAAGGGGAGGAAACATGCCAGTCGCTGCCACAAGGCCGCTCATCGGAATTACGTCTAGGCCTCGGGAGGACCCCGAGAACCCAAACTGGACCATGACCGATGACCACTACGCCGCATCGGTGGCCGATGCCGGCGGAATCCCGGTGGCGCTCCCCTACTGCATCCCGTTTGGCTTCGAGGCGACGGCGCTCGTGCCGGACATCGTCCGCCGTCTCGACGGCATCCTCTTCACGGGCGGCGGCGACATTGCCGATGACTCCTTTGACGGGCATGCTTACGCCCCGGAAAGCCATTCGCCCATCTCGCTTACCTGCCCCGCACGCGACGCCTTTGAGTGGGCGCTCATGCGTGCGTGCTGGGACGCTGACGTCCCGGTACTTGGCATCTGCCGCGGCATGCAGGTCATGAACGTGACCCTCGGCGGCACGCTCGTGCGCGACATCAAGGACTACCCCACCAAGACCATCCTCCACACGCGTGGCGACTCCCCTGACTCCCCCGTCCACCACGTACGCATTTCGGAGGCGAGCAGACTGGCCAAGATCCTCGGCTTCGCTTCCGGCGGGGTGAACTCGCTTCACCACGAGGCAATCTACACCCAGGCTCCAAAGGGACACGTTGTCGCATGGGCGGAGGACGGTACCCCGGAGGGCCTCGAGTTCGACGAGAAGACCTTCTTCCTTGGGGTGCAGTGGCATCCTGAGAAGCTCCGTACCCAGCCGCAGCTCTTTAGCGCCTTCGTGGACGCCGCACGCGAACACGGTGCTGCCGAACGCGCCGCGCAGGGCCCCTCGCTGTAGTGAAGACCATTGCCGCGCACCCGCCCGCAGCTACGGGCGGGTGCCTTCGAAGTACCCGCGGCGAGGGAAGAGCTCGCGCGCCTTGGGGAAGAGCTCCGAGCACGTAGCCATGAAGTAGTCGTCCGTCATCGACGAGATGAAGTCCACCACCGCAAGGTCTGGGTCCGGCTCCCAGTCATACATGCGGCCATAGGGAGCGAGGTGGCGCCCCAGCGGCTCGATGTGGTGGCGGAAGATGGCGGCAGACTCGTCACCCGCGCGAAGAGCCTCGAGCTCGTGATCATAGAGCAGCGAGAAGAGCTCCGAGACGCCGCGTGAGAAGTCCCCGTTGACCTCGGAGGCGCCATAGATCTTCTCGTAGTTCTCGCGCTTTGCCCGACGCATCTCCGCGAAGCCCTCTTCGCTCATCTCGATGCGCGGCTTGTCCAAGCTGTTCTCGACCACGTCAGCGACAAAGGCCCCGAGCGCCCAGGCGTTGTACGCCCCGCCGAGCCCGTCATCGAAGCTCTTCTCGGTGCAGAGGCCGGCTCGAATGGCGTCCTGGCGGTCCTTGCCCACGTAGGCGATGATGTCCGAGACGCGCACCACGCAGCCCTCGAGTGTCATGGGGCGCAGGCGAACGATGGCGGGCCCACCCTTCTCCCAGCACTCCTCCACGCCGCGGTCGAACTCCTCGAAGCTGGCAAGGTCGCTTGTCGCAAAGACCTGCTGTTCGAACTCGCCGTTATGGCAGATCACGCCATCCAGCGTCTGGAGTGCGAGGTTCCTGCCATAGGTGACGTCGAGCACGCGAACGCTCTGCACGTTGTGCGCAAAGAAGCGGCCGGTGCGGACATGGTAGACGTCGTTTAGAAAGCGCTCGCCTGCGTGGCCAAACGGCGTGTGGCCAATGTCGTGCCCCAAGGCGATTGCCTCGATGAGGTCAAGGTTGAGGCCAAGCGCGGCGCCAATGTCTCTAGCCACGCGCGCGACGAGCTGCACATGCAGGCCGCGACGGGCAAGGTCATCATCCGCGCGAAACGAGAAGACCTGGGTCTTTCCGGCAAGGCGGTTGTACGCGGACATGTGCATGATCTTCTCGGCATCGCGCACAAAGGCCGGACGCAGGACGCTCTCCTGGTCACGCTCGGTCTTGTCGCGACGAAGCGCGGCTGCATTGGGCGTAGAAAACGGCGAGAGGGCCCCGCTTGCGCGACTGTCTGCAATTGCCCGCTGCGCCTGGAGCGAGAGCTGCCCCGTGAGGTGAGGCGCGAGCTTGTTGGTGACTTCCATGGCTGCCTCCTGCGAGTTGTTTATCGAGGCAGATTCTAGCAAGGCCGCGCGACAGTAATTAGGACGCGAGAAGGACGTCGGGCAGCCTGGAGGTCGAACGCTGCTCCTAGAAAACTGCGACTTAATAGCAGTCTGCAGAGGGCCCTTATCAGAAAAGCCGCAGGCAAACGGCCTGCGGCTTATTGGAGGACTGCTATTAAGGCGCAGTTATCTGCCTGCAGCGACAGCGCCGGCAGATAATGAGACAAAGGGAAACTCCCTTTGTCTCATTCGACGACGAGGCAGCCCATGTTGAGGCGGTGTGTCCACTCACCAATGACGTTATCCATGCCACAGCGAGTAAAGACTCCGCCGAACTTCCCGTTGAAGAGGAAGAGCCCCTCCATGTTGCTCATCTCGGGGGCATCGAGCGGGTCTTCGCCGGGCTTTAGCACGCCGCCGCGCAGGGTGGGCGTGCGATACTGCGGCGCATACGCCTGCACAACGCCTCCGCTCTTTGCGCAGGTGGCAAGCGCGCTCTCCCACTCCTCCTGCGTCTTGCAGTCAAGGCCGGCCACCACGCCCACGGCGTTGTAGCCGCCTGCAGGCTTCACGATCCAGCGGTCCTTCTCGGCATAGGGCGAGAGGTCCGAGTCCGCATCAAGCAGCACCGTCTGGGGAACATGCGCGTCGATGAACGCGCGCTCCTCGGGCGTGAGGATGCCATCCACCGCATCGGAGTGCATGATTGCGAAGACGGTCTTCGTAGCGCAGGGCCAGGTCCTGTAGCCGCCAATGACGCAAGCCAGCCCGCGGCGCGCGGCCTCTGCCAGGGCGTCAGCGCCAGCGCAGGGTTTCTCGGCAATCTCGGACGTGACGGCTCGGCGGTACACGCAGGAGACGGGGCCACCGGGGGCCATGAGGAGGTCTGTGCCCGCCACGTGATCGATGCGCAGGTCACGAATGTCGCAAAACTGGGCATAGATGCCCCTGTCGGAGAGTCGCCAGAGGAAGTCCTCGACCTCGTCCGTCGACGCGCTCTCGGTGTAGTCGACAATGCACAGCGACGGATGGTCAACGCTGCTGCCAAAGCGGTCGGCGTTTGCCCAACTCACATATGTGTCTCGAATGGCATCGATAGCCTCGCCCACCACGTCGTACGTCGTGATGTTGGGGTGCTTCTCGGCGAACTTGCGGTAGGTCTGGGTGGCCTGGATGGCACGGGTGACCTCGACGGTCGAGGTCATGCCCGCCGAGCCGTCTGTGTTGAGCTCACAGAACTGATAGTCGCCCGTCTCCTCGTTGAAGAAGACGTCCACGCGCGCGATGGGGATCATCTGCTCGTAGCCTGTTGGAATGAGCGTGAGCTCCTCAAGCTCGGGCGAGAAGTGGAAGAGCTTGCGAAACTCGGGGTTGCGCAGGTACTCGGCCGTAATCTTGTCCATGATGCGGCCCATGGTCTCGGCGGCGTCGCGCAGAATCTCAATCTGGGCGACATCGAAGATCTTGGGCGTCATTGCCCAGGAGACGGGTCCGCCGTGGTAGAGCGCGTGGGTGGTGAGTAGGTAACGGTCACCAGCCCCCCTGCTCTCAACATCACCGGCAAGCTCGCGCGCCGTCGAGAGGAACTCGTCCTCGAGCGCGCGTCCATGAAGGCAAGTCATATGGGTCACTTCCTGGTTACCGCAGTCGCAACGCGACAATTCGGCAAACGTCACCAATCTGTCTGTAAGTTGCTGCCCGATTGTAGACGCTTGAAAACAGCATCATTGATTCTGCACACTGCGTGAAGGACGTGTGTGCTGACATCAGGCGGACATGCATGCCAAGTGGCACCTTCGCGAAGTGTTTTGTCCTGCTACGGCCTGCTCATGAAGTGCATGCCCTTCTCCGGGTACACCGTGAGGCCGAGCTTCTCCTGCAGCGCGATGGACGCCTGGTTGTCGGGCCACACCTCTCCCCAGGGCACAAGGCCGCGATCGAGCTGCTCGTTGATCTTTGCAGACTCAAGAGCGGTTGCCCACCCGCGGCGACGCAGCTCGGGGAAGACCTCCAGCATGCCAATGGCGCCCTCGGGGTGCTCGCCGATGAAGGCGCAGAGACGTCCCGCCTCAAAGCCTCCCAGCACAAGCCCGCGCGCGAGAATGTCTTCCAGCTCGCCGGGTGCCAGGTACTCTGGATGCGAGTAGTGTGAGGCCACTAGCTCGGCATACGCCGGCGTGAGTGTGCGAATGTCGAGCGAGGAATCCACCTCGAGGCGGTCTTGCTTCTCGTAGATGACCATATTGCAAGGGGCATCCTCGGTAAGGCCCAGATCGCGGCGCACGTCGTGGACGGGGGCGGTGCCAAGGACGCACACCAGGTCGCGAGAGGCAAAGACATCAAGCGCCTCGCGCATGGCCTTCCGGGAGGTTCCCCACACAAAGGTCCCGTGGCGCGGCACCTCCAGCACGCACACGCCCTTCTTTGCGACAAGGACCTCGCCAATCCCGCGGCGCGCGCACTCGAGGATGGGGAACGCCTCGCGCGGGCCGTCCGTGAGAAGCTCGATTGCCCGTGCTCGTCGGGTTTCCGCGGGCTCCTCCAGCGCCCGCATGATGTAGGCCAGGCGCTTCGCGATGGTCTCGGAGCCATCTGCGTTGGGGTGCTCGTAGCCGTCGGCCATGAGGACGGGACTTGCCTGCAGCAGGCGCGAGCCCTCGACCAAGTGCATGCCGGGGTTGGCGGCAACCGCGGTGCGGATAAGGTCGGGTACGGCGGCAAAGCAGCTGCCCCGGTGCGTGGGGTGCGTCTCGTCCAGGTGCCAGAGGGGCGTGAGCGTCCAGGTGGATGCCTCCGGCCACGCCTCGGCGACTTCGAAGAGGCTCGTGCGAATGTCACGCGTAATGCGCATCTCCTGGCAGGGCTCGTAGCGGTAGTTCTCGCCCAGCTCCACCACCACGGCCGCGGGAGAAGCCTCGTCTGCCAGGCCAACGGTCGAGCCCGGCAGGAAGACCTGGCCGCCAATGCCCTGGTTGAGCACGTCCATGTCTAGCTGCGTGGCGAGAAGCGCCGGCCAATTGCGCGCCGGGTCGCCAGCGACAAAGCCCTGGGCGATGGAGTCGCCAATCACCAGCAGCTGGTCACGGGCAGTAACCGGCTCGATTACGTTGCCGTCGCCCACCACGTGTCGCAGGTCGCAGCTCGTGAGGCAGGGCAGCCACACACGCACATGATGATGACGGCCCATGCCAGGCAGGCGCTGGAGGTTGCTCTCGGGCGCCTCCTCGGGATCATCGAGCGCAAACTCCACACGCGTCACGCCGTCGTGGTTCTCCTCGGGAAGCGCGCAGGGCAGGTGGCGGCCGTCAACGTCACAAGAGAAGCCGTCAAGGGGTCCGTCTGGCGCAAAGGCGCACTCGGCGGCCTCGTCGAGCACCTCGCGCGAGCCACGCGGGAACGGTTCCACACGCGCCTCGAGCACGATGGAAGAGGAGTCCGTCTCAAACTCCACGGTGATGCCTGCCGTGCAGGCAGCCATGGCGCGATAGAGGCCCGGGTGCCAAGCGCGGCAGCTCCCAATGGCCTTGAGCTGGCTCTTCGCGAAGCGCCAGGGGTGTACCCAGCCGTGCCCCTTCGGCTCTGCCCACACGGCGCCGTGGAGCAGCCCCTCGGCGGGAACGCTCACGAGCAGGTCGGCCATGTCCTTCTCGTCCATGAGTTCACTGACGCTCATCGCACGTCGCCCCTCTGCGATTCAGCCACGTTGTGTGCGCTGCGATTGTTGTTTGCGGCCATCCATTGTGGCAGAAACAGCGGCCGCATGGGTGCTAGGCGATAACGCTTCAAGCGAGCTGCGAAAACTCTCCCTCGGGCGAGAAGCCGACGCCGGAGAGGGGGTTTCGTACGCAATCGCGTCGATAACAGCCCTTCCGGCACCCGGCGCTACTCGCCATCGGCAGCGCGGCGGAGCGGCTCGTAGGCGGCAACGAGGTCATCAAGGCGCATGCGGGCGTTTGCCGGGCTCGTGGAAGGGAGCCCCGTGCATGGAACGCCGCATGCAGGTTCAACGAGCCGCTGGTAGAGCCGTGTGGCGGTGCTTCCCGTGCAGAACACGCGCGCGATGGGCGCTATCGAGAGAATCCGGCCAACGTCATTGGGCACGGGATTGCGAATGGAGGCATCGCTCGCCCCTTCTATGGTGCAGCTTCGAAGCACGTCCCAGAGGGCAACGTGATGGCGCAGGCACAGGTCGCGACGAGCATCGTTCGTCTCGGGGACGCCCTCTTGCCACAGCGCCGCCACCACGCGCCAGAAGCGGTTCTGTGGGTTGCCGTAGTAGAAGTGCACTTCGCGCGATTTGGGGCTAGGCATGGTCCCCAGCACCAGCACACGGCTCTTCTCATCAAATATTAGATCGAGTGGGTGAATGACGAGCCGGCCCGCAGGGGTGGACGCCTCTTTGCCTGCGTTACTCGCCATCGCGTATGGGCTCCGCGAACTCCTCGCCGTCATCCAAACGTATCATCGTAACCTGGCCAAAGCCCGCACCACCCGCGGCACCGGAGTCGATGTCCCAGCGGTCAGCCACGCCGCCCGTTGCGTCGCATGCTCCCACACGCACCATCTGCGCAATGCCGTCACTGTTTCTCACCGGACGGTCAAACTCGTTGGTCATGGATACCAGGTAAGGCGTGGGCGTGTGACCGGCCACAACAATGGGGCCCTCTCCTCTCTCGTCAAGTAGCCCTGTGGGGACCGACCAGAACTCGTCGCGAATCCACAGCAGGTCATCGGGGGTCTGCTCGCCGAGAAGCGCATCAATCGTGGAATCATTCCACGTACCGTCTGCAGGCAGCTGGCCACCAGGCCGAATGCCGGCGTGGGCCATGATGTAATGGCGCCCCGCAACCTCGACATGTGCCGAAAGCGGCAGGTTGCGCACCCAGCCGATAAGCTCGATCGCCTCGTCATCCAAGGCGCCCTCGAGGCCGGAGAGCGTGGCCATGCCACCATTGATGGCCCAATTTGCCTGGGATACAACGTCGTCCTTGTGGTCAAGCGCGTCGAGCATGAGGTCCTCGTGGTTGCCCTTGAGCACGCGCACGTTGGGAAGCGACCGCGTGACGCGCATGACGCCAATGGGGTCTGGCCCGCGGTCAATCATGTCTCCCAGGCAGAACACGACGTCATCTGCGCCAGGGGACACGCGCTCGAGCACGCGCTCGAGCGTCGCACGATGCCCGTGGACATCAGAGAAGACGTATGTCGACATGGCGGCACCCCCCGTCGTTGGCCATGGACACTAGCTTAGACCTGCGGCTGGTTTAACGCAAAGCATACCGTGAGCGTAGCTTTTGGCGCTCCCGGCGAAGCATCCAGGGGCGAGCGGAGCCAATCTCAACAACGCGCGGGACGCGCGGAGCATCCCCGCTCGCCCGGTCAAGTTCGCGAAGGACCTCCTGCATTGTGGGCTCGAGACGCTCCTTCTTGAGCATGCACTCCCACACCACGATAACGGTCCAACCATCCTGTACCAGCAGCGCATTGTCACGAGAGTCGCGCTCCCTGTTGCGCTCGAACTTTGCCTTCCAGAACTCCACATTTGTCTTTGGCAAAGGCAGAGCACAGTGGGGGCAGCGATGCCAGAAGCAGCCATTCACAAAGATGGCAACGCGTCTGCCAGGAAAGCAGATGTCGGGCTTGCCCGGCGCCTTCTTCCAGTGCAGGCGGTATCCGGTGTAGCCCGCCTCGCGCAACCGCGCCCTAACTAGCAGCTCGGGCTTAGTGTTCTTGCTCTTGTTCGCCTGCATCACATGGCGCGTGGCCTCGCTCGTCAAGATGCAGCGGCACCGCCTATGCGAGCGGGGCGTCCGAGGGAGCAGGCGCCCCCTCAAAGTTGAGGTTGCCCGTGAGCGCACGTGCAGCATCGTTGTCAAAGTCGCGCGAGAGCACGGCAGACGCCACCGCAGGCGCCCGGTCGAGTGCACGCTCGTACAGATCTTCAAACGAGTCCCTGCTCACGGCACCAGTCGCGGGGTTTGTCCACGCGCGGTGCTCAGCGTTGTCGAACTCCGAAGACGCAGACGCCCGCACGCGATGCGAGAGCGCCCCATAGGTGGAATAGGGGGAGCCGGTTATGGCGCGCTCGAGGGCGGCGACCGCGTTGCGATGCGGGTCGCGCGTTGCATACAGCAGACGCATGATGGTGCGGTAGCAACCAACCGAGACCGAGAAAGTAGTTGGGTCGATGGGCCTATCATATGTCCAAAGCGCCGCGTAGAAGTAAATCTTGTCGATGATGGCAAGCACCTCGCGCGAAGCGCGCAGCGTGTTTGCAAACGGGCGGTACTCGGCAATGGTCTTGGCGGTCTTGCGATAGAGAACCGTCTCGTCCAGGTCGCGCTCGACCTCCATGTGGACCTTGCCGTCATACTCCGGGCCAAGCTCGGGCACGCCTGCATGCGTGAGGTCGTAGGCCCAGGCGTTCACAAAGGGATGGACCGTCAAGTCAAGCAGCCAATGGCACGAGAAGCCCGCCAGATACGCCGCTCCAACGTCCTTCTCGCGCTTGGAAAGGCGATCGACGGCCTCGCGCATAGCAGCAAGAAGTCGCGCGGGGCGCTCGTCGTGCATCAGGTTTCCCACCTTGGCCCACTTGGCCATGAGCGGGTAGATCGTGATGTAGAAGAGCGGGTCTGGGCCTTGGCTTCCCAGCAGGAATGCCTCGCGCTCGTCGAGGGTCGCCAGGGGCAGCTCTGCCTTTGCGCGATCGGCAACGTCGCGGGCAAAGAAGTCGTGCGTGAGAATGGCTGGCATGGTGGCCCCTTTCCGGTTGCGACAGGCGTGTGGCCGCGCTAAGGAACAAACACGCCCGTCCCGCCATTATGCCCCATCTGAGAGACACCAGACGAGCAGCGCGGCAGTCGATGGCGTTTCGCACGCAGTGGGGTTGTGCGTCTGCGGCCCCCGCGCGTCCGCACGGCTCCGCGTGCGCGCTGAGCTGAACAAGCCATTACATAATCCTGACAGAAGCCGTGGTTATCGACGGCATCCAAACGATAACGTTTTGATGTGTATGAGCGTGAGACGCGAAGCCAAACAGAGAGGAACGCGATGTCTTTCAAGATGACAAAGGCCGAGAGAAGCTGGGTCATGTACGACGTGGGCAACTCTGCGCTGGTGCTTCTCGCCACAAGCGTCATTCCCATCTACTTCAAGTCGCTGGCAGACGGCCCCGCCCTTGTCGCCTGGAGCTATGCAGAGACCGTGGCCTCGCTGGTCATCGCACTGCTCATGCCCATCCTGGGTTCCATTGCCGATCAGCAGGGCATGAAGAAGAAGTTCATCATTGGGTCTGTGGGGACGGGCGCCGTGGCATGCGTGGCCATGGGCTTCCCCACCAGCGCAATGGCGTTTCTCGTGATTTACGTGATCTCCTCCGTGGCGCTCAACACGTCGTTCGTGTTCTATGACGCGCTGCTGGTTGACGCCACGACGGACGACCGTATGGACGAAGTCTCGAGCCAGGGCTATGCGTGGGGCTATATTGGCAGCTGCGTGCCGTTTCTCGCCTGCCTGGCGTTTGTGCTGGTGAGGCCCTTTGGCATGAGCCTGCAGACGGCCATGCAGATCTCCTTTGTGATCACGGCTGCCTGGTGGGTGGCATTCACCGTGCCCATGCTCAAGAACGTCGAGCAGACCCACTACAAGCCGCGCGAGGAGCACGCGCTGGTCAACGCTGTGCGCGGCATTGGCGCTACGGCAAAGCGCATCTGGCGCGATCCGTCCATTAGGAATTACATCATTGCGTACTTCTTCTACATCGACGGCGTGCACACCATCATCAAGCTTTCCACCTCGTACGGCGCCGACCTTGGCATCGACGGCACGCAGCTGGTGCTGGCGCTGCTCGTCACGCAGTTTGTGGCATTCCCCTCGGCCATTGCGTATGGCCGTCTGGGGCACAAGTTTGGTACGCGCAAGATGATCCTGGTGGGCATTGCCGGCTACACCTTCATCACACTGTTTGCTGCGTTCTTCCTGCGCACGGCGGTCGAGTTCTGGATTCTTGCCATCATGGTTGGCCTCTTCCAGGGCGGCCTGCAGGCGCTTTCGAGGTCCGAGTTTGGCAAGCTCTGCCCCAAAGACCACGCCAACGAGTACTTTGGGTTCTTTGACATCTTTGGCAAGTACGCGGCCATTCTCGGCACCTTCATCGTGGGCACCATGACGGCCGCCACCGGCAACAGCTCGCTGGGCGTGCTCTCCATTGTGGTGCTGTTCATCATCGGCTTTGTGGTGATGCTGCGCGTCCCCGAGCGCGCCACAGCGGCAACGGAGGAGTAGCGCTTCCCGGGCGTGGCGGCATGTAATGTCGCCGGTAGACCCATTTTGATGCGCATCGCAACACTTGGCCCCCTCCGGCGACAATTAATCGCCGAAGAGGGTTCTTTGATGGGATTTGCAACAACCTGGGCTTTCTGGAGACATTCTCGGCAGTAGAACGGTGGCCCACAATTCTCGCTACGCATTTTGGTGAAGAGCTATCACTGCGTTGGTATCGAAAATGCTACCTTTTACCTGCGTAATGCCAGATGCTGCCTACTAACTTGACAGCTATCGTCAAGAAAAGTGCTTGCGTATAGAAAGAAGAGTGCAAGCCAATTGTGGCACGCTCCGCTCACCGTTTCCGTCGTGAGGAGTAACCATGAGCCTATTGTTCCTTGGATTCCAAACCTCAGCAGTATTGGTGGAGAGAAATGCCCGCAGGGGATTCAAAAATTTCACTCCGTCCAACGTAGTAAACCTCTCGCAGGCATCGATAAGTCGCGCAGAGATTACTTCACACGGTCTCTCGAAATGCGGTCTCGATGAAGGAGGATTAGACATTATTGTTCCAAGAGATGCTTCGAGAGACCCGCGTTCACCCTTGCGATACCATCGCGGACATCCGTCTTTTCCTGCCGGATCATTCCTACGAGGAAGAGGAGGCATCCTCATCGCTTCCCCTGCACTTTCCTTGCTTCAGTTGTCTCTGGTGCTAGACGAATGTTCCTGGCTCAAGCTCGCCTATCGTTTCACAGGAACATTTTCGCTCGACGACTTCGTGGAAGGGGGCATCATTGAGCGCCCTCCGCTCACGAACACGCAAGAACTCGAAGCCTATTTCTTCTCGGCCTCCGAAATGGGGATGCGCGGAGCAAGAAGGTCGTGCCGACTCCTGCGACATGTACAAGACGGATCGGCATCGCCGAGGGAATCCGAGCTCGAAATCGCCTTGTCTCGACCTCGATCAAAAGCGGGGTATGGTTGTGTTCACGCGACCCTCAATGACCGGGTTCCCTATGGAGAGCTTGCCCGTCAGCTCACCGGAAGGAGCTTTGCAAAAATCGATCTTCACTATCGTAAGGCACATTATGGGCTTGAGTTTAGCGGGCATCTTCCCCATCAATGGCGTGTGCCTGAAGACATTTCGAGGCAGAACGCGCTCGCATGCATGGGTGAAGATACTGACTTTGTGACATATCGCCAATTGTCAAGCGCCCAAGAGCTCACAGAAGTCGCAAGAAAGGTAACACGCAAGACGAGAAGAACGTGGAGAGAAGACCTTCTCCGCCCCCTTGAGGAACGGCAGGCTTTTCTCGACGAACTCCTTCGCGAGAGGGAATTCGAAACGGGGGCAGGAACGTTAAGGGTGTAGACCGCGCGCGGCACAAGTCGCCGGAAGCATGAAATTGTCGCACATTGCATCAAATGAGCCCATCCGGAGACAAATTGTCTCCGGAGGGGCGATTTTGGCGACTATTGCAACAAAACGGGCCTTCCGGCGATGGCGGAACAAAGGCGATGGCGCAGAGAAGGCGACGGCAGAACAACGGCGGCAGCGCAGAGAAGGAAACGCGACCGTACCAGCATCCCTACGCCAGCAGCGCAGCGAGCTTGCCGGCAACCTCGTCCACTTGCTCCTCGGAGATTACCAACGGAGGAAGGAAGCGCAGGATCGAGTCGCCAATATGGTTGAGAACGAGACCAACCTCAAGGCCCTTGTCCACCAGCTCCGTCGCCACCGGCACGTCCAACTGCGCGCCGAGCATCAAGCCGTGCCCGCGTACCTCCGTCACGTGCGGCAGAGCCTTCAGCCGCTGGCGCAGGTGCGCGCCGCAGGCGATGACGTGCTCCCCCACCCCCTGCGAGACCAGCGCCTCAACTGTGGCACGCCCCGCGGCAGCTGCCAGCGCATTCCCGCCAAAAGTGGAGCCGTGGTCACCGGGCCCCATGAGGTCGGCCACCTCTGCCTTCGCCGCAACGGCGCCCATGGGGAAGCCGTCCGCGATGCCCTTTGCCAGGCTCACCACGTCTGGCTCGATGCCAGCCAGCTGGTAGCAGAAAGGTGCCCCGCAACGGAAGAACCCGGTCTGGACCTCATCGATCATGAGAAGCACGCCGCGCTTCTTGCACTCGGCAGCAACAAACCGCAGGTAATCGAAGCTAGCCGGCCACACACCACCCTCGCCCTGCACGCACTCGAGCATCACCGCGCACACGGGGCCGCAGCTCGCCGGAGGGTTGTCCAGCGCCTCCACCAGCGCATCCGTATCGTTCAACGGCACGGCGGCAAAGCCGGCAGGCATGGGGAGAAACGCCTTGTGGAACACGTCCTGGCCGGTAGCGGCAAGCGTTGCCAGCGTGCGGCCATGGAAGCTCTTCTGCGCCGTGAGGATGCCGGTAGCACCGCCAAGCTTCTTCTCGCCCCAACGCCTTGCCACCTTGATGGCGCCCTCGTTTGCCTCGGCGCCGGAATTGGCAAAGAACGTCTTCCACGTGGAACCTGTGGAGCCAACCACGTGGCCCTCCTCGTCGCACATGGACGAGAGGAGCCCGGAGAGGTCTTGCGCAAGCTCACCACGGTTCTCGACGTAGTAGTAGTTGCCCACCTGCCAGATCTTGTCGACCTGCTCGCGCAGGGCAGCCGCCACCACGGGGTTGCAGTGGCCCATGCTCACCGAGCCGATGCCGCCCAGGCAGTCAATGTAGGTCTTGCCGGTGGAATCGGCGAGCGTGGCCCCCGAACCCGAGACAAACTCGACGGGAAGACGGCCGTAGGTGTGCATCACGTAGGCATCGTCAAGGGCCTTGGCGCTCTCGTAGCTGGTGTCTGCCATGTTATTCTCCTTGTTCTGGAGGAGACAAAGGGAAACTCCCTTTGTCTCCCTTGTCTCACTATTCCTGCGTGAAGAGGGTGCCCACGCCTGCGTCGGTGAAAATCTCGAGCAGCAGCGAGTGGGGCGACTTACCGTTCAAGATGACCACCTCGGACACGCCGCGGTCCATGGCCTCCACAATCGAACGAACCTTGGGTACCATGCCGCCCGCAAGCTCGCCGGACGCGAGGATGCTCTTGGTCTCGGCCTTGGTGAGCGAGCGTATGAGGCTTCCCTTGTCGTTGACGTCGGCAAAGAGGCCGTCGACGTCCGTGAGGTAGATGAGCTTGTCGGCGTGGAGCGCCTCGGCAACCGCGCTCGCGGCCTCGTCCGCGTTCACGTTGAAGAAGCCATCCGGTCCGCAGGCCACAGAAGCAATCACGGGGATGTAGTCGTCGTCGAGAATCGTCTCGATGAGCTCGGGGCTCACCTCGCGGATGTGGCCCACGCGGCCAAGCTCAGGCGAGACGGGCACCGCCTTGAGCGTCTTTCCGTCCGCGCCCGAGATACCCACCGCGTTGTGGCCGTACTCGTTCAAGGCCCAGACCAGCTGCTGGTTGACCTTGCCGATAAGGACCTCCTGCACGGCCTCCATGGTGTCGTCGTCGGTGACGCGCAGGCCGTTCTTGAACTGCACGGGCATGTTGAGGCGCGTAAGCATGGCGCTTATCGCCTTGCCGCCACCGTGCACGAGCACCACACGCATGCCCATGAGCTTGAGAAGCTCGATGTCTCCCAGCACCTGCACCATGAGCTTGGGGTCCTCCATGGCAGACCCCCCATACTTCACAACGACGGTCTTCCCGCGCATCTTGTTGATCCACGGGAGCGCCTCGGTGAGGACCTCTGCCTTCCTCTGCGCGAGCTCGAGCTCGCCTTCCTCGCGACCTTGCATGCGTGCCTCCTGCCTTGGGGTTGTCTGGTGGTGGGGCCGCGCCGTACGCGGCCGGGCACAAGGCCCTAGGTGCGGTACTCGCCGTTGATCTTGACGTAGTCGTGCGTGAGGTCGCAGGTCCACACCCGCGAGTGGGCATCCCCGGCGCCGAGCGAGATGGCAATGTCTATCTCGCTCTGCTCGAATCGTCGCAGCATGTCGTCCTCGTCCATGGGAACGGGAAGCCCCGCGCGCAGCACGGGCACACCCATGAAGTCGATGTCCACGTTCTCCTGCGAGAAGGGCACCCCGCACTTGCCGGCAGCCGCTGCCACGCGGCCCCAGTTGGCGTCATGGCCAAAGATGGCAGTCTTGACCAGCGGCGAGTTGGCAATGGCAAAGGCAACCTTGTCGGCATCTGCCTGCGAGGCCGCGCCAAGAACGTCCACCGTGACGAGCTTGGTAGACCCTTCGCCATCTGCGGCAATCTGGCGCGCGAGGTTGGTACAGACGCCCTTGATGGCCGCGACCACGGCAGGGAAGGCGGGCGACGCCTCGTCAATGACCTCTCCCCCGGCAGCGCCCGTGGCAAAGAGGATGCACGTGTCGTTGGTGGAGGTGTCGGAGTCCACCGTCACCTTGTTGAAGGTCTGGCGCACAGCCGAGAGGAGCGCGGCGTATGCGGCCTCTGGCGTGAGCGGCGCATCGGTCGAGAGTACGCAGAGCATGGTCGCCATGTTGGGTTGGATCATGCCGGAGCCCTTCACGAAGCCACCCACGTGCACCGTGACAGAGCTGCTGTCCGCCTGGGGCGCGGGACCTGCAAAGGCGGCCTCCTTGGGGTGGGTGTCGGTGGTCATGACGGCGCAGGCGGCGTCATGGGCCGCCTCGGGCGTTGCTGCCAGCGCGTCCACAATGGCGGGCACGCCCTTCACATACGGCTCAAAGGGCAGCTGCACGCCGATGACGCCCGTCGAGGCAACCAGCACGTCCTGCTCGTCGCAGTTAAGCACCTGGGCGACAAGGGCGCAGGCCTTCTCGGCGCACCGCAGGCCCGGCTCTCCTGTTGCTGCGTTGGCGTTGCCGGAGTTGAGAACCACGGCACGGGCGTGACCGGAGGCGGCACGCGCACGGCTCACCTGCACCGGCGCGGCACAGAAGCGGTTCTGCGTGAACGTTGCCGCACAGACGCTGGTCTTGTCGGCAACGACGAGCGCCATGTCCTTGCGCTGGGGGTTCTTGCGAAAACCGGCGGAGATGCCGGCGGCACGCATGCCGGCGGCGGCACAGACGCCACCCTCGCAGGGGGCGAAGCCAAACGACTGAGGTGCGTCGTCCTGTGTGGGGATGACGAGGGGCTTGTAGCTTGTCATGGTTGGTCCTTCTGGACGGGGACGCGCCGCATGCGCGCCCAAGGCGGACGGTGCGGGAGGTCCTTGCGCCAGTCGACGGACTCGGCTATGAGCTTAGATGAGCGGGGCGGTGGCTCCAATGCCCTGGGTCTCCGGGAGGCCGAGCAACAGGTTCGCACATTGCATGGCCTGGGCTGCAGCCCCCTTGCCGAGGTTGTCGATCGCGCAGGACGCGATGATGACCCTACGTCGTCGGTCATCAAGGGCAACGCCAACCTGGGCACGGGCGGTTGCCGCAACCGAGGAGGTCTGCGGCATGTGGCCAGCGGGGAGCGTGGAGACAAGCGCCTCGTTGGCATAGCGACGCTCGTAGGCGTCCTGCACGTCGTTTGCGGTGACGCCATCGGCTGCTGTCATGTAGACCGTGGCGAGAAGACCGCGGGTGAGCGGCGCCAGGTGTGGCGTGAAGACCACGTTCATATCATGACCGGCAACCTGCGTGAGCGTCTGCTCGATCTCGGGCGTGTGGCGGTGGTGCGCCACGCCATAGGCCTCCACGGACTCGTTTGCGTGGCAGAAATGCGTACGCGCGTTGGGCGTACGGCCTGCGCCGGAGACGCCGGAAATGGCGTCGGAGATCACGAGGTCACCCGTGGAAAGCCCGGCCTCGAGCGCGGGAATCGCGGCAAGCGCCGTTGCCGTGGGATAGCAGCCCGGCACTGCGACGAGAACCGCCTCGCCCTCCTCGTGACGCTTCTCCAGCGCGAGAAGCCCGCTGCGGTTGAGCTCGGGCAGGCCGTAGACCGTCTGGCCAAGAAGCTCGGGGCTTGTGTGCGGGGTGCCGTACCACTGCTCGTAGACGGCCGCATCATGCAGGCGGTAGTCCGCAGAGAGGTCGATGACAGTGACGCCCAGTGAAAGCAGCTGGGGCGTGATGGCAAGCGAGGCAGTGTGGGGCACGGCGAGGAAGGCAACGTCTGCGTTCTGGGCGATGGCTTCTGGCTCGGGGAGCGAGAGCACCAGGTCACAGGCGCCCTCGAAGGCAGGGTACACGTCGGCAAGCCTGGTGCCTGCGGCCTTGCGGTCCGTCGCCATCGTGAGCTCCAGGGCGGGATGCCCCAGGACGATACGACAGACCTCGACCCCAGCGAACCCGGTTGCCCCCACGACGCAGGCCCTTATGTGCTCCATTCCCTCAATCACCCCAAAACAATGCATAAACAGCATAGCGTATGCAAGATTGCTTTTGTTTATTGGGTGCAGGATAGCACAGGGCTTGGAGCGTGTGCCATACGCGACAATCTGTTCTTCTCCCTGACACAATTAGGAACGCGCCCGAGGCCCCATGCGAATCCCGGTGGTGGCAGCTTCCACAAATCTGTAAGACGTCCTACTTGCGTCCGCGGATGCCGCGGCCGATCGACTTCAGCACCTCGCGACGGGCACTGCCAATAGGAGCGATGGGGTCGATCAGCTGGCGAAGCGGACTCTTCTCGCTCACCGCGCGCTCGTGGCCTGCAATGTTGCCAAGGGTACCACCACCGTTCGCCTGGGCCTGGCGCTTGCTAAGCCCCACAAGGATGGCCTCGTAGAAGGGCGTCTCGCGCGCGTGGCTCCAGAAGTGCTCAGAGAGGTCGATCCACCCGTGGGTCCAGGGCTTTGCCGCGCCGGCAAAGTGCACAATCTTGGGGTTGCGGCGCGACGCGAGGTACGCGTCGTACACTGCGGCGGGAGCGTTGGGATAGAGCTTGGTCGCCCTATGGAAGATGTCATTCGTAACGTTCCACGAGGCATCGAGGTAGGTGACCCTCCCCTCGCACTCGGAGTTCAGGATGTCCTGATCGTTGTAGATGAAGTCAGTGCGCTGGGACACCTTGAGCCACTCCGGCACCGTGTGGAGCGCACGCATGGCCTTGGTGTTGAGGACCAGCACGCCCGCCTGGAAGTAGTCGTAGGGGTCCTTCAACTTGAGGACACCGCGGGTGTAGCGAAGGCGGTCGCCATCGGGGAGGTTGAGGTTGGCGAGGTAGTCCACATCACGCGTGGCGGCAACAAGGTTGTCCCCAAGCTCGGTGTCGAAGAGCTCTGCTACGTCTCCCTCTACGACGAGGTCGGAATCGAGGTAGAGCACCTTGTTGTAGGCCGAGAGGACATCCTGCACGAGGAAGCGGTAGTAGGTCTCGATCGAGATGTGCTCGTTGTTGGTGTCGAGGTCATAGCCCTTGACCATGCGCCACACGTCAAAGAAGGTAATGCGGGCGTTGGCATGACGCCCCAGGTGGGCACGCATGGTTGCCTGGTGGTCCCCAGAGATGTTGCTCGTGAGCACCACCACATCGTAGAAGCGCCTGGGGTCAGCGTTCTTGAGCATGGAGTCGATGGCCACCGTAAGCACAGGCGCATAGGCGTCATCGGAGGCAAAGACCACAGGGACGACCTTTGGCGCCTCGGCAGGCTCGCGGTCAAGGAAGAGCGGGATGAAGGTGGGCGCGGGCTCGGGGTTCTCGAAGTGGACGCACTGCAGCTGCTTGGTCTTCCAGCCCGCACCATCGCCGGTGCGCATGGCGTGCAGGTACCACACGTTGAAGAGGCGCTCGGCCAGGTGTCCCGGCGTGCGCACCGCCTCGCGGCTGTAGGTGGACATGTCCGTCTCGCGCACGAACTCCTCCAGCACGGGGAAGAGGAAGTCGCAGTAGGACGAGAAGATCTCCCTGCGCATGATGTACATGTTGCAGAAGCACGAGCGGTCACCCGAGAGAAACGCCTCGAAGTCCTGCGCGTAGTCCGGGAAGAGCCGGCGTACGATCGCCACGCAGCGGGCGAGGTCCTCGGCGTGCAGCGCCGGTGCGGCGGCATAGTGCTCGCGCGGCGTGGAGAAGTCACCGGGGAAGTCCTTCAGGCGCTTGAAGCCAGTGGTGATGAGGTCATAGCCCTCGACGCAGGAGCGGATGGTAGCGTCGTCCAGGCCGTAACGCCTGATGGCACCATCGTCGATGAAGTCATCCATGACCTCGCCGTAGGGGTTCTCCTCATAGACGTTCGAGGAGAAGTTGAAGTAGCGGCGGTAGTGGCAGAAGCCAATGTAGGGAGAGGTGGTGTTCTTCCATGCCCAGTACTGCGTGGTGAGCTCGCAGTACATGGGGTTCTTGTCCGAGATATTCTCGCCCTCGTCGTCGTGGAGCGCCCAGCAGAAGCGATTGTTCCTGTTGCCAGGGCCAACCTGGATGGGCTGGAGCATGTCGCTCTTGGGCACCACGACGTCCTTGTGCGTTGTCACGAGGATGCGGATGTCCAGCGAGTCAAAGCCGGCAACGTGCTTGATCTGCTCAAGCTGGGCAAGGTGCGTCTTTGCCCTCGAACGCATGAAGCGGACACGGGAGAAGTCTGCAGGGTCGGTAGCTTTTGGGTCGACGGTGGCGTCAACACGCTCGGCTATGGGCACGAGCTGGTTGAGAGAATCGTCCGCCGGCGGGAGCTCGCAGGCGCTCACAAAGTGATAGGCGCGATCGCGCACAAAGCGCCAGAGCTCGCGTGCGGCAGCCGCGGGGCCAAACTCGTCCGCAAGATGGGCTGCTGCCTGGTCCCACTCGGACATGGACACGCGGTCAAGTAGGTCGTTGGCGAGAAGCTCAAGCATTTTGTGGCGCATGCCGATGAGAGACGTGGCGAGCTCGGGTCGCGACTCGCGTACGGCGTAGTCTGCCGTTGCGTCGATGCAGGCGCCAAACTGCCGGCAGAAGTCGCCAAAGCGCGCGGCAGAGATGCCGCTTGCGCCCGTGACGCCCACGCCGTAGTGGTAGATGTAGCCCTTGCACTGCTCAAGCCCCACAGAGCGACGCGCCATGTCAGAGACAACAAAGACCTCATAGCCGTCCTCCGCGCGCTCGAGGCGCTCGCTGGTCATGGCAGAAAACGCGCGCTTCAGGAGGTCCGTCCTGTAGAGGCGCTGCGTGGCGCGCCAGTCGACAAGCTGGCCATGCGACTCGTCGAAGATGTCGAGCAGGATATCCGCGCCCTCGGCCACGCCGCTAGGACGGTTGACAAAGGCCGCAAACGAGCGGGCGGCATCGTCCGTGACGCCGTTCTCGCCCACCACAGTGATGCCAACGTGGAAAACGTCGGCGTCAGTGGCGTTGGTAGCATGGTCAAGTTCTGAGAGGAACTCGGGTGCCAGCTCGTCATCGCCGTCGAGAAGGAATGACCACTCCCCCGTCGCTGCCTCGACGCCCGTCTTACGCGCGAGGTGGAGACCGCGGTTCTCGCTGTGATGAATCACACGGAAGCGGGAATCCGCCTTTGCAAAGGAGTCGGCGATGGCCCCCGAGGCATCCGTGGAGCAGTCATCCACGACGATTGCCTCCCAGTCCTCGAGCTGCTGGGCCTTGAGGCTCTCAAGGCAGCGCTCGAGGTAGGCGGCCACGTTGTAGGCCGGAACGATCACGGAGATTCTGGGCATTGTCCCTCCAAAGGACTACATACCTGCAGGAATGTTCTTGAGCCATGATACCAGCCTAATCCACGCTCTTCAGACTCTCCACCATGTCCACGGCGTCGAGGTGGCGCCGCATAGCGAGCATCACAAGCAGCGTGAATCCCATCGTGAGGGCAAACGCAAAGCCGTAGCTCGCCGCGTGGATGGTGCGCCCAAACATCACGTAGTCGACCTCGGCAGTGGTAACCACAAAGTTCTCGAGCCACGTCCCCAGAAGCAGGCCCACCGCGTCACCAATGGCAGCGGTGATGGCTATCTCGCGGAAGATATAGGCGTGCACCTCTCGGCGCGTGAAGCCAAGCACGCGCAGGCTTGCAATCTCGCGCACGCGCTCGGACACGTTGATGTTCGTGAGGTTGTAGAGCACGATGAAGGCAAGTGCCGCAGCCGAGACCACCAGCACGACGACGACCGCATCCACCACCGAGAGCATTGACCGGTAGAGCTCAATCGTCTCGGAGGAGAAGGCCACGGTCGATACGGCGCCCTCGTCGTGGAGCGCCTCGGAAAGCGCGGTGCGGCCGTCCGCGTCAAGTGTGGTTGCCACCAGGACGGTCGAGAAGGACGGCTCGCTCGCGTCCACCTTGGCCCAGGCGTTGCGTCCCACGTAGACGTAGTTCCCCACGTAGTTCTCGCAGATGCCAGTCACTGTGAGAGCGTGTCCCTCACCAGTGGCGTTGCCCACCTCGTCCACGTCACGGAGCACCACGGAGTCGCCAACGCTAATGCCCAGGCGGGTTGCGAGCTTCTCGGTAATGACAAGGGAGTCTCCGTCAAAGGGAATCTCTTCGTGCGCGGTGCGGCTCCGCAGCGTCACTGCGCCCTCAAAGGTCGACGCGTTCTGGGGCACAACCACGCTCACACGCAGCGTGTCTGTGGCGTCGCCGCTGGCGGCCGCGTGCATGGTGACCTCCTGCACGCGGTCCTCGCGCGTCACCTGGCCAGTCGAGGCAAGGATATCCTCCACGGCAGTCATGTCCTCATCGGTCGCGCCGTCCTTGATACCCACGGTGGTGTCGTAGTGAACGATGGGCCCGTACTGGCAGTCGATAATGTCCCAGATGGCGTCGTGGAGGCCAAAGCCCACCAGAAGCAGCGCCGTGCAGCCCGCCACCCCCGCCACCGTCATGGCAAGGCGGCGCTTGTAGCGGAACATGTTGCGGCAAGTGACCTTCCACGAGAACGAGAGCCTGTTCCAGAGCGGACGGATGCGTTCGAGAAGAATTCGCTTTCCCGGCTTGGGCGCCAGCGGAAGCATGAGCTGGGCGGGCGTCTCGCGCAGGCTCGAGACCACGGCACCCCAGGTGGCAACAAGCGTCACGCCAACGCCAACGCCACCTGACACAAGCGCCACCCGGGGATCAACGGGAAGGGGCCACGCCATGGCGGGCACGGCGTAGATGACGCCGTAGGAGGCCATGATGATGGCTGGGAGCGCCTGCGAAAGCACGGCGATGCCCAGAATCGCACCACCCACGCTGGCGATGGCTGCATAGGCAAGGTAGCGCGAGGCAATCCGGCCCTTGGAGTAGCCCAGGGCCTTGAGCGTGCCGATAAGGACGCGGTCATCCTCGACCATGCGGGTCATGGTGGTAAGTGCGACAAGCGCGGCCACGAGAAAGAAGAAGACCGGGAAGACGTTTGCGATGCCGTCCATGCGGCACGTGTCTTGCATGTAGGTCTCGACGCCCTCGTCCTGCGTGCGGTCGAGCAGGTAGACCTCGGGCTTCTCGAGAGAATCCACCTGGGTCTGGGCATCGTCGATCTTTGCCTGTGCGTCATCGAGCTGCGATTGGGCGCTTGCCTCCTGCTCCTGGTAGCTGGCAAGGCCGTCCTCGTAGCTTGCCCTGGCGTCCGTCAGCTGGCCCTCGGCCTGGGCGAGCTGGGCCTCGCTCTGGTCGAGCGTTGCCTGGGCGTCCGCAAGCTCGGCCTCAGCGCTCGCGCGCTGCTGTTCGAGCTGGGCCTTGGCGGCGTCAAGCTGGGCCTGGGCGTCCGCAAGCTGCGACTGTGCGGAGGAGAGCTGGTCCACCCCCGCAAGTGCCTGGTTCACTTGGTCGAGCGAAGCCTGCGCCGCGGCAAGCTGCCCGCGCAGGGTTTGGAGCGTTACCGGGTCTGCAGCGTCACCCAGCGCCTCCAAGGAAGAAATCTGCTGTTCGAGGGCATCGACTCCGGCGCTGGCCTGCTCCTTCTGGGCAGAAAGTGCGGAGGCCGCCTCGTCGAGCGAAGACGCGCCGGTTTGCGCGAGCAGGGCGGACGTGCTCGCCCCGAGTTCCTGGCACCGCTGGTCAAGCGTTGCCTGGTTGGCGTCGATCTGGTCCTGCGCTGCCTGCAGCTGCGAGGCGGCCTCGGCGCGCTTCTGCTCGAGCTGTGCCCTGCCATCCTCGAGCTGCGCCCTGCCGGAGGCAACCTCATCCTCGCCCGAGGCTATCTGCTGTGCCGCGTCATCCAGCTGCGACTTTGCATCCGCCAGCTGCGACTCTGCGTCCGCGCGCTCCTGGTCGAGCTGGGCCTGCGCGTCGTCCACCTTGGCCTGGGCATCCTGGCGCAGGTCATCGAGACGTGCCTGGGCCAGCTCGTCCAGGCGCGCGGAGAGGGCCTCCTTCGTGGGCGAGAGGGCTTTCTCGTAAGACGAGCTTCCGCCAACGGCTGCGCCTGCACCGTTGACGCTCAGGTAGAGCATGGTCCACGGGTAGTCGTCCGAGAAGGCAGAGGGCAGGACATAGGCTACCTGCTTGATTGATCCGTCACCAAGCGTCGTAGTGCCAAAGGTGCCCGTGTAGGGGTAGCTCGGCGAGCTCATGAGCCCCACCACCGTGAAGGCGCGCACCAAGAGCGTGCCGTCGAGGTCATCCGCGCCGTAGAGGACCTCGACCGTGTCGCCCACCTCAAGGCCGGGCGTGGCGGCATCACCATCGAGCAGGCACTCGTCGGAAGACTGTGGCCAGCGCCCCGCCGTAAGACGCACGCGGTTGAGGTAGGAATCGTCCGAGGACTCGACCGCTTCGTCAGACGTGCTTGTCGCCGCTTGCGCCGCGTCAACGTCGAGCGACGCGATGCGCACGGCCATCTGCTCGTTGCCAACGCGCGCCATCACGTCGGTGGAACTCGATGGCATAACCGCCGTGACGCCCTCGGTAGACGAGACGCGCTCCACGTCCTTCTCAGAGAAGCCCTTCGTGGAAACCAGCCGCAGGTCATACAGGTTACAGCCGTCAAACCAGCGATCTGCGGCGAGGCGCATGTCTCGCCCGGACATCTGCAGGCCGGCCAAGAATCCGCAGCCCAGGGCCACGATGCCCGTAATGGCGAGGAAGCGTCCCATCGAGCCGCGGATGCTCCTCCACACGCTCCTTGTGAACGGCGAGGCTGCCACCCCTACCACTCGACCTCTGCCGCATCGAGCGGGTGCTCGTTTGTCTCGATGCGCTCGGCACGGCCCTCCCGCACGTGAATCACACGGTCGGCTATCTGGGTGAAGGCCGAGTTATGGGTCACAATTGCCACGGTGCGGCCGCGCTCGCGGCAGGTGCGCTGGAGAAGTCCCAGGATCTGCTTGCCCGTCACGTAGTCCAGGGCACCCGTGGGCTCGTCGCAGAGCAGAAGCTTGGGGTTCTTGGCAAGCGCACGAGCAATGGCAACGCGCTGCTGCTCACCGCCGGAGAGCTGCGCCGGAAACATGTCCTTGCGCTCGGCGAGGCCAACCTCGTCAAGCACCTCGGCTGCCGGGAGCGGGTTCGTGCAGATCTGGCTTGCGAGCTCGACGTTCTCGAGTGCGGTAAGGTTCTGTACCAAGTTGTAGAACTGGAACACAAAGCCAATGTCGTGGCGACGGTAGAGCGTGAGGTCGTGCTCCGAGAGCCCCGAGACCTCGCGGCCCGCGAGCCGGATGGACCCCGAGGTGCAGGAGTCCATACCGCCAAGCATGTTGAGGACAGTGGTCTTGCCGGCGCCGGACGGCCCCACAATCACGCAGAGCTCGCCTTCCTCGATGTCGAAGGACATGCCAGCGACCGCATGAACTTCGACGCTACCCATGTGGTAGGTCTTACAGACGTCCCTGAACTCAACAAATGCCATGTAACACGCCCAATCCCAGCGGTACCCAGCCATCAGTCCTTGTCCACATTATGCCCGGGACCGCGCTGGATGGCGGGTGGCGCCGGGTGAAGCCACGGCCTTGGCCCGTGGGCGGTACCCTCCTCCTGCTGGCGTTCGCGCTCGGCGAGCACGGCGCGGTATCCCTTGAGCGGATCAAACGGCGAGAAGATCTTTGCCCGCTCCGAGAGGGGCATGGGCTGGCGCGCGTGTGGCGTGGCGCATCCGCCCGCACCGCTACTCTCCACTTCGATGGCCCCCAATCTGCAGGTTGCGCTCGCGCGTGGTTGCCTCGGGGAGAAGGTCAACGCCTTTGAGCAGCGAGTTCTTGCCAAACTTGCGCTTCACGGCACTTATGGCCTCCTGCCGACGCCGCTCCCGGGCGTCTGCCTCGGGCGTGGCGAAGAGGCTGTCCTGGACGCCGGAAGCGTCCTCGGGAAGCACCCCCGTAGCGGTGAGGCCAAGGCGGTGCACCGGGCGTGAACGGTCAACGGAGGAATCGAAGATGCGCGTGGTTGCGGCCATGATCTGCTCGCGCGAGCTGGTGGGCACAAGGAGGCGCTCGGTGCCGCCGGCGGAGGCAACGGCTCGGTACCAGGCGCGGGGGTCCGAGCGATCACGGATGCCCGCGCGCTCCTCGGCCGAAAGGTCGTATCCCACGTACAAGTTCACGCCGCTGGCAACGAGCCGCTGGTCAACGAGGTCGAGAGCGAGGGAGTCTGCCATCTCGCGGGCGATGATGCGCGCACCGGCAAAGTCGCGGTTGCAGCCCAGAACCTGCGCCGTCGAGACGGAATGGGAGCCGGAGCGGTAGGCCTTGATGTCTGCCATGGTCACGGGCTCCACACCCCATGCGTGGTCAATGAGAATCTCCGCGTCAACGCCAAACTCTCGGTAGAGGGGCTCGGCCGGGTAAGTGGCAACCTGGCCCATGGTGTGTATGCCCATAGCCGCAAGTCGCTCGGCGATGCCTGGCCCCACGCGCCAGAAGTCCGTGATGGGGCGGTGGTTCCACAGCGTAGTCCTATAGGTCTCCTCATCCAGCTCGCCAAAGAAGTCCCTGCTGTGCTTGGCAGTGATGTCGAGCGCAATCTTTGCCAGGTAGAGGTTGGTGCCCAGCCCGCAGGTGGCGGGGATGCTGGTAGTCTTGACCACGTCCTCGCGAATGCGCTCACCAAGCTCGCGCGCCGTGCAGCCGTAGAGGTCGAGATAGCCCGTGATGTCCATGAAGGCCTCGTCTATCGAGTAGACGTGAATGTCTTCAGGGGCAATCCAGCGCAGGTAGACCGCATAGACGTCGCACGAGCGCTCCATGTAGAGCGCCATTCTCGGCGGCACCATCACATAGTCGATGGTCTGGGGGATCTCAAAGACGCGGCAGCGGTTGCGCACGCCCAGCGCCTTCATGGCAGGCGAGACCGCAAGGCAGATGGTCTTCTCAGTGCGCGTGGGGTCGGCCACCACAAGGCGCGTCGCGAGCGGGTCAAGGCCACGTTCCACGCACTCCACGCTTGCGTAGAAGCTCTTGAGGTCTATGCAGAGGTACTGGCGCTCTTGCACGCGCGCCGCGGGGGCTTCTGCCACGCTAGTGCTCGAGCACGATGCGGGGCTTGAGGTCCTCGACAGCGGCATCCCCCAGGAACCAGCGGACGATCTCGAGGCCAAACGGGATGGCGGTTGCCATGCCCTTGCTGGTGATCACGTTGCTGTCCACCACGGCAGGCTCCTCCGAGAGGATGGCGCCGTTCTCCACCAGCACGTGCTGGAAGTTGGGGTTCGAGGTTGCGGGGCGGTTGGTGAGAATGCCCAGCTCAGCCAGGATCGAGGGAGCGGCGCAGATGGCAGCAACGCCCTTGCCCGCCTGGTCGAAGGCCTTGACGGCAGCGGTGAGGGGCTCGCACGCCTTGAGGTTGAGCGTTCCCGGCATGCCACCAGGCAGCACGAGCATGTCGTAGTCATCGAAGGAGAAGCCCTCGTCCGCAATAGAGCGGTCGCAGGTGATGGTGACCTGGTGCGAGGAGGTCGCGGTGCGCTCCGGCGTGATGGACACGGTATCGGTGGGAATACCCGCGCGGAAGAGCAGGTCAACCACCGTGAGACCCTCGATTTCCTCGAGGCCGTTGGCCACGAACACTGCGACGCGCTTATCGGTCGACTGCCTGAACATTCCGTACTCCTCTCATGAGACAAAGGGACAGTCCCTTTGTCTCATCATAAGAAGGGCGGCGCGCAAATGCGGCCGCCCTCGAAATCAACAGCTGCGCAGACGAGGAAACCCCGCCCCGTTGGCTTAGTCCTGATCGTCAATGCCCTTGTTGATGGCGTCGGCAATGACCTTGGGGTCATCGGAGCCACGAACGAGGCTCTTGAAGTCATCCTTCATGAGCAGGACGGCGGTCTTGGACAGCAGCTTGATGTGCGTGGTGCCAGCCTCGCCGGCGGGAACCAGCAGCGAGATGGCAATGTCGACGGGCTTCTCGTCGAAGGAAGGCCAGTCAAGGGCGTGGTCGTTCTTGAAGACGATGACGGCTGCCTTCTTGATGGCGGCGTCCTTTGCGTGCGGCACGGCAAAGCCGTCGGTCATGCCCGTCTCGCCCATGTCCTCGCGGGCGATAAAGGCCTTGTAGACGGCATCGGCGTCATCGGTGACGCCAAGCTCGACTGCCTTCTGGGAGATGAAGCGCAGCACCTCGTCGCGGCTCTCGGCGTGCTGGTTAACAAAGACGTCGTTGGAAGTTACGAAATCGCTCACTGGGTGCTCCTTTGGACGTAGGAAACATGGGTCACCGTGCCCTGGCACGGTGACCTCTATACATAATAGTAGCAGCGAAGCCCGTCGCGCCCAAGAATTGAGGCCAGATACGCGCAGCCTACGTAACGGGAAGACCTTTGCCCAGCGCCATAAGCGAGAATACCCTGGCCGCTGCGAGGTGATAGTTCCTCTCGGCATGAGCCAGGGCATCTGCCACGTCACCACAGTCGATAACCGTTGGCACAAGCGCGTCTACGCCCAGGTCCATGAGGTCAAGGGCACCGGGGTCCATACCACCCACTATGGCTATGCAGGGCACGCCCAACCGCTTGCAGCGCGATGCCACGCCCGAGACCACCTTGCCGTGAGCCGACTGCGCATCGGCGTGTCCCTCGCCCGTGATACAGAGATCTGCGCCGAGAAGTGCCTGGTCAAGCCCCACAACATCAAGAACCCAATCGATTCCTGGAACCGACGTGGCGCCGAGGAAGAGGCGTATCGCCGCACCAAGGCCACCGGCTGCGCCGTCGCCAGGCTGGTCCACGCTGTGGCCAAGCGTGCGCTCGAGCACGCGCGCGAACGACGCCATGCCATGCTCGAGCTCTTCTATCTGCTGCGGGTTGGCGCCCTTCTGCGGCGCAAAGACGCGCGTGGCACCACGGGGACCGAGCAGCGGGTTGTCGACATCGCAGAGGAGGCGGAAACGCGCGTGCGAGACGAGCGGGTCGAGACCAGAGGTGTCAATGCTGCTTACGCGGGCAAGATCTGCGCCTGTGCCTTCAAGCTCCCCTTTCGCGGAGTCCAAAAAGCGCACGCCCAGCGCGCGCATTGCCCCCATGCCACCGTCGTTGGTAGCGCTACCCCCAATGGCAATCGTTACCTCTGTGGCACCGTTACTCAGTGCGTGGAGCACGAGCTGACCCGTTCCATAGGTACTGGTAAGCAGGGGGTTTCGCTCTGCGTGCGTGAGCAGCGGGAGCCCGGAGGCTGCCGCCATCTCAATGATGGCACGGTTGCCTGGCAGCATGCCGTAGGTTGCCTCGACGGGTCTGCCAAGTGGATCTGACACGGTCGCCTCAATGAGGGCACCGCCAAGGGAGGCCACCACGGCGTCAACCGTCCCCTCGCCCCCATCTGCCACAGCAAGCCTGGTGCAGGCCACGTTGGGAAACGCGCGTGCGGCCTCTTCCTCGAGGATTGCGGCCGCCCTGGCCGAACTGATGGTGCCCTTGAGCGAGTCGGACGCAAAGACAAACCTCATGTGCGCTCTCCTCTCTTTGCGGCGATGCCGCAGTCCATATGACGTCGAACCCCGTCCTCTGCGCGAGGCCCCACAGTGACATCTTCCCCATTCTTGTCACGAGAAGCGGGCCGCCGGTGAACCCGGACGGCCCGCAAATTATCCCATCTCTTTCTAGCGTGCGTTCTTAAGGATGTTCACGATGTCCTCAACGTGCAGCTGCATGAAGTTGCCCGCGTGGTCGCCGCCACGAGCCTCGACGGCACCCTCAGCCATCTCCTGAATCTGCTCGTCAGTAGGGTTAACTCCCAGTTCATGCAGACTCGTGGGCATCCCAATGGAGTGGCACCACTGATCCCACGCCTCGATGCCACGAAGGCCAGTCGCCATAGGATCATGGAAGTCGTTCTGTACACCCCACACGTTAACGGCGAACTGAGCAAAACGCTCAGGGTCAACGTGAATAACGTACTTTGCCCAGCTAGACCAAATGGCTGTGAGACCAGCGCCGTGAGCTACATCGAACATCGCGCCAATCTCGTGCTCGATGGCATGGCAAGCGAAGTCACCGACTCTGCCAAGACCTGTGAGCCCGTCATGTGACTTGGCACCTGCCAGCAGCAGGTTTGCGCGTGCAGTGTAGCTCGTGGGATGCGCAAGGGCTTCGGGAACCATGGTCTTGACGGTGCGAAGGAGTCCTTCAGCAATCTCGTCTGTAAGCTCAACGTCGCGCTCAGTTGTGAAATAGCGCTCCATGGTGTGCATCATGATGTCAGCGCCAGGCGCTGCCGTCTGATATGCCGGCAGCGAGTAGGTGAGCTCAGGATTCATGATGGCAAAGAGCGGCCGTGCACACTCATGGTTATAAGAGCGCTTTAGAATCTTGGGGCCCATCGTGTCAATATCAATAACGGTGGAGTTCGACGTCTCGGAGCCAGTGCCTGCCAGCGTTGAGATGGCGCCAATCTTTGCGATTTTGTCGGTCGAAACCTTGCCGAGGAAGAGATCCTCAAGATCAAAATCATTTGCGAGACCATAGGCAATGGCCTTGGAGGAGTCGATTGCTGAGCCTCCTCCAATAGCAAGAACAAAGTCGACGCTCTCCTGCTTGCAGAGCTCAACACCTTTCTTGACGAGAGAAAGGCGCGGGTTGGGGACAACTCCATCGAGGTCGACATACGCAATGCCTTCTGCCTCGAGACCCTTGTGCACACGGTCGAGAAGTCCGGTTGTACGAACATAATCTCCGCCCCAGTGAATGAGGGCTTTGTGTCCGCCAAATTCTTTGATGAGCCTGCCCGCCTCGTTTTCGGTCCCCTTGCCAAAGACAATCTTAGTGGGAACAAGATACTCGAAGTTAACCATTGCGGCTCTCCTTTCATGCCTCGTGAGATGTGGCTAGTCCTTTGTGAAATACATCGAGATGCCCTGGCCGCCGCCAATACACATCGAGACCATCGCATCGCGCTTATCAGTACGAGCGAGCTCATAGGCGCACTTGATAACGAGAATGGCACCCGTAGCTCCAATGGGATGCCCGAGAGAGATACCCCCACCATAGATGTTGAGCTTATCGGGATCAAGGCCAAGGTCACGGCTCACGGCAACCGACTGTGAAGCAAATGCCTCGTTGAGCTCGAACATGTCAATTGTCTTAACATCAAGATCAAGCTGCTTGCACAGCTCAACTGTGGAGAAGTACGGGCTGTACCCCATAAGCGTCGCATCGTAGCCCGCAACAGCCCAACCACGGATGGTGAGCATTGGGGTGCACCCAAGCTCTTCTGCCTTCGAGCGCTTCATCATAACCACGGCTGCTGCGGCGTCATTGAGGCTTGAGGAGTTGCCCGCTGTCACGGTGCCCGTGCCGTCGGTCACGAAGCAGGGCTTGAGCTTTGCGAGGCTCTCAACGGTCACGCCCTCGCGCGGGCCTTCGTCGGTATCGAAAACCGTCACGGCTCCATGGCGACCTTTTATCTCGACAGGGACAATCTCGGGCTTGAACACTCCAGAGGCAACTGCCTTGCAAGCTCGCTGCTGTGAGCGAGCGGCAAAGGCATCCTGCTCCTCACGGCTTACGCCAAACTTCTTGGCAACATTCTCAGCAGTCATACCGTTGTGGTTGCCGTCGAGCGGCCAGACGAGGGCATCGATGACGCCATCCTCGAACTGCTTGTGACCCATACGAGCACCCCAGCGCGCCTCACGGACATAGTATGGGAGCGTAGAGAGGGACTCAGCGCCACCGGCTACAACGACATCACGAAAGCCAGTCTGAATCTCCTGCAGGCCATCGGCAATCGCCTGAACGGACGAGCCACACTGACGGTTCACCGAATACGCAGTGCACTCGTTAGGCATCCCGGCCTTGAGGGAAATCGCACGGGCAAGAAACCCGTTAGGCCCCCAACCGCCAACGTTTCCGATAATGACTTCGCCTACCTTGCTCGGATCAACGCCCGAGCGCTTGACCGCCTCCTTGACCGCAATGGCGCCCAAGTCAATAGTAGAGACGGTCTTGAGAGTTCCGCCAAACTTGCCAATAGCTGTACGCGCACCGGCAACGATCACGATGTCATCGGGGTTCTTATCAAATTGTCTATTGCTCATCGATCTTTCCCTTCATTGTGCTTGTGTGTCTAGGAGCGCTATCCGTAGCTCTCAATCTTTGCTACTCGTAGTCATAGAAGCCGTGGCCGGACTTACGCCCAAGCTTGCCGGCATCAAGCAGCTCCTTGAACACGGGAGCGGGGCGGTAAAGGTCATCGTGGTCATATCCTTCGTAGAGGTTCATGAGCGAGGCGTACACCACGTCGATGCCCGAGAAGTCCATGAGCTCGCAGGGACCCATCGGGTGGTTACATGCCAGCTTCATCGCAGTATCGACGTCCTTAGGAGTAACTCCTTCAGAGACGAGCCAGGCACCCATGTTTTCATACGGGTTGATGATTCGGTTGACAATGAAGCCGGGGGTATTTGGAGCGTCCACCGTCGTCTTGCCAATCGCCTCGGCAAGCTCTTTAGCCTTCTCATATGTCTCATTAGAGGTCTTTGCGCCACGAACCAGTTCAACGAGCTTCATTACGGGTGCAGGATAGAAGAAGTGCATTCCCATGAGCGAACCGGGGCGTTTGGTCGCCAATGCAATCTCATCAATGTTGATGCCTGACGTATTGGTGAGAAGCACCGCGTCCGCATCTGCGACCGAATCGACCTTCTCAAACGTAGACTGCTTGAAGTCGAGACGCTCGGGAACTGCCTCTATTACGTACTTGGCGCCAGCAAGCTCACCGTAGTCAGTCGAGTATGAAAGATTGCCCAGGATGGAATCGCACTCTTCCTGCGTAATCTTGCCTTTGGCTACCTTCTTCTGAATCAACTTGGCGACAAGTGCCTTGGCCTTATCGAGAGGCTCCTGCGCAATATCGATATTCACGACCGGGAATCCAGCCGTTGCGCATGCCTGAGCTATTCCGGCACCCATAAGACCAGATCCGATAACTGCAATCTTAACCTTCTCCATGCCCCTCGTCCTTTCCGAAAAAATCTGATACAAGTTGGTGATGCTCCGAACCTACTTCGTGCCGAAACTCTCCAAGAGCCCGCAGGGTCCATCCTGGACAAAGAGGTTTGGGCTCATGGTCTTTAGGTCATCGGCAACAAGAGGCCTGAAGTCCATCATGTCGAGAACCTGTGTCTTGAGATCGATTCCCGGTGCAATCTCGACAAGCTTGACCCCCTCGGGCACCAGCTCGAATACAGCGCGCTCTGTCACGACAACCACGCGCTGGCCACTCTTGCGAGCGCGCTGGCCGTTGAAGGAAATTTGGCGCACGTGGCTGACCATCTTCCTCACGGCACCCTCTTTAAGGATGTGTAGTTCGTTGCCGTCAAAGCTATACTCGGCACCCTTGGCCGTGAAAGTGCCTAGGTATACGACGCACTTTGCGTTCTGGGTGATATCGACAAAGCCTCCTGCACCGGTACAGCGCTCCCCCATCTTGGTGGAGTTGACATTTCCGTCTCCGTCCAGCTCCCCCAGTCCCATGTACGTGACATCAACTCCTGCCCCGTCGTAGTAGTCAAACTGCTCAGGATGGCTCACCATGGCGTAGAGGTTCTGGCCAATACCAAAATCGATGCCTCCAAGCTGGACGCCACCATAGATGCCGCTCTCCACCGTAATCATGACCTTGTCGGAGAGGCCCTCTTCCGCGCAGACCCGCCCCACCATGTCGTTGGGGATGCCCGTACCGAGATTGACAACACAACCCGGGTACAGCTCTTGACACCCACGGCGTGCAATGAACTTACGAACGTTGAACGGAGCAGGATCAATTGCCGCCATTGGCCGTCGCAGCTTGCCTACATACGAAGGGTCGAAATAAATCGAAGAGGTCATGCGGTGGTCCTCCTCGGGATTGGGACAAACGACCACCTTGTCAATGAACACTCCTGGGACGGTCACGTCCTTGGGGTTGAGCGTACCGGTCTGGGCAACGTCACGCACTTGAGCTATAACCTGTCCTCCGTAACGCTTGGTGGCGAGAACCGCGTTGAATACCTCCAGCTTCATGGCTTCGTCAGTTGTGGTCATGTTCCCCATCTCATCGCAGGTAGTTCCGCGAATGAGAAGGGTATCTATTGGAACCTCGTTGTACATCATGTATTCCTCACCGTGATAGGTGACGATTTCCACGATGTCCGGCTCGCCTTGGGTACGCTCGTTCATCTTGCCACCCTCGACGCGCGGGTCGATGAATGTACCCAGGCCAACCTTGCTCATCTTTCCTGGCAGCCCGCACGCCATAGCCCGGTACAGCTGGGCAATCTGTCCCTGCGGAAGGCAGTACGCAATCACTTTGTTATTGGCAATCATGTCCATCCACCTGGGCTGGAGGCCCCAGTGCGAGCCGATGATACGTGTTACCAACCCTTCGTGTGCCAAGTGTTGTATGCCACGAGCCCTATCGGACTGTCCGCACGAATGCAGGAGGGTTAGGCCGCGTGGATGACCCGTTTCGAGGAAGCGCTTCTCTATCGCCTTGAGATTGGACTCCGAGGCAGAGACGAGCGTCATGCCAATGGTACAGATTGTCGTATCGTCTGCAATGGATGCAGCCGCTTCCTCTGGAGTGACAAAGTTTGCTCGAAGGTCCCTGCTAGCCATGAATCAAGCCTTTCTAGATGTCTCTTCCGTGAGCGATTGGAGTACAAGTCCAAGCGCGGCGCGGCGATCGGGCTTCTCGCCTCTCGTTTGAGGTATCTCGTTTGCAAACGCAATGTGAACGGGAATCTTGAAATGGGCGAGCCTGCTCTTTAGCGCAGTCTTTATCTCGCCCTCCGTGAGGTTGGACCCCGTCTGTCTCACGCAGACAGCAACGGGCACTTCTCCGTAGAGATCATCGGGCATTCCACAAGCACAAGCCTCGCTGATTCCCGGAATCTCGCAGAGCACCTCCTCGAGTGCAGAGCACCATACTTTCTCGCCACCGCGATTGATCATGTCCTTCTTGCGATCGACGATCCAAATCATGCCCTCGCCATTGGCGTAACCCATGTCACCCGTGAGCAGCCACCCGCCAGGAAGCAGGTCACTCGAGTTATGGTGAAAGTAGCCTTCAGTTACGCAGGTGCCACGCAGAGCGAGCTCGCCCACCTCCCCCTCGGGAACCTCGTGTTGATCCTCATCGAGAAGGACAGCGTCAACTCCGGGAACCGGTTTTCCCGTAGCACCCGCATAGATCGAGGTTGCAGAGTCCCAAGGAAAGAGAAGCGCCGGCGAGCTTGTCTCGGTCATTCCATAGACCACCTGAAAAGTAGCGGTTGGCATCCACTCGTGAAAGACCCGCATCTTCGATACTGGCTCATAACTCGAACCGGAAAGCATAACGCGTACAGTTGGAAGCGAGGGAAACTCTGGCCGCAGAGGTATAAGCTCAGCAAAGCTCGTGGGCGAACCGTGAAGATAGGTTATCCGCTCGTCACGAATGCACTCAAGGACCCGTCTGGCATCGAACCTACGATGAAGATATATGGTTCCTCCAACGTAGATGAACTGCGCCATAAGCGCTACCAATCCCGTAACGTGATAGATGGGGATGGGCACAAGACAAGAATCCTCTGGCGTAGTACCCATAAGTCGTTGGTAGATCATCGTAGCAAAGACGAGGTTATAGTTCTTGAGCACTACACCCTTCGCAGCAGACGTCGTCCCACTAGTAAACATCATGACGGCAGGGTCCGTAGCGCTTCCCGAACCATTGGATGAAGCATGGGCATAGCCGCAGACCCTATTAAAACCGTATCCATGTCCGACTCCACGGGACCAGATGCACATTTCGGGACCAACAGGAAAACTCGAGGCCCAGCCTTCGAACTCCTCGCCCGCAATCACGGCGCTTGGCTTGGCAATATCCAAGAGCGACGCTACCTCACGCTCACGATACTTGGTAGGTATCGGGATACACACTGCCCCAAGTTTCGATATGGCATAGAAAGAAACCACGAACTCAAGATCAGCGTGCATGAGAAGAGCAATAAGCGACCCATGCCCAAGGCCCTTCTCGGAAGCGAGGTAAGCAGCGAAGTCATCTGTCAGGGAAAGGAGCCGCTCGTATGTTGTCGGACGTCCCCAATCATCTACAACGGCAATCTTCTGTGGATTGGAGGATGCTGCCTGCGCAAGTTGATGGTAAAGACTTGGCGCCATGTCATCAAAGGTATACAGCTCCTTGCCCGACATGGGATGCATCGACATCCCCCATTGGAGTGACAAGCTCCAACAGTCCTTTCCGGATATCATCTTTGACCACCTCCAAGACACATTTGTGTTTCAGCAATCCAATGCTCACAACCTGGGGAACGCGAGCTGGCTTAATCAGTTGCTTCAAGCTTCTCCTCGCCAAACCGATAACGACCAGACGAGCCAAATAGCCTCATGTAGTGTCTGAGCCAATCGGAAGCCTTGCTCTCAACAGCACGAGAAAGAAGCATGTAGTCAGGCTTCTCCTCGGCGGCGAGCTCCTCGCGCAAACCGCGAACGTACGCGGCAGAATAGTCAGTCCAAAGGTTCACCTTGTTGATCCCGCCCTCGACGGCCTTCTTGAAGTTCTCGTCACCCGCACCGGAGCCGCCATGCAGGACCAGCGGGTAATTCCCCACTGCTTGCTTGAGCTCATGCAGACGCTCAAAGTCGAGCTTGGGAACAAAGTCCTTGGGATAGTTTCCGTGCGCTGTTCCTATGGCAACCGCCAGGGCATCGCACCCAGTTCTCTCGATGAACTCGACGGCCATATCCACCTTGGTGTACATGTCCGCACTGCGGCCATCGCCAGCTGCAGCCTGTCCAACGTGGCCAAGTTCAGCCTCGACGCTTACGCCGTGGGCGTGAGCGAGAGAGACAATCTGGGATACGCGGCGAACGTTCTCCTCAAACGGAAGGCTTGAAGAGTCGACCATGACCGACGTGTAGCCGGCCTTGATGCACCGGCAGATATCTTCGAATTCGATACCGTGATCAAGCTGCAGCGCAACCGGCACATCGAGAGGCTCTGCAGCAGCACGAACCATTGCAGCAGCAACCTCAGGAGCAATGTGCATATTCATCTGCCGGGGGGAGATGTCAATAAGAACGGCAGAATGCTCCTCCTGCGCTGCCATGAGAGCGGCCCTCATGGTGTTGAAGTCCGGGCAGTTGGGAGCGGGAACAGCGTAGTTGTTGGTGCTTGCGTGCTTGAGCATTTCGGTAACTGAGACGTACATGGAACTTATCCTTCCAGTGTTTAAGCTAGCCTGTCTCTCCTGCCGTAAACCAACGTGTATGGGGTTGCCCTCGAAAGAATGGAGGCGCTCGCAGGCGCCTCCATCACATCGCTCTTGGTTAACCCAACAGCTTGTCGAGGACGCCGTTCTGTCCCATCTCCTGCTCTTCTGCAACAGGCTTGCGAAGAAGGAAATACAGGACACCAGTAACCATTGCTCCAATGAACCAGAAAAGAACGAACTGGAGCGGGTTACTCATAAGGGCAATGACGAACACACCGCCATGAGGAGAGGGGGACTCGAGGCCAGTCATACCAGCAAGGCCACCGGAAATCGCACCGCCAATCATGCAGGGGATAAGGCAACGCCAGGTATCCTGCACCAGGAACGGAATGACGTACTCCTGAATGTAGCAGCATGCAAGGACAACGCCAGAGATGGTAGTATCACGCTCTTGCTGGGTAAACTTCTTCTTGCCCGTAAAACGATCGATAATCTGAGCGATGCAGATACCAAGTGGGTTCTGCATGCCGCCGCACATCTTGCAGGCGGTAGGCCCATAAATGCCATCAGCATTAAGGCCGTTGGTCACGAGGGCAACCGCCTTGGAGATGGGGCCGCCCTGGTCAATTGACATGCCAGCGCCAATAGCAGCGCCAAAGACAAAGCCACCAACACCCTGCAGGTTGGTGAGGGCAGAGGTGATAATCCCCATAAGCCAGCTAATGGGCACTCCAATCACATACCACATAAGCAAAGATGTCGCCGCAGTTGCCACAACGGGAATGATCAGAATTGGGAAAATCGACTGAAGCGAGTCGGGTACGTTTTTAGAGAGCCCCTTCAGCCAAATGACAAGATACCCAGCGATAATGCCGCCGAGAACTGCGCCAAGGAAGCCAGCCTTTATGGTGTTGGAAATGACGCCGACAGCAAAACCTGGAGCAAGGCCGGGCTTATCAGCCATCGCATATGCGATGTAAGCACCAATGATGGGAACACAGACGTTAAAGATGGCACTACCGATGGCATACACAACCATCGCCGGCGTGTACTCGGTATAGACAAGACCTGCCATTTCGTTACCAACGTTATATCCTCCCATCGCCTTCGCGATGCCCCAGAGCACACCGCCACCAACGATGAAGGGAATCATATAAGAGATGCCAGTCAGCACTGCGTCCCACACAAATGCACCTTGAGACTGCTTCTTGGCACCCTTGCGCTGAATCTCGGCCATCTAGCCAATCGCCTCCAATAGCTCCGCCACGACTTCCGCGGCCTTATCCTTTGTCATGACTTCCTTGGTTTTGCAGCTGAGCGTGGGAACCGGATCAAAGCGCTCCTTGCCTTTGATCTTGACGTCCGCGGCAACGATTGCGCCATCCGCACGAGCAATGTCCTCGTCGGTAATAACATGCTCTGCTCCAGTCGCGCCCTGCGTCTCGATCTTCGCTTCGCACCCTGCCTCTTCAAGAGCTGCACGCAGAGAATCTGCTGCCATGAAGGTATGCGCGATGCCAATCTGGCAAGCCGTGACGCCCACGATGTACTTCTTCTTTGCCATTCGTTCTTCCTCCTTCCCCTAGCCCTCGTGTATGAAAACCCTCTTGTCCTTGCGCCGGCGCCGCCCTCGAGGGCGGCATCGCATGGCTGAATCATATTTCCTTCACAGTATTTGGTCGTCATTATCTTAATTTTGGGTTGTAGTTCATACTATGACCACTTTTTGTTCTGTAGTTTGTTCTGTTTTTCACAATTTGAGGTAATTATTTGTATTTTGTTCATAATTTCTACACATTTACAGTCTTCCTGTGTCCCGTATACGCATGACGCGCTTAGAATGCGGACACATAGAACGCGCACCGGTTGGTCTGTCGGAGGGAGAGCGCGGTGAAAGCTGAGAAACAGATTTCAGACACAAGCTTTGCAGTGAACAATGACGTCATCATTCATCTGCTGCTTATTTTCATGGGCATATGCATCCTCACGGCTGCAATACTGGCGGCAACGCAGGAACTACCCTATGCACCCAACCCTGCCCTTATGAAATACACAACAGGATATCTGGGCGTACCGTTTGCGATTCTTTTCATTGCGTACAACATCCATAGAATCGTGAATCGGCATAATGCCATCCTCATAGACGAGAGCGGCATTACCGACCACACAACATCGTTCTCTGCGGGATTCATTGCCTGGGATGACATCAAAGAGGTCTACCTTCTCCGCCTTCACGATGATGACTACATGTGCGTGGTCCCCGCCAACTTTGACACCTGGTACGCATCGCTCAACAAGCGCCAACAGCGACTTGCAAAGGCAAACATGGATGCCGGCTTTGCCCCCATCCGAATCCAGTTCAAGAAGGTAACCGAGAAGGTCAAATCAAAAGAGGGAGTTGCTTTCTGCAAGAAGATTCAGCCTAAGAAGGTTACACACGTCAGAAAGCCAAAATACTAATGGAGGAAGCTCTTCTAAAGGTTCTATCATTTGCCCTAGTTATCTGTATAGGCATCACGTTTTCCAAACTTGGATCTCTCGGTGATGGGGCAGGTCGACTCATTTCTAAGGTCGTGTTCAACCTCACTCTGCCTTGCGCGATTGTGAGCGCCTTTGGGTCTGCAGAGTTCCATGTCGAGCTGCTTGGGCTTACCGTGCTGGGGCTCGCAGTAACGGCCCTTCAATTCTTTCTCTCGTTACTTGCCTACAGAAGGAGTTTGAACAAGAAGGAGCTTACGTACCAGCTTTCCAACGTAGCCGGATACAACATTGGGTGTTTTGCACTTGCTTTTGTCCAAGAGTTCTTTCCTCCTTCGGCCGTCATAGCCGCATGTCTCTTTGACGCAGGAAATGCACTCATGGGGACTGGTGGGACACTAGCTCTCATTAGGTCCTTGGTCTTGGGCGAGGAAGGGCAGGGAAAGGGCAAGGTCTTTGCAAAGACGCTCTTCTCTTCTGTTGCCTTTGACGCATATGTTGTGCTCATTATGCTAGGAATCCTTGGAATCAAGGTTCCGACTGATGTCATCCAGCTTATCTCTCCTATGGCAAATGCGAATGCGTTTCTCTCTATGTTTATGATTGGCCTCATGTTCAAGCCATGTTTCGATGTTACGGGAAGACGCGAGCTCGCAAGGCTTCTTGCCTGGCGCTATGCATGTGCCGTGCTACTATCAGTTTTAATCTTTCCACTCCTGCCACTGGGTAATGAGGTTCGCACAGTTCTCACTATTTTGGTGTGGGCTCCAATCCCCTCGACCGGACCGGTCTATACGCTCTGGTGCGGCGGGAACGAGGGGTTAGCGAGCATGGCAAACGCCATCAGCGTTCTGATTGGAATCGTCGCAATTACAGTAGTTATATCGTCGACGGGGGTCCTTGGTTGAACATTCTCTGCTTTGGCGAGCCCCTCATCAGATTGGCAACCACTGGTTACGAGCGTCTCGAGGACGCCCACATCCTTGAAGTCACCTACAGCGGAGGAGAAACAGTCGTCGCCGCATCACTGGCATCGCAGGGGGAAAACGTCGCTTTTGCCTCGAAGGTTTCCGCAAATCGTCTGGGGACAAACTCCCTCATGATGCTGGCCCGCTGCGGTGTCGACACGTCGCGCGTCCTCCGGTCAAACGAGCGCATGGGGCTCTACTATTCCGAGCGCGGACGCTCAATTAGGCCTTCCATCGTCACATACGACCGCAGTGGCACTGCAATGGCAATGGCATCCCACACCGACTTCGATTGGGATCGGATGCTCAACGGTGTTGACCTATTGTTCTTCTCAGGTGTGACGCCAGCCATCTCGGAGGAGATGTATGAGGCATGCAAAGAGGGTCTCTACGCGTGCCGTGGCCGCGGAATACATGTGGTATGTGATCTCAACTACCGCAGCACAATGTTAGAACCAAGCGTTGCTTTGGAGCGAATGCATCAGCTTCTACCCAACATCGACGAGCTCATTGCGTCAGAAGATGACATCCTTTCGATTTCGAGCGCCAACATCTCGAAGAACGAGATGTTTGACTACTGTCTCACTAAGTTCAGGGGGCTATTCCTCGATTATCCACTTCGCTCGGCGTGCTTTATCGTCAGACAGAGCGACCGCTATGACTTTGGAAGCTTCCGCGGAGCGCTACTCACTCAGAACGGAGAGTACTTCTCCAAGACGCAACGAGCGGCAATCACAGACCTTTCAAGCAGCGGAAGCATCTTTGCTGCAAGCATGGTTCACGCGCAGTGCTGCAAGTGGGACCCGCAATTCTGCATCGATTATGCAACCATGGCAAGTGCCTACAAGGCCACTCTCGCTGGAGATCTTTGCTTCGCAACCGAGACCGAGCTTGCGAGCCTGCTGGCAGATACCGCTCAGCCGTCAATACGTCAGTAGGTGCGCCGACAGGCCGCCCACCGCCAACCCTCTACTCGCTCCTGAGCGCCTCAACCGGATCTTCGCGCGACGCCTTTGCCGCCGGGATGAGCCCCGCAATAAACGTGAGCGCCACAGAAATCGCAATGAGCGCCGCGGCCGCCCGGGGCGGGAGTTGTGCGAGGTTCACCACGCCGAAGTTGCTCTCGATAATCGCGTTTGCAGGGATGAGAAGCGCCAACGTGATGAGTATGCCCATGGCACCGGCGACGAATCCCTCTATCACGGTCTCGGCATTGAACACCTCGGAGATGTTGTGCTTGCTCGCGCCAATCGAGCGCAGGATGCCAATCTCCTTCTTGCGCTCCAGCACCGAGATGTAGGTGATGATACCAATCATGATTGACGAGACCACCAGCGAGATGGACACAAACGCAACCAGCATGGCGGTCACCATGTTGAGGATGTCCGAGACCGAGCTCATCATTGCCCCGACCATGTCCGACCAGCTCACGACCTTGCTGTCCTCCCCAGCTTCCCGCTGCATGTCGTTGTAGCCGTTGAGAATAGATATGACATTGTCCTTGGCGGTGAAGTCCGTAGGATAGATGTCGATCTCCGAGGGCTTGTCCAGATCGGCGTATCCCAGCTTGGTGAGGTTGCCCTCGTAGGTAGCGCTCCCCGAACCCAAAAGCGAGCTCATGATTCCCTTGAGGTCATCTTCGGTGAGATTAAACTGGAACGCATCCGCAAGCTTGGACTCATCCACCTTCATCGCGCCCGCCATGTTGCCCATGAAGTTCTGCATGGATGCGGTGAGTGCTGTCTTGAGCCCAGCCTCAATCTGCGTCGTCGCCTGGGTCATTATCTGCGTCATGGCGGACTGCACGTACTGGCTTACCGCGCTTGTAATGGCAGTGGTAAGAGCGCCCGCGACCTTCTGCTGGTAGAGCGCAAGGACCTTGTTCACGACGTCCTCCCCCACGCCCTCGGGCGTGGTCGCCTCGGAGCCCGTAAGCTTTCCAACGGCAGCGGTCAGCTGCTGCTTGAGGTCATCGGTGTCGATGGCGTCCTCCACTGCGGCCCGGATCTTCTCGCTCACCGCGTCTGACGCAATGTAGTCCGCGACGCTCCCGTCCGGGTTCTCCTTCTGCCAGGCTGCCCAGCCCTGTGCCACCTGCGTGAGAGCCTGCGCCAGCCGCTCCTGCCCCCCATCCTTGAACTTCACGCTCACTCCCGAGAGCGCCTCGCGAACCTGGTCTTCCGTGAGGTTGGGGAAGATCTGCTTGAGGTCATCCGCCGAAAGCTGCGGGACGTCGGCAGCGTCAAGCTGGAGCTCTGAGGGGTCCATCTGGGGCACGGCAATTGACGAGAGGTCCATCGACGACAGGTCGAGACCAGAGAGGTCCAGATTCGACGCGCTCGAGGCAAGGGCGGCACTATCAAACGAGAAGGCCGACTGGAACTTGGTTCCGTCAACTGTCACAAATGACGAGAAGTCCAGCTTGCTCGTGTTGCCCGCCGCCTCGTCCTCGAAGGTCTCTCCTGTAAAGACGTCCACGTCGGGGTTGGCAATCTGGTCCTGGACAATCTGCGAGTCCTGGGCAGCAGAGATGACCTGCTGAGTAAGCGCCTTGGTGTAGTACAGGCCCGACGAGAGCGTGGACGCGCGGTTCTCGGGCTTGGGCTGCACAATGCCCACGATGTGGAGCTTCGTGCCGTTCTCGACCAACGACTCCATGTACCCCTCGTCATCCGAGCGGTCGGACCACACCCCAAGGCTGTCCTCGTACGTATACATGTCGCTCGCGTTCACAAGCGAGAACGTTGGCGCCATGAGCTGGTCGTAGGTGTAGGTGGCAGAGGTGTCATCGGCGTCGACAGCCTCCCCCGAAACGTACTCGCTCACCATCTTCTCGAGGTCGCCGTGGTCGCGCAGGCCCATGTCGTAGGCGAGAAGGTCGAGCAGCTTCCCCTTGGAATCGAGCACCAGAACCAGCTCGTCCGCCGCCTCCGGCCAGCGGCCGGCCTTCACGTCGTACTGACCCTCGAAGAGCGATGGGGTGTCGGGCAGCTCGGAGAACACGTTGGTCGACATGCCCATCGGGGACGCACCGGCAGAGTTCATTCCCAGTGACGAGAAAGACGACTCCGGGTTTACCTGGACGGGGCCATTTGACGTATCAGCCAGGAAAATCTGCGGCGTGACATTGTACTTGTACTCGATGGCCGAGACCTGGTCGCGAATGCCCCCGCCATTCTCGTCGAGGTACGTCTTGAGCGAAGCGGTGTCGTTTGAGCCCACGCTCTGGGCCATGTTGGAGACCATGGGCGTGGTGGCCACCGTACCGTCCTCGCTCGAGTCGGCATTGTCTCTGCTCGACAAGCCGTCGCCCTCCGCGCTAGCAGCAGAGAGCATCGATGACATGTCCACGCTCTGCTCGGAAATCTGGACCGGATAGGCCGAGAGGGTCTCCTCCTCGACGTTGTTGATGTAGTTGTTGACCCCATTGGCGAGCGAGAGAATCGCGGCAATGCCGATGATGCCAATCGATCCAGCAAAGGCCGTCATTATCGTGCGGCCCTTCTTGGTCATGAGGTTGTTGAACGAGAGGCCCATGGCCGTGAGGAACGACATCGAGGTCTTGCGTGTGGGCTTGGCAGGGCGGCGCTCCTCCTCCGGACCGGGCTCGAAGGGGTCTGAGTCGCTCGTGATGTGGCCGTCGCGCAGCTCGACGATGCGCGTGGCGTACTGGCGGGCAAGTTCGGGGTTGTGGGTGACCATCACCACCAGCCGGTCGCGCGAGACCTCCTTGAGGAGATCCATCACCTGCACGGACGTCACCGAGTCAAGCGCGCCCGTGGGCTCGTCGGCAAGAAGAATCTCGGGGTCGTTGATGAGGGCGCGCGCTATGGCCACACGCTGCATCTGCCCGCCCGAGAGCTGGGCCGGCCGCTTATCCACGTGGTCCGCCAGGCCCACGTCGGCAAGCGCCTTGAGGGCGCGCTTGCGCCGCTCCGCGCGAGAGACGCCAGAGAGCGTGAGTGCCAGCTCCACGTTGGCGAGGATGGTCTGGTGAGGGATGAGGTTGTAGCTCTGGAACACGAAGCCAATTCGATTGTTGCGGTAGGCGTCCCAGTCACGGTCGCGGAAGCGCTTCGTGGAGATGCCGTCCACCAGAAGGTCGCCGGAGTCAAAGTGGTCGAGGCCGCCCACCACGTTGAGCATTGTCGTCTTGCCCGAGCCAGAGGGGCCGAGAACCGCCACAAACTCGGAATCGCGGAAGGCCACGCTAATGTGGTCGAGTGCGACCTGCGTGAAGTTTCCCGTCACGTACTTCTTGGAGATGTCCCTGAGCTCGAGCATGCGATTCCTGTCGGTTGACGTTATTCTGGCTCATCCCAGCTTACCCAAGGGTACCTTCGCGAATCGCCCCAAGGACTTGGTCTACGAAAGCGATACCAAACTTGAGGGCCGGCTGCGCGGCATGTTTCCCAAGCGGGCTTGCGGAGTTTAGCTCCTTTTCTTAAACACCCTCTACGTTTCCGCAGGTAGCTGGCAACCGTTTTAAGAAAGGGAGCTAAACTGCGCCTCCCGGCACCGCCGGAAGCCATCGGCGGCCACGCTCCTAGCGCCCACAGCAACCGTCGACGCTGCACCGCCGGCGACACGACCCTCTCGCCCGCTGTGCCCTTGGGTAGAATTGAGCGTGCAACTTACGCGCCGCTCGGCGGCAAGACGGAGAGGAACGCCATGGCAGACGCCAAAGAGGAAAAGATCAAGCAGGAGATGGACGAGGTACTGCACGGCCGCTCGAAGGCGGCGCAGGGCCCGGCCGGCTTCAAGCAGAATGAGTACACCAAGATCCACCACGTGATTGGGGTCATCTCCGGCAAGGGTGGCGTTGGCAAGTCGTTTGTCTGCGGCAGCCTAGCCGTTGAGCTGGCACGCTCCGGCGCACGCGTGGGAATCCTGGACGCGGATATTACCGGTCCCTCCATCCCCAAGATGCTGGGCCTTGCCGGCGAGCGCGCCACCGCGGTGAACGACATCCTGGTGCCTGCCACCACAAAGGGCGGCATCGAGGTCATGAGCGCCAACCTCGTTCTCGAGAACGAGACCGACCCCATCGTGTGGCGTGGGCCGGTGATTGCAGGCGCCCTCAGGCAGTTCTTCGAGGAGTGCGCCTGGGGCGAGCTTGACTACCTGCTCGTCGACATGCCCCCGGGAACGGGCGACGTGCCCCTCACCGTGTTCCAGTCCCTGCCCATCGAGGGCGTGGTGGTTGTCTCCTCGCCGCAGGACCTCGTGCAGATGGTCGTGGGCAAGGCGTTCAACATGGCGTCCATGATGAGCGTGCCCGTGCTTGGCCTTGTCGAGAACATGGCCTATGTCACCTGCCCCCACTGCGGCGAGAAGATCTGGCCGTACGGGCCAAGCCACCTTGCGCAGACGGCAGACGAGTACGGCATCGACGCGCTGGGCGAGCTGCCCATCGATCCCGCGCTTGCAGCTGCCTGCGACCACGGCACCCTTGAGGACGAGCTGCCCCAGGGCTTCTTGCCCAAGGCCGTGGAAGCCATTGTCTCCACCTGCGAGTTCGATGACGCCAAGGCGTCAGGGGCGGCGGAGTAGCGCATGCCCTCTCGGCCGAGAAGCACATCGCGCGCGGGCCGCGGGCCGTCGCGACTGGCACGGGAGCGCGAGCTTGCTGCACAGGCACAGGCGGTCCGACTACCTGCCCAGGTAGACGTAGTCGTTGTGGGCGGCGGGGCGTCGGGCCTCGCCGCCGCCATCACAGCCGCCGAGGCGGGCGCCCGCGTGGTTGTGGTCGAGCGCGCGCTTGAGTGTGGCCGCAGCATCCTCGCCACAGGCGGCGGGCGCTGCAACCTCGCAAACGCGGACCTCGCGGCCGAGAGATACCGGCACCCCGGCTTTGTGTCCGCCGTCTGCGGGAAGCGCTTCCTCGAAGACGTGCTGGGCTTCTTCTCGGCATGCGGACTTGCCGTAGCCGAGGAGGAGGGCGGCAGGCTCTACCCCGTGACGCGCGAGGCATCCTCCGTGCGAGAGGTGCTGGTGGCACGGGCGCGCAGGACGCACGTGACGCTTGCCTGCGGGCGCGAGGTTGCCGGCGTCTCTCGGACGTCGCGCGGTTTTGATCTGGAGCTTGTGCCTACGTTTGAGGGCGCCCAGCGAGAGACGCTGGGCGCGCGGGCGGTCGTGATTGCCACAGGTGGCGGAGAGAGCTCACTCGCCCGTGGTCTTGGCCTTCCCCTGGTGGACGCGAGACCAGTCCTGTGCCCCCTTGCGTGCGAGGGGCTCGACTTCCCCGCGCTTGACGGGCGGCGGACACGCGTCGCGGCGACCCTTGTGCGGAATGGCTCCACCATTGCGTGCGAGGCGGGCGAGCTGCTCTTCAGGCCGTACGGCATCTCCGGCATCGTAAGCTTTGACCTCTCGCGCAACGCGCTACCGGGAGACAGACTAGCTCTCGACCTGCTCCCCGAGGTGGACGCGGGCATTGCCCGCGAGCTTACGATGCGCGGGGGTACAGTGGGCCTGCTCGACGATGCGGTTGCCGCCCAGCTGGGCAAGCTCAATGGCACGGCCGAGGACGTGGTTGCCCACGCAAAGGCCGTGGAGCTTCTCGTCACTGGTATTGCAGACGAGAAGCGCGCCCAGGTTACGGCCGGCGGCGTTGACGTGAGTGCTCTGGACGCCTTGACGCTTGCGTGTCCGGGCGTGCCGGGCGTGTTTGCCTGTGGCGAGGTCGTGGACGTCGACGGCGCCTGCGGCGGCTTCAACCTTGCGTGGGCATGGAAGAGCGGCATGGTGGCAGGAACAGCCGCCGCGCGACTGGCTGAGAGGAGATAGCGTGATAGAGGTTTCTGGCATTCGCGTTCCACTCTCGCAGCTGGACGGGACCGATGCCCGCGAGCAAGCCGTTGTCCGCAGGGCACTTGCCCGGCGCCTGCACGTGCGACCAGAGGAGCTTAGCCGCGTCACGCGCCGCAAGCGCTCCATCGACGCACGCAAAAAGGGCGACATCCAGCTCATCTTCACGCTGCGCGCAGAGCTTGCCGGTGGGGCACAAGCAGAGAAGACGCTCCTCGCAGGGTTAGCCTCCAAGCGCGAGGCCGGTAGCGTTCGTGTTGTGGAAGCTGTCGACAAGGACTTCCCGCAGCCGCTTGCGTGTGCGTCGCACGATCAGGTCCCCATCGTTGTTGTGGGGGCAGGCTGCGCGGGCCTCTTCTGCGCGCTCTCGCTTGCGCGCGCGGGTTTGGAGCCACTTCTTGTCGAGCGTGGCGACGATGCCGCACGGCGGTCACGTGTGGTGCGCCACCACAACGAGACGGGCGAGTTTGACCCCGAGAGCAACATCCAGTTTGGCGTGGGAGGCGCCGGAACCTTCTCCGACGGCAAGCTGCAGACGGGGACCAAGAGCCCCTTCCACCGGCTTGTGCTCAAGACCTTTGCGAACGCCGGCGCGCAGCAGCGCATCCTGTGGGACGCAAAGCCGCACATTGGGAGCGACGTTCTGCCCGAAGTGGTGACGCGCATCGTCGAGATGATCGAGGAGGCCGGAGGCTCGGTGCGCTGTCGCTGTCGCCTGGTTGACCTCGACGTGAGCGGTGGACGCGTGCGTGCGGTGACACTGCGCTCCGAGGACCCGGAAACGGGAATCGTCACCGAGGAGCGCGTGCCCTGCTCAAGGGTCGTGCTTGCCTGCGGTCACTCAGCTCGTGACGTCTTTGAGCTACTCTCACAGCGCGGCGTGCCCATGAAGCGCAAGACCTTCGCGATGGGTGTGCGCATCGAGCACCTCCAGGTAGACATCGACCGCGCGCTCTACGGGCCGGCAGCCGGAAACCCCGCGTTGGGTGCCGCGCCATACAGCCTGGCCGTTCACCTGCCTTCGGGTCGCTCTGCCTTTTCGTTCTGCATGTGCCCCGGTGGATACGTGGTCTCGGCTGCAAGCGAGCCGGGCGGTGTGGTTACCAACGGCATGAGCTACTCGGACCGCGCGGGCGAGAACGCAAACTCGGGACTACTCGCCAACGTGTTCCCCGAGGACCTTCCCGGTGACGACGTTCTGGAAGGCGTCAAGCTGCAGCGCGCATGCGAGAGGGCTGCGTTCGAAGCAGGCGGCGGCAGCTTTGTTGCGCCGGCGCAGCTGGTGGGAGACTTCCTGCATAGCAGGCCATCATCGGCAGGCGGAGACGTTAAGCCAACCTACCCCAGAGGAGTGACGTGGGGAGACATCTCCCGTTGCCTCCCCTCTTACGTCACCGAGACGCTTCGCGCGGCGATTCCCGAGATGGGGCGCAAGCTTCGCGGCTTTGACCGTCCGGATGCGGTGCTCACGGGCGTTGAGACAAGGTCAAGCTCACCCGTGCGCGTGACGCGCGGAGACAATCTGCAGAGCGTGGGCGTGCGCGGCCTTTGGCCCGTGGGCGAAGGGGCCGGCTATGCCGGCGGTATCATGAGCGCGGCGGCCGACGGCCTGCGTGTGGCCGAGGCCGTTGTGGCGGATGTGACGGAGGAGCTTGGAGCGTAGGGCCGCCGTGCAGCCGCCGGGTACCGGCTCTAGCGCTGTCTGAACGTCAACGACCTGTTGAGGAAAAACTGCAGGAGCCCCGCGGTCACAAGGGCAACGAGCTTCGCCACGAATGGCAATGAGAAGGGCATGCCGGCATGCGCAGCGAGAGCGGCAATCACCAGCTCTTGCACGCACATGCCGCAGGCCCCCACGCAGATAAAGACCGCATACCGACGGGCAGGCCTATCCGTCACATGGAAGGTGTGCTGGCGGTTGAGGAAGAAGCTCAGCGTAAGCCCAACTGCCACACTCACCACGTTTGCAACAAGCGGCTCCAGGCCGCCCAGCGACGTGAGCGCGAGGAAAACGAGCATGTCGACGGCAGAGCAGACGCACCCAAAGAGCGCGTACGAGACCAGCTGTCGAAATGCCTGGTGCATGGCAGCGCGAGCGCTACTTGTCTCTCACTGCATCGGCGAGGCGCTTGAGCTCCTCGTCCTGGTTCATGCCCGTGAGGAACGCGACACCGTTGAAGACGGGGACGTCAAACTCGCCCTCCGGACGAACCACGGCAACGTATGCGTCGGCGTCCTTGAGCGCCTCGTCAAGGTCGGCGACAGCGACTGCCTTGACATCCGCCTCGATGCCATCGGCTGCAAGCAGCTTCTTGACCTTATAGGCTACGGTCGCAGAGGTTGCGACTCCCGAACCACATGCAACGACGATCTTTGCAGCCATGATGCCTCCTTGATAGCTTGACAACCGTCACGCAATACTTCTCTGGCGGAACACATCATACCCCACGCGTGCAGCTGAACCCCGGGCGCATTGGCTTCCGAGCCTTGGGGTGGCCAAAGCGACCACATGTGGCATGCCGCAATTTGGTGCAGGCATCAGTGCTTCCCGCGGTACTTGCGCCGCGTCGCGTGGGCGCTCCCCTTTCTTGCGCCTGCCTTGAGACGTTTCATGACCTCTTCCTCGCTCGTTCCCTCAAATTGGCTCTTGAGTTCGACGAGCTGGTCACGAATGCGAGCCGCCTGTTCATACTCCATGTTCGCAGAGGCGCTTGCCATCTCCTCCTCGAGCGAGGCGATGACCCGCATGACCTCCTCACGTGGGAGTTTGGAGAGCTCGGCGGCAACTGCCTCTGCCGTGGATACCTCCGCGGGAGCGCCCTGTTCCTCTGCCCCCTCCCCCGAGGCGGTATAGAAGGCTCCATCCTTGCGCTTGCGCTTTCCCACGTTGGCCTGTGCCTCTGCGAGAAAGCCTGAGATGTCATTGATTGCCTTACGCACCGTCTGTGGCTCGATGTGGTGCTCCTCGTTGAACTTCTCCTGGATGGCACGACGCCTTCGTGTCTCGTCGATAGCCTCGCGCATGGAGTCCGTTATCTCATCGGCATACATGATGACCTCGCCAGAGACGTTACGGGCAGCGCGCCCCATGGTCTGGATGAGCGAGCGACGATTTCTGAGGAAGCCTTCCTTGTCGGCATCGAGGATGGCAACGAGCGAGACCTCGGGTATGTCGAGCCCCTCTCGCAGGAGGTTGATGCCCACGAGCACGTCGATCTTTCCCTCGCGAAGGTCCCGGATGATGTCCACGCGATCGAGCGTTGCAGTGTCTGAGTGCATGTAGTTAACGCGGAACCCCTCGTCCAGGAGGTGATCGGTGAGGTCTTCTGCCATGCGCTTGGTAAGGGTGGTCACAAGCACGCGCTCATGGCGCCCCACACGTTCGCGAATCTCGGAGATGAGGTCATCGATCTGTCCGTGGACCGGCCGTACCTCGATCTTTGGGTCGAGAAGACCGGTGGGACGGATGATCTGCTCCACCTCCTGCTGCGTTACCGATTCCTCGTAGTCTCCCGGCGTTGCAGAGACGTAGATGAACTGAGGGATGCGCGCCTCAAACTCGTCGAAGCGCAGCGGCCTGTTGTCCAGCGCGGAGGGAAGGCGGAAGCCGTGCTCGACGAGCGTGACCTTGCGCGAGCGGTCCCCCTCGTGCATGCCACGAATCTGCGGGACCGTCACGTGGCTCTCATCAATGATGCAGAGCATGTCCTTGGGGAAGTAGTCGATGAGCGTGTAGGGAGGCTCGCCGGGAGCGCGCCCGTCAAGGTGGCGCGAGTAGTTCTCGATGCCATTGCAGTAGCCCATGTTCTCGAGCATCTCGAGATCATAGGCCGTGCGTTGCGAGAGCCTCTCGGCCTCAAGCAGCATGTTGTTTGCCTTGAGCTCGGCCACGCGCTGCTCAAGCTCCTCAGAGATGGTCTTCAACGCGTGGGTGATCTTGGGACGCTCGGTAACGTAGTGCGAGGCAGGCCAGATGGGGATGGCGTCGAACTCGCGCACGACCTCCCCGGTCACGTTGTCCACCTCGGCGATCTGCTCGACCTCGTCTCCAAAGAACGATATGCGCAGGGGGTTCTCGGCATAGGGCGGGAAAACGTCCACGGTGTCACCACGCACGCGGAAGGTGCCACGCTGGAGATCGTAGTCGTTCCTGTCGTACTGGATGTCTATGAGGTTCTTGATGAGGTCATCCCGGTCGAGCGGGACCTCCTTATCCACGTTGGGCGCAAGGCCAGCGTAGTCCTGAGGGCTGCCGATGCCGTATATGCACGAGACGGACGCTACCACAATGACGTCGCGACGCGAGAGCAGGCTCGAGGTGGCCTGGTGGCGCAGTTTCTCGACCTCCTCGTTGATGGAGGCGTCCTTTTCGATGTAGGTGTCACTCTGGGGAACGTAGGCCTCTGGCTGGTAGTAGTCGTAGTAGCTTACGAAGTAGACCACCGCGTTGTTGGGAAAGAGCTCGCGCATCTCGCTGGCCACCTGGGCGGCAAGCGTCTTGTTGGGCTCCATGATGAGCGTGGGGCGCTGCACCGCCTCGATGGTCTTGGCCATGGTGAACGTCTTTCCGGAGCCGGTGACGCCCATAAGCGTTTGGTAGCGGAGGCCTTCCTCAACGCCATGCGCGAGCTTCTCGATTGCCTGTGGCTGGTCTCCCGCAGGCTCGAAGGGCGAGACGACCTTGAACGGCGTACCAGCCTGCTCGACGCCAAAGCGCTTGAGCTCGCCGCCAAAACGCTCACCTGTGCTTGAAGCTTTCGCCATGGCCCTCTCCTCTCCCTGGAGCCAGAGTATAACAGAACGCGTGTTCTATATCTAGGCTACCGCAAAGTATTTCTCGATAGTGCAGCACCTGCTGCGGCCGGATTACTGCTCGACCGCCAACCCCGTGGGATAGCTGTCACGGTACCCCTGATACGCCTCGTTCACGCGGCGCAGGTACTCGCGCGTCTCCGTGTACGTGATGTTGTCTGCAAGCTCGCCAGGCTGGGCGAGCCACTCCTCGACCTTCCCCATGCCCGCGTTGTAGGCGGCAATAACCTCGTCCGTCGAGGAGAGGTTCTTTTGGAGAAACGCAAGGTAGGCCGTACCGTACTCAATGTTTGTCGCTGGGTCGAGGAGGTTTGACGGGTCATAGGCGTTTGAGTCGACAAGCCCCATGCGAGCCAGCTCGGAGGAGGTCTGCGGCATCACCTGCATGAGGCCGAGGGCCCCCGCAGATGACTGGGCATTCTCGTCCCAGCCCGACTCGCACTTGATGACGGCGGCAACGAGCAGGGGGTCCACGCCATGGCGCTCCGCCGACGCCTGGATGTCCCGAGCGTGGCTCACGGGATAGAGCGTGCGCCGGGCGAGCGTTGTGGGGGTGGCGGCGAGAAGGACGCAGGCCACGACCACGATACCCACCAGCATGAGCGGCACCACGCGATACCAGCAGCCAAACCGGCGACTACGCGTACGCCTGCGCCGGGGGCGGGAGCGCCTGGCAGGGCGCTTGCCTGCCGCGGGACGGCCGTTCGTAGGTGTATGCCTCCTTGCGGCAGGTCGTCTACCCCTTGGATTCGAGGAACGAACGCTCATCGGGGGGTTCCACCCTCACGCGCCGGGGACCGCACCCAGCCATCCCGCTCGCGCGAATCCCACCAGGCGCGAACCTGCGCGGCCAAGTCCTTCTCGTCTCCAACGTTATCGAATACAACGTCTGCGTGCGAACGCAGGTACTCATCAGAGGGCTGCAGGGCAACGCGTCGGTTGAAGTCCGCCACGTCCATACCACGCCCCTGTGCCCGCACGCGACGCAGGCCAAGCGGCGCAATCACGCAGAGAACCTCGTCTACCTGGGAAAGCATGGATTCGACGCGGTCGAGCAGCGGAACCTCAACCACGCAGACAGGGGCGTCACCAGAACTCTCCTCCCTGGCAAGCGTACAGGCAAGCGCCTCCGAGATGAACGGCAGTTCGATGGCCTCGAGTCGCGCCCCACCCTCGGGCGTGGCAAACGCCCTCTTGGCGAGAAGCGTCCGGTTTATCTCGCCCGTTGTGGGGTTCACGAGGTCTTCGCCAAAGGCCTTGGCCACGGCGGCCGAGCAGGCACTTCTCGGCGAGAGCACGCTTCTTGAGACCTGGTCGAGGTCTATGCGCGAGGCACCCAACCCCTCAAGAATCCGGGCAACGGTCGACTTGCCCGAGGCAATGCCACCGGCGAGAAATACCTTGTACACAGGTTGCCTCCAGCTGCGATTTGAGTGCGTTCAAGGAATACCATCATCGCACGCCGAGGGGCGCGCGTCAGCTAGGACTTGACCTCGAACTTCTCGTGGCACTTGGGGCACGTCACGCGCAGCTTGCCCTTCCCTCGCGGCACGCGGACCTTCTGCCCGCACGAGGGGCACTTCACGTGCTTGTAGGTGCGCAACTCGTTGGCCGCGCGACCGGGGTTCTGCAGCCATGGCCTCACAGGCCCCATTGCCCTGAGAAAGGCGTCGTTCTCGCTCATGCGGGCGTAGACGTTCTTGGAGCACATGCGCCAGACCGCATAGACGACTAGTGCCATGGAGACCCAGCTGAGCCAACCGGTGTGCATAAACAAATCGACAATGGCGAGAATGACCGCCACCCAAACGCAAAGGTTGGCGAGGTCGTCTGGTCCACGGCGCCCGTTCATAAACTGCTGCGCCCTGCGGTTAAAGTCGCCCTGTGCCATGTCTCCCCTATCGCTAACACACCCATTGCGGCCGCGTGTCCGCTGAATAGCCAACGAACACATGTCTACCCAAATGGGAGGGTGGCATACGGCATGTCCGTGCGGAATGGAGGCCACGTGGAGCAGACAGGGGCTCGGAGCTATTGAGGGCAATCTCCTCATCAATGGCCTCTGCGCTAATGAACCTGCAATTCTCGATTGATTAGCACGCACTAACCAATCGAAATTTGCAGTTTAATAGCGACCATGCATTTTTCGATTGGTTAGGACCCTCTAACCGATCGAAATTCGCAGCAATGAAGCTCATCTGCAAATTCCGACCAGATAGACCGAGATGTTATTCGCCAGTGTGCACCCGCGCCAACTAGTGCGGCAAACCCCCTAGTGCCCCTTGATAGAGTCGAGGAACTCGCGGGCGCGCTCGGTTGTGGGGTGCTCGAAGAACTCGTCTGGCTTGCCCTCCTCGATGATGGCGCCGTCGGCCATGAAGACCACGCGGTCGCTCACGCGGCGCGCGAAGCCCATCTCGTGCGTAACCACGACCATGGTCATACCGCCGCGCGCAAGCTCCACCATGACGTCCAGGACCTCGTTGATCATCTCGGGGTCGAGCGCCGAGGTGGGCTCGTCAAAGAGCATCGCCTTGGGGTGCATGGCCAGGGACCTCGCGATGGCCACGCGCTGCTGCTGGCCGCCGGAGAGTTGGGCCGGCATCTTCTCGGCCTGCTCGGCAACTCCCACGCGGCGCAGGAGCTCCATGCCCTCCTCACGTGCCTTGTCGCGCGGCACGCCAAGCACCTCGACGGGGCCCATGGTCACGTTGTCGATGATCGAGCGGTGCGCAAAGAGGTTGAAGGACTGGAAGACCATTCCAATCTCGGCGCGCATGGCGGCAAGCTCCTTGCCCTCCTGCGGGAGCGGCTTGCCCTCGATGAGAACCTCGCCGGTGTCGATGGTCTCAAGCCTGTTGATGGTGCGGCAAAGCGTGGACTTGCCCGAGCCCGAAGGGCCGATAACCACGACAACCTCGCCCTTGCCAACTTTGAGGTTAATGTCCTTGAGCACGTGGAGGCTGCCAAAGTGCTTGTCCACGTGGCGAAGCTCGATGACGGGGGTGCCCTCTGCGGCGAGCGCCTCGCCGGTTTGCGTCTGTGTCAACGTAGCCTCCTTTGGCTAGACGGGGTTCTCGCTCGTGCGGGAGATGATGCTCGTGCCGGAGCGACGCGCCAGCGACACCGCCAGGTGGTTGATAGCGTAGTTCACCAGGATGTAGAGAATCGCGACGACAAAGTACACCGAGACAAGCGCGTCGTAGTTAGTGATGAGCACGCGCGCGTTCTGCAGCATATCGGGGAAGCTCACCACGTACGCAACGGTGGTGTCCTTCACCACAACGACAAGCTGCGAGATGAGCGAGGGGATCACGTAGCGCACGGCCTGCGGGAATACGATCTTCATCGTGACCTTCATCTTGCGCATGCCCAGCGAGTACGCGGCCTCGTACTGCCCCTTGGGAACGGCGTTCATGCCACCGCGGAAGACCTCGGCAAGAACGCCGGAGGCCGCGAGGCCAACCGGCAGTGTGATCATCCAGAACGAGCTCATCTTCACGCCGTATGTGGGGACCACCAGGAAGAAGAAGTAGATGAGGAGCAGGCTCGGGACGCCACGGAAGAAGTTGATGATCACGCGGCAGATGCCGGAGAGCACGCGAGACGAGCTCATGCGCCCCAGCATGAGAAGGAAGCCCAGCACGATGGCGATAAGGCCCGCCATAAGCGAGACCTCAATGGTGCCCAGGAAGCCCTTACCAAGGAAGATCCACGTGGTAGCCCGCGCGAAGAGCTCCCAGTAGCGCGGGGCGAGCTGCCCCGTCACGTAGAAGCGCCGGACGATAAGGCCAATGCCCACAGCCACAAGCACCAGCGAGATGGCCGTCCAGAAGCGGATGCGCCTGCGGGTGTGAGGACCGGGCGCCTCGTACAGCGCATCGCGCATGGAGGTGGAGTTGGTTGCGCTCATCGGACGATCCTCACCTTCTTGTCAATGGCGTTGCCAATGACGCCAATCACAAACGCCGTGCCCGCATACATGAGGGCCGAGATAACAAAGGGCAGGATGCCGCCGACAGTGCGCGTGTTGATGTAAGACACGAGGCCCGTGAGCTCGGGCGGAGAGAGCGGGACCTGGGAGCCAAGGGCCGTGGTGAGCAGAACAGCCACAGCAAGGTTGGTCATGGGCAGCACCGCCGAGCGAAGCGCCTGCGGGATAACTACCAGGCGCAGCATCTTGCCAAAGCCCATACCAAGCGAGCGAGCGGCCTCAATCTGCCCCACGCCGATGGTGTTGATGCCACTCATGAAGTTCTCGGACCCAAAGGCCGAGGCAACAAGAATCACCGTGACAATCACGCAGAGGCGGTAGTCCATCACGATCTTGAGGTACGGCAGCGCGTACACCAGGATGATGAGGAGCGAAACGCCTGGGATGTTCCGGAATATCTGCACGTAAAGGTCACCCACCACGCGCAGCGGCTTGATGGGACACACGCGGAACACGGTGATGATGAGTGCCAGAAGCATGGCGAAGGCAAACGACACAAGCGACATCCACCACGTGCCGAGAAACGCTTGGACGTACATGTCCCCGTACTCAGAAAGAAGCTCCGAGATGCTCAAGGCTCCCCCCTCTCCAATTACGAACCAAGGCCCCCTGCGCCTTGCGACGCAGAGGGCCCATACCAGACGTTGCCTGGTGTTAGGCGCCAATCGCGGGCGGCTCGGGAACCTTATCGATGCCGGTACGGTCACCGATGCAAATCTTCCACAGCTTAGCCCAGGTGCCCTCGTCCTCGATCTTCTTGAGCCAGGTGTTTACGAAGGTGACCCCGTCGGAGTCGAGCTGCAGGCCAATGCCATAGGGGTCCTCGGGGCCAAAGGAGTCGCCGGCAAGGCGATACTTGCCGGGGTTCTTGACGATGGAGCTCATCTGCATGGTGGCATCGATGACGTAGGCGTCGACACGACCCTGCTCGAGGGCGGTGCGGGCCTCCTCGTCGGTGGTGAACTCCTGGACGGTCGCGGTGGGCGCATACTCGGCGAGGATGCTCGGGCCGGTGGAGCCGGACTGGGCAGCAACGGTCTTGCCGGCAAGGTCATCGACGGAGTTGATGTCCGAGTTGTCGGCAAGCACGAGGATGCCCTGCTGCGTGGAGTAGTACGGACCGGCGAAGGAGATGACCTCCTTGCGCTTGTCGGTGATGGAGTACGTGGCGAAGACGGCGTCGACCTGGTCGTTCTGGAGGACGGACTCGCGCGTGTCCGAGGTCACCTTGGTGAACTCGTACTTGGACTCGTCACCCAGGATGTAGCGGACGAGCAGCTGCGCAAGACCGGCGTCAAAGCCGCGGAGCTTGTTGTCCGTCTCGTCGAGCGAGGCAAAGAGCGTGGAGGTCTGGACGCCACCCAGACGGAACTTGCCAGCGTCCTTGATCTTCTGGGCCCAGGTGCTCCCGGAAACCGTGGCGTCATCTGCAACATCGCCAGCGGCCAGAAGGCTGTCGAAGGCGTCCTTGTCGATCTGGGTAGAGGCAGTGGAATCGGTGCTCGTCGAGGAATCGGACGAGCTGCTGTTTGAAGCGGTGGAATCGTTGCTAGTGTCGGTGCAGCCGGCAAGGGCAACAACACCCGCAGCGGCAACGCTGCCAAGGCCAAGGCGGATAGCCTGGCGACGGCTCACGGAAGTGCTCGAAAGTGACTTCATTTGAGTCTCCCCTCTCTTGGTGGTGCGACAACCCCTCCCCCACCCCCCTGAGGGCAGCGCAGACAGGGATGTCTCTCGTTCTCCTAGTGTAGCAGTCGGAATTACTACCTTCTCGCACGGAATTCCGATAGCTAACCATTTGGAAACCAGATACCAGGACAACTTGAACTTTCTTTCTATACCCCAAAGCAGGCGGTTTACGACCCCTAAACAAAAATGCAGGGCCGAGAGGCTCGGCCCTGCGAAGCGTTGCGCCGTTCTCGCCGGCTACGCGCGCTGCTGGCGAATCATCCAGATGGTCTTGGAAAGGCTGGCGATGTAGTCATCCATGAGGGCGCTCACCAGTTGGTTGTTCTCCTCATCTGCGGCAACCTTGATTGCGGTCACCTCGTCGAGAAGCGCCGAGAAGTCAGCAAGGACAATCTCGAAGACCTGAGCGCTGCGCACGGGTGCGTCGTCGCGCTCCTTGATGCTTGCCGTTGAGAGAACCTCTCCCAGGCTTGCGATGGGCTTGCCACCCTGCTGAAGAATGGTCTCTGCCACGTCGTCGACAATGGGGAGCAGGCCATCGTAGAGCTCCTCGAGCTTTGCGTGGACCTGGAAGAAGTCACTGCCCGAGATGTACCAATGCAGGTTCTGGAGCTTGTGGTACTCGACGGTGACGTTGGCGAGAAGGTGGTTAAGCTTGGATTCCATTGTATCCTCCTGTGTCTGTCCTTATTAGGAACTGTTCTTAATTGCTGTTGATAGTATTCCACCGGAGGAGATCTTCATTATCGAGAGTTATTACTATTAATGTTCTACATATCTTGCACACAAAAAAGGGGAGCCGCCCGACGTCGACTCCCCTATCACGTGCATTTGCTCGGCGCTAAGCCGATACGAGTAAGAGCTACTCGGCAGCAGGCTCAGCCTCAGCCTCAGCAGCCTCGTCCTTCTCGGCAGGCTTGTCGCTCTCGGGCAGAGGCTTGACCTCAACCTCGGTGCCCAGGGTCTCGGCAGCGGCCTTCATGGAGAGGGAGATGCGACGACGGTCAAGGTCGATCTCCATGACCTTCACCTGGACGGTGTCGCCAACCTGGCAGACCTGCGAGGGGGCATCCACGTGGCTCTTGGCCATCTCGGAGATGTGGACGAGGCCCTCGACGCCCTCGCCGAGGTCAACGAAGGCACCAAAGGTGACGAGCTTGGTGACCTTGCCCTCAACGATGGCACCCACGGGGTACTTCTTGACGAGCGTGCGCCAAGGATCCTCGGTGGTCTGCTTGAGACCAAGGGAGATGCGCTCGCGGTTGAGGTCGACGTCGAGCACCTGAACCTCGACCTCCTGGCCAACCTTGACGACCTCGGAGGGGTGGTTGACGTGGTTCCAGGAGAGCTCGGAGATGTGAACCAGGCCGTCGATGCCGCCGAGGTCCACGAAGGCACCAAAGTCCACGATCGAGGACACGGTGCCCTTGAGGCGCATGCCGGGCTTGAGCTTGGAGAGGATCTCCTGGCGCTCGGCCTTGCGGGCCTCCTCGAGCACAACGCGGCGAGAAAGCACGACGTTGTTGCGGTTGCGGTCCATCTCGATGACGCGGGCCTCGATGCGGGTGCCGAGATAGGCGTTGAGGTCCTTCACGCGGCGAAGGTCAACGAGGGACGCAGGCAGGAAGCCGCGAAGGCCGATATCGAGGATAAGGCCGCCCTTGACGACCTCGATGACCTCGCCCTCGACGGTCTCGCCGGAGTTGAACTTCTCCTCCACGCGGTTCCAAGCACGCTCGTACTCGGCACGCTTCTTGGAGAGGACGAGACGGCCCTCCTTGTCCTCCTTCTGAAGGACGAGAGCCTCAATCTGGTCGCCAAGCGAGACGACGTCGGCAGGGTTGACGTCCTTGCGGATGGAAAGCTCGCGAGCAGGAATGACGCCCTCAGACTTGTAGCCGATGTCAAGCAGGACCTCGTCGCGCTCGATCTTGACGACGGTTCCGGTGACAAGATCGCCCTCGTCGAAATCGGTGACGGTACCGTCGATGAGGTTGTTCATCTCCTCGTCGGAAATATCATCCAGCGCGAAGACGGACGAGTTCTGAATCTCACTCAAAGGTGGACCCCTCTCGAAACGGGGCCCCGGTCGTCATGGTCTGCGCTTCCGCGCTCGCGCACGAACGCTTAGGCGAACTTACATGCTCTCGGGGGCCGACAGATACGCTGCATGGCGGACGCGCATGCACTGGATAGATTAGCCTGTTCGTAGGCATAATTTCAAGCGTTAGGTGTCATTTTTTCTAAATGTACGGGAGTGCCCCACGAAGGTGTTGCGACTATGCAGGCTCAACCACTAGACCGTGAGGATCGTGGTGAAGTAGCCCACGATGGAAATCGCGAGCATGAGCAGCATGGTCTTGCCGGCAGACCAGTTCTTCTTGACCATGAGTCAGTAGGTCACAAAGGAGATGATCAGCACCGGCAGCTCGGGGAAGATCGAGTCCAGGATGCTTGCGATGTTGATCGTGAGGTCGCCGCTGGTGTAGACGAGGCCATTGTTGAACTTTGCGTACTGCGCGCAGATGGCGCCCACGACGATGAGGCCAACGACCTCGGCGGCACGGGTTACCTTGTCCTTGATGCCGCCCGAGAGCACCAGCTCCGCAGCGTTGGCGCCGGCCTTGACGCCGCAGGAGAAGAGGAACCAGGTGAGTGGCAGCATGATGGCCAGGAAGACCACGATGTAGAAGATTGGGCCGGTGACCTCGCCGTTGGGCGACATGCCCAGGGCAATGGAGAGCAGGATCGGGATCAGCGTGCCGGGGAGCAGCGAGTCGCCGATGCCGGCGAAGGGCCCCATGAGCGCGGTCTTAATCGAGTTGATGAACTCAGAAGAGATCTCGTCGTTGCCCTCTGCCTTGCTCGCCTCCATGCCAAGGACGATGCCGGGGACGATGCTGCCCAGGTACGGCTCGGTGTTGAAGAAGACCTCGTGGCGCTCGAGCATCTCCTGCTGCGCCTCTGGGTCGCCAGGGTAGGGGTCCTCGCGGACGTCAGCCAGCATCTTGATGATGGCCGGGCCCTGCATCCTCTCGAAGTTCTGCACGGACAGGTTGTAGAACATCCAGTCCCAGTACGCGCGGCGAATGGCGCTCTTGCTGAGCTTCATGGCGCCGCCCATCTCCTGGTCCTCGGTGGTGATGTCGTTTGCCATGTCTACTCACTCCTCTCGGGGGCAGCAGCGGCATTGGTGCCGCGGTAGTCGAGGTAGGCAATGCCCAGCGCGATAATCACGATGGTGACCATGCCGAGTTTGAGCACGGACATGAGCGCAAAGCCAACGCAGAAGAGGATGAGGTCGACGTCACGCTTGCAGATCATGCGCATGAGGAGCATGAAGCCGACGAGCGGCAGCATGTTGGCTAAAGATCTGGAGGATGTCGGTCACCTGGACGGGAAGGGCGTTGACAAGTGCGGTGATGAGGTCCTGGCCAAAGAAGTTGATGAGAAGAATCGGGAAGAAGCGCAGCACGAAGTTGGTGATCTGGCCAACGAGGGGGATGCGAGCGGCGGCGTCAAGCTTACCGGCCTCGACATCGGCGTCCTGCTTGTGGACGAAGTACAGGTTGATGGCGCACAGGCCATAGACGGCGAGAACGCCTAGCGACGACAGCGGCACGGCGAGCGCAAGCGCGTACTCCTTGCCGGCACCGGCGACCATGGCAAGCGGGATGCCAATCCACGCGGCGAAGTTGACGTCGGCGGGCATGAGGTGCGAGGTGGGAGTTACCTCCGTGGTGCCCTTGCGCTTGGACATGGGGCCAACGTTGAGCTCCTTGGGAAGCCCAGGCACCTTCTCCAGCAGACGCTTGTAGGTGATGGGGGACTTCATGACTGTGCGGTCATGATGCGTGACATTTCCCGCGAGGTCTGGCTCACAACCACGACCCTGGGAAGTTCTCCGGAGGTGTTTCCCGCCTGGGCAACGTTGCCCAGGTCGACGGGAACTCCGGCAAGAAGTGCCTCCTCACCGGAGCCCATCATGAAGATGGCATCGACGGTGAAGACGGAGGTAAGTATCGAGAGGATGTCGACCAGGCGGTCGACGATTTCGCCCTCAGGCTCGCCGCTGTTGGCGAGCGGACGGCTTATCTCGGCATACGAGCCATTGCGGAGGGGCATGCGCTTGCCGCCCTGGGCGATGCCCACAAGGACCTCGGAGCCCAGGCTCACAAGAAGGTGGTTGGCGCTTGCCTCCTCCGACTCGTCGTGAAGGATCTTATACTCGGCGCAGTCCTCGGCGCGCTGCTCGAAGGTGGGAACGCCAAGGCGTCGCGAGAGCGCATCAGCAAGCCCATGGACGGCGTCCCAGGACTCGTCACAGTGGAGGATGCCCACCGCACGCAGGGTCTTCTCGAACTCGCCGTCGGCACACGAGAGGTGCGTCTCAACCGCGCGAGGGAGGTCTGCCGGGTCGTAGTCTCCCCCAAGCGAAATGGGCTCGGCGCAGGGCTCGAGCGCCATGTCGTACTGATAGAGCGTGGCACCACGATACGTAAGGCTCACGATGGCAATGCGGCCATAGGCGGTGTTTACCGTAACAGGAATACGACTTCTGCCCTCTGTGCGCACGCGGGTTGTGTCCTCGGCGAGCACGCCCACGTCATGAGGTAGGCGACGTTGCGCGTCACGGTGGCTGGGGACAGGCCGCTCACCTGCGCGATCTCCACAGAGGTCTCAACCGTCAGCGGTCAAATAGAAACGTAGGCGACAAAAGCGCCACAAGGCTTAGGCCAATGGGGTTCTCACGAGTAACCTTGCATCGTAAGCCGGGGTTCTGTAGGGTCACATTGGGGTATCAGTGCTCACGGGAAGAGCCTGAGGCAGGCAAGACGGGAGGTTGATGGCATGATCAAGGCAGTTCTCTTCGACCTCGATGACACCTTGCTTGACATCAACTTCACCGCGTTCATGACGCGCTATGTGGCAGGGCTCTCCGGGCTTCTCGGCGACATCTCGCGCACGCCGGCGCCGCTCATGGGCGTCCCCTTCACCAAGGCCTACCTCGCGATTGATGATCGAGGCCGCTCCGACGACCTCACCAACCACCAACTCTTTATCAATAAGGTCCATGCGCTCACCGGCATTCCCATGGATGATCCCGCAATTGCAGATGCCATTGACTGCTACGAGCGCGAGTTTGTGCCAGCCATGCGTGGAGGCATAGTTGCGGCGCGCCCCCAGCGCGGCGGGCGACAGGCAGTTGACGTGGTACACGAGCTTGGCCTCACCTGCGCGCTGGCGACAAACCCGGCCTTCTCGGAGGCCTGTGTCGAGGCGCGCATGAGTTGGGCAAACGTCTCGCCCGAGGACTTCGTACGTATCTCAAACTGGGATAACGCCTACAGGCTCAAGCCAAACGCCCGCTTCTACCAGGAATTTGTGAACGCGCTTGGCCTCACGTGCGACGAGTGCCTCATGGTTGGCAATGACTCACGCCGCGACTTCCCTCACCCCGACTGCGGGCTGCGGACCATCTACGTAGGGCACGCCTGGCCGCGCCGCGCCGTGTGGCACGGGCCCACGTCTCGCCTTGCTCGCGAGCTCCCCAACGTCATCCGGAGGTTTGACGGCGAGGAGACCAACAGGCGTGACATCGCCTCACTCTAGCGCTACCGTTTCCTCCAACCGCGCGCAGAGCCGCGCACGACAACGGCTGGAGGGCCCATGGATCGCAGCACCTACGACATCTATCTCGACATCCTGAGGCGTGAGCTTGTCTGCGCCCTTGGCTGCACCGAGCCCATCGCCGTGGCCTACGTGGCCGCCCTCGCGCGCGACGCGCTGGGCGCCGTGCCGGAGCACCTCGAGGTCTCCTGCAGCGGCAACATCATCAAGAACGTAAAGAGCGTGACGGTACCTAACTCCGGTGACCAGCGCGGCATAGAGGCCGCAGCAACGCTGGGTGCCGTTGGCGGCGACGCCACGCGAGCGCTCGAGGTGCTTGAGGGCGTGGGCGAGAAGGATCGTCAGCGCACGCGCGAGCTTGTCTCGGCGGGGTTCTGTTCGGTCTCTCTCGCCGAGGGCGTGCCCAACCTCTACGTGCGCACGGTCGCCACGGGTCAAGGCCACACCGGCGTGGCCTGCGTGGCAGGCCGCCACACCAACGTGGTCGAGCTCTCGCGCGACGGGGTGACCGTCAGCGTCGATGGCGTCACGGCAAACGAGCAGGACACCTGCGGCGCCGACGGCGAGCCGGAGGAGCCGGGCCTCTCGTCCCTCTCGCTAGAGGGAATCTGGGAGTTTGCGCACGAGGTCGACGTCGAGGACATTCGCGAGATGGTCGAGCGCCAGGTGGAGCTCAACGCCGCCATTTCTGACGAGGGGCTCTCGGGCGACTGGGGCGCGCGTATTGGCAAAACGCTGCTGCTCACAAGGCCCGATGACATCTCGTGCCGCGCGCGGGCTGCTGCCGCGGCAGGCTCCGACGCGCGCATGAGCGGCTGCGCCATGCCCGTGGTCATCAATTGCGGAAGCGGCAACCAGGGCATCACCTGCTCGCTGCCGGTTGCGGAGTACGCCAGGTACCTGCGCGTTCCCCATGACGAGATGCTGCGCGCGGTGGCGCTCTCGGACCTCACGGCCATCCACGCCAAGCGCTTCATTGGCGAGCTCTCGGCGTTCTGCGGTGCCGTGACTGCGGCGACCGGAGCCGGGGCGGCCGTGTGCTATCTGCGCGGGGGCTCCTTTGGGCAGTATCAGGCGACCATTGCGAACACACTGGCAAACGTGGGCGGCATCGTGTGCGACGGCGCCAAGCCAAGCTGCGCGGCAAAGATTGCGGCAGCGGTGGACGCGGCGATTCTCGGCTGCGACATGGCGCTGGCAAACGTGGACTTTAGACCTGGCGAGGGGCTTATCGGCGAGACGGCCGAGGAGACCATCCGCTCGATGGGCTACGTGGGCCGCGTGGGCATGCACCCCACCGACGTCGAAATCCTGAACATCATGATTGGCAAGACCATCTGCTCATGAGACAAAGGGGCTGTCCCTATGTCTCATTCAATGCCCACCAGGCGATAGCCGGCCTTCTCGATGACCTTGCGGTACGCGTTCTCGTCGATGGGGGACTTTGAGCGCACGTGCGCGTGGCCGCCGGCAAGCGAGACCGTGGCCCAGGTGCCATCGACAGAATCGAGCGCGCGGGTGACGCTCTCCACGCAGTGCTCGCAGCTCATGCCACCAATCTCGAGGTCCGCCTGGTAGGGATAGCGGCTCTCGTCCTTGTCGTCAATCGTGCGCGCGCGAAACTGCTTGCCCAAAGACTTCTTGGCTCCGCTGCAGCAGTCGCGCGTGCCCGTTGCCGTGCCAACAAAGCGGCGGATGGCAATGACGAGAATCACAACGACGACGAGGATGAGAATGATGTCGATCGGCTTCACGGGTGCCTCCTCTTGGTGCAACGCGTTGCTTCCGAGGCGTACGCATGCGCAACAACTAGTTAACCAAGGCCAACTATACCACTGAGAAGGACGGGCACGACGGACACCCCTGCAGAGGTCGCACGGCGCGACCCCCCCTGCCTCTATACGTCCGCGTCGGAGAAGCCCTCATCGTCTACAAGCGCATTCCCGTCCGCCGCCGTGGTGGCAAGCTCGTCGCAGCGCTCGTTGAGGTCGTGGCCCGCATGTCCCTTCACCCACACAAAGCTCACGTCGTGCGGCGCCATGGCCGCAAGCAGCCGGTTCCACAGGTCGACGTTCTTCACCGGCTGCTTCTGAGAGGTCTTCCAACCGCGCCGAATCCACCCGTCGATCCAGTGATCGTTGAAGGCCTTCACCACGTACTGGGAGTCGGAGTGCAACTCAACGCTGCATGGCCTGGTGAGCGCCTCCAGCGCGGCGATTGCCCCCATGAGCTCCATGCGGTTGTTCGTCGTGCGCCGATACCCCTGTGAGAGCTCGCGCTTGTGCGTCTGACCTGCAGGATCGGTGTAGAGAAGCACGGTGCCAAAGCCGCCCGGGCCGGGGTTTCCCCGGGAGGAGCCGTCGGAGTATGCCACCACGCGCATGCGCGTCTTTCCCTGTGCCACACTACCCCCTTATTTCGCGTCGGCCCACGTGGCGCCGGAGGAGACCTCGGCGATGAGCGGTACCTTGAGCTGTGCCACGCCCTCCATGGTCTCCTTTACCAGCGCGGACGCCGCGTCAATCTCGTCAACAGGCACCTCAAGGTCCAACTCGTCGTGTATCTGCAGCACGAGCTTGGACTTGAGGCCCTCCTCGGCCAGGCGCTTCTCAACGCGAACCATGGCAATCTTGATGATGTCTGCCGCCGTGCCCTGCATGGGGTGGTTCATCGCCGTGCGCTCGCCAAAGGCCACCAGCTGCTTGTTCCTCTGCTGGAACTCACGGATGTGGCGCTTGCGGCCGTACATGGTGATGGCGTAGCCGTGCTCGTGCGCAAAGGCAACAGACTGGTCAAGGTAGGCGCGGACGCCGGGATACGCCTCGAAGTAGCGGTCGATCATCTGCTGTGCCTCGGCGCGCGGAATCTTGAGCGAGGTGGCAAGGCCGTACGCCTGCTGCCCGTAGACAATGCCAAAGTTAACGGCCTTGGCACGGCTGCGCAGCTGCGGCGTGACCTCTTCGACGGGAACGCCAAAGACACGCGCGGCGGTTGCGGCGTGGAAGTCCGCACCCTCGTTGAACGCCGCAATCAGATGCTCGTCACCGGAGAGGTGCGCAAGCAGCCTCAGCTCGATCTGCGAGTAGTCGCAGGCGAGAAACACGGAGCCCTCGGGCACCGTGAAGGCAGTGCGCACGCGATGCCCTAGCTCAGAGCGGGTGGGAATGTTCTGCAGGTTGGGGTCAGAGCTCGACAGGCGCCCCGTTGCCGCCACCGTCTGGTTGAACGTGGTGTGAATGCGGTGGTCCCCTCTGATGAGCGCCGGCAGCGCGTCGAGGTAGGTCGACTTAATCTTGGCGCGCTCGCGGTACTCCAGTACCTTGGCGACCAGCTCGTCGGTCTGGGCAAGGTCGGCGAGGACCTTGGCGTTGGTCGAGTAGAAGCCCCGCTTGGTGCGCTTCATGCCAAACGTGGGCAGCTTGCACACGTCGAAGAGGATGTGCGAGAGCTGCTGCGGTGAATCGATGTTGAAGTCCTCCCCCGCCATGGCATGGATATCCGAGGCCATCTGGTCTATCTCGGCGCCCAGCTCGGCGGACTGGCGAGCGAGAATCGCGGGGTCAACGGAGAGTCCTACGCGCTCCATCTGCGCAAGCACCGGCAAGAGGGGCATCTCTATCTTGTCCATGACGTCCGCGGAACCGTCATTGGCAAGGCGCTGCGCAAGCACCGGCACCAGCAGGCGCGAGGCAACAGCCTCGACGGCGGCAGCGGGGGCCGCGTCCTCCTCCGGAAGTGCAGACGAGAGGAACTGTTCGGCAAGGCCGCGCACCTCAAAGGAGGAGCGGTCGGATTCCAGCAGGTAGGCGGCAACACCCACATCGAAGATGCGGTCTGGGACAACACTTCCAGCTGCCATGGTCTCGGGGAGCGACGAGTCTACCGGCGAGAGGCGATGGAAGAGCGCCTTGACGTCGCCCGCCGCCACGTGGCCCTCCGCAAACGCCAGCCTCAGCGCGGCGTTCGCCGCATCGCCGGCAAAGCGCAGAAGCACGTCGTCGGCAGCGGAAACCCACAGCGTGTAGCCCTGCGAGAACAGCGTGCCTGCGGACGGGTCCTCCTCGACGGCGCAGCCAAGCCAAGTTCCAGCCTTGACGGCGTCCTCGAGCGCGACGGTCGCGGCGTCATGCTCGAGCGGCTTGGGCACGAGGACGACAGCCGGTGCAGCAGGGGCCGCAGGGGCCGCAGCATCCGCCGCGGAGTTCTGCTCGCCTGCGGCTGTCACGCGCGGGGCGTCTCCGCCAAGGCGGGCAAGCCTGCCCGTGAGCCCCGTGAAGCCCAGCGCCGAGAAGGCCTTAGTGACCTCGGTGGGGTCGAAAGTTGGGAACTTGGCGTCGGAGAGCTCGATGTCGATGGGGGCATCGGTGCGGATGGTCGCGATCTCGCGGGAGAGCAGGGCGTCGTCCACGTGCGCGCGGAGGTTCTCGCCCATCTTGCCCTTGACCTCGTCCGCGTGGGCAATGACCTCGTCGAGGTTGCCGTACTTCACGATGAGCGCGGCTGCCTTCTTGGGACCAATTCCCGGCACGCCCGGGATGTTGTCCGAGGTGTCGCCCTTGAGGCCGTAGAAGTCTGGCACCAGGTCGGGGGTGATGCCGTGGTAGAGGTCGTCGACGCTCTCGGGAGTCATGATCTGGACCTCGGAGACGCCCTTCTTGGTAGAGACGATCTTTACGTGTTCGGTTGCCAGCTGGTACATGTCGCGGTCGCCGGTGAAGAGCAGCATTTCGTAACCCGCTTCCTCCCCGCGGCGGGCAAGGGTGCCCAGGATGTCGTCGCCCTCCCAGCCCTCGAGCTCGCAGACAGGCACGTCAAGCACGCGGAGCAGGTCCTTCACCATGGGGAACTGCTCGTGGAGGGCCTCGTCCATGGGCGGGCGCTGCGCCTTGTACTGGGGGAGCTTCTCCATGCGCACCTTGGGCTTGCCCTTGTCGAAGGCGCAGATGACGCCGTCGGGACGGAAGGTTTCGACCATCTTGATGAACATGTTGAAGAACCCAAAGAGGGCATTGGTCGAGCGACCGTCCGGCGCGGTCATGGGCTGCATGATGGCGTGGTAGGCACGGTGCATGAGCGAGTTGCCGTCGATGACGGCTATGGTTCGGCACGCGGCGGACGTGGTGGTCGTGACCGCGGTGGTGGATTCTGGCATGAGTCTGTCCCCTCTCGTGTTGACCAACCTATTCTACCGAGGAGCCAGACGGAATTGGCTACCGCTGCACGATGAGCGAGAGGTACCCACAGCTTCGCAGGCGCTGGGAGGTCAAACGGCAGACCAGGGGGCGCCCGATGAACGACAGGCGGGTCATCATGCATCGAACTGCCCTACCTTGCACAAATTTTCGGTTCTGTGCGCCGAACTGGCCTTCGTTACACGTACTTTCGGCAGACCCCCGAGTATCGCAATTCAATTGGCACTACATGTTGTATGAATTTGCATGCATTAAACTACATGTAGTAATCGCTACTTGATCTACCCCTGAAACCACATGTAACGAAGACCAGTTCGGCGCAAAAACGCGCGATTTTGTGTAACGAAGGGCACTTCGGCGCAATCTTTGAGTGATAGCGCCACCCCCAGAGGCACCCGGCGCACGTCGCGCCGGTCCTCGCCAGTCGCGGACGCCCCCCCGTCCCTCAACCTTCCTTTCTTCGAAATTGCGTAGAAACAAGCTCTTCCAGCATTGGGAAACAAAGCCACGGTACAGTAGTGTGCGTACAAGGACGCCAGGCGAGCAGCAACCCTCGCCGTGGTGCCTCCGGGAAAGTTCAGGGACAGGAGAAGAGGCAGTATGGCAACAGACAAGGTCTCAGAGGAATACGGGAGCCTGCTGTTCACCGACAAGGACATGCAGGAGCGTCTCCCCAAGCCGACCTACAAGAAGCTCATGCAGGTCATCAAGGAGGGCGCGCCTCTCGATATCGACATCGCCAACGAGGTCGCCCATGCCATGAAGGAGTGGGCGCTCGAGAAGGGCGCCACGCACTACACCCACTGGTTCCAGCCGCTGACGGGCATCACGTCCGAGAAGCACGACAGCTTCATCTCCCCCAAGGGTGACGGCTCGGTGCTCATGACCTTCTCCGGCAAGGAGCTGGTCCAGGGCGAGCCCGACGCCTCGAGCTTCCCCTCCGGCGGCCTACGCGCCACCTTCGAGGCCCGCGGCTACACCGTGTGGGATCCCACCAGCCCCGCCTTCATCAAGGACGAGGTACTCTGCATCCCCACCGCCTTCATCAGCTACACCGGTGAGGCGCTCGACAAGAAGACCCCGCTGCTTCGCTCCGAGGTCGCCCTCGAGAAGCAGGCCAAGCGCCTGCTGGCGCTCTTCGGCCAGAAGCCTCACCGCGTCTACACCACCATTGGCCCGGAGCAGGAGTACTTCCTCATCAAGGAGGAGGACTACCAGGCCCGACCCGACCTCATCCTCACCGGCCGCACGCTCTTTGGCTGCGAGCCCGCCAAGGGCCAGGAGCTCGAGGAGCACTACTTCGGCGCCATTCGCCCCACGGTCAACGAGTTCATGAAGGAGCTCGACGACGAGCTATGGAAGCTCGGCATTCCCGCCAAGACCAAGCACAACGAGGTCGCACCGAGCCAGCACGAGCTTGCCCCCATCTTCGAGAGGGGTTCGCTTGCCATCGACGATAACCTCCTCACCATGGAGAAGATGAAGCTCATCGCTTCTCACCACGGCCTGGTGTGCCTGCAGCACGAGAAGCCCTTCGACTACGTGAACGGCTCCGGCAAGCACAACAACTGGTCGCTGTGCGCCGACAACAAGAACCTCCTCGAGCCGGGCGACGACCCGCAGGACAACCTGCAGTTCCTGGTCTTTCTCGCCTGCCTGGTTGCTGCCGTTGATGACCACGCCGACCTGCTACGCATGTCCGTGGCCTCTGCCGGTAACGACCACCGCCTTGGCGCCAACGAGGCGCCTCCGGCAATCATCTCCGTCTTCCTGGGCGACGCCCTCACGCCTATCGTCGAGGCGCTCGTGAAGAAGGAGCAGCCCGAGGCCCACGATCGCGAGTCCATCGACCTTGGCGTACCGCAGCTGCCCGAGGTCCTGCGCGACAACACAGACCGCAACCGCACCTCCCCGTTCGCCTTCACCGGCAACAAGTTCGAGTTCCGCATGTGCGGCAGCCAGCAGAACCTCTCCGATCCCAACGTCGTCCTCAACACCGCAGTCGCCGAGCAGTGTGAGCGCTTCGTGGACTACGTTGCCGATCGCGCCGACGAGGACTTCACCACCGTCGCCATGCGCTTCGTGCGCCACACCTTCCGCGATCACCAGCGCATCCTCTTCGACGGCAACGGCTACTCCGAGGAGTGGGAGGCCGAGGCAGCTCGTCGTGGTCTGCCCAACCTTAAGACCACGCCGGATGCCCTCCCCGCGATGGTCAAGCCCGAGAACATCAAGTTCTTCGAGAAGTACGGCGTCCTCAGCGAGTCCGAGGTCCACGCTCGTTACGTGGCCAAGGCCGAGCAGTACGCAAAGCTGCTCAACATCGAGGCCAACACCATGGTCTACATGACGCGCCACATGTACCTACCTGCCCTCTTCGACTACTCCGGCGACATCGCCACGAGCGTCGCGACTAAGGCCGAGCTGGGCATTGACGCCAAGGCCGAAAAGAAGATGGTGAGCGTCCTCACCGACGGCATCAACGCCATCTCCGACGCCGTGGATGACCTTGAGGCCAAGAACGCCCAGGCCAAGGGCCTTGAGGATCCGCAGGCAGCCGATGACTGCTACCGCGACGTCGTCATCCCCGCAATGACCGCGCTGCGCACCGCCGTCGATGACATGGAGAAGGTCTGCGGCCACGACTACTGGCCTGTCCCGAGCTACAACAAGATGCTGTTCTACGTGTAGGCAACAGGCGCACAGATCAGTATGAAAGCGCCCCGTCTCGGCTGAGACGGGGCGCTTCTTCTATCGTGCCTGTCTAACTCCCCTACGCGCGGTGCTCGCTTGGCATACGCACTCCGTCCACAATGCGCACGATGCCACTGTAGACCAGCGCAATGCCACAGATGACCATGGTCGTGTCAGCAAAGAGACCAGGCGAGAACAGCACCAGCACACCCAGCACGATGGCGAGAATGGCACCTACCTTGGCTGTTCCAGCGCTCGGTAGGCCAAGCGCCTGCAAGGCATTTGCGCCGTACAGGGAGTTGAGGCCGGAGACCAGGATGAAGATGCCCAGCAGGATGAAGATCCACGTCACAAAGAAGCCTGGGATGTTCACCAGAAGGATGCCAAAGAGCAGCTCGACGATACCGGCGTAGAGGTCAGCGGTCGAGAGGATCACGCTCCAGCGCGTGAGCGCGCTTGCCAGAGAGACAATGCCCATGACAACCAGCACCCATCCAAGCATGACAGTAATCGTAAGCATGGCGGATTGCGGGTTGGTGAAGAGAATGATGCCCATAGCCGCCAGCGCAACGCCAGAGACGATGGTCCCCAACCTAGTACTCGTAAACTTCTGGTCCATGGCATGCCTCCAGACGTGCGGACAGACTAACACACTCAGCTCATACCCATTGAAGGCACCAGCCAATACAAAAAGGCGGGTGCCCCCACGCGATAGCACAGTGAGCACCCGCCAATGAGACAAAGGGAAACTCCCTTTGTCTCACAGTGCGTGAACGTCGCCTTTTGTGAAGCTCACAAAGGCATCGTCGCCCACCTCGTAGATCTTATGGGTCTTGGGGTTGAAGTCCTGAATCTTGACAAGGGTGTTGCCTACCATGACCTGGTAGTTCTGGTAGCTGCCCATGAAGCGCGAGAGGGTGACCTTGCAGTGGAGGACGCCCTCGTCAGCGAGGGTGGCCGCCTCGGGACGCAGCACCAGGGTGATGTCATCGCCCACACTGTGGGCAGAAACGCCGTCAACCTCCACGCTGTGCCCCTCGATGGTCGCGACGCCGGTGTCGCCCTCCTTCTCGGCAAGCTTGCCACGCAGGAAGTTGGACTCGCCAATGAAGTCGGCCACAAACTCGTCGACGGGGCGATAGTAGACGGCATGCGGGTCGCCAACCTGGTCGATGACGCCGCGCTTCATGACAATGATCCTGTCGGCGATGGCCATGGCCTCGGACTGGTCGTGCGTGACGTAAACGGCCGTGATGCCCGCCTCCTGCTGGATGCGGCGCACCTCGGTGCGCATCTCAACGCGAAGCTTGGCGTCAAGGTTCGAGAGTGGCTCGTCGAAGAGCAGGACCGAGGGCTCGATGACCAGGGCACGCGCCAGCGCAACGCGCTGCTGCTGGCCGCCCGAGAGCTGGTTGGTCATGCGATCCTCCATGCCCTCCAAGCCAACCATGCCCAGGATGCGCGTGACCTTGTCGCGTATCTCGTCGGCGGGGAGCTTGCGGATCTTGAGGCCGTACGCCACGTTATCAAAGATGTTGTAGTGCGGGAGCAGAGCGTAGCTCTGGAAGACCATGGCCGTGTCGCGCTTGTTGGGCGTGAGGTCGTTGATGGGCTCGCCGCCCAGGTAGATCTGTCCCTCGTCCGGGCTCTCGAAACCAGCGATCATGCGCAGAATGGTGGTCTTACCGCAGCCAGAGGGGCCAAGCAGCGTCACGAACTCACCGGGCGCTATCTCCAGGTTGGCGTCGTGGACGGCGTAGAAGTCCTTCTTTGTCTTGGGGTCCTGATAGATCTTGGAGATGTGCTCAAGGCGCACACCCTTCTTCTCCTTGGCCATGGGTTACTCCCCCTCGCTCTGGGCGTTGATCTTTGCGCTGGTGCCAAAGTGCTTGATGAAGACATTCATGAGCACGACGGCCGCGTACGTGATGATGATGAGGATCGTGGCAAAGGCGCAGGCAATGCCATAGGCGCCCTTCTCGGCGTACTCGTTGATCTGCACGGTGATCATGAGCGTCTGCGGCGTGACCAGCAGGATGACCGCCGAGATTGCCGTGATGGAGCGCACAAAAGCGGTGACGAGGCCAGAGAGGAACGAGTCCTTGATGAGCGGCAGCGTCACGGTCATGAAGACCTGGAAGCTGTTGGCGCCCATGTCGTAGGCGGATTCCTCAATGGACTTGTCAATCTGGCGCAACGCCGAGATGCCCGAGCGCGTACCGGTTGGCAGCGACCTCACGATGAACACGATGACGAGAATGGCCGCCGTTCCGTAGAGCCCCTGCATAAACCCGGAGTGGAAGACGCCGCTCGAGAAGCCGCGGATGAAGCCGACGCCCAGGACGGTGCCGGGTACGGCCATGGCGAGCATGGAGACAAACTCGATGAAGCCACGGCCGGGGAAGCGCCGCTTCACCACGAGGTAGGCGATGACCATCGAGAGCAGGGCCGTAAGCGGTGCCGCAATGAGCGACAGGCCAAACGAGTCGGCAAAGGCCTCGAAGCCGTGGTGGAGGGTAAAGACCTGGATGAACCACTTGGGCGTGAGAGAGTAGTCATAGCCCCACGTCTTGAACAGTGCGCCAAACGGCACGCACACGTAGAGCGCCACAACAAAGATGGCAACGGCGCCGCACAGGACGGAAAGCGGGATGCGCACGGAGTTGTCGGCGATGAGCATGCGCCCTCGCGCGGCCTTGCCCGTGAGGGTAGCTGTACTCTTGCGCTCGAGCACGTACTTCTGAACGATGAACATAATGAGCGTGATGCCGAGAAGCACGCACGACATGGCAGAGGCGCCCTGCTTGTCATAGGCACCCGTAATCTGCAGGTAGATGGACGTGGCAAGCGTGTCATAGGAGCCACCGATGATCATGGGGTTCGCAAAATCGGCGATGGACTCCATGAAGGAGACGAGAAACGCGTTGCCCATGCCCGGCAGGATGAGCGGCAGTGTGACGCTGGTGAAGACCTTCCAGCGAGAGGCGCCCATGTCGCGCGCAGCCTCCTCAAGCGAGGGGTCGATGTTTCTCAGGAGGCCCCTGAACATCATGTAGCACACGGGGAAGAACGTGAGCGTCTGCACGAGGGCGATGCCCCAGAAGCCGTAGACGTTGTTGTCATAGATTCCCAGAAGCGTGCGGGTGATGAGGCCCGCCTTGCCAAAGAGCAGGATTACCGAAAGCGACAGCACAAACGGCGGAGAGACCACGGGGAGCATGGAGACGAGCTTGAAGAGCCCGCTCATGAAGCGCGACTTGAGGTTGACGTACACCTCGACGTAGGCAAAGAGCAGGCCGATGAGCGTGGCCACTATGCCTACGAAGAGCCCCAGGACCAGCGTGTTGCTGATGGCCGTCTCGAAAGACGGCATGGCCAGCACGCGCTGGAACACGGAAAGCGTGGGGCCGCTCTCCCCCACCACGGCATCGACGAGCAGGATTGCCAGCGGATACAGGATGAACAGGGTCAAGAACACGATCAGGACGATGATCGTGGTGACAAGTATTGGATCCGCCAGCAACTTCTTCTGGTCCAGCCGAGCACTCTGACCTCGTGCCATGGCATCTCTCCTCTCGCTTGACGCACTCCGCCCCGAGGCATGCGACGCCCCGGGGCGGAAGGCAGGGTGCTACTCGGTCTGGAAGCGGTCGTCGCCGCCACCGAGGGCGTTCATGATGTCAGAGACGTACTGCTCGGTGTTCTCCTTGGCGTCCTCGAAGTCGTAGTTCATGACGTTGTTGGGGTCGAGGCCGTACTCCTCGACAACCGCCGGCTGCTTTGCGTCATCGATGACCAGGAACTGGTAGGCGCCAACCTCCTGGGCACGCTCGACGCACTGCGGCGAGAGAGCGTACTCAATCCAGAGCTTGGCGGCGTTCTCGTGCTTGCAGCCCTTGAAGATGGCAGTAGCGCCAACCTCGTACGAGGCGCCGGAGGACGGAATCACAAGGCCGATGTTCTGGTAGCCGTTGTCAACAATCTGGTAGATGGCGTCGTGCAGGAAGCCGATGCCAATGGTGCACTCGCCGGTACCCACGTTCTTGGACGGGCCGGAGCCACTCTTGGTGTAGACCTGCACGTTCTTGTCCAGGTCGACCAGGTACTTGATGCCGTCGTCGTGACCGTACTTCTGGATGACCGTGTTGAGGATGAGCTTTGCCGTGCCGGCCGTGTTGTAGTTGGACATCCAGATGAGGTCCTTGTACTTCTCGTCGAGAAGATCCGGCCAGTCCTGCGGGGCGTCGAGGCCCTTGCGCTCGAGCTCGTCCTTGTTGTAGAAGAAGCCGAGGATGCCCTTGTAGATACCGTACCAGTTGCCATCGGCGTCACGGAACTTGTCCGAGATGAGGTGCGAGGCGTTCTTTGCCTCGTAGGGCTCGAGGATGCCCTTGGTCACGGCAACGTTGTAGGGATCGGTGGTTCCGCCAAACCAGACGTCTGCGGAGGGGTTGCCGTTCTCCTCTTCCACCTTTGACTCGACCTCGCCCGTGGAGAGGCGCTGATAGGAGGTCTCAATGCCAAAGAGCTCCTGGAAGTGCTGGGCGCAGGCGGCCACGTGCTGCTCCTCGCAGGAACCGTAGACCACGAGCTTACCGTCCTTCTTGGCGGCCTCGATCACGTCGTCGCTCGCGATGCGGGACAGGTCGTCCGAGCCGGAGCTCGAGCTGGTGTCGGTGCCGCTGGAGCTGGAGCCCGACGTGTCTGATCCACCGCACGCGGCAAGGCCAAGGCCTGCTGCTGCGACAGCAGTCGTGCCAAGAAACTCCCTACGAGATACGTTCTTCATGGGACACCCCAATCCAGCGGGCCTTCCTGAGGCCCGCTACGTTGCGCCGTGGCATGCCGCGGCTCTCCCTATGCCCCCAAGGCCAGATGCCTTGGTTCTTTTATCAAGCTTTACACTTATCGTTTATTTTTCTTACAGAATTCGGTTATCGAGGGAGGGGTATCCCCAAGCGGCATGCGCGGGGGGCTGAGCGGGGCTTAGTTGTTTGCGTTTGGTGGGAAGCCGCTGCGTTTACGCCAGCAGCGCCTTGATGCCAATGCCGATAAGCACGCAGCCGCCAAGGATCTCGGCGCGGTCGCCGAGGATCGTGCCCAGCTTGCGCCCAAGCGCCAGCGCGATGACGCAGCAGATGGCGGTGGTAATGCCGATGGTGCACACGGAGAGGAGCAGCTCAACGGTCTGGGCGCGCAGCGAAACGCCAACCGCAAAGGCGTCGATAGCAGTGGCGATGGCCTGGACGAAGAGGGTCCAGAGGGTAAGCCTCCCCTTCGCGGGCGCGGGCTCGCAGTTGCGGCACGCGCGAATGGACGAGACGCCCTCGCGCACCATGTTGCCGCCGATGATGCCCAGGATGACCAGGGTTACGATGCCCGCGTAGCTCTCGATGAAGTCCGCTGCGACGCCACCCAGGTAATAACCCGCAACCGGCATGAGCGCCTGGAAGACACCGAAGAAGACCGGCATGAGCGCGAGCCTGGAGATTCGCTCGTCCCTGAAGGCAAAGGTGTTCGAGATGGTGACCGAGAATGCGTCCGCCGAGAGGGCGAGGCCGAGTACGACAATCTCCAGCAGGCTCAATCTGACTCCCTGAAGGCAGACGACAATCAAGCTCTTAATGTTACCCAAGCAATCGCAACGTAAGGTAATAGCTGTGCCGCTCCCCAAAACGCACAAGTTAGATTATCCTAAAAGCTTGATTTGCATCCATTGCTGGCCGTGGACGCGGCCTGCGTTGCGTACCCCGAGGAGTGCGAGCATGCCCTCTCTGATAACGCACCACATCTTTGGCGAGGACGCCGCACAGCGCCTTCCCGAGGGTCTTGTCGACGGCGAGGAGGAGCTTCTCGCCTTCCTGCTGGGCAACGAGGGCCCCGACCCCTTCTTTGTGCGCTTCCGCACCATCCCGGCACGCGTTGCCACATGTCGTCACCTCGCGCATGACATGCACGCCAGCCATATAACCCAGGCATTTGGCGACATCCGCTCCTCGGTGGGGCACCTGCCAGTCGAGGACGAGCGCATTGGCAGAGCGTTTGCGCTGGGGCTTCTCGGCCATTATGTGCTGGACCGTACGGCGCATCCGCTGATCTACGCGCAGCAGTACGCTCTGCTGGAGCAGCCCGGCCTCTCCGACGCCACGCATGAGATCCGCGCGATCATCGAGAGCGACATAGACTCCTGGATCCTCTGGGAGAAGCGCCACGTCACGGTGCTCGAGCACCACCCGGCTTCCGACCTCATGCGCACCACACGCGTCGACCGCGTGGGTGGCACGATCTTCTCGCAGGTGGCGTTTGCCGTCTTTGGCCTCAACGTGGGTCCCGAGGAGTACGGTGCAGCGGTGAGCGACTACCAGTGGGTGTATCGCCGAATTGAGCCGGCGGGGTCTGCCAAGACCCGCCTTATAGGAGCAGCTGAGCGCCTGGCGCGGCCGCACTCCATGGCGGAGTCGTTCGCCCACCGCGTGGCGGAGTCCGACGAGTGCGCCTCGGCGAACCTCGAGCGCCGCGAGTGGACTAACCCCTTTACGGGAGAGAAACGCCACGCGAGCTTTGCCGACCTGTTCGAGGAGGCGCTTGTGACGTATCCGCAGCTGGCGGAGGCGTTTGTCCGTGGGGACAGGGAGCGCTTCGACGCGATTGTGGGCGGCCTCAACTACGACGGCCGCCCGGTGTAGGCGCGACCGCAGGCGCCGCACCGATTGCGTCGGCTGCGCAAACGAGCCCTCGGGCGAGAAAATGGCGCCCGAACAGGGGTTTTGTACGTAATCTTTGCTGTAACGAGCCCTCCGGCGCCAAATTGACGCCGGAGGGCTCAATTCGTACACGATAGCTACGAAAACGCACCTTGGGGCGCCAGCGCGTGGGGCGGGCGCCAGCGGGATGAGACAACGGGAAGCTCCCTTTGTCTCATATCCACACGAGGGTGTTGGGGGGTGCGGGGTCATCTCCCCCGTCGCCGGCACTGTCGGTGCCGCCTGCAGCTCCAGCGGTAGAGCCCGTCCACTCGGACGACTCCTCAAGCCACGTCCTTGTGGGCTCATCGAGCTCGGGTGTGTCCTTCTCGACGCCACCCTCCATCCAGAGGAGCTTATCAGGCTCGCCCTGCGCATCCGGAGAGGACCACAGCAGGCCGTCCCTCCCGGCTGCGGCATCGGACCGCCGGGCCCCACTTCTTTTGAGCGAGAGGTGCCTCTCTCTCATCTCGGTCATCCTGAGCGGTGCGGACGAGGCGTGTGACATGGCCTTTTCCTCCAATCGGGAACGAGAAGTGGCACAGGCAGGCGGCGAGAAGCGCGCCAGGCAGCGATCCCAAAAGCGCTCGGCCGGCCCCAAATGGAACCGGCCGAGAAGAAGCTCCTAGAGCCCCAGCTCGCTGGCAACCTCACCGGCACAAGCAAGGCCATCGGAGATAGCGGCTACCACGAGCGACGAGCCCGAACGCGCGTCGCCGGCGGCAAAGACGGGCACCTTACCCTCTCCCACGGTGCGGTGAGAGCCCGCGGCGGCTAGCTTGGGCCTCACGCCACCACGCACCTCCTCGGTCGTGACGCCCAGCGCGTCGTAGACCGAGGCCTCGGGACCGGTGAATCCCATGGCGAGAAGGACCAGCTGCGCCGGAATCTCGCGCTCGGAGCCCTCAATGGGCTCGGGCTTGCCGTGGGACCAGTCGAGCGAGACCACGCGCAGGCCACGGACGCCGCCGTTCTCGTCCTCTAGCACCTCAAGCGTGTTTGTCGCCCAAGTGCGCGGGTCTGCGCCCTGCACCAGCTCGGCCTCCACCTGGCCGTAGTCGGTCTTCTTGACGTTGGGCCACTCCGGCCACTGGTTGGAGGCTGCTCGAACCTCGGGCGGGGCCGGCAGGAACTCCAGCTGGTGGACACTCTTGGCGTGCTGACGCAGCGCGGTTGCCACGCAGTCGGTGCCGGTGTCACCGCCGCCGATGACTACCACGTCCTTGCCCTCGGCGCTTACCGCAGGCGTCTCGGCGTGGCCGTCGAGAAGCGCCTTGGTCTGTGCTGTGAGGTAGTCCACGGCAAAGACCACGTTGGGGTTGTCCGCGCCGGGAACGCGCAGGCCACGCGCCTGAGCGGCACCCGCGGCCACGACCACGGCGTCGAAGCCGGCAAGCTCGGCGGCAACCTCGGGCGAGGTGGCGTCGGCACCGCAGCGAATCTCGATGCCGCTCTTCTCCATGAGGTCGAGCCTGCGCTCGACGACCTCCTTGGGGAGCTTCATGTTGGGGATGCCGTACATGAGCAGGCCGCCTGCACGGTCGTGGCGCTCGAAGAGCGTCACCCGCGCACCGCGGCGCGCGAGCTCCCACGACGTAGCCAGGCCGGCGGGGCCGGATCCAACCACGGCGACGCGGGGTGCGTCCTCGGCGGCAGCAGCAAGCGGCGCGGGGCCGCCCGCAGCCCACTCGTGGTCGGAGATGGCGCGCTCGTCATCCTTGATGGTGGTGGGCTCATCCTCAAGGCCCAGGTTACACGCGGCCTCGCAGGGAGCGGGGCACACGCGGCTCGTGAACTCGGGCAGCGGGTTGGTGAGCGCCAGGCGCTCGGCGGCATCGTTCCACATGCCGCGCCACATGAGGTCGTTCCACTCGGGAATCAGGTTGTGCAGCGGGCATCCCGAGCTGCGCGCCTTGCCAAACGAGAAGCCCGTCTGGCAGAACGCCACGCCACAGTACATGCAGCGACTGGCCTGCGAGCGCTGGTCCTTCTCGTCCAGCGGCACGGCAAACTCGCCAAAGTCCTTGAGTGTCTCGGCTGCGGGCCTCTCGCCGTGGGCGACCCTTCCGAGGTCGATGTAAGCTCCGACCTTGCCCATGGCCTACCTCCCGTTCCTCATGGTCTCGAAGGCGATCTCGATTGCCTCGTCGTGGGTCTTGCCCGCGGCCTCAGCGGCCTCGGTGAGCTCGAGGGCAACCTCGTACTCGTGCGGGATGACCTTCACGAACTTGTCCTTGATGTCGTCGAACATGTAAAGCATCTTGATGCCGCGCGGGCTCTTGGTCCTTCTCGCGTGCTCCTCGATAAGGGCGCGGATGGTCTGGAAGTCGCGCTCGGTTGGCCGCTTAAGTTCGACCATGTCGGTGTTGCAGCGGCTAGACAGCGTGCCGTACTCGTCGTAGACGAAGGCCACACCGCCGCTCATGCCAGCGGCAAAGTTGATGCCAACCTCACCCAGGATGAGCGCCATGCCGCCCGTCATGTACTCGCAGCCGTGGTTGCCCACGCCCTCGCACACGATAGTGGCGCCGGAGTTGCGCACGCCAAAGCGCTGGCCGGCCAGGCCATTGATGAAGCCCTTACCGGCCGTGGCGCCATAGAAGGCCACGTTGCCAATGGAGACGTTCTCGTCGAACTTGTACGTGGCGCTGGGTGCGGGGGCAACCGTGAGGATGCCGCCCGAGAGGCCCTTGCCAAAGTAGTCGTTGGCGTCGCCGATCACGTTGATGGTGATGCCGGCCGGCAGGAAGGCGCCAAAGCTCTGGCCGCCGGAGCCAACGCAGTCGATGGTGATGGAGCCCTCGGGGAGTCCCTCCGGGTGCGCACGCGTGACCTCGGAGCCGAGCATGGTGCCCACGCAGCGGTTCACGTTGGCGATGTCGGCGTGGAAGTGCACCGGGGTGAGCGTGCGGCGCGCGGTCTCGGTGTAGGACACAAAGAGCGTGGCGTCCAGCGTGCTCGAGAGCTCGTCTGCCGGACCCATCTCGGGCAGGAAGTGACGGGCGGCAGCGCCGGGCACGCTCTTGCCAAACTCGTTGGTGACACTAGCGAGGACGGGCGAGAGGTCGATGGTGTTTGCCTTCCAGTTGCCCGGGACCTCCACCTGGCGCAGGCACTCGGGATGGCCGACCATCTCCTGGACCGTGCGGAAGCCCAGCTCGGCCATGATGTGGCGCAGCTCCTCGGCCACCAGGTACATGAAGTTGACCACGTGCTCGGGCTTGCCGTGGAAGCGCTTGCGCAGCTCGCAGTTCTGCGTGGCGATGCCCATGGGGCAGGTGTCCGTCTGGCAGTCGCGCTGCATGAGGCACCCAAGCGAGAGCAGCGCGGCCGTGCCAAAGTCAAAGACCTCGGCGCCGAGAAGCGCGGCCACGGCCACGTCGCGACCGTCCATGAGCTTGCCGTCTGCCTCCAGCTCCACGCGCGAGCGCAGGCCGTTCTTGAGCAGCGTCTGCTGGGTCTCGGCAAGGCCAAGCTCCAGCGGCAGGCCCGTGTGGTAGATGGAGTCACGCGGCGCGGCACCGGTGCCGCCGTTGGCGCTCGAGATCAAAATCTTGTTCGCGCCGCCCTTGGCAACGCCCGTGGCGATGGTGCCCACACCCGCCTCGGAGACCAGCTTCACCGAGACCGTGGCCTTGGGGTTGGCGTTCTTGAGGTCAAAGATGAGCTCGGCCAGGTCCTCGATGGAGTAGATGTCGTGGTGCGGCGGGGGCGAAACAAGGCCCACGCCAGGCGTGGAGTTACGCACCTTGGCGATCCACGGCCAGACCTTTGTGCCGGGCAGGTGCCCGCCCTCGCCGGGCTTGGCGCCCTGGGCCATCTTGATCTGAATCTCCTCGCCGGAGACCAGGTAGCGGCTCGTCACGCCAAAGCGCGCAGAGGCAACCTGCTTGACCTTGGAGTTTGCGGAGTCGCCGTTGGCAAGCGTGGTCTCGCGGTCGGGATTCTCGCCACCCTCACCCGTGTTGGACTTGGCCCCAATGCGGTTCATGGCAATCGCGAGCGCACGGTGTGCCTCGTCAGAGATGGCGCCAAAGCTCATGGCGCTAGTCTCGAAGCGCTTCACGATGGAGTCAGCGCTCTCGACCTCGTCCAGGGGCACGGGCCCTGAGGCCAGCGGCACAAACTCGAGGAGGTCGCGCAGCATGATGGCGCGGCCCTTGGGGTGGAGCGCCTTTGAGTACTCCGAGAAGAGCTCGGGACTGTTCTCGCGCACGGCACGATGCAACAGGTAGATGACCTGCGGGGTGATGATGTGCTCCTCGCCGCCAAGCGGGCGCCACTTGGTGATGCCGGAGCTTGCCAGCTGCGTGGGCGCGGGTGTCTTGAGCAGCGCCAGCGCCTCGTCATAGCGCTCGTTGCACTCGCGCTCCACGCCGTCCTCGTCGAGGCCTCCCACGCGCGAGACGGTGCCCGTGAAGCAGCGGTCAACAAAGCCCTGGTCAAAGCCAACGATCTCGAAGATCTGCGCGGAGTGGTAGCCCTGCATCGTGGAGATGCCCATCTTAGACATGATCGAGGTGATACCAGCGTTGACCGCGCGGTCGTAGTTGGCGATGCCCTCCTCGGCGCTCACGCCCAGAGAGCCGCGCTCCGCCAGGGCGGTAATGCACGCGTGCGCCATGTAGGGGTAGATACCCGAGGCGGAGTAGCCCACGAGCGTGGCGTAGTCGTGCGGGGTGATGGCGTCGCCGCACTCCACCACGATGTCCGCCTTCATGCGGATGCCGGTGCGGATCATGTGGTTGTGGACGGCCGAGACCGAGAGGAGCGACGGGATGGGAACCTGACCCTCGCCCGCGCGGTCGGAGATGACCACCACGTTGGCGCCGGCGCGCACGGCCTTCTCGACGCCCGCGCACAGGGACTCGAGCGCCGCCCTGAGCGCGCCCTCCCCCGCCTCGCGCGGGTAGGTGGCCGAGAAGCACGCGGCATGGAAGCCCTGACGGTCAAGCGAGGCGATGCGCTGGAACTCGTCCTTGGTGAGAATGGGGTCATCCAGGCGTAGGAGCTGGCAGTTCTTGCGGGAGTCCTCGAGCATGTTGCCGTGGTTGCCCAGGTAGAGCACAGAAGACGTCACGAAGCTCTCGCGCAGCGCGTCGATGGGCGGGTTGGTGACCTGCGCGAAGAGCTGGTTGAAGTAGTCGAAGAACGAGCGCGGGTGACCGGAGAGCACGGCGAGAGGAACGTCGGAGCCCATGGACGCCAGGGGCGGCTTGCCCGTGTTGGCCATGGGGCGCACGGCCTCCTCGACGTCATCGAAGTGGTAGCCGTGACGGGCCAGGCGCTGGGTGAGGGACACTTCGGCATCGATGGCCTCGAAGGGGTTCTTCTCGCTCTTGGCAAGATCTGCCACCGAGAGGGTCTCCTCGTCGATCCAGTCGCGGAAGGGCTTCTGAGCGGCAAAGTGGGCCTTGACCTCGTCGTCCCAGATGATGCGGCCCTGGGAGGGATCGACGACGAACATCTGGCCGGGACCGAGCGAGCCCGTCTGCAGAATCTCGTCGGGCTCGACGGAGAGGGCTCCCGCCTCGGAGGCAAGTATCATGCGGTCGTCGTGCGTGACGTAGTAGCGAGCGGGGCGCAGGCCGTTCCTGTCCAGTGCGGCACCGGTGATGCGGCCGTCCGAGAAGGCGATGGCGGCAGGACCGTCCCAGCTCTCGGTGAGCATGGACTGGTAGCAGTCGTAGGCGCGGCGCGCGTCGGAGAGTTGCTTGTTCTTGTCCCACGGCTCGGGGAGCAGCATCGTGACGGCGCGCGAGAGGGGCCTGCCGTTCATGGTGAGGAACTCGAGGACGTTGTCAAGGATGGCGGAGTCCGAGCCCTCGCGGTTGATGACGGGCATCACGCGGCCAAGGTCCGCGCCAAGCACGGGCGAGTAGAACTCGGACTCGCGGGCGCGAATCCAGTTGACGTTGCCGCGCAGCGTGTTGATCTCGCCGTTGTGGACGATGTAGCGGTTGGGGTGGGCGCGCTCCCAGCTGGGCGTGGTGTTGGTGGAGTAGCGGGAGTGCACGAGGGCCAGAGCCGACTCTGCGGCGGCGTCGTTCAGGTCCAGGTAGAAGTTGCGCATCTGGGTGGCAACGAGCATGCCCTTGTACACGATGGTGCGCGAGCTCATCGAGCACACGTAGAAGATCTTGCCCTCGAGCGCGTGGTGGGCGGCTGCGGTCTTCTCGATGGAGCGGCGGCACACGTAGAGCTTGCGCTCGAACTCGTCGCCCGCGGGCACGTCTGCCGGACGCCCAAGGAACGCCTGGTAGATGGTGGGCATGCAGGCCAGTGCCGTCTCGCCCAGGTCATGCGGGTCGATGGGCACCTCTCGCCAGAAGAGCAGGGGGATGCCCTGCTCGGCGCAGCCCTCCTCGAAGACGCGGCACGCCACCTGCGCGCCCTCCGCGTCCTGCGGGAAGAAGACCATGGCCACGCCGTACTCGCCCTCGTCGGGGAGCAGGTGGCCGTACTTCTGAGCCTCCTTGCGGAAGAAGCGGTGCGGAATCTGGAACAGGATGCCGGCGCCGTCGCCGGTGTTTCTCTCCAGGCCCTTACCACCGCGGTGCTCGAGGTTCACAAGGAGCGTGAGCGCGTTGTCGAGCAGCTGGTGTGACTTCTGGCCCTTGAGGTGAGCGATCGCGCCGATGCCGCAGGCGTCGTGCTCGAACTCCTCCCGGTACAGGCCCTGACCGGTGCTGATGTCCTTGGCCACCTGGTTGGATGCCATGTATTCCCCTCTCCAAGCGCCCGCGCAGGCGGGCGTGCCATGCGGGTTCCTGCCGCCTTGCTGCGGCGGGAACCCCTTCGTACCGATGGAAGTCTATGCTGGGTGTGTTTCGTCAAGAAAAACGGGGCTAGCTTGCTGTCCAACATACACACGCCCGAAACGCGTTCGAAAAATGGGCGGGATTGAGTTGCCGGGCAATGCAATCCCGTTGCCGAGCAAATCAATCCCGCGTGCGACTCAGTTACCGGGCAACTCAATCCCGTCCGCCGAAGTGGCGCCAACAACTCCATCCGGACGGCGGATGCTGAATCCACGGAGAGGTCTCGTGGAGAGGGGTTGCCATGTCCGAGCATCGCATCACCGGAACCGGCAGGCTTCTTGACGAGGAGGGCCGCCTTCGCGAGCCCGGCTGGGCAACGCGCCCGCCCTTTGCCTACGATCACGCGGACATCCAGGCGCCGCCGTGGCGCATCAAGGATTGGGACTACTACCTCATAAACGACGAGCGCTATGCCGTGGCGCTCACCTTTAGTGACCTGGGATACCTTGGGCTTGTCTCGGCGTCTGTCCTGGACTTCTCAGTACGAGCCTTCAAGACCACGTCCGAGACGGTACCGCTGCCGCTGGGTTCGATGGGGCTGCCGGCCAGCTCGGACGCCGGCGACATCTGCTGGGAGAACGCGCGCTGCCGCGTGGAGTGGCGTCACGTGGGAGACGCACGGCGCCTCTCGTTTGCCATGCGCGACTTCGATGATGGCGAGGACCTTGAGATGGAGGCCCTTCTCGACCAGCAGCCTCGCGACTCTATGGTCATCTGCACTCCGTGGGACGAGGATCCCCACGCGTTCTACTACAACCGCAAGATTGTGGGCATGCGTGCGTGGGGCGGCTTTAGGCGGGGCGCGCTCTTCCACGAGTTCTCGCGGGACGATTCGTTTGGGCTTCTCGACTGGGGACGCGGCGTGTGGACGTACGAGAACACCTGGTACTGGGCTGCCGCGCAGGGACACCAGGGCGGGCACGTGGTGGGCCTCAATCTTGGATACGGCTTTGGCAACACGCGCGCGGCCAGCGAGAACATGATCTTCGTGGACGGCGTGGCCCATAAGCTGGGACGCGTTGACTTTGGCATCCCTGTTGGCGAGAACGGCTACGCGTACCTCTCGCCCTGGCATATGACCGACAACGAGGGCAGGCTTGACCTGGCCTTCGAGCCACAGATTGACCGCACTGACAACATCGACCTTGCGGGCATTATCGTAAGCCGGCAACACCAGGTGTTTGGGACGTTTAGCGGGACGATGGTACTCGACGATGGTAGCGCGCTCCGCGTGGACGGACTGCGCGGCTCGGCCGAGCACATCTACAACAAGTACTAGCGGCAGGCGTGGGCGGTCGCGGCGTCGCCGGAGCGTGCGTTTTGGCGACAAGTGCGTCCAAAATGGGCCCTCCGGCGACGTTTTGCCGGTTCCGGCGACACCGCCCCTCGCCCTAGCGTCAGCACCGCAGAGACGGCGGCCACCAGCAGCCGCTACCCCTAGAGAGACGTCGCCGCAGCCAGGTACACCGTGCGGAAGTCGGTCCCTGCGGCGCGCGCCACCGCGCGCACGGACTCGTACTCCGGGTAGGCGCGGAGAAGCCCGTCTCGCGCGCAGACCTTAACGCGCACGGTGCCGTAGCTTGTCTCGACGTCGCGCCACGAGACGTCCATCACGCTGCGCTCCATGCGTTGGCGGCGGATGCCGATGGTCGTGGTCTCGGCAAACACGATGCGCTCGAGCGCCTCGCGGTGGGCGTCATCGCAAATGATGGCAAGCTCGTAGGCGGGCCGGTTCTTCTTCATGAAGACGGGCAGGAAATGGGCGTCGCGAGCGCCCGTCGCTATGAGGTCCTCGAGCACAGCGCCGAGCATCTCGCCCGTGCTGTCGTCGATGTTGCACTCGAGCTTCCAGATCCAGTCGCCGGGAGCGGGGGCGGCGCCGGAAGCAGTGCCGTCGCCGGAGTCCACATCCTCGATGAGCAACGCGCGCAGGATGCTGGGCGGATCGTAGTCACGCTTGCCCGCGCCCATGCCACAGGCCTTCACCGAGAAGCGCTTTGGCAACAAGGTCGAGGTCATGGCCGCGGCGGCAATCGCCGCACCCGTAGGCGTGACCAGCTCGCCCTGGCGCGGGCCCACGCTCAGCGGCAGTCCCGTGGCCGCGGCGATGTTCACCACGGCAGGCACCGGCACGGGAATCACCCCATGCTGGCAGCGAACCATCCCCGTGCCCTCGACCACGCGCGGCACGATGACCTTATCGACGCCAAGGCTGTCCAGGCAGACAGCCGCCGCCACAACGTCCACGATGGCGTCGATAGCCCCCACCTCGTGGAAGTGCACCTCGTCCACGGGCACGCCGTGCGCTTTGGACTCTGCCTGGGCAAGCAGGCGGAAGGCCTTCTCGGAAAGAGACCGCGCGCGGGGCGCAAGGTCGAGCGACGCGAGCACCTCCCGCACCTGTGCGTAGCTGCGGTGATGATGCCCGTGCGTGTGCGACGCACCATCGCCGTGCACGCACGGGCACGCGGCACCGCCAGCGACGCTCTCCCCGCCCGGCGTCCACTCGGGATCGTACAGGTAGGCCATGTCGTGGTCATGGCCGTCGTGCTCCTCGTCCAGCGCCACGTCAAAGTCACAGCAGTCGAGCCCTGCCTTCTCCACGCGACCAACGTGCAGCTCAAAGCCCTCGCCTGCAAGCGGAGCGAGCGCCGCGCGCACTGCCTCTTCGCTGGCGCCAAGGTCCAGCAGAGACGCCACTGCCATATCGCCGCTGATGCCGGTCTGGCAGTCCCAGAAAAGTGTGCTCACGAGGCACTCCCTCCCACCGCAAGGCGGTTGATCTGCGTGGCCAGATAGGCCGCGCCAAACCCATTGTCGATGTTGACCGTAGCCACGCCGTTGGCGCAGGAGTTGAGCATGCTGAGAAGCGCAGCCATGCCGTTGAACGACGCCCCGTACCCAACCGAGGTGGGCACCGCGATCACCGGAACCGAGACAAGCCCGCCCACAACGCTCGCAAGCGCCCCTTCCATTCCAGCGACCGCCACCACGCAGTTTGCCGCACGAATTCCGTCCGCATGGTCCATCTGGTCGAGCAGCCTGTGGAGACCGGCCACGCCAACGTCGTAGTGGCGCGTTACGCGGGTGCCAAAGAACTCTGCCACGCGCGACGCCTCCTCGGCAACCGGTGTGTCCGCCGTGCCGGCGCACACTACGGCGACGTGCCCCACCTGCGGCACCGGCACCTCCGGCGCAACGCTCAGGATGCGCGAGACGGGGTCGTAAGTTGCCTGGGGCAGGACCTCTCGCACAAGGCCGGCCTGGCGCTCGCTTGCGCGCGTCCCCAGGGCGCGACCGTCCGCGGCAACCAGGCGCTGGAAGATCTCTGGCAGGTAGGCGTCGGGTTTGTCCTCACAGAACACCACCTCGGGGAAACCGGTGCGCTGCTCGCGGTTGGTGTCCAGCTTGGCAAAGCCAAGGTCTTCATAGCCGGCGCCATTCTCGCTCATGCGCGCGCCTCCCCCAGCGACTGGTTCATGGAACCCGTATGGTAGCCCGCCAGGTCCATGGTCACGTACGAGAAGCCCAGCGCACGAAGGTTCGCGGCAACCTGCGCGGCATGCGCGACAAGCAGCCCAAACTCCTCGGGGAGCACCTCGATTCGGGCGATGGGGTCCTTCTCGCCGTGGACGCGCACGCGTACCTGCGTGAGGCCCAGGTCGAGAAGTTCCTGCTCCGCGCGGTCCACCATGGCCAGGCGCGTGCGGGAGATGAGCTCGCCGTAGACAAAGCGCGATGACAGGCACGCGAAGGACTGCTTGTCCCAGGTGGGAAGCTCCAGCTCGCGCGAGAGCGCGCGAATCTCCGCCTTGCGCAGCCCCACGTGGCGAAGCGGGCTCAAGATGCCCTGCTCGGCAACGGCGCGCAGGCCAGGGCGGTAGTCGCCCTCGTCGTCCACGTTGGAGCCCTCGGCAACGTGCGCCACGCCCCTCTCGCGCGCGACGCTGCAAATCCGCTGGAAGAGCTCACTCTTGCAGAGATAGCAACGGTCCTTGGGGTTGTGGTCAAAGCCGGGGATACCCAGCTCCTCCGAGTCCACCAGCACGTGCGCGATGCCCTCGCGCTCGCAGAAGGCGTCTGCCTCGTTGCGCTCGCGCTGCGGGAACGACTCCGAGCGCGCCGTGACCGCAAGGCACTTCTCGCCCAGCGCCTCGTGCGCGGCGTGCAGAAGCAGCGTGGAGTCGACCCCGCCCGAGAACGCCACGGCAACGCTTCCCTGGTCATGCAAGTAGTCCACAAGCTGGTGGTACTTCTCGCGCATCTCCTGGGTCACCGGCGGCACGCGTCGCGCAACCGGGTTCTCGCCAAGCGTCTTCTCGTCCAAGAGCGTCGAACCTCCCGCCATAGGTGGCCGACAAGCCCCTCGCTTGCCAACCCAATCTTCATCCATGGTAGGAGATGCGGGCGGCATCGCACAGGAAGCGATTTGTTGTGCAACAAGTTTTGGAAATCCGGACGAATAATGGCGCTGTCAGCGGGTCAAAGAGAAAGAGAGGCAACACCATGTCGCGTACCTGCCCTTACTGCGGAAAGGCCCTTGAAGACGGCGCCAGGTTAAGGATGCTGCCGCGGCAGAGGAGATCGTGCGAACCATCGCCGACACGTCCAACGCGGTGAAGGCCGAGTAGTTCGGTCCGCCGCCGCGCCCCTACCTGAATACAGCCATCAGGAGCGTGGACGCCACGATGATGGCCAGGCCCGTGAGCGAGCGCTTGGTGTAGGTTTCCTTAAAGACCACCGCCGAGAAGGCCATGGCCACCACGATGGACAGCTTGTCGATGGGCACCACCACCGAGACCACGCCCGTCTGGATGGCGTAGTAGTAGCAGAGCCATGAGGCTCCCGTGGCAACGCCGGAAAGGCAGATCAAGAGAAGCTCGTGCCGGTCGATGCCACGTACCTCCCCCAGCTTCCCGCGCATGGCCACAACAACCCACGCCATGACCAGCACAAAGCAGGTGCGGATGGCCGTCGCGAGGTTTGACTCCACGCCCTCGATGCCCACCTTGGCAAGGATTGACGTGAGCGCGGCAAAGACCGCGGAGCCCACGGCGTACCACATCCACGAGCGGCCCTGGACGTCGTGGTCCTGCCGCTTGCGCTCAATCATCATGAGGGTACCCGCGAGGATGCCCATGCAGCCCACAAGCTTCACGGCAAGGTTCTGGGTCTCGCCAAAGAGCACGATGGCGAGAAGCACCGTGAGCACCGTGGAGCACTTGTCGATGGGCACGACCTTGTTGACGTCGCCCATCGAGAGTGCCTTGAAGTAGCAGATCCAGCTTGCGCCGGTAGCGAGGCCGGAAAGCGCTAGGAAGAGCAGCGAGTCGGGTGTTATCTGGGTAATGGTGGGAATGGAGCCAACCACGCCCGCTATGAGCCATGCAAACGCCAGGACGACGATGGTGCGAACGGCCGTAGCAACGTCAGAGTCGGTGTGCCGGATACCGCACTTTGCAAGAATTGATGTGATGCCCGCAAAGACCGCCGAACCAACCGCAGCCAGAACCCACATGCACGTCCCCTCTCGTTGCGCTGAATACCCCCAGTTATGTTAGTTGTTCTCGCGCTCGGTTGCGTCGCGCTCGGAGCGGTCGTCGTGGCCGCCCGTCTCGGCGAGCAGGCCTTGACGCGCGGTCTCCAGGTCGTCGCGCTGCTCGGCGGGAAGCTCCGGGTAGTGCGGGTCGCACGCCTCGAGCGTGTGGACGATGGCCTCCGAGACGAGCCAGCGCGCGTAGAACTTCTGGTCCGCAGGGATAACGAACCAAGGCGCCTCCTTAGTGGCGGTGCGGTCGATGCATTGCTCGTAGGCGGCCATGTACTTAGACCACAGCTGGCGCTCGGTCACGTCGGACGAGGAGAACTTCCAGTTCTTGGACTCGTCATCGATGCGGTCGAGGAAGCGCCTGCGCTGCTCGGCGCTGCTCACGTTGAGGAAGATCTTGAGCACGCAGTAGCCGTTCTCCCAGAGGTAGCGCTCGAAGTCGCGGATCTGGCGGTAGCGCTGCTCGAAGAAGTCGTCCTTGGGGGTTTCGAGCACGCGCTTGGGCATGCGGTAGGTCTTCTGGAGGTCGTGCACGCGCACAACCAGCACGTCCTCGTAGTAGCTGCGGTTGAAGAGGCCAATGCAGCCGCGACGCGGCAGCTTGGTGGCGGCGCGCCAGAGGAAGTCGTGCGCGAGCTCCTCGGAGGAGGGCTGCTTGAAGCTTGCCACCGTCACGCCCTGCGGGTTGATGCCGCTCATCACGTGCTTGATGGTGGAGTCCTTGCCAGCCGCGTCCATGGCCTGCAGGATTATCACAACGCCCTCGCGGCCCTCGGCGTAGAGCCTGTCCTGGAGCTCGGCCATGCGCTGGGTGTTTGCCTTGGTGAGGGTCTCGAAGTTGGGCCTGAGCTTCTTCTCCACGTGGACGTCTGTGGGGTAGTCGTCGAGCTTGAAGTGGCCCGAGCCATCGAACCTGCAATCCTTGAGCTCCTGGAACTCCATACGCATGCATCTCCTCGAAGTTCGCGGCAGGCGCGCGCTGTTGCGCGCTTGCCACCTCTCTACCTACCCCATGGGGGCGGAGCTAACGCACGTGGGCGGCGCACCGGCGTCGCAGGGGTTCTCGCCCCCTTCACGCATGAATGCGGGCATGGCGCCCGTCTTGGCTGCAGCAGCGATGTCGAGAAGGGCGCCGGCAACCGCGTCCTCGATCACCGCGCCAATGTGCCAGCGTGCCGCTGCCGCAACCTTGGGAGCCGCATTCGAGACGGCAACGGAATTGGGCACGCCCTCGATGATGGCCAGGTCATTCTCGGAGTCCCCAAAGACGCAGACCTCATTAAGGCCTATGCCCAACTGGTCCATGAGAATTGTAAGTCCACTCATCTTGGAGACGCCGGCGGGCAGGATGTCCAATGTAGAGGAAGCAGCGCTGGGAAAGACGAAGTCGAACTCGGGGAAGTCGCGGACCAGGTCGTGGCGGAGGTCCTCCATGTGGGCGCGCGAGTGGTCGCTGTGGATGTTGTTCTTCACATACGTGCCGGCCGGAATATGTGCCGACGTGCGACGAAACGCGTGGAAGGCCTTGGGGTGACGCGCCAGCTCCTCATTCGTTATGCCCACAACAATGTCGCTGTCTTCGCGATCGTTGTCGTAGGCGGTAAGGGCGGTCCTCTCGCCGTCACGTTTGCGCAGGTAGGCGATAAGGCGCTCGAGGCTTTCGCGCGCGGGCGCCTCCTGGTAGATTACACGGCCGCGCAGGCGCACGACCTGCCCGTTCACGAAGACGCCGGTTTGAAAGCAGTCTGCTGCGTCGTTCTCGAACATCCATGACATCATGGCGACGGTCCGGCCGGAGATGGGGCCGGCGAGCACGCCCGGCGCGGCGTTCACGGCTCGCACGGCTGCAATGGCCGCGTCCGACGCGCGACCCTGACCGTAGGGAATCAAGGTGTTGTCGAGGTCCGAGAGTGCGAGCTTTATCACGGCGCCCCTTCCCTTCTCAGTGCTGTTTGCCGAGAAGAGCATACGGCAGTACGGGACGCGGGTGCTTATGCAGTTTGGTTGACGCCGGGGGGTGTTTCTCGTACGGGATCACGTCGGAAACCGCTGCTCCGGCGATGCCTTGCCGCCGGAGAGCCCGCTTTGGTGCCAGATGCCTAAAAAATCGCGGCTCCGGCGACAGCGCCACCCCCACGCACAAGAAACGCCCCGCCACCAAAGCCATCCGGCTCCAGCGACGGGGCGACAAGCGCTTTCGCGCGAGAGGGGCGAGCAGCACCTACTTTGCGGCGCCGACCGTCTCCTTCTCCTCCTCCTTGAGCTCCTCCTCGATGTGCGAGTCAAGCTCGCCGTCCTTCTCGGCAAGCATCTTGGCCTTCTTGTCGACATCCATCATCGAGATGTTGTCCTCGTAGATTTTCTTGCCGGTGGGGTGCTCCTCGACCCAGATGCGGTCGCCCTCGGGCGCCCACTTCTCGGCGTACTTAGCCGTGCGGGCGCACAGGTGGTCGACGTCCTCCGGCGAGGTGTACTCCGTGGACTTGGCTTCTGCCTCGTGAACCATCTTGGGCAGAACCTGCGGGTTCTCGAGCATGGGGCAGGGGCGCAGCATGTTGTCGTTCCAGGGCCAGTTGGCGCGATACTCCTGGAAGATGGGCTGCTGCAGGCACTCCAGCCAGCTCTTCTCGTGAATGTTGGCGTTGGAGTAGTGAATGAAGACGCAGGGCTCCACGTCGCCGCGAGCGTTCACGTGGCAGAACACGCGACCGCCAGCGATGCAGCCACCCACGAACTCGCCGTCGTTCTGGAAGTCCATGGCCATGATGGGCTTGCCGCCCTCGTAGTCGCGGATCTTGCGGATGCGGTCGATCATGTACTCGCGCTGCTCGATGGTGGGCATGAGGTCGGCGTTGGCGCCCTCGCCCACGGGCATATAGTGGAAGTACCACTGCCACAGCGCGCCGTGCTCAATGATGAAGTCGTAGTACTCGTCGGAGGTGACGTCCTCGACGTTGTTGCGCGTATAGCAGGTAGAGATGCCAAAGGGCACGCCGTTCTCAGTCATGAGGTCCATGGCGCGAACAACCTCGTCGAACGAGCCGTCACCGCGGCGACCGTCGTTGGCGGTCTTGAAGCCCTCGAGCGACATCGAGAACACGATGTTGCCCAGGCGCTTGCAGTCGTCGCAGAGCTTCTGGTCGATGAGCGAGCCGTTGGTGAAGAGGCCAAAGATGCAGTCGTCGTGCTTCTCGGCAAGGCGGACGACGTCCTTCTTGCGCACCAGGGGCTCACCGCCGGTCATCATGAAGAAGTGCGTGCCCAGCGCCTTGGCCTCGGTGACCAGGCGATCCATGTCATCGAAGGAGAGGTTGAGGGAGTTGCCGTAGTCGGCGGCCCAGCAGCCGATGCAGTGCTTGTTGCAGGCACTCGTGGGGTCGAAGATGATGATCCAGGGCACGTTGCACTGGTACTTCTCGGCAGACTGGGTAGTCTCGCGCAGGCCGCGGAAGGCGGACTCGTAGGCGCCGTTCAGGACGGCGGTCTTCAAGATGTTGGGGTCAACGCGGTCCCTCACCAGCTCGATGAGGAAGTTCTCCCACTTGGAACCAGGGTAGAATGCCTTGCGCAGGGAGTTTGCCATGTCGGGCGCGGTGTCGGCGAGGAGCTTGCCGCCCATGTCCAGGAACTTGTTGATGGCCTCCTCGGGGTGATCGCTCCTGACGCCCTTGATGGCCTGGTCGATTGCGATGCTAAACGCCTTGCGCTCAGCTGCGTGCGCGATTTTCGACTGCATGGTTGTTCCTTTCGCCCAGTGGCGGTGGTCGAACTGCCTTCCACCGATTTTTCGCACCTTTGTATGGACGGTCAAATATTTTGACCCAGATTTGAAAAAAATCAACCCCGGATCGAGAAAGCCTGAAGAAGCGTTAACAAAAGGGGACGAGAAGGACAGGCGCAGCCGAGAGCAGCGGCGCTTCTCGGCGGGCGGCGGCAGGCGGCGCAAGGTTGTCTGTGCCCCCATCAACGCCGCGGGATTTCGCCGGTTAGAGCGGTCTAACCGGGGGTGCGGACTCGAAGTTGGACCACGGGGTGGTCCGGGACTGGAGGTCCGCAT